>ERZ761602.4849-NODE-4849-length-16605-cov-8.160302_pt1 | contig 16605 bp, 12 predicted proteins | sample MGYA00512165_ERZ761602 | MGnify/ENA primary metagenome ERZ761602 (study PRJEB28899, sample SAMN02445085) | bioreactor sludge metagenome | biome: EBPR sludge; isolation source: Thorneside wastewater treatment plant | place: Australia: Brisbane, Thorneside...
TGCTTAAATAATGCCGTAATGGGAAGCCCTCAATGATCAGGGCTAAGAGGGACTGCCTCTGACAGCGTTATGCTTTTCGTTCGCGACAAAGCGTGAACAGCAGGTTATTTACGCCTTAGTTATTTTTGATTTCCTCGAATTCAATATAATCTTCGGAATTGTGGGAATCGCTCTTTTTCTGCGTCCGGGCTGAAGATGCGGCCTGGTTGGCAGACTGATAGGGGTTCTGGTATTGGGCGTTCGCGTTCATGCGATCCTGGAACTCTTTTACCTGCGACCGCATCTGCCGCGTCGCCTTAAAAAGGGGGATGATGAAGTTGAAGACCAGCCTGATCAACCCGTAAATAAGAATTACCGAAACAATAAATCTTAACATGGAATAAAGGTAAGCGAATCATTGAAAAAAAATAGTTAAGAACATTCGGGTTTTGGAATTAATATCCCATTTCCCTACCTTTGTAGTGGAAAAGAAAAGCAGCAAGGGAACGACGACCGTTCCCTTCTTTATTTCCCATGATGATCGATACACTGGCGCAGACAATAGAACAAATGGTCGGGACGGTATTGTCCGACGACCCGGAATATTTCCTGGTAGAAGTTAAAATACGGCCCACTGGCGATATTAGCGTATTCCTTGATGGCGAAAAAGGCATTTCTATTGAAAAATGCGTACAATATAACCGCCAGTTATATAAAATGATCGAAGAGTCGGGGTTATTTCCCGGCAATAACTTTTCGCTGGAAGTGTCCTCTCCCGGGTTAGATGCGCCGCTCAGGCTATTCAGACAATATAAAAAGAATATCGGGCGTAAGGTGGAAGTGTTGTTGAAAGACGGCTTCAAAGCGGAAGGCGTGCTGAAGGAGGTCGATGAGGACGCTATAAAGCTGGAAGAAACGCGCGGAAAGAATAAAAAGAAGGAGATCATAGAACATATTTTTGCTTTTGAAACAATTAAATCAACAAAAATTCAAATAGTTTTCTAAAACCCTTCCCAATTGGCGGTTACGTTCCTAATGAGGCGTATATTCAAACGGGCAGGTAATTTAAACTGATGTTATGGCGAGTATAAACCTGATTGACGCTTTCCAGGATTTTAAAGAGGCCGAAAATATCGACCGCCCCACCATGATGAAGGTGGTAGAAGACGTTTTCAAAACCCTGCTCAGGAAAAAATATGGCAGCGATGAGAACTTCGACGTTATTGTGAACGCAGAAAAAGGCGACCTGGAGATCGTGCGCCGCCGTATGATCGTGGAGGACGGAACTGTTGAGGACCCCCTGGCTGAGATCGCTTATAGCGATGCCGTAAAGATAGAACCCGATTTCGAGGTAGGCGAAGAGCTCTATGAAGAAGTGAATATTATGGATTTCGGCCGTCGCGCCATCCTGGCCGCTAAACAAACGCTGGCCAGCCGTATCAGCGATCTCAAGAAAAATGTGCTGGTAAAGAAATATGGAGAAAGGATAGGAGAGATCATCAGCGCAGAGGTTTACCAGGTATGGAAAAAAGAGATACTGCTGCTGGACGAGGAAGGCAGCGAGCTTATTCTGCCCAAATCTGAACAGATCCCGCAGGATTATTTTAAAAAAGGCGAGAATATCCGCGCCGTTGTTAAAAAGGTAGAACTAAAAAATAATACGCCGGTGATCATCTTATCCCGCACTTCTCCTTTGTTTCTGGCTAAATTGCTCGAAATTGAGGTGCCTGAGATCTTTGACGGACTGATCATTATTAAAAAGATCGTGCGCGAACCGGGAGAAAGAGCAAAAGTGGCCGTGGAATCTTATGACGACAGGATCGACCCGGTAGGCGCCTGCGTGGGCATGAAGGGAAGCCGTATCCATGGAATTGTACGGGAGCTCAAGAATGAGAACATAGACGTCATCAACTGGACCAACAATATTCAATTGCTGATCCAGCGTTCATTGACCCCTTCAAGGATCACCAGCATGGAGCTGGATAATGAAAAAAAACACGCCAATGTATATCTGAAACCCGACCAGGTTTCTCTGGCTATTGGTAAAAAAGGCGTAAACATTAAATTGGCCCAGGAACTGACCGGTTATACCATCGATGTATTCCGCGATACCGAAGGCGAAACGCAGGAGTTTGATATCGATCTTGAAGAGTTCAGCGATGAGATCGAAACCTGGGTTATTGATGAGTTTAAAAGAATTGGTTGCGATACCGGCCGGAGCGTGCTGGCTTTGACGCCCGAAGAGCTGGAAAGGCGGACAGACCTCGAAATTCAAACTATTGAGGAAGTGCGGAAGATATTGAAAGAAGAATTTGAAAAGGAATAGGCATTCCTGAACAAATAGTTTTATCGCAGTATGGATTGGCTATAACATAATTAAGCCGCCAAACAGCGAAAAATCAAAAAAATTGTCTTAACATAACGAATGGCAGAAACTACAACACCCAGATTGATGGCCGCCGCCAAAGAATTCAACGTTGGAAAGGATACGTTGGTGGATTTTTTGTTGGCAAGAGGATTTAGCAAAGATGATCTGAAACCTACTTCCAAGCTCACGGAGGAAATGTATCGTTCTCTTCAGCAAGAGTTCCAGAGCGACAAAGTGGCAAAACTGAAAAGCGATCAGATCGATCTTCCCAAAGGCAGTCCGGAAACGAAGAAAAGAAAGGAGGACGAAGCGGTTGTGTTCCGGAAAGAGACTAAAAAGCCTTCGGAAACGTCTAAGGGAACGATTGAAGCGACGGAACCAAAAGAAGAGACGCTGCCGGCTGTTGAAACAAAAGAAACTAAAAAACAAGGTTCCGAAACCATAGAGGAGATACCGGCTCTTCCTGTTCAGGAAACGCCGGCGGCAGGAGAAAAAGAAGATAAGGAACCGGCAAAACCGCAGGATTCCGCTCATATCAAGATCGAGCCGCCTGAAATTGAAGCGCCTGTTGTTTTGGATAAAATTGATCTTTCCGCAATCGATTCTTCCACAAGACCGAAGAAAGCCGCTAAAAAGAAAGAAGAAAAAACCAAAGAAACGTCTGCTGAAACAGCGTCAAAATCAAAAGCCGGCGCAAAACCGGCCGACATAGCCCCTGCCGCTGAAGCGCAGGAAACTGCTCCCCAGGAAAAAACAGAGATGCCCGCCGTCGTCGAACAACCGGTTGCCGAAACGCCTGCGCAGCCTCAGGATGAGATAAAGGAATCGCAGGAAGAAGCCGGGCCCGTGATCAGCAATATTAAGGCGGAAAAGATCGAAGGCCCTAAAATATTGGGTAAGATCGAACTTCCTGTGCAGGGCGACAATAAACCCAATCCTAACGACGAAAAGAGGCAGCGTAAGCGTATTCCCATTGCCCGGAAGGATGTTCCTGTTCAACGGAATGAACCCTTCAAGAAAAGGGAGGGAGACCGGCCCCAGATAACGCCCAATACCGGCGGTAATTTCAGGCCACGCCCTCAGGGAACAGGCCACGGCCGCCCAGCCGGCGCGCGCCCTTCTTTTGTATCAAGGGAAGCCAAGGAAATCGATAAAAAGGAAATCCAGGATAAGATCCGCGAAACACAGGCAAAACTTGCCGGTTCAGGCGGAAGAGGAAAAAGCCTCAAAGCAAAATACCGCCGCGCTAAGCGCGATGAAATGACCGATCAGTCGGGCGGAGAGGAGATACAGGACAATAAACTACAGCTGACCGAATTCATCAGCGTCAGCGAGCTGGCCAACCTGATGGACGTAAGCTATGCCGAAGTGATCGGTAAATGTATGGGCCTGGGATTGATGGTATCTATCAATCAACGTCTCGATGCGGAGGTGATTGAACTGGTGGCCAGCGAGTTTGGCTACGATGTGGAGTTTATTGATATGGAAACCCAACTGGAAATGGAAGAGCAGGAAGAAGAGGACGACCAGGAGTCGCTTTCCCCGCGGGCGCCCATCGTAACCATAATGGGGCATGTGGACCATGGTAAAACCTCTTTGCTGGACTATATCCGCAGTGCGAATGTTGTCGCCGGAGAGGCCGGGGGCATTACCCAGCATATCGGGGCTTATGAAGTTACCCTTCCTTCCGGAAAACATATTACCTTCTTGGATACTCCCGGTCACGAAGCGTTTACCGCGATGCGCGCCCGCGGCGCCAAGGTTACGGATATTGCCGTGATCGTGATCGCCGCCGACGATGCGGTGATGCCCCAGACAAAGGAAGCCATCAGCCATGCGCAGGCTGCGAATGTGCCGATGATCTTTGCGATCAATAAAATTGATAAGGACGGCGCCAACCCGCAGAAAATATATGAACAGCTTGCGGGGATGAATATCCTCGTCGAAGCCTGGGGCGGTAAATTCCAAAGCCAGGAGCTCTCTGCCAAGCAGGGATTAAATGTAGACCAGCTATTGGAAAAAGTGTTGCTGGAAGCTGAATTGCTCGATCTGAAAGCCAACCCGGACAGGGAAGCCAGCGGCACCATTGTTGAAGCGACCCTGGATAAGGGACGCGGCTATGTGGCCACCGTACTCGTATTGAACGGAACGCTCCGCCATGGCGACCTGGTGGTATCCGGGCAATATTTCGGAAGGGTCAAAGCGATGTTTAACGAGCGGAACAAAAGAAAAGATGAAGCGCCGCCGGCTACCCCCGTATTGATACTGGGATTAAACGGCGCGCCGCAGGCCGGAGAAAAATTCAAAGTATATGCCGACGAGGCGGAAGCCAAAGACGTGGCAAACCGCCGGGCGCAGATCCTGCGGGAACAGGGTATTCGCACCAAGAAACATATTACCCTCGACGAAATTGGCCGCAGGCTGGCGTTGGGAAATTTCAAACAGCTGAACCTTATTATCAAGGGCGATGTGGACGGTTCCGTGGAAGCCTTGAGCGACTCCTTACAAAAGCTGTCTACCGAAGAAATAGCCATCAGCGTTGTGCTCAAGGGCGTGGGCGCCATTACCGAAAGCGATGTGCTGCTCGCGACCGCCTCTGATGCGATCCTGATAGGATTTAACGTGCGGCCTTCCGCGCAGGCCGCCAGGCTGGCAGATACGGAAGGCGTTGAGATCAAGACCTATTCCATCATCTATAATGTTATTGACGAGGTCAAGAGCGCCATGGAGGGCATGCTTGAGCCCAAGATACAGGAGAAAGTGGTGGCAAATGTCGAAGTGCGCAATGTGTTTAAGTTCGATAAAGCTAGCGTGGCAGGCTGTTATGTGCTGGAAGGAAAGATATACCGTAACGCCAAAGTGAGGGTAATCCGCGATGGCATTGTGATATACCCCGCCGGAGAAGGAGGCAGCGCCGAACTCGGCTCGCTGAAACGCTTTAAAGACGATGTAAAAGAGGTTTCTTCAGGCACGGAATGCGGATTGACCGTTAAGAATTTCTCCGATATTAAGGTCGGCGATATCATCGAAGCTTTTGAAGAGGAAGAAGTGAAAAGAACCCTGTAGCCGGCCGGCAAAACGGCATGATAGCCGCGTCGGCCGGAATGAACGACAGTAATACATTTTCGTTTGTTATTACGAACGCTTTAACTTTTACATTCTATATTTAAAATTACTTTTGAAGGGCATGAAGAACTTCATTTTTATAGCTGCAGGCCTGTTGTTTGCGATCGCCGCCTCCGCCCAGCACAAAGTGGTAGCCGATAAGATCGTAGGCATCGTAGGCGATAAGGTCATCCTTCAGTCGGATATTAACAATGCTATTTTAGATATGCAGCGGCAGGGCGAGCAACTGCCGCCCGATGCCGAATGCCTGATCATGGAGCAGCAGCTTACCATAAAAGCATTGGTAATGCAATCCGAAAAGGATTCCGTCATGGTGGATGACGCGGAGATCGAAGCCTTGCTGGATAACCAGATCCGCGGCTTTATCGGCGCTTACGGATCCAAGGAGGCGTTGGAAGAGATTGCCGGCAGAACCGTTTACCAGATCAAGGAGGATTTTCGTCAGAATTTCAAAGAAAGAAAGCTGATGGAAAAAATGCGTACTAAGATCGTGGAGAATGTTAAGATCACCCCCCAGGAAGTAAAAGCGTATTATGATAATATTCCCAAGGATAGCCTGGCCTATATCGAGTCAGAAATAGAGATCGGCGAGATTGTGCTTTATCCGAAAGCCAGCCGCGAATTGGAGAAACTGGCCATGGACGATCTTGCTGATTTTAAAAGCCAGGTGGAAAGCGGCAAGGCTAAATTTGAGGCCCTGGCCGCCCTGTACACCGACGACCCCGGCAGTAAGAATAACGGCGGTCAGTATGCCATCAACCGCACTGAAAAAAACTGGGACCCCGCGTTTATCAACCATGCTTTCCGGCTGAAAGAAGGACAGATATCGCCGGTATTTAAGTCGAAATTCGGTTATCATATTATCCAGATGGTAAGCAGGGCGGGAGACGACGCGATTGTCCGGCATATATTGCTGATCCCCAAGGTAACGGATACAGAAATTCAGGAAGCCGTGAACAAGCTGGATACAGTGAGGTCGCAGCTGATTGCAGGAACCGTCTCTTTTGGAGAAGCGGTTGCCAAATATAGCGAAGACGATAATTCTAAGTTTACGGGAGGCATGAAACAAGGCGCCCGCGGAAGTTTTCTTACCATCGACCAGTTAGACAAGGATATGGCTATCCAGCTTGAGAGCATGAAAGTGGGAGAATATTCGCATCCCAAATCCTTTACTGATGAGAGAGGCAAGAAAGCCGTGCGTATCGCCTACCTGAAAAGCAGGACAGAGCCGCACAGGGAGAACCTGAAAGACGATTATGACAGGGTCGCCCAGCGGGCTTTGGAAATTAAGAAGCATGGCGTACTCGAAAAATGGTTTACCGATAAGATCCCCTCTTATTACCTGCTGATCGACGGCGACTATGGGCAGTGTGAAGCCCTTCAAAACTGGTTGCAATATGCCGCGAAAGCAGGCAATTAACGCATAGAACGGCCATAAGGGGAAACACTTAAAAAAGATAAATAATAGGCGCCAGTATACTTTCACTGCCTTATTTTACGCTATTATTGCATAGCTCAGCGCTATAAAACCCTAATCCTTATATTGCCAGGTCTTTAGCAATGTCGGCGAACCCCCCAATACCATCTGCCTCCCTGCATTCCCCAGGACAGGGAATAGACTTTGAGCTTCTCAGAAGCCGGGTCGACGAAGAAACTATTTCGTTATTTGCCTCACTCTCTCAAAGAATTGCCGAATTAGAGGCCATCTGCAAGGAATATAATGAGATTGCGGCGCATGGCGTGGAGATCATCTTTAAGATTAATGAACAAGGCTGTTTTATTGATATTTCACAGGAGTTTGAAAAGACGCTGGGATATTCAATGCAGGATGTTCTCGGCAAACATTTTTCGGAGATAGTATATGCCGAGGACCTGGATAGTTGTTTGGACGCTTTTAAAGAGCTGCTGAAATTTGGAAAGGTTCGGGATAACTTCATTTTTAGGATAAAACATAAGCAAGGCCAGCATGTTTGGGTGGATTGTTCGGCGGTATGCCTGTTTGATGATAAAGGCAAACCCCGGTATGTTATCGGCTTTGGCCATGATATCACCCGGTTGAAAAATACCGAAAAAGCGCTTCGCATCAGCGAAGAAAGATATCGTTCTCTTTTTGAATCGCTTGGAGAAGGCATCGTCTTGTTTGATCAACAGGAACGAATCATTGCTATTAACAAAAGCGCAGAGAATATCTTTGCTATGCCCATAGCATTGACAACGGAGTTTAGTTCGTTTGATCCGAAGTATAAATATTTTCATGAAGACGGATCTGAGTTCCCTCCTGAAACGCATCCCCGGACCCTTACGCTGAAAACGGGGAAATCTTACAAGAATGTAGTGTTGGGAATTTCCGTTGCCGATCGCCCGATAAAATGGTTGTCGATTAATACCAAGCCTATCTATTATTTTGATAACAATGGGAAACCCGACGCCGTCGTCGCTTCTTTTGTAGATATCACTGAAGAAATAAGGCGTAGCCGGTTGATCGAGCTGGAAAAAGAAGTGCTGGAGATAAATGCCCAACCTGCTGTTTCTTTAAAAACGATAGTCGATTATTTCGTGAGGGGGCTGGAAAAGATCTTCCCGGGAATGATGTGTTCTGTGGTAATGCTGCAGGACAATAAACGCATCAGCCATCTTTCTTCTCCCAGTCTGCCTGAAAGCTACACCGGGGCGCTCAATAACAGTCCGTTTGAAGACAATCTCGGGTCTTGCGGAACGGCTATGTATCGCAAACAAAATGTCTTTTCCGAAGATATTGAAAATGATTCCCGATGGGCGGGCATCCGGCAGCTTGCTGCGCAACATCAACTTAAAGCCTGCTGGTCCTTTCCTATCCTGAACGCTAAAAATGAAGCGCTGGCCTCTATTGGAGCTTACTACAAGGAGGTGAAGTCTCCATCGGAAAATGAAATAGCTGTTTTTGAAAGAGTAAAAAATCTGCTTCGTATCATTATTGAAAATAAAAATGCCGAAGCCGAAATAAGGCTCAGCAATGAGCGTTACATGCTGGCTACCAAGGCAACCAATGATGCGGTATGGGATTGGGATCTTGTCAAGGATAATCTTTTCTGGGGCGAAGGCTTCCGTGTTCATTTTGGATTTACCCCCGATAATACAAACGGCAACCTTTCATTTTGGTCAGACTGCATTCATGGCGAGGATCGCGAAAGAGTATACTCAAGCCTGATGGCATTTGTGAAAAATAAAAAGCCGGGCGTATGGCAGGAAGAATACCGGTTCAGGAATTTCAAAGGCGATTATGCGCTGGTCTTCGATAGGGGATTCCTGGTTTTTAACCAGGAGGGAGAAGTGACCAGAATGATCGGTTCTCTCCAGGATATTACAGAGAAAAGAGAGCTGGAAAAAAAATTGCTGCAGGAGGAATTCAACAAGCAGAAGCTGATTGCGCAGGCGGTGGTAGACGCCCAGGAAAAAGAAAGGGCCGATATTGGCAACGAATTGCATGATAATGTTAACCAGATATTATCTACAGCGCGGTTGTACCTGGAGCTCTCTAAAAATGAAGAATCCGAAAAATTGGCGTTGATCAATAAGAGTATTGAAAATATAGCTTCAGCTATCAATGAGATCCGTAAGATCTCCAGTTCGCTTGTTCCGGCCAGTATCGGGGATATCGGGCTGGTAGCCTGCATTGAAGATTTTGTGGGCGATATCCGGTTTACCCGGGCGCTTAATGTTGAGTTCTACTACCAGGGCGATATAGAAGGGATCATTGACGACAAAAGGAAACTGGTGACCTTCCGTATTATACAGGAACAGGTTACCAATGTGCTGAAACATGCGGAAGCCAGGAACCTGATCATTGAACTCATGGTAGACAATCAAGGTATAAACCTTTCCATCAGCGATGATGGCAAAGGCTTTGATAAGGAATTAGTCAGGAATAAAAAGGGAATGGGTCTGTATAATATCCATAGCAGAGTGGAATTATTCAATGGCAAAATTAGTATGCTGACGGAACCGGGCAAAGGGTGCAAATTGAATATATATATACCTGTATAAACTTATAAATCCAAGTAGTATGGAGAAGATTAACGTATTAATCGCAGATGATCATAAGCTTATTAGAGAAACCTGGAGTTATATATTAAATAGCGACGAGCGGTTTAATGTGATTGCAGAATGCGGCGATTCTGAGCAGGCCGTTGAGATTGCCCGTCAAAAACAGCCGGATATTGTGCTGATGGATATCAATATCCTCCCTATTTCAGGGTTTGAGGCCACAGAAAGGATAAAAAAAGTCTGTCCAGATACCAAGATCATTGGCGTATCCATGCACTCGCAGCCAGCCTATGCAAAAAAAATGCTCCAGGTTGGCGCTAAAGGGTATGTCACTAAAAACTCTTCCAAGGAAGAAATGATCCAGGCTATTCTTGAAGTGAACGATGGGAATAAATATATATGCGAAGAGATCAAGAATAATATCTCCGAACTGGTCCTGGAAGAAAACAGGGACATGCCTAATGTAAATGCGTTAACCGAAAGAGAAATACAGGTGATCAACCTGATAAAGGAAGGGCTATCCTCCAAAGAGATAGGCAGCTCATTGAATATATCCCTCAAAACCGTTGAGGTGCACCGTCATAACGTGCTGAAAAAATTGAAATTAAAAAATTCGGCTTCCCTGGTTAATTTCATTAACCAGTCGACTACCTAAGCCCCTCAAAAGTAGCGGTTCGTTCAACCTAAGCAAGCCGTACGCGTATGCGGCAGGATGGCGTTTAATAAGCTCCACAACGGCTCAGTCAACCTAAGCGCGCCATACGCCCGGGCCGGGAATGATCGCTGTATTAAAAAAGGATTTGCAGGCAATTTATTTGTGCCTAACTTTGCCTTCCCATGAGCGATGAAATAAAGCATGAATGCGGCTTGGCGTTCATTAGGTTGAGAAAACCCTTCTCTTATTACCAGCAGCGGCACGGTACGGTTATGTGGGGGCTTAATAAGCTGTACCTTCTCATGGAAAAACAGCATAACCGCGGCCAGGATGGCGCCGGAGTAGCGGCGATAAAGCTGAATACCGAACCGGGATATCCCTTTTTACAACGAATACGCAGCGCTGAGAACCAGCCGATTGTAGATATTTTTTCCACTATCAATAAAGAGGTCCTGGAACTTCAGAAATACCAGCCGGATATCGCTACCCATCCTGGTCTGATGAAGGGACATATTGGCTTCCTGGGCGAACTTTTACTGGGGCATCTGCGCTATGGCACCCAGGGCAAAAACAATGTGGAGTTTTGCCATCCTTTTATAAAACGCAATACCATTCCTTCCCGTAACCTTGCGTTGGCCGGAAATTTTAACCTGGTGAATACCGATGAACTGTTTGCGCTGGTAAACATTGAACCCGGGGTTTTTCAAAAGCAAAGCGACCTGGCGGCAATGATGGAAGTGATTCATCATTTTATCTGTAAGGCGGATGAAGAATCGCCTGCGGAGCTGGATATTGCCGGGGTATTAAGAAAGGCGATATCGCTATTCGACGGAGGGTTTACCGTAGGAGGGCTGGTAGGCAATGGCGACTCTTTTGTTTTTCGCGATGCCAATGGCATCCGGCCTGCTTATTATTATATTGACGACGAAGTAGTGGTATCGGCTTCCGAAAGATCGGCTATTCGTACGGTCTTTAATGTTGAAGAGAACGAAGTAAAAGAGCTGATGCCGGGCATGGGTCTGATCGTAAAAGCAGACGGAACCATTCTTGTTGAAAAACTTATGGAGCCCCGCGAAAGACGGGCATGCAGTTTTGAGCGCATATATTTCTCCCGCGGAAGCGATGAAAAAATATACAGGGAGAGAAGCGCCCTGGGCTATAACCTCAGCGCCCAGGTGCTGGACGCCATACAGAATGATCTCCGGCATACCATATTCTCCTTTATTCCGAATACGGCTGAAGTCGCCTTTTACGGACTATGGAAGGGCGTGGACGATTATTTAAAGGAAATAAAGATACAGCGTATATTATCCTGGGGAGGCGATATCACGGAAGAGAAGCTAACGGAGATGATCGATCGTAAAGTGCGGACGGAAAAGATTGCGATCAAGGACGTGAAAATGAGAACATTTATCACGGAAGACGTCAGCCGTAATGAAATGGTGCAGCATGTGTATGATGTCACCTACGGCACCGTCCAGAAAGGAGAAGATACCCTGGTGGTTATCGACGACTCTATCGTTCGCGGAACTACGTTAAAACAAAGTATCATACGGATGCTGGCGCGATTGCAGCCCAAGAAGATCATTATCGTTTCCTCCGCTCCACAGATAAGGTATCCCGATTGTTATGGCATTGACATGAGCAAGCTGGGCGATTTCATCGCTTTCCGCGCAGTCATAGATCTGATCAGGGAAAGAAAAAAAGAAGATTTTCTTCAGGAGCTTTTGGAAAAATGCAAGGAGCTTCAAAGAGAAGGTCTGCTGCATACCGAAAATGTGGTGCAGCAGTTGTACAAACAATTTACGACGGACGAAATTTCAGATAAAATAGCCCGGTTGATCACTCCTAAAGAGCTGGCCATCCCGGTTCAGGTCATTTTTCAAACCATAGAATCACTGCACCGGGCTTGTCCTACTAATACGGGCGACTGGTACTTTACCGGCGACTACCCTACTCCAGGGGGCAATCGCGTCGTCAATAAGGCCTTCATGAATTATATGGAAGGCCGTGATATAAGAGGGTATTAAGTTATTTTTTATCAAAGCATGATAAGCTAATCCTGTCCTCCCATCAGCTCAAAGCATATTAAGTTTATTTTTTTTATTTGATTTTGCGTTATCCTCTGGGAATATTGCGGTAAATTAGTAGTGGATGAATCGAGCGCCATGAAAAACCACAAGAACCTGGATCTATTTCTCCATCGCTCAAGCGCTCTCTATTATGCGATTCTCGATAATAGAGGGATGTTTTCCTATGTTAATTTCCTTTACGATAAAACGTTTGGCCCTTTTCTGCCTGATCCCGCCATTTATACGTTTTCTTCTGTGGTCGTTCCTGAAGATGCCGGCATATTTCTGAAAGCGCTACAGGAATGCCTGAACGAGCCGGGCTATATTGCCTGCGCGGATCTTCGGAAACGCCGTTCCGACGGCGGTTTGCTATTGACGAGATGGGAATGCTGCGCATTGACGGATGACGATAAGGTCATCGGCCTGCAATGTATAGGAAAAGACGTCGCGGATGAGGGCGCTACAACAGGGAAAAATCAGGCTACCCGTAGCGCGCTGGAGGATCCTGCCCATAATATTGCGAGGCAACGACAGATCACGGAAGCGGCCATCCTGGCCCAGGAAAAACAACGGGCGGAAATAGGCAGGGAGCTGCATGATAACATCAATCAGATCCTTACTACCACGAAGCTGTATATTGATATGGCAATAAATGAAGAAGAGCTCAGGGATGAGCTGATGAATAAAAGCTATCAAAACATATCCACTGTTATCGAGGAGATAAGGACGCTTTCCAAATCGTTGGTGCCGCCTTCATTAGGCGATATCGGGCTAAAGGAAGCTATTTATGAAATGATCGGGAACCTGAATATTTCCCGAAAGATAACCATAAGGCTTAAGACGAGCGGGTTTGCCAATGCGGCCGACAGCCTGCCAGGCCATATTAAATTAGTTATTTTCAGAATTGTTCAGGAGCAGGTAAACAATATCGTTAAGCATTCCAAAGCCACAAATGCTGAAATAAAGTTGGCTATCTCTAAAGAAAACATTAATATAACAGTTACGGATAACGGGTTAGGGTTTGACGCGAGGAAAAAAGTAAAAGGGATAGGGCTGACAAATATAACCAGCAGGGCGGAAGCGTATAATGGACGAGTAGAGATAACCAGTTCTCCGGGTAATGGCTGCTCTTTAAGAGTATCCATACCGATATAAAATCAATATTTATGAAAAGGACCACCATCTTAATTGTGGATGATCATACGCTTATCCGCGAAACCTGGTCTCTTTTATTCGGGCGTCATGAACATCTTGAGGTTGTTGCCGAAGTGGGTAATGGAGAAAAAGCGGTTGAAATAGCGAGGGATATGCGGCCAAATATTGTATTGCTCGACATCAATATGATCCCGCTTAATGGCTTTGACGTATTAAAGTTGATCAGAAAGCAATCGCCCGGTTCAAAAGTGATAGCGGTTTCCATGCATTCGCAGCCGGCTTATGCCAAAAAGATGTTGCGGATGGGCGCAAGAGGATATGTAACTAAAAATTCCACCCGCCAGGAAATGTTAGACGCCATAGAAGAGGTGCTGAATGGAAATATTTATATATGCCAGGAAGTGAAGAATATCCTCTCGGAACAAATGCTGGGAGAAGAGGAGAACGTTAACGGATTAAATCAATTATCAGAAAGAGAAATAGAAGTCATCAATTATATAAGAGACGGCCTTTCTTCAAAAGAGATCGCCGATAAGCTGGCGATATCTATCAAGACGATAGACGTTCACAGGCACAATATCTTTAAAAAACTAAAGGTTAAAAATACGGCTTCGCTTATCCATTTTATTAATGCGAGCGGGTTATAGTTTACAGGAGCTGTTATAAGTATTACGTATATTGAGCGCGTACATTAATTTTTTTCCATGAAAACGATTTTGTTGATGCGGCACGCTAAAAGCGACAGGGAATCTTTTTCCATGAGCGATTCGGCCCGTTCTTTAAATGAGCGCGGCAGGAAGGACGCTTCCGTTATGGCAAAAAGGCTGTTAAGCAAAAACATACCGATAGACGTCTTTTTTTCAAGCCCTGCCCGAAGGGCTTATTCTACCGCGTCGATATTCAGCGAAGCGTTTGGAGTGGATAGCAAGAAAATTACTGTTATCCCGGAGCTTTATATGGCTGAGCCGCCGGCTTTTCACCAGGTCATTACCCGGGCGCCAGCGGAAGCGAATACGGTCATTATTTTCTCGCATAACCAGGGGATAACGGATTTTGTCAATATGCTTACTTCGGTGAAAATTGATAATATGCCCACCTGTTCCATCTTTGCTATAGAGGCGGCTATTGACGACTGGAAGGATTTTACTGCCAAGGGCAATCGTTTCCTGTTTTTTGATTATCCAAAGTTGGTATAGCGGCGGCGGGCGGTTTTCTTCGTATAGTTGCATGAAATCAGGGCCTATTAAAGCGGGGTTTTATTAAGAGGTATCCCTTCCGTTTGCTCAAAACAGCATCAGCCATAGCCTTAAACCGGCATTTTGAGCAGGTTCGGCGGCCGGCTGAGCCCGGATTTGCCGCCAGCAAGGATAAAACGGCCTTTTTTGCCCGAAATACTGGAAATTTTTTGTAAGTTGTTATGAGCTGCGGGATATTGTTTTTACTTTCGTAGTTCGATCCATCCATTATTCTTCAGGAAACGCTGTAATCTCCAATTATCCGGTAAGGGTTTGCTTAATCTCAAAGGCAAAAGCGACGGCGTAATGTTATATAAAAATAAAGAGATAGCATCCTTTTTTATTTAAGGATACTCTTTTACTGCATAATTTTTTGCTTTTGATTTCAAGCGGACAGTTATTTATTCATTTTAATTGCTCCTTATGCGGTTTGTAAAATATTTCTTTTGGCTTGTAGTATTGACCTTCATGTATGATACGGGTTTCACCCAGGATGCGTGCATAAATTATGGCACCACTACTCCGTGGAACAGCGCTGCCTGGAATTTTCCAAACATGAAACAGAAAAAAGTATCTGGCCTTAATATAGGCGGCAATTATATGTTCAGAGGCCTACTTGAATATAAGCCTGCCAGTTATAATCTGGTCGAAAACAGCTCCAAAAAATATCCGGTGATCATTTATTTCCATGGTTTCGGATCGAGAGGAGAAGGAACCTCAGAGCATTTATGTCGATTATTTAAAGACCAGGGCGGCGACCTGGCCACACATCTGGCAATACCGGGAAGAGTTGAACGGAATACAGAGCTTTTTACGCAAGGGTCCAAAGAGTATATCGTGATTTCCCCTCAATTTACTGTATATAATCGTCCTGTTCCGGAAGAGCCAACTGGTTGGAGCTTCCCTAGCGCCCAAGAGGTAGAAAACGTTATTAATTATGTTGAGGCCAATTACAGGATAGATAGAAGACGGATATTTCTTACCGGTTATAGTAATGGAGCAAATATGATCGTGGAATATGCAGCCAGCAGCGTTGCAAGAGCAAAACGGGTGGCTGCTATTATGCCTGTTTCATTTTGTTCTGATGTTTCTTCTCCAAGAAATACGGAAAGAGGATATATACCAGAAAATATTGGGGCTGCAAGCCTTCCTACCTGGTGGGTGCAATGTAATATTGATAACCCCTGTCAGCTAAGACCCCAGGACTGGGTAACCCGCATCAAAAACACCCCTGGCAGCTTTAATCCCAGGTATACTATTTTAAACGATGCAAATCCGAATCCTTTGTATCAATGCAGCGATACGCTATTGCATGATGCCTGGAGCAGGGCTTATGATCCGAACTTTAAGGTAAGCTTCGTCAATGGAACCGGGGCAAATGATGGCATTAACCTCAATATGTACGAGTGGTTTGCACAGCAGGAAAATATACATGTAGTCCTTCCCGTGTTAATGAAATCTTATACCGCAAGGCTCGTCGACGACAGGGTTGAGTTGAAATGGGTTACTACTGAGGAGCAGGATAACGCTTCTTTTGTGATTGAAAGAGCGGGCGCCGACCAGCAGTATGCGGCTATCGGGGAAATACCCGGCGCCGTCAACCACAGCGGCGAAAAAGCATATTCATTTACGGATAACAACCCACTGCCTGATCTTAGCTTTTATCGGCTCGTGCAGGTCGATATTGACGGAAAGAAAACGTATTTCGATATCAAGAAAATACTTAACCAGAAAGGCAATAGCGCTTCAGTGATCGTTTCGCCAAACCCAATTGTAGGCGATGCGTCCGCCTTTATTTCCATCAGCAGATCCCAAAAGATTGCCATGACGCTTACCGATATGAACGGAAAGATCATCCAACAGGTAAATGGCATCTATGGACAGGGCAGCTCGGAGGTAAAACTGCGCGCTTCAGACCTGTCTAAAGGCGTTTACTTATTGAAGGTTTCCGGGGAAGATTTTAACGTTACCAAAAAGATCATCAAACGCTAA
>ERZ761602.4851-NODE-4851-length-16590-cov-8.079952_pt1 | contig 16590 bp, 12 predicted proteins | sample MGYA00512165_ERZ761602 | MGnify/ENA primary metagenome ERZ761602 (study PRJEB28899, sample SAMN02445085) | bioreactor sludge metagenome | biome: EBPR sludge; isolation source: Thorneside wastewater treatment plant | place: Australia: Brisbane, Thorneside...
TAATAACACTGCCTTTGGGATTGCGAATTTTTGCTAACCGATTCCCAGCCAGCGCAAATCCAGATGCGCTTCAATCGCATCCGCCAGCCGGTTGATGCCCTCTTCCCGCAACTGCCGGTAATCCAGCGTTTCCCGCACCGCCAGACCCGCCCAGCGCAACAGCGCGTCGCGGGCCGGCGCGGCGTCGAACAGCCCGTGCAGGTAGGTGCCGAGAATCTGCCCGTCGTCCGACCGCGCGCCGTCCGGGCGACCGTCAGTCAGCCGAGCGGTGGGATGCGCCAGCGCTGGGCCGGTGCTGAAGCCGGCGTGGATTTCGTAGCCGGTCACGAAGGCATCGTCGAGCGATAACCGGCCTTCGATCCGATGCAGTTGTTTTTCCGGCTCCAGCGTGGTCTCGAAATCCAGGAAGCCGAGACCCGGACTGCTGCCCGGTTCGCCTTCCAGGCCGGCGGGATCGTGGACCCAGCGCCCCAGCATTTGAAAGCCGCCGCAAATGCCGATGACTTTGCCGCCGTAGCGCAGATGGCGGTGAATATCTCTGTCCCAGCCTTGCTCGCGCAATCTTTTCAAGTCGCCGCGCGTGCTCTTGCTGCCGGGCAGGACGATGAGATCGGCGGGTGGCATCGCCTCGCCCGCTCGCACCCAGCACACCTCGACTTGCGGATGCAGCCGCAGGGGATCGAGATCGGTGTGGTTGCTGATCCGCGCCAGCACCGGCACCACAACCCGCAGCCGCTCGGCGTCCTTGGCGACGCCGGGTTCGCGGGGCAGGGCGTCCTCGGCTTCAAGATGCAGCCCTTGCAGATAGGGCAACACGCCCAGTACCGGCTTGCCGATTTCCTGGGTCAACCAGTCCAGTCCCGGCGTCAGCAGGCCGACATCGCCCCGAAAGCGGTTGATGATCAAGCCCATCACCCGCGCCCGTTCGCTGGGCGCCAGCAGGGCCAGCGTGCCGTACAGATGGGCGAACACGCCACCCCGGTCGATGTCGCCGACCAGCCAGACCGGGCAATCCACCGCCTCGGCGAAGCCCATGTTGGCGATGTCCTTGTCGCGCAGATTGATTTCCGCCGGACTGCCCGCGCCTTCCACCAGCACAAAATCGTAGGCGGCGCGCAGTCGCTCGTAGGATTCCAGCACCGCCCGCATCGCCACCGGCTTGTAGTCGTGATAGGCCCGAGCGTCCATGTTGGTCAGCGCCTTGCCGTGGATGATGACCTGCGCGCCGATGTCGGTGTTGGGCTTGAGCAGCACCGGGTTCATGTCGATACGCGGCTCCAGGAAAGCGGCTTGGGCCTGCACCGCCTGGGCGCGGCCGATTTCGCCGCCGTCCGCCGTGACCGCGCTGTTGAGAGCCATGTTCTGGGGTTTGAAGGGAACCACCCGCACGCCGCGCCGCGCCAGCAAGCGACACAGCCCGGCTACCATGACGCTTTTGCCGGCGTCGGAGGTGGTGCCTTGGATCATGAGGGTTTTCGTAGTCATGGCGGGATTTTGACGGAAATGCTCGGTTTTTGGCTACACTAACTCCCTCCATGATTCCAATGAACGCAAGGCGATTGAACCAGAATTCTCGCCCTCGGCTCTTTTTCCGAAGAGCGGGGATAGCTTCGTGCTGACCGCGCTGCTGTGCCTCGGCGCGGTGCTGCTCGACTGGCGATTGGGCGAGCCGCGCCGCTGGCATCCGCTGGTGGGTTTCGGTGAACTGGCGCGGTGGGTGGAGGAGCTCGCTTGCGGACCAACCGAGTTGAACCCCGATGTCCGTCGCGCCCGCGGCGTCGGCGCGGTGCTCGCGCTGCTAGTGCCGTTCACCGTCGCCGCGTGGCTGCTGGCGGCGATTCCGTTACTCGGTTTGGCGGTGGCGCTGGGGTTGCTCTATCTCGCCATCGGCGCCCGCAGTCTGGCGGAACACGCCGAAGCGGTGGCGGCGGCGCTGCGAGCGGGCGATTTGCCACTGGCGCGCGAGCGGGTCGGCCGGATCGTCAGCCGCGATACCGACGATCTCGACGAGGAGCAGATCAGCCGGGCCACGGTGGAAACGGTGCTGGAAAACGGCTGCGACGCGATTTTCGGTGCGCTGTTCTGGTTCGTGCTGGGCGGGGCGGCGGGCGCGGTGTGGTACCGACTGGCCAATACGCTCGATGCGATGTGGGGCTATCGCACCCCACGCTACCGCGACTTCGGCTGGGCGGCGGCGCGGCTGGACGATCTGCTCAACTGGCTACCGGCGCGCTTGACTGCGCTGAGCTACATCGCGGTGGGCGCGAAACCGGCCCTGGCTTGGCGCTGTTGGCGGGAACAGGCTCCGTTTTGGAAAAGCCCCAACGCCGGCCCGGTGATGGCGGCCGGGGCCGGTGCGCTGGGGCTGGCGTTGGGCGGACCGGCTCGCTATCACGGCGAATGGCAACCGCGCCCCCCGTTGGGCGAGGGCCTGGCCCCGCGCGCCGAGGACATCGGCCGGGCGGTGGCGCTGGTGCGGCGGGCGTTGTGGCTGTGGCTGGGCGCGATTGCGCTGGGAGGACTGGCCCTTGCTTGAGCATGGCGGCGGCTTGCGGGCGGCAGCCGAGCGTTACGGCATTCCGCTGGGCGACTGGCTGGATTTGTCCACCGGGATCAATCCCCAGGGTTGGCTGGTTCCGCCGATCCCGGCGACCATCTGGCAACGCCTGCCGGAACCCGGCGACGGTCTGGAAGCGGCGGCGGCGGCCTGTTACGGCACGGAGTCGTTGTTGCCGGTGGCCGGTTCGCAGGCGGCGATTCAGGCGTTGCCGCTGTTGCGCGAACCGGGCCGGGTCGGCGTGTTGAGTCCCAGTTACGCCGAACACGCCCACGCTTGGCGGCGGGCGGGGCATCGGGTCGAGGAGTTGCCCGCCGAGAGTTTGGATGCGACGGTGGATCGGCTCGACACTCTCGTTCTGGTTCATCCCAACAATCCCACCGGCGTTCGCTTCCCGTCGGATGGATTGCTGGACTGGCGGGAGCGACTGGCGGGGCGCGGCGGCTGGCTGGTGGTGGACGAGGCGTTCATCGATCCCACGCCGGAGGGGAGCCTGGCGCATCACGTGGGTCCGCCGGGATTGATCGTGTTGCGCTCGCTGGGCAAATTCTTCGGTCTGGCCGGGGCGCGGGTCGGCTTCGTGCTGGCGGCACCGGCGGTGCTGGAAGGTTTGCGGGAGCAACTGGGGCCGTGGGCGGTCACGGGTCCCAGTCGCTGGGTGGCGGCGCGGGCCTTGAGCGACCGTGCCTGGCAGGCCGAAACGCGGATTCGTCTCGACCGCGAGGGAAACCGGCTGGCGGATTTGCTGAAGCGGCAGGGCTTGCCGGTGGCCGGCGGCACGGGACTGTTTCAATGGGTGCCGTTGCCGGACGCGGCATTCTGGCAGGACGCCCTGGCGCGGCGTGGCATTCTGGTTCGACGCTTCGCCGATCCGCCGGGGCTGCGGTTCGGGTTGCCGGGCGGGGAACTGGCCTGGCGGCGGTTGGAACTGGCGCTGGCCGGGGTGCGCGCCGAGCGGTTGCGATGACCTGAACGCTTTCCCAATCCACTCCAAACTACATCCTTAGATGACAGAATCCAACATGACGGCAAATTCAGAACCGGCGCGACCGCCGGGCGGTGAAGTGTATCTAGTAGGGGCTGGTCCCGGCGATCCCGAATTGCTGACGCTGAAGGCGCTGCGGCTGATGCGGCAGGCCGACGTTGTGGTGTATGACCGGCTGGTTGGCGCGGCAATCCTGGAACTGCTGGAGCCACGGGTCGAACGCATTTTCGTCGGCAAGGAGCCGGATCATCATGCCCTGCCCCAGGACGACATCAACCGGCTGCTGGTGGATCTGGCCTTGCGGGGCAAGCGGGTGTTGCGGCTCAAGGGTGGCGACCCGTTCATTTTCGGGCGCGGCGGCGAGGAGATCGAAACGCTGATGGCGGCGGGCATTCCGTTTCAGGTGGTGCCGGGCGTCACCGCCGCCGCCGGTTGCGCCGCCTACGCCGGCATCCCGTTGACCCATCGCGATTACGCTCAGTCCTGCGTGTTCGTGACTGGTCATGTCAAGGACGGGGAGCTGGATCTGAACTGGCCGATGCTGGCGCAACCGCGCCAGACGGTGGTGTTCTACATGGGGCTGAAGAGCGTCCGCCACATCTGTGACCAACTGCGCGCGCATGGCGTGGCCGATGAGATGCCGGTAGCGCTGGTGGAACAGGGCACCACGCCCCAGCAACGGCTGTATTGCGCCACGCTGGCTACGCTGCCGGCGGTGATCGCCGGCGCCGGCGTCCGTTCCCCAGCGCTGCTGATCGTCGGCGAGGTGGTGAAACTGCATCCGCAATTGTCCTGGTTCCAGCCGGCCGCTGTTTTGTAGCCGTATTGCGCCCCCGAACCTCCCGCTGATGGTGCTTTACCGGCCGGTGAAGGCGTCCTTGCCTTTGGGGGCTGGGTCGACGCGAATCGGCGCGGGCTGGAAGGTAGGGTGAGGTTTGGTCAGCGGCCCCGGGCGCGACGGCGCGGGAGGCCGGGACTGGCGGCACGTTGGCCACGGTTCGCACGGCCGGTGGCCGGGTGGATGGGCGTTGGGTGGATGGGGTAGGTGCGGGCGAGGATATGGGCCTGGATAGGGGGAGGGATAGGGATAGGGATAGGGATAGGGATAGGGATAGGGATAGCCGAAGATGGCGCGGTCGCTCTCGTCGTTGTCCTGTTGCTGCTGTTGTTGATCCAGTTGCCGGTTCAGAAGGTCGTTCTGTAATTGTCGGTTCGCCTGTTCCAGATCGCGGATCGCTTGTTCCTGTCGCGCTTTTTCGGCCGCTTCCCGCTCGCGAGCCATTTGTTCGGATAGCGCGTTGATGCGGGCGACTTCGGTGGCTGGATCGGTGGCGGGAGGCACGACGGACGACGGTGGGGCGATGTCGAGGGTTTGCACCGGGGTCGCGTCGTCCGGTTTCCGCTGGCCGTAGTGGACCTGGCCGCTGGCGTCGGTCCATTTGTAAACTTGCGCCTGGGCGATGTCGGCGCTGGCCAGGAACAGCAAGGCGAGGGTCGCAAAGGGTAGCCGCAGGCGGTTCATGGTCGGCTCCTTGGTGGAATCTGAATGAATTTGAGTAGTGAAACTCTATCGGGTTCAATCGGTTGATCAAGCTGACCGGGAGGCTGGGCCGTTGGCCGCGAGGCGCGGCATGGTGCGTTTGGACCGCGGTCGCTAGAATGCCCCGCCTTGCCGACCGCAATTACTAAGGAGCACCCTTGGACATTCTATTGATTCTCAAGGCGCTGATACTTGGCTTGGTGGAAGCTGCCTCGGAATTCCTGCCGATTTCCAGCACGGGGCACTTGATTATTGTAGGGGATTTCCTGGCGTTCACCGGGCCGCGCGCCGAGACCTTCGAGATTTTCATTCAGTTGGGGGCGATTCTGGCCGTGGTCTGGATTTACCGGACGCGGATCCGCCGGACCTTCTTGCGCGCGAGCCACGATCTCCAGGCGCGGCGAATGCTGGTGAATCTGGCGATCGCCTTTACGCCGGCGGCGGCGCTGGGGTTCTTTTTACACAAATACATTACGCAGTATCTGTTCAACCCGGTGACCGTGGCCATGGCGCTGGTACTGGGCGGCGTCGCCATTCTGCTGATCGAGCGCTTTGCCCGAACCGGCCGGATACAGGCGGTGGACGATATGCACTGGAAGGATGCGCTGTGGGTCGGCCTTGCCCAGAGCGTGGCGCTGTTTCCGGGCGTGTCGCGGTCGGGCGCGACCATCATGGGCGGAATGCTGAACGGGATGTCGCGGTTCGCCGCCACCGAGTTTTCATTTTTTCTGGCGATTCCCACCATGTTCGCCGCGACCTTTTACAGCCTCTACAAGGAATGGCATAACCTGACCCTGGCGGACGTACCGATGTTCGCGGTGGGATTCGTGGCGGCGTTCCTGGGTGGTCTGGCGGTGGTGCGGTTTCTGCTGGCCTATGTTGGCCAGAACAGCTTTGCTCCATTCGCCTGGTACCGGATCGTGTTTGGCGGTTTGCTGCTGGTTTATTTTCATGATCATCCCTGGGTGGGATGAGGGGTAACCGGCAAATCCGCGACGATGAGGGCGAACCGATGACCGAGGTGTTTTCCGAGGCGTGGATGCGCGAGTACGCGCGGTTGTGGAACGCGGAACAGGACATGGTCCGGGAACTGGCTCGACAGCGGTTCAGCGCGGCGGTCGGGTATGGTTTCCTGGACCAGCCCGCGCCGCGCGGTTTGCTAGTGGTGGCGCGTGGCCTCGTCGAACAGGCCGGCGATTACGATGGCCGGGAACTGGACTGGGATTTGCGCGCTGGTCCGGCGGATTGGAGCGAATGGCTGGGACAAGGCTTTGACCTGTCGCGCATCCTGGTCGCGGTCGGAACTCGGCGTCTGCAACTTTGGAAGGGCGACCACAAACGCATTCTGCGCAAGCCGCCGCTGGTCGGCGCCCTGCTGCGGGCGTTCGCGCTGATGCCCGAGGTGCGGGTATCGGCGGAGTGAGTCCAGGCTGGCTTGAAATGATTGCCCTGTTTAAGGGCTTTTCGTATCCGACATGCACGCATGCAGTGCAAGGCGAGGCGTGGCTTCCAGGCGAGTCATAATTCAATAGGTTGATTTTAATAATTTTTATGGAATGGCTTCGAATTTGCCTGTCCATGTCGGTTTTCATCCATCACCGAGCGGACGATGACCCGGAATGGGGCGCGCGTCCCCGGCAACACGAACGATCAGAGACAGGCATCATGAACCATAACCATAAACGGACCTTGACGATTCTTCTTACCGGCTTTTTGGCGATATGGGCGTCCGGAGCGGCATGGGCGCAAGACGCCCCACCGCTTAGCCCTGGCAACACAGCCTGGATTCTCACGGCGACGGCGCTGGTGTTGTTCATGACCTTGCCGGGACTGTCGCTGTTCTACGGCGGACTGGTGCGAACCAAGAACGTGCTCTCGGTTCTCATGCAATGCTTCGCCATTACCTGCCTGGTGTCACTGCTGTGGTTTGTTTACGCCTATAGCCTTGCGTTCGGGACCGGCAACGCCTGGATCGGCGGTTTCGACAAGCTGTTCATGGTCGGGGTCGAGGAAAATTCCCTGACCGGCGACATTCCGGAAACCGTGTTTTCCATGTTCCAACTGACCTTCGCCATCATCACTCCGGCGCTGGTGGTCGGCGCCTTCGCCGAGCGGATGAGATTCTCCGCCATGCTGTTGTTCAGCGCCCTGTGGTTGACGCTGGTCTACGCGCCGGTGGCGCATTGGGTGTGGGGCGGGGGCTGGCTGGGCCAGATGGGTGTGCTGGACTTCGCCGGTGGACTGGTGGTGCATGTCACCGCCGGTGTGGCCGCCTTGGTCGCGGCCCTGGTGTTGGGTGGACGCCACGGCTTTCCGACCACCGCCATGCCGCCCCACAACATGACGATGGTGGTGACCGGAGCCGGCATGTTGTGGGTGGGCTGGTTCGGGTTCAACGCCGGCAGCGCGCTGGCGGCCAACGGCAACGCCGGCATGGCGATGATGGCGACGCATCTGTCCGCCGCCGCCGGGTCGCTGGCGTGGATGACGATGGAATGGGTGCGCTTCGGCAAGCCGAGCGCGCTCGGCATCGTGACCGGCATGGTGGCCGGGCTGGGCACCATCACGCCCGCTTCGGGCTACGTGGGGCCGGCCGGCGCGGTGGTCATCGGCGCGGTCGCGGGGTTCGCGTGCTTCAACGCCACCCAGTTCCTCAAGCGGGTGCTGAAGGTGGACGATTCCCTGGACGTGTTTCCGGTGCATGGCGTGGGGGGGATGCTCGGAACCCTGGCGGCGGGCGTGTTCGCCTCCACCGGGCTTGGCGTGTTCAAGGGCCAGGGTTTCGCCTCGGGGATTACCGGCATGGGGCAGCAACTGGGCGTGCAGTTCGTGGGAGTGCTCGCCACGGTGGCCTACACGGCGGTCGTGACTTTCGTCGTGCTCAAGCTGGTGGACGCCCTGGTCGGGTTACGGGTCGGCCGGGAAGAGGAAATCGGAGGTCTGGATATCGCCCTGCACGACGAGCGCGGCTACGATTTGTAACGACCTCCAACGCGTTGCGCCTGGCTGGAAAGCTCAAACCCTCGGTGCCTGCGCTGCGTCACCCCTCCCTGGTCAGGGAGGGGAGCGCGCTTACCGCTCCGCCAGCGCCGCCCGCATTCGTTCCAGCCCTTCCGCCAGCCGGGCGCGCGGGCAGCCGAAGTTCAGCCGCGCGAAGCCGTCGCCGCCCGGCCCGAAGTTCGCGCCATCGTTCAGGGCCACGCCGGCTTTTCGCAGGAAAAACTCGTGGGGATTACCGGACAGGCCAGCGTTCCGACAATCCAGCCAGGCCAGGTAGGTTGCCTCCGGAACCGTGACGCGCACGCCCGGCAGATGATGGGTAACGTACTCGACCACGTAATCCCGGTTGGCGGTCAGATAAACCAGCAATTCCCGCAGCCAGTCGTCGCCGTGCCGATAGGCCGCCAGCGCGGCGCCCAGGCCAAGGGTGTTCGCATCCGGCACGATACCGCGCATCGCCTGTTTGAAGCGTTGCCGCAGCGCGGGATTCTGGATGATGGCGAAGCTCGCGCCCAGGCCGGCGATGTTGAAGGTCTTGCTCGGCGCCATCAGGGTGATGCAACGCTGGGCGATTTCCGGCGCCAGCGTGGCCAGTGGCACATGCCGCCGCTCGTCCAGCAGCAAATCGCAGTGAATCTCGTCCGAGCAAATCGTCAGATCGTGACGCTCGCAGATCGCCGCCAGTCGCTGCAACTCCGCGACGCCGAACGCGCGGCCGACTGGATTGTGCGGATGGCAAAGGATGAACAACCGGGTGCGCGGACCAATGGCCGCTTCGAACGCCGTGTCGTCGAAGCCGTAGTGCAGCCGCCCGTCGTGCGTTTCGGCCGTCAGTTCAGCGGTGACCAGTTCCCGATCCTGATGGCCCGGCGCGGTTAGAAACGGCGGGTAAACCGGGGTTTGCGCCAGCACCGCGTCGCCCGGTTCGCCGACCGCCCGGCACGCTACGTTCAGGCCGCACACCAGGCCCGGCAGATGGACGATCTGCTCCGGCGCGACCGCCCAGCGATAAAGCGTGGCCATCCGCGCGCAAATCGTTTTCGTCAACGCCTCCGGCGGCGCGCCGTAGCCAAACACCCCGTGCGCGACCCGTTCTTGCAACGCCGCCAGGATCGGTTCGGGCGAGACGAAATCCATGTCGGCCACCCACAGCGGCAAGGCGTTGCCGTAACGTTGCCATTTCAGGCTGTCAGCGCCGCGCCGGTCGGGCGCGTGGTCGAAATCGTAAGGCATGGGTGGAGCGTCCTCGCGCGGCGCGCGGCGGTTGGGATCAAACCAGATCGTACGTTTGGCGCAGATGCCCGTACACCATGCTGGACACGCTTCGAATGACGTTGCCTCGCGCCGCCTGCCAGGCCATGTAGTTCCGGGTCGGCCGGGCCTTTTCGATGATGCCGATGAAGGTGTAGGGATAGTTGCGGCCATCGCGGCCTCGGGCGACCAGTATGCCCATGTCGCCGCACAACCGAGCGGTGGTGCCGGTCTTGTCGATGACCGCCGTTCCGCGCGCCACGCCGGTCGCGCCGGTGTAGACGCGGTCGCGATTCGGCAGATACATGAGGCGCCGCAGTTCGGCGGAGTAGGGCAGTTGGTCGTACCAGAGCGCCTGGAGGAAGCGATGGTAATCGAGCGCGGACGCCCGGTTGCGATAGGTGCGGCCGCCGTTGGGAATGGACTCGACGATTCGGGTTTGACGGAACAGGCCGGGGTGGCGCTGCTTGAGCGTGTGTTCCGCCTCGGCGGGGCCGGATCGGCGACTGGTCCGATTCAAGATCTCGATGAAATAGTTGGTGGCCCGATTGTCGCTACGCTGGATCATCGCCTCCATCCGTTGCCGATGGAAGGGCGTGTAGTCGAGTTCGCCCTCCTGAACCTTTTGAAAAAATGCCAGGGCGATGAAAGGTTTGATCATGCTGGCGCTTTGGTGCGGCAGGCTGGCGTTGATGGTGACCAGGAAGCGCCGGCTGGTGAAGTCGTAAACCAGCCAGGCGGTGCGCTCGTTGGCCGCCAGCCGGCCCGTTTGACGCAACTGCGCCACGTAACGCTCGATGGCGGCGTTCAGGTCGGTCGTGGTCCAGGGCTGAACCCAGGGTTGGGGCGGCGGTTGATTCCAGGATCGGGCGGGCGGTTGAGTTCTGGGTCGAGGCGGTGGATAGCTCCAGGACCGGGGCGGGCGCCTTGGCCATTGGGGAGGGGTCACCATGGGAGGTTCGTCCCACCATCCGTCCGCCGCGTCGGATTCTGGGGCGAAGCCGAGACCCGCGGTGGTGATCAGGGTCGCCAGCCGGACAAGGAACGCGCGTCGGGAGCTGTCGGGGGCCGCATGGGTCTCGGCGCCGGGTTCCGGGATGGAGGGTCGAGGTAAGAGCATGGGGGACGGCCTCGAACAAGTGATGGGATGGGCGTGCCGATTATGGGTCGGAAACCTGAAAGTCGACAATGATCGGATAATGATCGGACCCGATGGCCGGGCCGATTTCCCGCTGCCGGATCCGGATGCCTTCGGAAAAGAGGGCATGGTCAATGGGGATCCACAAGGGCGGCCAGCCGGCGGGCCAGGATGGTTGGATGCCCCGCCCGCGCCGACTGTCGCGCAAGCCGGAATCGGCCAGCAACCGAGCAAACCAGGGTGACCAGGGCGAGAGGTTGAGGTCGCCGAGTACCAGCGAGGGGGTTTGACTCTGGCGGACCCGATCGGCCAGCGCGCGCAATTGCCGGTTGCGACCTTCGGCCCATTCGGCGCTGACCGGTGGCCAGAGATGAGCGCCAATGAGGGTGAGCGGGCGCGCGGCGGCGCTGATCGTCGCCACGATGACCGGCGGACTCGTCTTGTCGTCGAAGCGGATGATCTGGCCCTGGACAAGAGGATGGCGACTGAACAGGGCGATGCCGAACAGATCGTCCCGGGGTTCGGCCAGGCGATGCGGGTAGCGCTGGTCCAGATCGCGCAGCCGGTCAAGCAGCCATGGCGTCGCCTCCAAAAGTACGACGATGTCGGGATCGGCGGTGGCGATCAGATCCCGGATGCGTTGGAAATCGCGGTTCTCGGCGTTCACGTTGGCGAGCAGGGCGCGCAGGGCGGGCCGGTTCTCGGCGGCGGGTATTGCCGGATCGTCTTCCCAAAAGGCCGGGACCAGGAACGCCAGATTGAGCAGGGCGAACGCCCCCAGCAGCGTGGACCAGCGCCATCGGCGCAGCGTCAGCAGGATCAGGGCGAGTCCACCGAGCGTGAGCGCGTATTGCGCCCGGAAATGGGTGGTCAGTTCGAATCCCCACCAAAATTGGCCGGTGAAGCTGGTCAGCGTGGCCAGACAGGCTAGAAGGCCGGCGGCGGTTAGCAATCCAGTCAGGCTGACCCGCTGTTTCATGTCAGGGAAAACCATGATGGTGTCCGATAAATCCCCTATTTACTTCAAAATTTCAAAATTTGATATTGACCATTCCAGAGTAGGGCTTAACCATATAACATCATAAAAAATCAAGAAAATGGGCGCTGGGAGAGAGGCGGCGCCACTGACCATCAAAGTGAGGAATCGTCGAATGAAAAGTGAAATCACTCGACCGGTGAAAGCCAGGCGCCATGGAAGCGAAGGGCTGACGCCGGTGGATAAGCATAGTTGTCCCTATCGCGGCGCGGCGTCTTGCGTCAGCGCCAGCGGGGGTAGCTACTGCGGCGGCTATGGTGGAGATGCGCCGATCAAAGGTACTCAGATGCATTCGGTTCGATGTCTGGAGGAAAACAGCGCGGATTTCGTTCCGTATGGTTGGCCGGGCGTGCTGCGCCGCGTGGTTCATCATCCCTGGTCTCCTCGCTAAAAAACGGTCCCGCGAGAACGCCCGTTGTGGGCAAGGGGTATCGGGAGATTGCAAGGCGCCAGGCGTTGGAGTGGGTTGTTGAGATTGAAGACGGAGGCTCGGCCAGGCGCTGAGCCTCCGTCTCCGTTTTACCCGCTCATTTTTCCACCGTGACCCGTACTTTTCGGTCGTCCTGCCACTCGCCGACGATTCGCTGGCCGTTTTCGTACAGCACGCCCTGACCCTCCTTGCGGCCGTTGCGCCATTCGCCCTCGTAGCGGTCACCGTTGCGGTAGTAGTAAATACCCTGACCGTTGGGCTGATCGTTGGCAAAATCGCCGACATATTTGTCGCCGTTGGCGTAGAGATAGGTGCCCTGACCGTGCTTGCGGCCGTTGCGCCATCCACCCTGGTAGCGATTGCCGCTGCGGTAGTAGTAAGCGCCCTGACCATTAATCACGTTGTCACGCCATTCGCCGACGTATTTCTCGCCACGGCTGGCATACGTGTAGGTGCCTTCGCCGTGCATCTTGGCGTTGCGAAATTCCCCCGAGTATTCGCTGCCGTCCGGATGACGGTAGACCCCTGCGCCGTTTTGACAGTTGCCGCGCAAACAATTGGGCGTGCCGGACGGAGTGGGCTGGGCTGGCTGCTTTTCCACCGCGCGGGGGCGAGGAGGCGGTTCCGGTTCCGGTTCGGGTTCTGGCTCCGGCGGCCGGGCGGTGGGCTTGACGACGGCGACCTCCGTTCGCTTGGGAGCCAGGGTTGCCGAAAGCGTGCTTTCGTCGCCGGCGTTCAGGTTCACCTGTCCGTTCCAGTCGGCGTGGCCTTCCAGGCGGACCCGGACCTTGTAGGCACCGGGCTTCAGCTCCACCTCCAGCGGCGTCGTGCCGATGCTCCGGCCGCTGATCAGCACCTCGGCGTCTTCCTGGTCGGCGCGAACGAACAGTCGGGCCGGCAGGGCGGGTTGCTTTTGCAACTGCTTCAGTTTGGCCTGAGCCGCCGCGGCCTGCCGGCTTTTGGGATAGCTGGTCAGAAACTGCTGGATTTCAGAGGGGTCGCTGCTGTTCCTGATCGCCGCCCAGGCCTGTTCGGCGGTGCGCGGCGCGGCCGTGGTTCCGGATTCCGACGGGCGCTCCTCCAGAATGCCCTGCGGCGCGGTCGTTATCTGCAAGCTGACGCCTTCCTCGGTTTCGGTTCGGGATAGGCGGGCATGGCGATCCTGGGCGATGACCCGGGTCTCGGGTTCCGACGTGGTGGGTCGGGGCGCCGGAACGGATTCGGCGGGTTGCGGAACCGAAACCAGACTGATGGGGGGCGGCGCCACCCCCGGTTTTGGTTCGGGTTTCGGGGGCGGTTCCGCCTGAACCACGCGGCTGCTGGGCGGTGGTTCCGGTTCCGGTTCCGGTTCCGGTTCCGGTTCGGCGACGCGAGACGGTGGCGGGCTGACGGGTTTTTGCGCCTGGGCCAGTTGTTCGCGCAACCCAGCCAGCCGGGGGTCGCTTCGATTCAGCCGCTCCAGCCGGTCGAGCGAACTTCTTGCCGCCTTGACGTCGCCCCGGCGCACGGCTTCGGTCGCCAGATCGGCGTAGCGGTCGACGATCCGCTCCAGGCCGGCGCGCGCCTCGGCGTTGCTGGGGTCGCGCTGGAGAACGTCGCCATAGCAGTCGGCGGCGTTGCCGCCCTTGCCGCTGGCCAATCGGTTGGCTTGCAGGTGCGCGGCGCATTCCCGCAGTCGGACGGCGATTCGGTCCACGGGTTCGGTCGGCGGCTGAACCGGAGGGGGCGGCGCCTTGGCCTCGCGCAGTTGCTTACGAACCTGGTCGCGCAGCGCCAGCAGCCGGCCGTGGTCGGGAGTCTGTTGCAAACCCTGCTCGATATGCAGGAGGCTGGTTTCGTAGGCGCGCTCGCGCTGCGCGTCCAGCGCCCGAGCCAGAAATTCGTCGGCTTGCGCGCGGCGCTGTTCGGCCTCGGCGCGCAGGCGGGCCTGTTCGGTCTTGCGCTGTTCTTCCTGGCGGGCCGCCATTTCCTGAGCCTGGCGCTTGGCCTGTTGGTCTCGCACCTCGCGCCTGAGCGCCAGCAGGGCGGGATGACTGGGCATCGCCTGCAAACCCTGTTCGATATGCCCCAGACTGGTATCCAGCGCGCCTTCCTGTCGGGCGCGCTGCGCCTGCTCCAAGAACCGCTCGGCCCGCAACTCGGCTTGCAACCGCTGTTCCTCCTCGGCCCGCTGAATCCGGGCGGCCTCAAGCTGCCGGTTGACCTCCTCGCGCAGCGCCAGCAATTCGGGATGGTCGGGCGCAAGTTGCAAAGCCTGCTCGATCAGGGCGCGACTGTCCTCCAACGCGCCTTCCTGTTGACGCTGGCGGGCCTGGACGAGGAGTGGGTCGGCTTCGGCGCGTTGCTGGGTGGCCACATCGACGGTGGGCGGCATCACGGGCGGGGTGACGACGACGGGCGGAATCGGCTTCGGCGGCTCCTGGGACCAGTAGAGATATCCGCCGCCCGCCAGCGCCAGTCCGGCCAGCGTCGCCGCCAGGGCGCCGGTTTTCCAGCCGAGCCGGCGCGTCGGCCGGCCGGTCGAATCGGTGAGAATCGGGACTGGTCGGGTGAGCTCGGCGATATCGAGCGGAGCGGTCGGCAGGGCTTCCGGATGATCGAGGGCGACGATGAACTCCTGACCGGTTTGAAACCGCCGGCTGGGGTCCTTGTCCAGCAGCCTGTTGATGATCGGCTGAAAGCGGTGCAACCTTGGCGGCAGTTCGGGAACCGGCGCGGTCACGTGCATCATCGCCAGGGCGAAGCTGTCCTCGGCGGTATAGGGCGCGTTGCCGGTGAGCATTTCGTAGAACAGCACGCCGAAGCTGTACAGATCGGAGCGGGCGTCCACCGCCTGGCCGCGGATCTGTTCCGGGCTCATGTAGCGCGGCGTGCCGAGGGACAGGCCGGTGCGGGTCATGATCGTGCTGCTGCCAAGGGTTTTGGCAATGCCGAAGTCGGTGAGCACCGGGCAGCCGTTTTCGCGGAACAGGATGTTTTGCGGCTTGATGTCGCGGTGGATGATGCCGCGATGGTGGGCGTAATGCAGGGCGCTGGCGATGGCCCGGGCGATGGCCAGACTTTCGTCGAGCGGCAGGCCGTTGCGGATGCGGTGTTGCAGAGTATCGCCGGGCAGATACTCCATCGACAGGTAATAGGTGCCCTCGTGGGAAGCGATGTCGTAGACGGTGACGATGTACGGATCGCTGAGTTGGGCGATGATGCGGCCTTCCCGCATGAAGCGCTGCGCGAATTCCTCGTCGGTGGTGAGGACGGGCTTGATGACCTTCAACGCAACGCGGCGATGCAGCGACTCTTGCAGGGCAAGATAGACGATCGCCATGCCGCCTTGGCCGAGTTCGCGCTCGATCTGATAGCCTGGAATGTGCATGTTCGAATTCCATAACCTAAAGTCGGTGGCCGCGATCCGGCGGCGCATGGGTTCCCGCATCGGTCGCTGTCGCGCCGCGCTGGGTGGCGTCCCTAGGCGGAGCGGCCAGGGCGGACACGGCGCCGGACCGTCGTCGCGGTATGATATACCCGTGTAGTGTAGGTAATCGGCGGGTTTCCGGCAAAAGGCGCTAAAAGAGTTTTAGCAATTCCCATGCCGCCCGGTCGGTCGCGAACCCCGCGGCGCGCTGTCCACGTTTAAACCAGGGATTCTTTCAGTATGTCTGGCAATACCTTTGGCAAGTTGTTCACGGTCACCACCTTCGGCGAGAGCCACGGTCCGGCGCTGGGCGCGATCGTGGACGGTTGTCCGCCTGGCCTAGCCCTGGCCGAGACGGACTTGCAACGCGATTTGGACCGTCGCCGGCCCGGTCGGAGTCGCCATACCACCCAGCGCCGCGAGCCGGACGCGGTGCGCATCCTGTCCGGGGTGTTCGAGGGCCGCACCACCGGCGCGCCGATTGGGTTGCTGATCGAGAATGTCGATCAGCGTTCCAGGGATTACGGCGAGATCATGGACCGGTTCCGGCCGGGGCACGCCGATTACACCTATCACCATAAATACGGCCTGCGCGATTACCGGGGCGGGGGCCGCGCCTCGGCGCGGGAAACCGCGCTGCGGGTGGCGGCCGGAGCCATCGCCAAGAAGTATCTGGGGGAGCGCTACGGGGTTCAAGTGCGTGGCTACTTGGCCCAGCTTGGTCCGATTCGACCGGCCAGAGTGGTCTGGGAAGCGGTGGACGACAACCCGTTTTTCTGCCCGGACCCCGACAAGGTGGCGGAACTGGAGCGGTTCATGGACGCGCTGCGCAAGTCCGGCGATTCCATCGGCGCGCGGGTGACGGTGGTGGCCAGCGGCGCGCCGGTGGGTTGGGGTGAGCCGGTGTTCGACCGGCTGGATGCCGACATCGCTCACGCGCTGATGGGCATCAACGCGGTCAAGGGCGTGGAAATCGGCGCCGGTTTCGCCTGCGTGGAGCAGCGTGGCACCGAGCATCGCGATGAATTGACGCCGGCGGGATTCTTGAGCAATCACGCCGGCGGGGTGCTGGGTGGCCTTTCGACCGGCCAGGACATCGTCGCCAGCATCGCCCTGAAACCGACCTCCAGCATTCGCTTGCCGGGGTGGACCATCGATGTCCACGGCGAGCCGGTGGCGGTGGTGACCAAGGGCCGCCACGATCCCTGCGTCGGCATCCGCGCCACGCCCATCGCCGAGGCGAT
>ERZ761602.4852-NODE-4852-length-16586-cov-3.351461_pt1 | contig 16586 bp, 13 predicted proteins | sample MGYA00512165_ERZ761602 | MGnify/ENA primary metagenome ERZ761602 (study PRJEB28899, sample SAMN02445085) | bioreactor sludge metagenome | biome: EBPR sludge; isolation source: Thorneside wastewater treatment plant | place: Australia: Brisbane, Thorneside...
CACCAAGGCCAAGCTCGGCGCGAGTGATGAAGCGCGCGAGGCCATCAGCCGCCTGGTAAACGAAGTGCGTTCGGCGAAAATCGTGCGCGTGGGTGTCGGCAGCCTGAACACCTTCACGAACATTCCGTTGGGGCAGCCGCAGGCCGGCAACGCGTTGCAGATCTTCCCCACCACGAACACGACGCAGTTCATTCGGTATTATTGGGACGCCACGGATTCCCAGTTCAAGCGGACGACCGATGCCGGGGGCACCTCGATCGTCGTGGCGAACTACGTCACCAACCAGGTCGTCTTCCGGGCGGAGGATCATCTGGGCAATTTGATGACGAGCGGCCAGAACAACCGGGTCATCAATCTCAAGCTCGAGTTCTTCCAGATCCAATACCCGATCGTGGAGATCGGTCCCGGCGGACTGTTTGACTATTACAAGCTGGAAACCCGCATCACCCGCCGATCCCTGGAGTAGTTTATGAAGACGTATCGCCAACTGAAAATCTCCCGCGAGCGCGGCAACGCGCTGCTGCTCGTGATGATGACCACCGTCATCTCCGCCATCGCCCTGGCCGGCGCGATGCAATGGGTTTCCACCAATTCGCGGCTCACTTCGCGCAACAACGAATACTACCGCGCCGTTGCCGCCGCCGAGGCCGCCACCGAAAAAGTGGTGGGCATGATGGCCCGGGACTTTCGCGAGCACGACTGGTCCGTCGTGGATGGCAAGCTGGCGGATTATCGCGCCGCACTGCCCACGGAAGCTGAATCCGCGCACTGGCAGGGCTGGGCGTTCTCGGACCCTTCCGGATCAACCAACGGCGTGTATGTCGCGCGGCGGAACACCGCCCAATTCGTTGAGTTGAACTCCCAATATGTCGGCCTGCGCGGCATGGCGGCGACTTATTCGGTGATCGCGAACGCCTCCCAGATTGCGTCGCAACAAGAAACGCCGATTGCCGCGGCGGTGCGTCAACAGTTTCAGCTCGCCACCATCCCGATCTTCCAGTTTGCAATTTTTTATGGAATCCCGATGGAGATTCACCCGGGACCGAACTTCGTGGTCACGGGTCGCGTCCATTCCAATGACGCCCTTTACTATTCCGGCAATCCGCTGACCTTCAATTCGCATGTCACGTCGGTCGGCACCATGGTCAACGCTTTCGCGCCGGGGGACACCGATCATACGGGAACGCCGGGCAGCAACGTCAACTTTGTCGGCGAGGCCGATCAGCACACCGCCCATCTGCATCTGCCCATCGGCACAAACAACACGGCGGCGGCAGTGCGCGAAATTCTGATGCCGCCGCCCGCGGGCGAGAGCGCCAGCTCGGCGATGGGGCAGCAACGCTATTACAACAAAGCGGACATGGTCATCACGGTGGCCAACACCGGCGTCACCGTCACCAGCGGCCCGCGCTATACCACGGCCCTGCTTTCGACCAATGACTGGCAGAAGTTTGTCACGACCACGAATTCCTTCCGCGACTGGCGCGAGGAAAGGACCGTGGTCCCCGTGGATATCAACGTCGCGGCACTGCGGCAGTGGAGCAACACCAACTCCGTGTTGCGCCCGATTCTCCCCGGAAACGATGTTGCCTCTGTCTATGTTGATGACCAGCGCACCCTGGCCTCGGGCCAGATGGCTGCCGTGCGCTTGAGGGAGGGCGCGGATTTGCCGGCGGACGGGTTGACGGTGGCGACGGCTCAACCACTTTACATCCAGGGCAACTTCAACCAGCCAAACAGTTCACACTTGGGCACCACCAATACCACCGCCACCAAGCCGGCTTCGATCGCCAGTGACGCCATCACCATCCTTTCGGGAAACTGGCAGGATGCCAACAGCACCAGTTCGGACCTCGGCACCCGTGTCGCGGCGAACACTACGGTGAATGCCGCACTGCTGTCGGGGATTGTGCCGACGCTCGATTCCAACCGCACCAAGAAGTACAGCGGCGGGGTGGAAAACTACACCCGGTTGCTGGAGAAATGGAGCGGGCGGACTTTCACCTACAACGGCTCCATGGTGGTGCTCTTCAATTCCCAATTCGCCACCAACGGCTGGCGCTACGGCGGCAGCATCTACGAGGCACCCACCCGCCGCTGGGCGTTCGACCTGAACTTCATGGACGAGACGAAGCTTCCTCCGGGAACTCCGCGTTTGAGCGCGATGATTCGCGGTTCTTGGGCGGTGCTCCCGGTGGGCAGCACCAACTCGGTGTACGAGGCCGAAGTCATTAACATCGGTGGCGGCGGCTGATTCCCTCACCCGCCAGTTTCCTTACAGGATGTTCGCGGCGAGCTCGGCGAGTTCGCTGCGTTCGCCTTTTTGCATCTCGACGTGCGCGGCGATGGCGTGCTGCCGGAACTTGCTCACGATGTAGTTGAACCCGTTCGAGGAGGAATCGACGTACGGGTTGTCGATCTGCCAGGGATCACCCGTGAAGATGATCTTCGTGCCGAACCCGACGCGGGTGATGATCGTCTTGGCTTCGAGCGGCGTAAGGTTTTGCGCCTCGTCGATGATCATGAACTGCTGCGCGATGCTGCGGCCGCGGATGTAGCTGAGCGCCTCGACCACGATCGAGCCGTTGCGCATCAGGTCATTCGTCCGCCGGCTGTCGTGGCCCATGTTCAAATCGCCCAGCATCTCCAGCGCGTCGTGGATCGGCTGCATCCAGGGGTTGAGCTTTTCCTCCAGTGAGCCCGGCAGAAAGCCCAGTTCCTTGCCCATGCTGATCGTGGGGCGGGCGACGATCACCCGCCGATACTCCCGGTCCAGCACCGCCCGCTTCAACCCGGCGGCCATCGCGAGCAACGTTTTTCCCGTGCCGGCCTTGCCCATCAGCGTGACGAGCTTGACCCGCTCGTCGAGCAACGCGTCGAAGGCGAAGTGCTGCTCGCGGTTGCGCGGACGGATGCCGTACACCCCTTCGCGGCTGTCGATGATGGGAATCAATTTCGTGCCGGTGGGGTCCACCTTGGCCAGCGCGGTGCGCTTGGGGTTGGTGTCCTCGATGAGCGTGCAGAATTCGTTGGGCCAGTACTTGCCCGGCTTGGCCAGCGGCAGCTCGCCATTCGCGCGAAAGGCTCCGATTTCCTTCTCCGACAAAAGCAGTTCGAACATCCCGCTGTAGAGTTCCGAAACGGATACGCGGTCGGTTTCGTAATCCTCGGCGGCCAGTCCGAGGGCGTCGGCCTTGAGCCGGAGATTGATGTCCTTCGAGATGAGCACCGTCTTGCGGCGGGGCGTGGCTTTCTGGATTTGCAGCGCAAGGGCCACGATGCGGCTGTCCACATTGTATTTTTCGTTGCCATTGCCGGTTTCGCGCCCGGTCCCTTCGCGAAAGATGATCCGCAGCTTGCCGCCGTTCTCCAGCTTCACCCCCTCGCTCAAACTGCCGCTGACGCGCAGCTTGTCGAGCATCCGGGAGACGGCGCGGGCGTTCTGGCCGCGCTCGGTGGAATCGCGTTTGAACCGGTCGATTTCCTCGATGACTTCGATGGGGATGAGGACGTGGTTGTCCTCGAAGTTCAGGATGGAATTGGGGTCGTGAAGAAGAACGTTGGTGTCGAGGATGTAGTTTTTCACTTAGGAACGTCGCGTTTGATCCGGCGCACCCGGTCGAACCATTCGTGGAGCCGGGGATGCTCGACGGGGAACTCGTAGTGCCCGGAATACAGAAAATTGCCGATCATGCCATACAGGTCGAAATCAACGAAATGCGGTCGCTCACCCAGCAGGAACGGGCGGGTCAGCAGCATCTGATCGAAGAGCAGCAGCGCGGCCGAAAACTCCGCCAGCAATTCAACTTGTTGCGCCCGCCAGTGTTCCAGACAGCCGCGGCCGAACTTACGTTCCTTGTGCCGGATGAAGCCGAGCCGGTCGGCCTTCGACACGAACTCCTCGAAGTAGATGTCGTTCAGCTTGAACCCCGCCCCCTCGACGCGGTCTTCGATCCATTGCCAGAGCACCGACTGCACGCCGCGGTGTTCCTCGGGAAACAGGTCCAGCGAGAACTTCTCGCTGAGATACTTGGCGATCACCTGCGAGTTGTCGCTCGTTTCGAAGATGACGTCGCGACCGTGTTTGATCACCGGCACCTGATAATAGCGCTGCCGGGTCAGTTTCCAGATCAATGACCGCTCCCCGCTGGGCACGTTGACCAACCGGTGCGGGATGCGGCCAAATTCAAGAATCCGCCGGGTCACCAGGCAGAAGGGACTCCAGGGAAATTGATAAAGCTGGATCATCTGCCACCTCCGTCCGGTGGCGCGGCGCTGGGGAGCACGCACTTTTTTGGCACGAGGCCAATCTAGGAACGCGCCCCGCCCGACTCAAGGGGGAAAATTGCCCGTGACAAGATCGTGACGGATGCCGGCAGCCGGCACGGATTACAAATCCAGAAAGCGCGGGCGCAACTCACCGCCGGAGATCTCGATGATCGCGGCCGAGCGCTGCAAGCCCAGTTTCGGCTTGCCCGCGTAACCGGGATTGAAAAACAGCACGCCGTCGTGCAGCTCACAATACCGTCGGTGCGAATGCCCGAAAACAACCGCCTTGGTCTCCGTGCGCCAGAGTTTCTGCGCAAAGTCCGGAGCCGGTTTCATGGGCGGAATGATATGCTCCACGTGGAAGTTGTGGCCACCCAACGCGGGCCGTTCGATTTCCCGGTAGTCCAACCCCAGGTCGTTGTTGCCCAGGACCGCCGTGACCGGCGCGAAGTATTCGAGTTCGAGAATGATCGATGCGTAACCAATGTCGCCGGCATGCAGGATGTGGTCCACGCCCTGGAACAACTCGCCGATCTTGGGATCGAGAAAACCGTGGGTGTCCGAGATCACGCCGATCTTGAACTGCCCGGCCGCTGGTTCCCTCGCCGGTTGTTCCGCCTTCACGCCTGGGACTCCTCGGGCTGACGGGCATCGTCCTCCACCGGCTTTTCGTCCGCCTCCGCTTCCGGTGACTCGACCTCGCGGGTGGCAAATTTCATCGCGCCGACAAACAGGCCGGTGAACAACCCGCCGCTGATCAGGGTTTTCAGAAAGAACACCCAGGTGGGTGGGAACCCCGGCAACCCGAGCGTCAACGCCTGAATCCAGCCGGTCAAAGTCTTCGCGTAACCGGGCAGTTGCAGCCAGGAGGCCGTGTTCGAGATCAGATAAAACACCAGCGCGCCAAGCACGCCGCCGCCCGCCAGTTTCAGCCAGTGCGCGGTCGGCTTGAATCGTGAACCCAGCCAGATGAGCACCGCGTAACTGGCGTAGTTGGCCAGCAGGTAGGGATTGAAAAACTCGACGGGAGCGACGTTGGCATCCGGATTCGCCGCAAGATTCGCCTCATACAACCGGACGTAATGCGCGTTCAGCAGCAGGTCGGTGACGAACAGCGTCGCCAAGGGCAGCCACCACGCCAGTTTGCGCGGCAGGAAGACGCCCCCACAGAACACCAGCGCGTACACTGCGCTGAAGTTGTCCGGCATCACACCCGGCCAGCGGCTCATGGCAAACACCATCATGAGCAGCACCGGCAAACCGATTTTGGTCCAAAAATTCACGCGGCGGTCATTGTAGGGGTGAACCGTCCGCTGACAAGCGTTGTGCCAATCATTCGTTTCACCGGGGCGCATTTTGTCGCCGACGCAGCCGGCCTGCCGGAGCGCCGACCTCCGATCCGGCGTCGTTCCCGCGTGCGTGGGACTTCCCGCCGGGCCGGAGGCCGGCGCTCCGGGGTTTGTGAAGCTGCGACCGTTTCAACGTTTCGAACGCACCAACAGCGCGTCAATCCGCCGGGCCAGCGAAAAGTCCTTGTCCGTCAGGCCGCCTTCGCTGTGGGTGGAAAGCGCCAGGGTGACCTGGCTCCACCGAACGTCGATGTCCGGGTGATGCCCGGCCCGCTCGGCGAGTCTCGCAACACGGTTTACGAACTGCATGGCCGCCTTGAAGTCCGCGAACTCGAAGGTGCGTCGGATGACCCGGCCACGTTTCCTCCAGGCGGTTGTCTGCCGGAGCGCAAGTTTGACTTCGGTGGAATCCAGCAGGGCCATGATCAACCCTCAAAGTCGTAAACAACCACTTTGGCGCAATTGGGCTTGAAGACCTTTTCCACGAATTCGACGTGGAGCGGATGCACCTGGTAGTCGTCCTGGGTTTGCTTGTCCGGGAAAATGAGATTGAGCGCGACCTGGTAGGTCTGATCGACGACCGGGCGCTCGCTCTTCGCCATGCGCCCGATGTGAAACTGAATCACGCCGGGAATAGGTTGCAGGTACTTGTGCGCGCCGGCGATCAACTCGTCGGCAGCGTTGGGGTTTTCAGGTTTGGTCCAAAAGATGACAACGTGGGAAAACATGACGAGTTTGGTTAAATTGCGGGGCGATGATCCTTGAGGAAGCGGATCGGTTCAAGCGGTTTGGTGCAATTACCGGTGCCTATAAGCCCAAATTACTTTCCGCCACCATCAGGCTGGGAACGAAGTGGCGCGGACTTGATGACAGCCCGATGTTGTTGTCACGAGATCGTGGTCTTTTGCTTTCCGCAGCAGCTACTCCGCTTCATACCCCCGCCAGAGCCAGCGCAGCGAATCCGGGAAGATCGAACCGCCGTGCTTGCCGTTGTGGCCGCCGTCGCCATAGACGAACTGGTAATCGTACTTCATGAACTTCAACGCCGCCGCCATCTGCTGGTTCGCCAGCGGCCAGTTGCCGTGCAGATTGTCGAGATCGCCCGAGCCGTCCTGAAGGAGCACGCGTATCGGCTTCTTCTCGGTCTTGCGGATCAGGGCCGGGTAATTGTGGCCACCCCGGATATTGGTGAAGCTGCCGATGTGGCTGAGCACCTTGCTGAACTTGTCCGGCCGCTCCCAGGCCACCGTCCACGCACAGATGCCGCCCGAACTGTTCCCGCAGATCGCCCAGCCTTCGCGGTCGTCGGTGATCGCGTAATCCTTGCGCACCGCCGGGATGATTTCTTCCAGCAGGAAGCGCGTGTATTGATCACCGAGCGAGTCGTATTCGAAGCTGCGATTGCTGCGCGGCCGCCGGCCTTCCTCGGCGGGCGGCACGTTGCCGGGATTGATGAAAAGCCCGATCGTCACCGGCATTTCCTTCGCATGGATCAGGTTGTCGAACACGACCTGCGCGCGGTAGCTGCCGTTGGTGCTGACGAATCCGCCTCCGTCCTGAAAAACCATCAACGCGGCCGGCTTGGCGGCATCGTATTGCGCCGGCAAATAAATCCAGTAATCGCGCACGGTGCCGGGGAAGATCTGGCTCTCCCACTGGAACGGCCCCTTCACCGCGCCCTTCGGCACGCCGTCCTTCGGCTGCGAATCCGGACCGAGCGTGTAGTCATCGGCGGCGAAGCTGGACGCGGCACCGATGAACGTCGAAAGAGTGACGAGGGCAAAGGCACGGGAGAATGCGAAGCGCGGGTTCATGACGGGAGAATTCCCGGTTCCGCGTCCGGAGTCAAAGTTTTCGCTTTCGCCGGCTCGCGCCCATGCCTAGCTTGCCCGCCCGGTGAAAAAGAATCCCAAGACGCCCGCACCCGCGCCCGCGCCCATCCGCGTGGGCATGATCTCGCTCGGTTGCGCGAAGAACCTCGTCGATGCCGAGGTCATGCTCGGCACCCTAATCAAGGACGGCGTCGAGATTACCAACGACGCCGAGGCCGCCGATGTGCTCGTCGTGAACACCTGCTCGTTCATCGACTCGGCGCAAGAGGAGAGCGTCGATACCATTCTGGAATCCTCGGCCCTGCGCGAACAGGTCAATCCCGGCCAGGCGCTCGTGGTCTCCGGTTGCCTGCCGCAACGGTTCAAGGATGAATTGCCGAAACTGCTGCCCGAAGTCGATGTCATCATGGGCATCGACCAGGTGGCGAACGTCACGGATCTCATCAAGCAGGCCGTCGAACATCGGCGCGCGAAACTCGCCTCCCCGGAGCGCCGGCCTCCGGCACGGCGCGGACAAAAGGTGAAGTCGAAACTGGCGGAACTCGACCAAAAGAAGGGCTCCCACACGCACGACGACGAGCAAACGCTTCGCGGCACGGACCAATTCGGTCAGACGCGGCAACTCATCGCCACTCCGCATCCCCCCCCCCACACACCGCATTCGGACGCTCCCATCGTCGATGTCGCGAGCCGCCCGAACTACATTCCCGATTACGCCACGCCGCGCTTCCGGCTCACGCCGCGGCACTTCGCCTACGTGAAGATCGCCGAGGGCTGCAATCATCCGTGCAGCTTCTGCATCATTCCCCGGATGCGCGGCTCGCATCGCAGCCGCACGCAGGCCGACATCGTGGCCGAGGCGAAGGCATTGATCAAAGACGGGGTCAAGGAACTGAACCTCATCTCGCAGGACTCGACCTATTACGGCCTCGATCTCCAGCCGGATCACCGTCGCTCAATCTCGTCGCCGGAGAAGTTCAATGCGCGCGCAAAGGCTTTGCCCGCCGACGCCACCACGCTTTGCACGTTGATCCGCGAGTTGAACGCCTTGAAGGGCGACTTCTGGATCCGCCTGCTCTACACGCACCCGGCGCACTGGACCGACGAGCTCATCCAGACCATCGCCGAATCAAAGAAGGTCGCGCGCTACGTGGACATGCCGTTGCAACACATCCACGAAGTCATGCTCGAACGCATGCGCCGAGAGACGGGCCGCCAGTACATTGAGGACTTGATCGCCCGCATCCGCGCCGGCGTGCCGGCCATCGCGCTGCGGACCACGTTCATCGTCGGTTTCCCCGGCGAGACGGACGCGATGTTCGAGTCGCTGCTCGAATTCATCCGCGTGACGAAGTTCGAGCGGCTTGGCGTGTTCACCTACTCGCACGAGGAAGGCACGCGCGCCGCCGGGATGGCGACGCAACTCAGCGACAAGGTGAAGCAACGCCGCCGCGATCGCGCGATGGCGGAGCAACACCAGGTTGCACAGGCCGTGTCGGAATCGTTCGTCGGCCGGACGATTCGCGTGCTGGTGGAAGGCGAAGCCAGCGCGAAGGAATTGCAGAAGGCGAACGTGAGTTCCTGGGAGCACGGGCTCATTCGTGAAACCGACGCCGCGATGAAACAACTCAAAGGCAGCTACCTCATCGCGCGCGGCGAGGCCGATGCCCCGGACATCGACGGCCGGGTCTATGTGCGTGGTGATCTGCCCATGGGCAGGTTCGCGAAGGTGAAGATCATCGGCCACACGGACTACGACCTGATCGCCGAGCCGGCGAAGTGACCGTTGGTCGGTGCGCTTTTCTTTTCGGCGCCAAGGAGCATTGTGGGGTGGCCTTGCTTGGCTTGGGTGCTGGCGGTTCTGACGTGGCAGGGCGGCCGGCTGCTGGGCTGGGACTAAGGCAGAATATCCACGGGCTCCGGAGGTGGTGGTGGTTGTGGCTCCGCCTTGTACCACATCCAATCCTTGGTTTCCTCGAAACTGCGCTCTGGATCACGCCGGATCTCCGCGCTGAAATCGTGGACCGCCGTATGGCCATCGACGAACAGGACGGGGGAAATGAACTTCCGCTTGTCGGCGGACAGGGGGATTAAATCGGGATATTCCCGGGGCTTCCAGGTGGCCTTGCTTTCCCTTGCGGGAGCATAATGCCAGTGCATCAGGGTGCCTTGCCACTCTCGGGCGGGCGGTTCGTGCATGAGGATGAACTTGGCCGGGTTGGGAACCCAGTTCAACCGCTGCTCGGCAATGGTTCCAGCGACCAGCTTCCTGCTGCCATCCGGCCAGTCCCGCAGGTTGTGTTCGAAAATCAATCCCGTGTTGTATTGGTAGCTGCATCCCAGCACTTCCCAGGCGGACGGCTCAATGGCGTAGAACTCATTTCGGACTTCACAAAAAAATTTCTTAACACCCTTGTCCTCGGGGCAGCGAAATGTTTCCGGATTCTTGATGTATTCGTTCAAGGGGCGATTTGCAGCCGGGGTCATGTGACTTCTGTGAACGCCATTCCCGGTCCCCTGCTTTCCTCCAATGGTGAAAAAGGTTTCGGACTGCCAAACCCCGGTGTCATCGTCGTTCGTCACATGAGAAGGTGGAAACTTCCCGTCATGATCATCGGTGTACATCATGAACCCGGCCCCGATCTGGCGGAGGTTGTTCAGGCACACGGTCATCTTTGCCTGGGCTTTGGCCCGCCCCAAGGCGGGCATGATCATCGCCGCCAGCACGGCGATAATGGCGATGACGACCAGCAGTTCGATCAGCGTAAAGCCTTGACCGGCTGCGTGGTATCGGTTTTCAGATGCTTTCATACATTGTCTCCTTGCGGTTTGGTTTTGTGTTTGGACATGGCACCTGCAGTTGCCTCACGCGAAAACTCCAACTCCAGCTAGCAACCACCCAGCGGGTGAACGACGCATCCCACTCCGGTATGAGTTCGTGGCTGAGGTCCGGTCGTTCTACATCTCTATTGCTGTTGTGGGCAAAAACCTTACAGGTTTTTATCAAGAATCTTTCTCCAGCAGTCAGCAGATCCCTGGCGGGTTTGGTCACTAATGGTCCAGTGGATCTCCGGTTGTGGGATTCTGCAGGAACTGGCGCTTCTCTTCAGGCATCGGTTGGTACCACACCCATTCTGCTGTCTCTTCCATGCCGAACACGGGATTCTGTCGAATCTCCGAGGTGAAATCATGAGTCTTAACGTGTCCGTCAACAAACAGAACCGGTGAGATGAACTTTTGGGTGTCCTGATCAAAACGTACCAGGCTTCCACGTCCGGGAATGCCGTAATACACGGAGCTCTGGCTCTCGCGGGCCTGGTGCCAGTGAGTAAAATAACGCCCCCAACGACGGGCGGGCGGTTCATGCACCATGATGAACTTTGAAGGGGTGGTCACCCACGGCAGCTTTGCCCTGCCCAACGTCACATCGTCGGGATACTTGCGCGCCACCAGGGGGCTGATGCCGGTTGTGTTGTAAACATAGCTGTTCCCGGCGGTCTCCCAAAACGAAGGCTTCAACTGAAATACGTTTGAATAGCTGAAACATAGCATCTGTTCCATCCCCCAATCGGAGGTGCAGCGAAAGGTTTCCGGGCTCTTGATATACTCATTCAGTGGCCGCAGTTCCGCTTTGGGCAGGAATCGCTGGTGATCCCAGCGCGGATCAACGCCGCCGAGGGCTATGAACGTGTATTTGGATTGGCCCGAGTCCGGATCGGTGAGTTTCTCCGGCGGGAAATGATCGGCGTGATCGCCCAGGTACATCATGATGCCGGTGCCGATCTGGCGCAGGTTGTTCACGCAACGGGTCAGGCGCGCCTGCTCCTTGGAACGGCTTAAAGCGGGTAGTAACAGACTGGCCAGGATCCCAATGATGGCGATCACCACCAGAAGTTCGATGAGGGTAAAGGCACTTTTTCGAGCAGGCCGTGCGGGGTTGGCATTCATGATCGAGATCCTTCGCTTGTTACCCTTCTATTGCGCTGGAGGACGCAAACCTTACAAAATATTTTCCAGGAATTTATGGCCGCCCTGCTGGGATGGTCGATGGTCAGCCTCCACGCTTGCAGCGCCGTCCCCCGCTCCCTACTGTCAGTCCGTTCCGTCGGTTCAACCCCACTGTTTACAAACCATGTCCAAACTCCCTGAAGTCACCCTCCGTCGCGGCGAACAAGACCGCATTGTCGCCGGCCATCCGTGGATCTATCAAAGCTCGATCCAAAAAGTCGAAACCGCCGCCGATGGGGACATCGTGCTGGTGAAGGATTTTCGCGGCAAACAACTCGGCGTCGGCTTTTACAACTCCAAGTCCCGCATCGCCGTCCGCGTGCTCTCGCCCGAGCCGGTCGAGATCAACCAGGCCTTCTTCGAGCGCCGCATCCTCGCCGCGCTCGAAGTGCGTCGACGGCGCCTGCCCGAGGCCACTTCGTTCCGAGTCGTCAACGCCGAGAGCGACTTCCTCAGCGGCCTGATCGTGGACAAATACGAGGACGTGCTGGTCGTGCAGACTTCCTCACTGGGCATGGACCGCCGCAAGACCGAGATTGTCGAGGTGCTCAAAAACATCTTCAGCCCGCGCGCGATCATCGAGCGGAACGAAAGCGCCTCGCGCAAGTTCGAGGGCCTGGCGGACAGTAATGGTCCGCTCGCGGGGGAGTTGCCCGGCCGGTTTCCCATCAAGCTGAACGGCCTCTCGTTCGAGGTGGATGTGCTGGACGGCCACAAGACCGGGCTCTATCTGGATCAACAGGTGAACTACGAACTGGTCGGCCGTCTCGCGCAGGGGGCCAACGTGCTCGACTGTTTCTCCTTCCTCGGCGGTTTCGCGCTGCACTGCGCGCGGGCCGGGGCCGCGAACGTTTACGGCCTCGACCAGAGCGAGGAAGCGGTGAAAGCCGCCGGGGTTAACGCCGCCGCCAACGGCCTCGCCGACCGTTGCAGCTTCGCGACGGCCAATGTCTTCGACTGGTTGAAGGAGCGTTCCCACACCGGGCCGCACGAGAAGCTGATCCCGCCCTACGACCTGATCATCCTCGATCCGCCGTCCTTCACCCGCACGCGCGAGGCGGTGCCGAATGCGCTGCGCGGCTACAAGGAGATTCACGTGCGCGCCTTCAAACTGCTCAAGCCGGGCGGCATGCTGGCGACCTTCTGCTGCTCGCATCACGTGGATGCGACAACCTTCCGCGACGTGATCCTCTCGGCGGCGTATGACACGCGCAGCCTGTTGCGGCAGACGGCGATCTTCTCGCAGTCACCGGACCACCCCATCATCCCGATGATCCCCGAGACGGAATACTTGAAGGGCTTCCTGTTCGAGAAGGTGGCCTGATCCAAGGGGGTGCTGCACCTTGCGTGGTAGGGCCGCGTTCTCCGAAAGCGCCGGTGTGGCTCCCGCACAATTGCCACGTTGATAATTACCGGACAACTCCCGCAGCTCTGACGGCCGGCTTGGAAAGTCAACCCTACCAGGGACGGTTCCATTGCATCCATCCGCAACCTGATCGCCACGCTCGCCGAAGCTCGCATTAACCGTTAGCCTGTCCGCATGCCTGTCACCACCGGCCGCAAGTCACGTCAACCTGAATCTTGGTCGGTCGCCAGCACTTCGGCGTGCTCGGTGGTGCTTCGCTCCGCCCACGCCATCGGCCAGATCACGGTGCTGGAGCGGGATGTTTTCCGCGTGCGCTTTGCCCGGGGCCGACGACTCAGCCGGCAGCCTTCCTGGTCGGTGCTGGCACAGGACTGGCCCGAACCGGACGTTCGCTGGCGATTTGGTCGGAAGACCAGCTCGGCCACCACCGCGGCCGGTCAATTCAAGCTGAACCTGGGAACGGGTCGCTGGTCGTTGAGCGACGATGGCGGCAACGAATTGTTCGCCGGTTTGGGGCTCAACTTCAACGACGACAAGCCCGGCTTCGAACTCGCCCTCACGCCCGATGAGCGACTCTTCGGCCTCGGTGAATCAACCGGCACCTTCAACAAGCGCGGCTTGATTCGCGAGTTTTGGAATCTCGACGTGCTCGGCCACGCGCCGGCAATCCACCCCGGCCTGCGCAGTCTCTACGTTTCCATTCCTTTCACCGTCTCGTTGCGCGGCGGCATCGCGGCCGGCTTGTTCTGGGACAACCCGGCCCGGCAGGTCTGGGACATGGGAGTCACGCGTTTGGACCGCTGGCAACTCGCCGCCGACTCCGGCGAGGTCGATCTCTATCTCGTCGTCGGTCCGTCGGTGGAGCGCGTCGTCGGTCGCTTCGCCGAACTGACCGGTCACGCCGCGCCCTTGCCGGACTGGGCGTTCGGCTACCATCAATGCCGCTACAGTTACGAGACCCGCGAGCGCGTCGAGCAAGTCGCCGCCACGTTCCGCCGCAAACGCATTCCCTGCGATGCCCTCTACCTGGACATTCACCATCTCGACGGCTACCGCGTCTTCACTTTCGGCAAGACGTTTCCGAAGCCGAAGGAGCTGATTCACCGACTCGCGCGCCAGGGTTTCCAGACCGTGTGCATCGTCGATCCGGGCGTGAAGAACGATCCCAAGTTCGGCGTGCTCCAACGCGGACGCAAACACGATGCGTTCGTGAAGGACTCATCCGGCCGAAAGGACTTCCTCGGTCGCGTGTGGCCCGGCGAATCACGCTTTCCGGATTTCATGAACGCAACCGTGCGCCGTTGGTGGGGCGACGAGCAGCGGAGACTTTCCCAGCTCGGCGTCGCCGGCTTCTGGAATGACATGAACGAGCCGGCGAACTTCGCGCGTCCGGACAAGACCCTCGATCCACGCGCCCGGCACGTCACGGATCACGGCCCCCGCCGGCATGCGGAAGTTCACAATCTCTACGGCCGCGAGATGGCCCGGGCCTCGCGCGAAGGCGCGCTGGCGGCGGAGCCCGGTCAACGCCCTGTCATCATCACACGTGCCGGTTGGGCCGGCGTGCAGCGCCACGCCATCGTTTGGACAGGCGATAACAGTTCGACCTGGCAACACTTCGAGGACTCCCTCCAGACATTGCTGAACCTCGGCCTCAGTGGCGTGCCTTTCTGCGGCTGTGACGCGGGCGGCTTCCTCGACAACTGCACGCCCGAGCTGTTCATCCGCTGGATGCAGTGCGCCGCTTTCACACCGTTCTTTCGGGGCCACACCAACACCGGCACGATCGACCATGAACCCTGGTCATTCGGGCCGGCGGCCGAAGCCGTCACACGCCACTACATCCAGATTCGCTATCAGTTGCTCCCGTACTTACGCGCGCTGGCGGATGAAGCGGTCCGAACGGGTGCGCCGATCATGCGACCGTTGCTCTGGCAGCATCAGGATGATCCGGTCGCGGCGGGCATCAGTGATCAATTTATGCTCGGCCGCAATCTGCTCGTCGCGCCGGTCATCCGACAAGGCGCGGTTGCCCGGAGTGTGTATCTGCCGGCAGGCGAATGGTTTGATTTCTGGTCGGGCGAACTTTTCCCGGGCCGTCAGCATGTTATCGCGCCCGCTCCCATTGAGGTTCTGCCGCTGTTTGTCCGGGCAGGCGCGCTGCTTCCGTTTCGCGATGTGCAGCAATACGTCGGCGAAAAACCGCTGCATGAAGTCGCGTTGCACCTCTGGCCCGGCGGCATGGATTCAATGCACTGGCGCGAGGACGATGGTGTGTCGAATTCGATCGCGGATTGCTGCGAACGCACGGTGCTGGCCTCCAGCAGCGAAGCGGGCGGACGGCTGGTCATGGGGGAAGCGCGAGGGCCGCGAAACTCCACCGTAAAGACCTGGCGCGTGGTCGTGCGCGGGGCCGGGCGCAAGTTGAAGGTCAAGGTGAATGGCCGCGCGGTGGCATCCTCATTCGACCGCGCCTCCGGCATTGCCACTTGGAAAGTGCCCAACTCGCGCCAAGCCCTGCAAATTGAGTGGCGCTGAGTGACAGCAGCATGGCCGGGAGCGTCAATCGCGACGAACTTCCACCGCGATGAAGCGATGCGGTTGGCTGCTGATCGGCTCATTGAGCCGCACGCGCGTCCAGTTGTCGTCACTGGTGTCCGAGGTGTGCGCCGTGGTGGTTGGGGCGACGAAATCCGCATATTCGCTCCCCGGCCACCACTCTTCGAAACTCCCGGTGACACGCGTTGTGTAAATCAGGCCGGTGGGCGCTGGCGGACGGCGGAACTCAACGGCCAGGTAATCATCCCCTGCATGCGTGAAACGCACCGCACGGGGCAGACCGATTGGCGAAGCCGCTTGTGGGTCCAGCACGAAGGCGTATTCGAGCAGATTGATCAATCCGTCACCGTCCGGGTCAGCGATTTCCGCGCTCACCAGTTCATTCTCCGCATCCTCGCCAAACTGTTCGCCCTGCCAGGCGGCAAACGGCGCGAACTCGAACGCTCCCAAATCCGGCGTGGCGAACGGCCGGCGAACATCTCCCAACCGGTGTTTGCGGTACTCCGCCACGGGAGCGTGCTCGTTTAGGGTCGCCGCGTGCAGTGTGGTTCCCGTGTCGATGCAGGCGGAGCCACGCGCGAGCCGGAAGTTCTGAAGCGCAAAGTTGATGAAGCCCGGGGTTGTCCCGGTGATGCTCGTGGCACCGGCTGTCACCGATCCCACGTAACCGCTCGCGAACGAGTTAACCCAGCCCGGCTTGAGCCAGTTGTGGTTCAGCGTCACTGTGCCCGCGTCGGAAATGAGCTCGAGCTGATTCCCGTTGTCGGTCACGTAAATGATGTTGTTCCGGCAGTCCGCCGATTCGTCATTCGTCGAGAGCCGCAACAATGTCGTCCGGCCAACCCGCGTTGAGACGATGGTGTTGTGGTGAAGGTAAAGCGTGCCCTTGCGGTAGGTCGGGACGTTTCCGCTGTCACCGCCGTAATGGATGATCTGCCGGTTGCCCGCGTCGTCGGGTTCGATGAGCACGTTGCCATATACAAACGTGCTGCGGTAACGCGGGTCTTGTTGCAACGCGACGCTGTCCTCGGCATCCACGAGGTCGAGCTGCCGGTTGCCGCTCTCGATCCAGTTGTAGCGGATCACCGTACCGGCCGAGCGGTCCTTGAGATTGTTACCGCCGGCCCCGGTGCGAAGCGGTCCATAACGGTTGAATTGAAACGTGATCCCCGCCGCCGCCGTGTAGCTGTTGTGCTCGTAGAT
>ERZ761602.4854-NODE-4854-length-16580-cov-7.845628_pt1 | contig 16580 bp, 28 predicted proteins | sample MGYA00512165_ERZ761602 | MGnify/ENA primary metagenome ERZ761602 (study PRJEB28899, sample SAMN02445085) | bioreactor sludge metagenome | biome: EBPR sludge; isolation source: Thorneside wastewater treatment plant | place: Australia: Brisbane, Thorneside...
GTTCTCGGCGGGCGGGGCAGCGCTATTCGTCATCGGGGGTGGGGTTCCAGGTGCCCTTGGTCACGTGGTCGCAAACGGTGGGTGGATTCTTCTCGCAGTGGGCTTTGTCGGTCTGGCCTATCAGGGCATCGTCAAAATGCGGTCGGGAAGGTAGTACATGCTGAACCCTAACAACGCGTTCGAGCGGTCCGTGAGGCTGTGTGGGCCGCGTCTCGCGCGGCAAAGCGGTCGGTGTGCGGCCGCTCAACTAGGTCGTTAGCCTGCAATGCGTACTAGCCTCATCGCGAATACGTCGGGCGCCTTGCTTCTAGCGGCAGCCGTCGTGTGGGTATTTGCACCAATCTCGGGTAGCGTGTGGGGCGACACGTTCTTTGGAATTCCCTTCCAAGTAGCAGTCTTGGCAGTGCCAGCTGCCGCGGCGATCAGTGCAGCTGTGGCTTGCTGGATTGTCCAAGGTCGCGTCTCGCGTCGCCCCGACAATGTCGTGTTCCGCGGCGCGGCTATCGGAGCAGGTGCATTCGCGATCTATAGCCTCCTTCACACGCTTTCATACACCGCGTTCGCTCTTCATCGAGGTACAGAAATACACTGGGTCCTGGCAGATGGCGCCTCCTTTGCGGGAGCGATGATTCTATTTGGTGGCATCTCATTCATGCCCCTCTGCTGCATTGCGGCAGTCGCGTGCGAGTGGCTAGGAGGGAAAATTGCAGGCTAACAATGCGTTCGAGCGGCCGTCTGGGGTCGGTGGGCCGCGTCTGACCGCGGCCGAGGCATCATTCCCGGCCGCTCAACTCAAACGTTAGGCATACCTGTGAGCATCGTGAAGGGTGCGATTGCTTCCTTGCTGCCGGCAGCCATCGTGGCAGCGCGCTTCCTAATTCCTGGGGAGTGGGACATTGGGTTCACGTGGTTCTTCGCAATAACCGGCCTAGTCTCAACCTTCGTTGGGTGCCTCGTGGCGGCAATTGTGGTTCGCCGCCGTCTCGACCTTCTGCCGGTTGTCGCCGTATCCATCATCGCCGTATTGGTTGCGGCACTCTTGCTGGCGATCTTTCCAACAATGCCGCGTTGGCCATTCACCGGTATCGGCTTCATTGTGTCGTGGGTGCTCATGGCCGCTGGGTTCACCATGGCGCTTACATATGGCGCGAGTTACAGGTATGCCTAACAACGCGTTCAAGCGGTCCGTGGTTCAACGTGGGCCGCGTCTGGCCGCGGCCGAGGCATCGTGCCCGGCCGCTCAACTAGGTCGTTAGATGTCACTTGAGAACCATCGTGGCTAACGAGGTCGGCACTGCCGCATTCATGATCGGGTTGTTCCTGTTCGTGTTCATCCCGCTAAAGCGCGAACACGCTGCGGCGAGCGGCGCGTCAATCTTGTTGTGTTTGGCGGGCGCGGCCCTCATCGAAGGCATTGCGTGGGGCGCAGGGGCGCTTCTGGCCGTCAGCGTCGCACTTGGTGGGTTTTACATTCGAAATCTCGTGCGTCGTAGAAGGAGTGTCAGTGACATCTAACAATGCGTCCGAGCGGTCCGTGAGGCATTGTGGGCCGCGTCTTCCCGCGGCCGAGGCAATGTGCCCGGCCGCTCAACTCAATCGTTAGGCGTCCAGGAGGCACCGGCGTAAAATGACCGCTCGTCCCATAGGAGTTCCCGCCATGAAGTTCGAGCTTGAGTGCGAACGCGAGGAAGACGGCCGTTGGCTTGCGGAGGTTCCGCAACTACCCGGCGTCCTTGCCTATGGATCGACCGCCGACGAAGCTATGTCCAAGGCTGAAGTCTTGGCGCTGCGCGTTCTTGCCGACCGCCTCGAGCACGGCGAGAGTCGCCCCCACTCCATTTCGTTCAACGTCGCCGCTGCGTGAGCCAGTGGCCCTCGACGAAAGCGCGCCGCCTGCTTGCGGCGTTGCTCGACATCGGGTGGCAGGTCAAGAGACAGACCGGGTCGCATCGAACGCTCAGTCGCGAAGATTGGCCTGATTTCGTATTCGCATTTCATGACGGAGAAGAAATTGGCCCCAAGATGCTCTCTCGCATTGCGAAACACACCGGACTCCGGCCCGAAAATCTCTAGGGATTGGGCGCCTGACAACGCGTTCGAGCGGTCCGTGGGCCAGCGTAGGCCGCTTCTCGCGCGACATAGCGGTCGTCGTACGGCCGCTAAACTAGGTCGTTAGGCCCCACAGCCATGTCTCGCCGCATCTCAGAGTTACTGAAGGCAACGTTACCCGAGGTGCTCGAGCCCTTGGGCTTCATTCCGGTGCGCCTCAAGATATCCCGGCAAGCGCGACAACTTCTCCGAATGACTAGCGCCGGGCTCACATTCGCGCGCACGAGCGCCGACGACGCGGTCGAGTTCTTGCACTTCGAGGTACCACTCGATCCGATGTCCGGAGTAAAAGGGTTCGCGGGGTGGACAAAATCCTCCACCATCTCAGGACCCGAAACCGTCACCGATCTTCCATGCGGATCTACCGCGGTTTTCGGCCGCAGCGCTTTCACCTTTCCCTTCTTTGAGCTACCAACTGGCGCCGGTCGTCCACTCGCCTCAGTCAGCCATACCAACTCGTGGCTTCTAGTGCCGCCAAGGGGCGACGTCCCGGCAGGGGGCGGCGACGAAGAACTCGCTGCTCGAATGGCTGTGCTCACTGAAGCCTTTGTGGAGAGCGAGCGCGCTGCAAGTTCGCCAGAACTTCTGACGTTCGTCAGAGACCTCGCGTCGCGCATCGCAATGGACACTTCAACGCACTTGCTGCCGTACTTGGCGACGAGGATCTCAGTTAGTGCGCCGCACACTTCAGCCATCTCAGGTGGGGCCTAACCCTTCGCCCAAGCGGAGCGTCAACGGCCTGCCGTCACACCGTCGTCGCCCGCTTGGCTCAAACGTTTGGCGTCAGGATCTACAGTGCCTCGTAACTACTCCAGTTTCCCGGCTTCCGTAAAGAGCCGCTTTCTCCCCGTCGCTCATGCTCTTGGATACGAGCAGATCAGCGCAACGATCTATGCCAGGCGGCGGGACGGATGGCACGAGTCTTTCAATCTTCAAGTCAGCAACGGGACCGATTTCTTCTACATCAACTACGGAATCACGGTTCAGAAGCTCTGCCCGGTAGGGGAGGATCGTTCCATCCTCATGTGCGGCCACCTCGTGGGTGCCCGCCTTAGAGACGCAGATGGCACAGGGGGCTTCCCTCGCGGATCGATGGAAGAGATCGAAGCGAGCGCCGCTCGAGTTGTCGATCAGTACAGGCAGCAGGCACTCCCTTGGTTCAGGTCACTCGACTCTTGGCCGGCCATCGCAGCCGAGTTTCTCAGAGTCAACCCGATCTCTGAGGCAAAGATAGGTTCTCACTCATCGACATACGGCGAGGGTTCGCGCTGTGCCACCTACGGGTTCTTGCTTCTCAAGTCAGGGCGAGCCGCCGACGCGATTCGATGGCTCAAGGAGGCTGAGCGCATTCTGTCTTTGCCGGAGTACATCACCAGAGACGGTCGCCTCGTTCACGAGAAGGAGAAGTACGCTCGGCTGCAAAAGCCTGATGAGGCGGATATTGAGACACTGAAGAACGTTCGACAAACGCTCCAAGCGCTCGCTGACGCCTGACCCTTCCATCGAGAGGACGCTTTCCGGCCTGCGGTCTAGAAGCGCCTCTCTTGTCCTAAGTTGGACGACCCTATGCCTCAGCGCGACCGCAGTCTCCTCCTGCGTGATCTCAAGGCAGCATTCCCTCAGATCACATCAGAGCTCAACTCTGAGCAGGGGCAGCTTCATTTCGAGGTGGAGGTCTTTCGCCGCCTCGCGCAGCGTGCCATCTTTGATGGCGACCGGGACCTGGCGGCCCAGTGCTTTTCACTTGCCGCTGCGTACCTCACCGAAGGAAACCCAGCCGTGCGCGCCGCTCATCTCAACCGCTAGGCCGCAGTGAGTTACGTCCTCTCCATCCGTCGTGCTGAGATCGCGGAACCGTTCTCGAGTTCGGAGCTCGAGCACGCGGTTGCGGTTCACCCAGGGCTGGTGCTCGAGGGGCAGCGACTCTCGTGGAGCAGCCCGAAGTCGCAAGCCAAACTCACTCTCAATGTTTCGCCGCGCGAGCTATGGACCGATGGGCTCACTCCGCAGAACTCAGCGGAACAAACCCGCTTTCTCGCGGACTTGGCGCGGACGCTGGATGCGCAGTTGGTGGGTGAGGAAGGAGAGGTTCTGTTTCCCGAGCCGGAGGAGTCGGCGCTGGGCTCGGCGGCAAAGTCGGCCGCGGGTGGCGTGCTCACGGTCCTCGCGCTGCCGTTCGTTCTTGTCTTCGCGCTCGTGCGCCTGCCGTGGGTGCTTTGGAAGCTGCGGGATCGTCTCAAGTGAAGCTGCGGCCCAACCCCTCCATCGAGAGGACGTCCCAAAGGCTTCACCTTTGGTCTGCCGCTCATGTCGCACGTCGGCTGGCAGATGGCGAAGCCCGCTCGACAACAACCGGAGAATCCTCGAATGAGTGACACCATCTGGGTGCGCAGGAAATCTCGTGTGGGGGCCGATGCCTCTGGCGATGACTTCGACCCCTCCGATGCGCTACCGGCGATGCGCAAGATCGTCGAGCGGCTGAAGGCCGGGGAAGTGAAGGGCATCAAGGAGAAGGTGCGGCCACAACTGCTGGAGGAACTGGAGGACTGTCTTGCCAAGGTCGCTGAAGCCGAAAGGGAAAAGGACCAGTTCCACTTCTGCATCGTCATGTAACGGCGGCACCCGTACGATCCCAACCAGCAGCGTGTGGGAGCGGCCGTGTGGCGTAGGTGATCTGCGCTTGCCGGCGTCCGATCCATCGTGGCCGGCCGCTCAATTCGATCGTTAGGCCTCGCATGAACGCACCGCAGGAAATGCCGGCGAACCAGCTGTCGGAACAGCACCTGGAGCATGCGCGGGTCTGGCGCTTTCTGGCCATCGGAGAGTCAGCCGACCCGGACGCGGACGAGTCCCAGGTCCGTGCTGACCAGGCGCCAGGCATCGAGAGTACGGGAAGCTTTCTCGTGGCCTCGACGTTCACCTTGAAGGCTGGCGCCCGGTTGCCGGGCTTGGTTCAGGTAGACGTACTTTCGGGCCGGGTCGAGTTCACCCCCTGCACGGTGTTCGCCAAGGGCAGGTCCGTGACCGCCCTCGGCCGGGACACGGCGTCTCGAATCGCACGGATCCTCCGAATCGAAGGCGCCCAGCCAGTCTCCTGGCAACTGGATGTGCTCCTCGCGGGGGAACAGACCTACCGTCATGGAGTCATTGCCCGCCCGGGGTTGCTTCAGGCGCTGGGCCTTCTCGCCCAACTGGGCCGATTGCGCCGTGCACGGTGACGCGCAGCCTGACAGGTCGCTCTGCCGAGACGCCAATGGCTGGCCACCTTGTCCGAGAGGTGCTCGCTGATTATCCTGCACCTTGGGGGCAAGCAGGCCACCCGTCGTCGCCGGGTCAACACGGAATTCGGTCTCCCAAGCAAACGCACGCAACAGCAATCGCGAGCCCAGATAAGGAGCGTCGAATGCCTGCCGTCCGCTATCTCGTGAACGATGTGGATGCCGCGCTTCTGTTCTACAAGGCGCTGGGTTTCAGGCTCGCTGACCGCTGGGGGCCTCCGTTCGCGATCGTCAAGCGCAAAGGGTTGGCGTTGTGGCTCAGCGGGCCAGGCACCTCCGCACGCAAGAAGCTGAAGAACGGGGCGGTGCCTGTGCCGGGAGGGTGGAATCGCCTGGTGCTGGAGGTCAAGGACATAGAGGCCACCGTGGCCAAACTGGAATCCCAGGGCTGCAAGTTCCGCAGCAAGCCCATCAAGGGCCCGGGTGGCCAGCAGGTGCTCGTTGAAGATCCATCGGGCAACCCTGTCGAGCTGTTCCAACCGCGCGATGGCGAATAGTCAGACGTGGCCTCTCCATCCAGGCGACCACTTCCGACCGGCGGCCTTCAACGGCGCCTCATGTCAATCGCCAGAGCGCATCGGGACCGTCATGCCTGAAAAGTACATCGACAGGATCAAGCAGTATTGCGAACTCGAGGGCATCGAAGTCCCCTTGGGCTTCGGCCGCAACGCGCCAAGCCGATTCGTCGCCATTGACCTCGACAATTCACCACCGCGTCTGACCGTGGCAAAGGCCGGGTGACCGGCCGCTCAACTCGATCGTCAGGCCGCAAAATCGCGGCACTTCAGGCCGCACCCAACGCAAGGAAAGCCGATGCCAGGTCCAGCTCGCGCAGGTCTGTTCGTCTACGCAAAGGACAAGGAGCGACTCTGTCGCTTCTATGAAGCCGTCGCCGGAATGACTAGGCTCCAAGACACATCGGACCTGACCGTCCTCGAGTCGCCGGATATTCAACTGCTCGTTCACCGGATCCCCGTGCACATCGCAAGCGGGATCACGATCACTGTGCCGCCTGCAAGGCGTGAGGACACGGCACTCAAGTTCTTCTTCACTGTGGCAAGCCTCGCCCAGGCCAGGGTCGAGGCAGCCGCGCTCGGCGGCGAAGTCTGGAATGAGTTTTGGGAGGGCCCGGGATTCATCGTCTGCAATGCCATGGATCCGGAGGGCAACGTCTTCCAGGTCCGTGAATTTGCGGCCTGACCCCTCGCTCAAGCGGAGCGCCAACGGCAAGGCGCCCGCTTGGCTCTAACGTCAGGCCGCGCAATCCATCCAGGAGCCGCTCCTTGAAATCGCCCGACATCCGAACGCACTGGTTCTTCTGGGTGGCGCCGCTCGTGCTGGCCGCCGACTTCTACGTCGCCTTCTCCGCTCGCGGCACCGTCGATCGTCTTGTCGAAGCCGGCCTGCTCTTCGATCTGGCGCTCTTGTTGCCGCTTCTGTACTGGTGGTGCTATCGCCAGCGAGGCAAGCCGGCGCTTGTTCGTGCGGCAGCCTTGGCCTGCCTCGGCATCTGGCTGGCGACGAAGCTCGTGCCGGAGCACGAGCGCGACCTGCTGGTCTACGTCGGGCCTCTTCGCTACGCGGGCTTGGCAGTGCTGGTCTGGCTCGAGGTGGTTCTCGTCGTTGCCATCTACAGGTCGGTCTTCAAGGGCGGCAGCGTCGAGCAGGCCACTGCGCACGCCCGGGGTGACATGCCTCCTTGGGTAGCCAAGCTGCTGGCGCTGGAGGCAAGGTTCTGGCTCAGGGTCTGGGGCGCCATCAAGCGGCTCTTCGGGCGTCAGGCATGAGATTCACCCGCCTGGGCATTGCCATCTTTGCGGCTGCCGTCGTGGCGGGGCCCCTGTACACCGTGCCCGGCTACTCCGCGGTGGGAAACCTCATCAGCGAGCTGGGTGCGCAGAACACCCCGCGCAACTACCTCATGTCCGCGGCCTTCGTCGCGCTGGGGGCCGCCATCGTCGCCGACGGTCTCCGCGATTTCCACCGCCCCCTCGCCCCGTTCATGGCGTTCGGCCTCTTCATGGCGCTCGTGGGCTTCTTCGGCCACAAGCCCATCGACCCGGCTGTTCCCTATGCGACTTGGGCCCACACGGCGCACGGGGCGCTGGCAACCGCGGCCGGCATTGCCATCACGGCCGGCTTCGCATGGCAGGGCGTTCGCCAGCAATACCCCGGCAGGCGGGTCGTGGCCGCGTCGCTTGCGGTCGCATCGCTGGCATTGCCCCTGGCCATGTTGTCCTTTCCTGCGTACCAGGGCGCCATTCAGCGAGTCATGTACCTCCTGGTCTTCTCGTGGATCTGGGCCTGCTATCCTCCGCGCGCTCATGCCCGAGCGCTCGGTCGGGGCCATGCCCTGGCGCAGGACACCGGGCCCGGCGCCATTCGATGAACGAACCCTTTCGCATCCGCCCGGTTGAACGGCCGGACTACGACGGTTGGCGGCCACTTTGGGACGGCTACAACGCCTTCTACGGCCGCGTCGGCGCGACGGCGTTGCCCGAATCAATCACCGCCTCCACGTGGGAGCGCTTCTTCGCTCCCGACGAACCCGTTCGCGCACTGGTCGCCCTGCACGAATCCGGCATCGCGGGCCTTGCCCACTACGTCCATCATCGCAGTACCACACGGCTGCGCGATGTCTGCTATTTGCAGGACCTGTACACCGCCGAGCGTCATCGCGGCAGGGGCATCGGTCGCCAACTGGTACTCGCGGTCTACGAGGCGGCCCGGCAGTCCGGGTGCTCGCGCGTGTACTGGCAAACGCAATCGTCAAACACGGCGGGGCGGGCGCTGTACGACAAGCTCGCTCAACACAGTGGGTTCATCGTCTATGCCCATGAGCTGCCGGGTTGCGGCGAGGCCTGACCCGTCGATGCGCCCGACAGGCGTCAGCCGGTTTCGCCGGCCGTCCCCCGCGGGTTGACGCCAACGTTCGAGGATCGAACGGAAGGCAAGACCGGCGTCTACGCCTCCGAGAGGCACGCGCCAGCCGGGCTCCAGGAAGCGGAGATCGAATTCTTCCGGCAGGCGCGGGACGCCTGGGACTACTTCGAGAAGTGCCGCGGCCGGCATGACTCGAACGTCAGTTGCCGCTGGCCATCGAAGTGGCGTCTTGCGGCCTTCGGGCGTAGCCTTGGGTCCTTTTCGCCCCCTCCGCGCCCGCCATGAAGCTCGGTTACGTCATCCTCTACGTCCCCGACGTCGGCGCCTCATTGGCGTTCTTCGAGCAAGCGTTCGGGCTGCAACGGCGCTTTCTGCACGAATCGGGCACCTACGGCGAACTGGAGACCGGGGCCACGACGCTGGCGTTCGCGGATCACGCCCTCGGCGAAGGCAACTTCCCGGGAGGTCACGTGCACGCCAGTGCGTCGGCCCAACCGCTGGGCATGGAGGTGGGCCTGGTCACCGGCGACGTGCATGCCGCTCATGCGCGCGCGCTGGGCGCGGGTGCCACGGAGCTCAGCGCACCGGTGTCCAAGCCGTGGGGCCAGGTCGTGTCGTATGTGCGTTGCCCCGACGGTTGCCTCGTCGAGTTGTGCACGCCCGTGGGTTCGTGAGGGCGACGCCTGCCTTCGCGGGCGCCTGAGCTCGAACGGCAGGCACCCCCGATCCCCATGCTGTCCTTCGTCGTTCCGGCCCACAACGAGGAGCGCCTGCTCGGGCGCACCCTGGATGCAATCCATGAAGCCGCGACGACCACCGGCGAGCCGTACGAGGTGATCGTCGTCGACGACGCTTCGACGGATCGAACGGCGCTTGTGGCGGAAAGCGGCAACGCCAAGGTCGTTCGCGTCTCCCACCGGCAGATCGCGGCGACGCGGAACTCCGGCGCGAAGGCCGCCATGGGCGAGCTGCTCTTCTTCGTGGATGCGGATACCCGGGTCAACCCCGAAGTCGTCGGCAAGGCCATCGCTGCCGTCCGCGCGGGTGCCGTTGGCGGAGGCGCCGCGATCGAGTTCGACAAGCCCGTCCCGTTCTACGCGCGGGTCCTGCTGCCCATCCTGGTGCTGTCGTTTCGCTTCGGCCGCCTGGCCGCCGGGTGCTTCGTGTTCTGCACCCGCGAAGCCTTCGATTCCGTGGGCGGCTTCGACGAGGCCTACTTCGGCGCGGAGGAGGTCATCATCAGCCGTGCGCTCGGCCGCCGGGGGCGCTTCGTCATCCTCCGGAGCGCCGTCCTCACATCCGGCCGCAAGCTCCGTTGCTACTCCGCCCGCGAGCTGCTGGCCACGCTGTTCCAACTGGCACGCCGCGGATCGAAAGCCGTGCAGCGGCGGGAAGGCCTGGAGATCTGGTACGGAGAGCGCCGTGACGATCCCCCGAGAGATGCCTGACCACCCAATTCGGCTCGATCGTTGGGCAGCAGACGAGCCGATCGTTCGTCGGCAGGAAGGCATTGGCGCGTGAAATTCCCCTGGCAAGAAACACTGGCGCGATTGGACGCGGCGCTCCGCCCGATCGCGGATCGGCAGGTCGACCTGGATGATCTCGATGCCCTCGACCGGGAGCCGGCCCCGATGGACGAGGCCCAGGTGCGCCCGGAGGCCCAAGCGCTGCTGATGGAAGTCCTCGGCACTTTCGAGCACGCGACCGAGGAGGATCGACGGGCGATTCGCACCATGGTGGAGCGGTTCCCGCGCTTCTTCTGGGCCGCCGTCCCCCCAGCGGGCGAAACGCCCACCGAGACCCTTCGGAGGAATCTCCTGCACTTCGCCTTGATCGACCAATACCCCGATCCGCGTGATGCCGTCCTGTGGCTGCAGAAGCTGTGCGAAGGCCCGGGCGTGTCCGCGCAGGAGCTCGCTTCCATCCGGCGGGAGATCGCTCCGCTCGCCAGTGATGAAGACCGGTACGAATTCGGATCGACGCGCGCCATGTTGCTTCACGGCTACCCAGGCGGCCATGGAAAGCGCGGCTCTCCGGAAGCCCGGCGCAAGACCTGACTGCGGGAGCACGGTCCGGGTGGAGGGCGGGAGCATCGCTCGACCGCACCTGAGCGCGGCAGCCGGGGGGGCGCTTCGGTAGACTTGTCGCACCGGCATGCCCACAGAGTCCTATCTCCTCTACGTCCTCATCGTCTCGTGCGAGATCGGCTTCTGGGTCGTCTTGCTGCTCGGGCTCGCCTGCCGGTACCTGCTCCGGAAGGAGCCGCTGAGCCGCGCCCTGCTGCTTTCGTTGCCGATCATCGACATCCTGCTCCTGGTCTTCACGGCCACGGACCTGCGCCGGGGCGCGACGGCCACCTTCGCCCACGGGCTCGCCGCCGCCTATATCGGCTTCACCGTGGCGTTCGGTGGGATGGCGGTGGATTGGGCGGACCGGCATTTCGCCCACCGGTTCGCGGCGGGGCCCGTGCCCCCGAAGGCGCCTTCGCATGGCTGGGACCTCGTCCGCTACGACCTCATGCTCTGGGGCCGATGCGTGGCGGCCTGTGCCATCACGGTGGCGCTGGTCGAGGCGCTCGTGGGATACGTGGGCCGCGGCGAAGCCACGCTGCCCTTGCTCGACTGGCACAAGCACGCCTTCGGCTGCGTCGTGCTCTGGTTCGTCTTCGGGCCCGCGTGGAGCCTTGTGGTCGCATGGCGGCGGCGGGGCTGACGCGCGCTGCGAAGGACCCATCCCGGCCGCCCATGCGAGTTCATCGTTAGACTGCAGAGTTTTCAGCCGAGGTTTTCTGCATGAAAAGCGACCCCCGCGTCTTCTTCGCCTCCGAGCGAACGCTTCTCGCGTGGCTGCGCACCGGCATCGCGATCGTCGGGCTGGGCTTCCTCGTCTCGCGCTTCGGCCTCTTCCTTCGCCTCCTGTCGGCCCAGGGCACCGGCGGCATGGCCCATGCACCGGCGGGATACTCGAACCACATCGGCATCCTGCTCGTCGTGCTGGGCTCGCTCAGCATCGCCGTGGCGACGCTCCAGCATGGCCGGTTCGTCGCCACGCTGCCGGAAGCCGACCGGCCCGCCGCCTATTCGCGCACGTGGGCGGTGTGGCTCGCGGGCTTTGTCACGATGGCGACGGCGGCGCTTGCGGCGTACCTCGCCCTGGTGCCGCAATGAAGGTCTCGGGGCCCGCGATCGCGCGGCCGGATCGATGCGACAAGCCGGGGAGCTGGCGATGGCGAAATACCTGATCTCCTTTCCCGCGCAGGCCATGGACGTCCCTGCCGATGAGCTGGCGGCCGTCGGTGATGCCGCGCGAGCGGTCATCCGCGAGGCGAAGCTTGCCGGCGCCTATGTCTTCGGCGGTGGAATCGACGAAGGCGTCGCGCCGGTCATGGTCTCGGGCGGTGGCCACGTCACGCAGGAGACTTACCCGCAGACCCGGGAACTGAACGGGGGCTTCTGCGTGCTCGAATTGCCGTCGCGGGAGGCCGCCGTGCTGTGGGCCGCGAAGATCGCGAAGGCCTGCCGCTGTTCGCAGGAGCTGCGCGAGTTCATGTTCGACCCCGAAAGCTGAAGGGCGGGCGGCCTGCCCTCGCCATCGTGATAATCGCCGGCAAGCCGTCGCCATCCCCCCACCGTCCCAGGCCCCATGGGAGCCGCCTTGTTCGTCATCCGCCGCATTCGCCCTGAAGAGTGGCCCGCGTATCGCGATATCCGCCTCGCGGCCCTGCGCGATTCGCCCGATTCGTTCGGAAGCACCTACGAGGCCGAAGTCGCCCGCCCCGACGAGCTGTGGTCCTCCCGCGTGCTTGCCGCGTCCACGTCGGGGATGGACCTCGCCCTGTTAGCCGAGGAGGACGGGGCGGCATGCGGCCTCGCCTGGTGCAAGATCTCGTCCTCCGAGCCCGGTCTCGCGGATGTGTTCCAGATGTGGGTGGCACCCGGATCGCGTGGTCGCGGCGTCGGGCGCGCATTGCTCGGGGAGATCGCGGCCTGGGCCCGCGGTGCCGGCGTCCGTACCCTGCGCCTCGGCGTGACCGTGGCCGATTCGCCGGCCATGCGGCTGTATCGTTCCTTCGGCTTCCGGCCGGAAGGACCGACGGAGCCGCTTCGGGAGGGTTCCACACTCATGGCGCAGACCCTGGTCCTCGCGCTCGCTTTTTCGTCTTGAAAGATCACAGGCCAACCGGGATGCATCGATGACCCTCCTCATTCGCAAGATCCAGCGTCCGGATGCGCCAGCCTTTCGTGCTTGCCTGGATTCCGTCGCGCGGGAACGGAAGTATCTCGCCCAGGTCGAGGCGTTGCCCCTGGAGCGCGTCGAGGCGTTCGTTTCGCAGTCGGTCGAGAACGACGCTGCCCAGTTCGTCGCCCTCGAGGGCGGCGAACTGGTCGGATGGTGCGACGTGTTTCCCCATTGGGCCTACGCCCTGCAACACGCCGGTTCGCTCGGCATGGGCGTCCGGGAGGATTTCCGGGGGCGCGGCATCGGCGAAAGGCTCCTGCGGGCGACGCTCGATGATGCCCTGAGGAAGGGGATCTACCGCGTCACGCTGGAGGCCCGGGCGGACAACCTGCGAGCCATCCGGCTCTACGAACGCGTGGGCTTCATCCATGAAGGCGTGGCGCGCGCGGGTCTGCGCTTCGATGGCCGATTCCACGATGCTGTGCGGATGGCGCTGCTGCAGGGACCCGCCAGCACCGCCTGACGCCTATCCACGCGAGGCCCGAAGCCCGCCCATCCCATCGCCATTCACTGCAGGAGGCGCCATGCAGCCGGACATCACCCGGTACAACGAAAGCCAGGACCCGCCCCGCCGGGAGATCTGCGAGAGGCTCGCCGCGCGGATTGCGAAGGACCTCCCCGATGCCGAAGGGAAGATCTGGCACGGGCATCCCGTCTGGTTTCTCGCGGGCAACCCCGTGGTGGGCTACAGCGGGCAGAAGCCGGGGATCCGCCTCATGTTCTGGAGCGGCGCCGATTTCGGCGAGCCCGCCCTCGATGTCCTGGGCAAGAAGTTCAAGGACGCGTCGGTGTTCTTCAACGATGCGGGCGGTATCGACGAGGCGGCGCTCTCACGCTGGCTCGGCAAGGCGCGCGAGATCCAGTGGGATTATGCGAACATCGTGAAGCGCAAGGGCAAGCTGGAGCGCCTCGCCGTGCCTTCCGTCGTGCCGCGCAAGCCGCGATAAGGCGGCGTTCACCGCAAGGCGCGGACTGCAAGCGCAATCGCAAGCCCTGCATCGCGATCCATCGATCCTTTCATCACGGAGGTCTCCATGTACCGGTCGAGCATTGCCGCCCTTTCGCTCCTGGCCTTCCTCTGTCTCCCGGCCGCTGCCTCCAATGACGAGGCCGTCGCCAAGGCCAAGGCGGCCGCGCAGGCCTGGCTTTCGCTCGCAGATGCGGGCGACGGCGCCGGAACGTGGCAGTCCGCGGCGGCGATCTTCCAGGGGGCGGTCACGAAAGACAGCTGGCAGCGCGCACTTTCCGGTGTTCGGGGCCCGCTCGGCGCCGTGAAGGGGCGCACGTTCAAGTCCGCGACCTTCACCAAGTCGCTGCCCGGCGCACCGGACGGCGAGTACGTCGTGATCCAGTACGCCACGCAGTTCGCCAACAAGGCGGACTCGACGGAGACCGTGACGCCCATGAAGGAGAAGGACGGGTCGTGGAAGGTTTCCGGGTACTACATCAAGTGAACCGGGGCGGCGGCCTTCCGGCCGACGAATGACGATCCCCGTCCCTGAAGGAGTCATTCCCGACATGGCCGAAGCCTCGCTGCCGATCCTGACCCCGTCGCTGCGCATACGCCACATCGTCGTGGGGGAAGCCGCCCGGATGATGGAACTCAACGGCGAACCCACCACGCGTCGCTGGCTGCCTTCCCACGTCTATCCGGACCTGGACACGGCCGTCGAACGCATGCGCTACCTGGTCTCCTGCTACGCGTCGCCGGGCGATCCGCGCGTGGGCCCTTACGTGCTGGCCGTCGATCACCTCGCGAGCGGCAAGCTGCTCGGTCACGTGGGATTCAGCGACTTCGACGACGACGTGGAGGTCTCCTATGCCATCGCCGAGGATTCGCGCGGGTTCGGCTACGGCGCCGAGTCGCTGCTTCATGCGTGCCGTTGGGCCGCCGCGCGTTTCGGGCTGCAGAGCTTCATCGCGATCACCGAATCGGCGAACGCGCCTTCGCTCCGCACGCTGGAGGGCGCCGGGTTCGTGCACGAGGAGGACAAGGTCATGACCTTCCAGGGAACCCCGCAGGCGGTCAGCCAGTACCGGTGGCGGAGCGCGGGCGGGGCGGAACGATGAACGGGCTTTCCCGCTTTCTCGCCGTGCTGGGCATGGCCTTCGCCACCGTCAGCCAAGCGCAGGACGATGCCAAGTCCGGCCCGCTCTTTGATCAGCTTGCCCGCATGGATCACGAGCTCTTCGACGCCGCTTTCGTGGCGTGCGACACGGCGAAGTTCCGCGCCCTCTTCACCGACGACGCGGAGTTCTACCACGACCGCACCGGGGCCGCCTTCGGCGAGGCCGCGCGGAGCATGAAGTCCTGCCCCCGCGACCAGGGCGTCACGCGCACGCTGGTGCCCGGCAGTCTCGAGGTCTATCCCATGCAGGGCTACGGCGCCATCCAGATGGGTCGCCACGTCTTCGCGCGCAAGGGCGAGCCCGGCTCGGAGGTCGCGAAGTTCGTGCACCTGTGGAAGCGGGAGGGCGGCGGGTGGCGCCTCGCGCGGGTGCTCAGTTTCGATCACCGGCCTTCGTCACGATGAACTTCGCGGAAGGCGCCGCCACCATCGCCTGCCGCTGCGTCGTGCGCGGCGAGCGGCCGGTCCTCGCGGTGTCCCACGCCGGAGGCGAGTGGCAGATGTACTGCGACTTCGATGCCCACGACTACGAAGACGCCTCGCTCTACGGCTCGACACTGGTCGTCGTCCATGTCGCGCACCTGGTCGCGCGGGATGGAACGCTGTCTGAGCTGGCGGATCTCCCGGGCGACATGGGGGCGGAAAGGCCCGATGCCGCTTCGCCGTGGAGGCGGTTCGAGGACCGGGACGATTGATGGGCGCGAAACCGCGGTTCGCCTCGCACGAGGAGTACATCGCCACGATGCCGGAAGGCGTGGGCGAGATCCTGCGGAAGGTCCAGGCGCTGGTGGAGGCCGCATTGCCCCGGGCCCGGCGATGCATCGGGTACGGTATGCCGGCCTATCGGGACGGGAAGATCTTCTTCTACTTCGCCGGGTTCAAGAAGCATCTGGGGATCTACCCACCGGTCACCCGGGATCCCCGGCTCATCGCCGAGTTGGCGCCGTACCGCAACGAGAAGGGCAACCTGGCCTTCCCGTTCGCCGAGCCGATTCCTTACGAACTCATCGGCCGGGTCGCGGTGGCGCTGTCGCGACAGTACGCGGGCGACGGATCATCCGAATCGACGGGTGCGCGAAAATCGGGGTCGGGTGAATTGTTCACCTGACCCCGAATTTTCCCGTCGTTAAGATGGGGTCAGGTACGCCGTTGCGCCTGATCTCGGCAATGGAACTTGTCCGACTTGATCGAATGGAATCGATGCGACTGACATCAAGGGCCTGCCGCCTCTTCGGCCTTGCCGCCGCGATCGGCGCCTCCTGCGCCCTCGCCCAGCCGAGCCCGGTTCCCGGCTATTCGGCGCGCGATCTCAACATCGTCGCCGGCAATCTCTCCATGATCATCGTTCCCTGCGAGATCGGCGCGCCCGCCTTCGTGGCGAAGCACGCGGCCGTCTTCGAGGGCTATCGTCGCCGGCACGCGAGCGCGATCGCCCACGTGGAAGGCAAGCCGGAGCACGCCGCCATGGTCCGGCAGATGAAATCGCCGCAGGGCATCGAGCAGGCCCGTGCGATGGCGGGCGCCTTCTGCCAGGAGAAGGTCGTGCCCAACCTCGCGCGGTTCGCGCGTGCCGCCGATTCGCGCTTTGCAACCCCGGAGGGCTCTTGGGATCACCTGCGGGCATCGCTCGCCGCGGGGGACCGGGCGCAGGCGCTGCTCGTCATCGACCCGGGCTACCCGCCGATCGGCGAGCGCATCCAGAGCGCATCGGCAAGCGATCTCAAGGCCATGGCGTCCCGGATGGGCGTCCTCGAGATCACCCGTTCGCTTCCCGATCGCGTGGTGGCCGTCGTGCGCGGCGCGGACGGGAAGCCCAAGGGCATGGGCGTCACGTTCCAATCCTATTTCGGCGAGTGGTGGGTGGCTGACGGTCTCGAAGGCGCCTTTGCCCGCTAGAGCAAAGTGGGGTCAGGTACACCGTTGCACCTGACCCCGTAGAATG
>ERZ761602.4855-NODE-4855-length-16580-cov-5.201513_pt1 | contig 16580 bp, 13 predicted proteins | sample MGYA00512165_ERZ761602 | MGnify/ENA primary metagenome ERZ761602 (study PRJEB28899, sample SAMN02445085) | bioreactor sludge metagenome | biome: EBPR sludge; isolation source: Thorneside wastewater treatment plant | place: Australia: Brisbane, Thorneside...
AGATCCGCACGCCGATGAACGGGATCATCGGGGTGGCGGGGCTGCTGCAGGACATGCCGCTGGGGGCGACCGAGAAGCACTATGTGCGGATCATCCTGGATTCCGGCCAGCACCTGTTGCAGCTGATCAACGACATCCTGGATTTCTCGCGCCTGGATGCCGGGCGGCTGGAGTTGGAGGAGGCGGCGTTCGACATCCGCCAGGTGCTGCGCGATTCGGTGGACCTGCTGGCGGCGGAGGCGGCGGGGAAGGGGTTGCAGCTGGGGCTCGAGGTGGCCGACGAGGTGCCGGCGCGGGTGGTGGGCGACGGCACGAGCGACCTGCGCACGCTGGTCGAGCGCCACAGCCGGCGCCGCGCCGCGGCCACGCGCGGCGAGAGCCGCATCCCGCTGGACGCCGAGACCGAGCGCTGCATCCGCGCCGCCGGCCACACCTGGGCCAGTGTGCTGCCGCGCGACGCCGTGCTGGCGGTGCGCAAGACCGCCAACCTGCACACCGGCGGCACCATCCACGACGTCACGGCGCAGCTGCACCCGCGGCTGCGCGAGGCGGCCGAGCGCGCGTCGCGCCTGCTCGACATCCCGGTCGTCGGGCTGGACTTCATGGTGCCCGCGGTCGACGGCGAGGCCTATGCGGTGATCGAGGCCAACGAACGCCCGGGCCTGGCCAACCACGAACCGCAGCCGACGGCCGAGCGCTTCGTCGACCTGCTGTTCCCGCAGACGCGCAGCCCGGCATGACGGTGCCCATGGTGACCTCGGCCCCATCGATCCGGCGCGACTACCTGCTCGACACGCTGCGCCGGCTGCTCGAGACGCCCAGCCCGTCGGGCATGACGGACGCCGTCGTGCACCTGGTCTGCGGCCTGCTCGCCGAGCTGGGCATCGAGCCGCAGCTGACGCGCCGCGGCGCCATCCGCGCCCGCCTGCGCGGCCGCAGCGGCCGGCCCACGCGCGCCATCGCCGCCCACCTGGACACGCTGGGCGCGATGGTCAAGGGCCTGAAGCCCAACGGCCGGCTGGAGGTGGTGCCGATCGGCCACTGGTCGTCGCGTTTCGCCGAGGGTGCGCGCGTCACGGTCTACTCGGACCACGCCAATTTCCGCGGCACGCTGCTGCCGCTGAAGGCCTCGGGCCACACATACAACAAGGCGATCGACACGCAGCCGGTGGAGTGGACGCAGATCGAGCTGCGGCTGGACGAGCGTGTGCACGACCTCGCCGGGCTGCAGGCGCTGGGCGTGCACGTGGGCGACACGATCTCGGTCGACCCGCAGCCGGAGTTCGGCCCCAACGGCTTCGTCACCTCGCGCTACCTGGACGACAAGGCCGGCGTGGCCGCGCTGCTGGCCGCCGCCGAGGCGGTGACACGCACGCGCGCCGAGCTGCCGCTGGACGTGCTGCTGCTGTTCACGATCTCCGAGGAGGTCGGCGTCGGCGCCTCGCACGTGCTGCACGGCGGCGACGTGGCCGAGATGATCTCCATCGACAACGGCACCATCGCGCCCGGGCAGGCGACCTGCGAGTACGGCGTCACGGTCGCGATGATGGACAGCGCCGGCCCCTTCGACTGGCACCTGACGCGCCACCTGCTGGCGCTGTGCCGCGAGCACGGCATCGAGCATGCGCGCGACGTCTTCCGCTACTACCGCAGCGACGCCGCGTCGGCGCTTGAGGCGGGCAACGACATCCGCACCGCGCTGCTGTGCTTCGCCTGCGACGCCAGCCACGGCTGGGAGCGCACGCACGAGGACTCGCTCGTCGCGCTCGCCAAGCTGCTGGCGCTGCAGATGACCAGCGCGCCGCTGTTCCAGCGCGACCGCCACGCCATCGGTCCGCTGGCGGACTTCCCGCCGGGCGAACTGCAGGTGCTGCCGGACGGCGTGCCCGCCGACTGACGGACTGACCGGCCGACCGAACGAACGGACGACCGACCGGCCGACCCAGCGATCGCCGGGCCGACCTGCCGGCCGTTCGCGCGGCCCGCGGGGGCGTCCTACATCTCGAGCTCGTCGCGGATCGCGGCGATGCCGGCCTTCGCGCAGGCGTCGTCGGCCGCGCCGGTGGGCGCACCGGAGACGCCGACCGCGCCGACGATGCTGCCGCCGGCCTCGATCAGCACGCCGCCGCCGACGCCGACGAAGCGCGGCAGGTGGCGGATGCCCGAGCTCGGCTGGCCGGCCTGCGTGGCCGCCGCCAGCTCGGTCGTGCCGGTGCGGAAGCTGACGGCGGTCCAGCCCTTGTCGGTCGCCGTCTGCGGCGTGTGCGGGCCGGCGAAGCGGTCGCGCAGCATGGCCTGCGCGATGCCGAAGCGGTCGACCACCGCCACCGCGACCTGGTAGCCCGCGGCGCGGCAGGACTGCAGCGCGGCCTGCGCGGCCTTGGTCGCGGCCTCGGGGGTCAGCACGCGCACGCTGTGCAGCGCGCTCTGCGCGGCGGCGGGACCGGCGGCGGCGAGCAGCACGGCGGTCAGCGCGGGGGCGAGCAGGGTACTCATCGTTCGTCTCCTGGGGGGTGGGCAAGGGTGAATGCTCGCCCGGCCGGCGGCCGCGCGCCTTGAGATGGGTCAGTGGTCGCGGCCGATAATGCGCCGCATGCCTTCCCCGAGCGCCGGCCGCGTCGCCCAGCCCGCCAGCGGCGCCCTGCGCCTGGGCCGCCAGGCCTGGCGGGCGCTGCACCTGGACTCGGCGCGCTCGCTGGCGCTGGCCGAACGCGCGCTGGCCTTGGCCCGGGCGCGCGGCGATGCCGAGGGCGAGGCCTGGGCGCGGCTGGCGCGCGGCTTCCACCGGCTCTATTTCGCGAGCCCCGACGAGGCCGCGGCCGACCTGCGCGCCGCGCAGAGGGGCTTCGCGGCGCTGGGCCAGCGTGCCGGCGAGATCCTGGCCGCGACCGGCATCGCACGCGCCGACTGGCGCAGCGGCCGCGTGCAGCAGGCGCTGGAGCGCCTGCTGCCGCTGCGCGACGAGGGCCTGGCGCTGCTGCGCCACGAGCAGCGCGGCGTGCTGCTCAACGCGATCGCCGGCTGCCATTCGGCGCAGGGGCGCTCGGACCTCGCGTTCGCCTACATGTACGAGGCCCTGCGCGACGCCGGACCGCGCCGCGGCCACGGCTTCGACGCCGTGCTGCACTGCAACCTCTCGCACGAGCTGCTGCAGCTGGGCGACCACGACGAGGCGCTGGTGCAGGTGGAGCGCGGCCTCGCGCGCTGCGCCGGGCTGGCCAATGCCAAGCTGCTGTCGGTGCTGCTGATCAACCGCGTGATCAGCCTGACCGAGACCGGCCGCGCGCGCGAGGCGCTGGCCAGCGTGCAGGAGCTGGCCGCGCTGCCGCTGGGCGGCGCCGGCCGCGGCACGCGTGCGCTGCACTTCGAGACGCTGGCGATCGCCGCGCTGCGCGCCGGCGAGACGGCACTGGGCGAGCAGCTGCTGGCGCAGGCGCGCGACCGTGGCCACCTTGCGCTGCCCGACGAGCGGGTCGAGCTCGCGGTGGCCGAGGCGCTGTGCGCCGCGGCGCGCGGCGAGCCGCGGCGCGGGCTGGCGGCGCTGGACGCCGTCGCCGCGCTCGTGGCGGCGCACGACGCGCCCACGGCCGGCGATGCCGCGGCCGGCGATGCCGCGGTCGATGACGACCTGGCCAGCCTGCGCGTGCGCTGCCTGCACGCGCAGGTGGCCTCCGAGCTGCACGAGGCGCTGGGCGACAGCGCCGCCGCGCTGGCGGCGGTGCGGCGCTGGCAGCGGCTGCAGGCCGAGCGGGCGCGCCATGCGTCGCGCGCGCGTTACCAGGCCGCCGCGCTGCAGACCGAGTTGCTGAACCTTCAGCATGCGCTGGAGGAGCAGCAGGCGCGCCGCCGCGCCACCGAGCGCGCGCGCGCCGCGCTGGCGGCGGCCAACGAGGCGCTGTCGCGCAAGGTCGCCGAGGTGGAGGCGCTGCAGGCTGCGCTGCGCGAGCAGGCCACGCACGACGCGCTGACCGGCCTGGCCAACCGCCGCCACCTCAACGACATGCTGCCCAGGCTGCTGGCGATGGCGCTGCGCGACCGCCAGCCGCTGGCCGTGGTGCTGATCGACCTGGACCGCTTCAAGGCGATCAACGACCAGCATGGCCATGGCGCCGGCGACCACCTGCTGGCCGCCTTCGGCCGCCTGCTGCGCGAGCACCTGCGCGGCAGCGACCTCGCCTTCCGCTACGGAGGCGAGGAGTTCTGCCTGCTGCTGCCGTACACGCCGGCCGCCGACGCGGCGCACAAGGTCGAGCGGCTGCTGCAGCGCTGGCACGACCAGGTCTTCGCGCTGGACGGCCTCACGCTGCGCGCGCAAAGCTTTTCCGCAGGCGTCACCGACACGCTGCAGGCCGCGGCGTCGCCCGACGCGCTGCTCAGCAGCGCCGATGCGCGGCTGCTGGCGGCCAAGCGCGGCGGCCGCCACCGCGTCGTCGCCGGGGCGCCGGCGGCGCGGCGGGCGTGACGGCCGGCATGGTGACGGACCACGCGGCGGACCAGGCGGCGCCGCCGGTGGCGCAGCAGCAGGTGGCGACGGACGACGAACCGCGCTACGGCTGGGTCGTCGTCGGCGCCAGCTTCACCGCGCTGGCGCTGATCTTCGGCGTCTCGTATTCGTTCGCCGCCTTCTTCGAGTCCTTCGCCGGCGAATTCGGCGCCTCGCGGGCCGAGGTCTCGCTGGTCTTCGGCCTCTCGGGGCTGCTGTACTTCGTGCTCGGCGCCTTCGGCGGCATGCTGGCCGACCGCCACGGGCCGCGCCTCGTCACCGGCGCCGGCATGCTGTGCATCGCCGCCGCGCTGGCCGCCGGCAGCCAGGCGGCGACGATGACTCAGGTGGTGCTGGCCTACGGCGTGCTGCTGGGCGTGGGCATCGCGCTCGTCTACACGCCGTCCATCGGCTGCGTGCAGCCCTGGTTCACGCGCCGGCGCGGGCTGGCGGCCGGCATCGCCAGCGCCGGCATCGGCGCCGGCACGCTGGCCGTGCCGCTGCTCGCGGCCGCGGCCATCGCGGCCTGGCAGTGGCGCGGCGCGATGCTCGCGCTGGCTGCCGGCGTGCTGGTGCTGGGCCTGGCCGCCGCGGCGCTGCACCGGCGCGCGCCGGCGGCGACGCGCGGTGCCGGCGGCCAGGTCGGCAGCGTCCCCGGCGTGCCGCTCGGCGCCGCGCTGGCCAGCGCGCGCTTCCGCTGGCTGTATGCGATGTGCGCGCTCGGCTCGCCCGCGATGTTCGTGCCCTTCGCGCACCTGTCGGCGTCGGCGCGCGACCTCGGCGTGGCCGAGGCGCAGGCGGTCGGTCTGGTCGGGCTGATCGGCGTCGGCAGCCTGGTCGGCCGCTTCGTCCTGGGCTCGCTGGCCGACCGGCTGGGCCGCGGCCGCACGCTTGTCGCGGTGATGGCCTCGCTGGGCCTGTCGATGGCGCTGTGGGCCGCCGCCGGCCGCGGCGGCGGTGCCTATGCCGCGCTGGCCGTCTTCGCACTGTGGATGGGCCTGAGCTACGGCGGCGCGGTGTCGCTGATGCCGGCGCTGTGCATGGACTTCTTCGGCGCGCGCGCGGTGTCGTCGATCATCGGCACGCTGTACACGGCGGCGGCGCTGGGCAACCTGGCCGGCCCCTGGGTGGCTGGGCGCGTCTTCGACGCGCAGGGCAGCTACACGCCGGTGGTGCTGGGCTGCGGCGCGCTGGCGCTGCTGTCGGCAGTCGCCGCCTGGCGCGCGGTGCAGGCGCCGCCGGCGCCGCGGGCGTCCTGAGCGGGCGCGAGCCGGCGCCTCCGCTCGACCCGTGGGCCGAGCCCTCCGCTCGACCCGCGGGCCGACGCCTCGACCGGGGCCTGCCGCGGGCCGGACCCGCGCGCGGCGGCGCGTGCGATGTATCTGGCCCGGAGCCGGCCGCTCTGTGGGGCCGCGACGCCGCTGGCATGGGGCCAGCCGGCGGACCGCGACGCCTCACCGACCGGAACCAACCCATGATGTACAGAACCTTCATCGGCGCCTGCCTGGCCCTCGGCCTGCTCGGCGGCGCCCAGGCTGCCGTGCGCTGCGACAGCTTTCCCAACAACACCATCACCGGCAGCGTCAACGACGACGTCGTCGCCGCCGGCTACAGCTGCACGATCGCGGCCTCCGGCGCGGTCAACGGCAACCTGCTGCAGACGGGCCCCGGCAACCTGGTGATCCGCGGCCTCGTCAACGGCGCCGTCGACGAGACCGGCGACGGCTCGATCACGATCGCCGGCGGGCGCATCGGCGGCAACGTCAGCGAGGCCGACGCGGGTGGGGTCACGGTACGCGGCGGCAGCAGCGTCGGTGGCTCGATCGAGGAGTCCGGCCTCGGCGGCGTCAACGTGACGGTCGACCGGCCGGGGGTGGTCAACGCCGACATCATCGAGCAGGACGGCGGCGGCGTCACGGTGACCGCCTCCAGCGGCAGCTTCGAGGGCTCGGTGATCGAGTACGGCAACGGCAGCGTGCAGATCACGATCGCCGCCGGCCAGTCGTTCAAGGGCAACGTCGAGGAATACGACGCGGGTTCCGTGACCGCGCTGGTCGACGGCTTCTTCGAAGGCAACATCGCCGAACTGGCCGGCGGCAACGTGGCCACCAGCGGCGAGGGGGCCTTCAAGGGCAACAGCGAGCACGAACTGCCCGGCACCTGCAGCAACACGATCGCGACTTTCGAGGGCGCGGCCTGCAACCTGCTCTGAGCGCCCCCGGGACCGGGCGGCGCCCGGCCCGCTTCGCGCGCGGGGCAGGCCGGGCGGCGCGGCCGCTGCCCGGCCGGTAGGCCGCGCGCCTGCGGCGCACGCCTCAGCCGCGCGCGCGGCGGTCGCTGCCGCCGGTGGCGCGGCGGTCGAAGCCGGTGCGGCGGTCGCCCCAGGCGCTCTCCAGCTCCAGGCGCTTGATCTCCTCGACCGCGCCCTCGTCGCCGCCGCCGGCCTTGCGCGCCTGCGCACGCGCCAGGCGTTCCATCAGGCGCAGGTCGCGGTCGGTGAGGCCGAGCGCGGTCTCGGCCCACAGGTCGACGATGTGCATCAGCGTCTCGTGGCGGATCGGCACCGCCAGCCGCTGCGCGCGCAGCGCGGCCAGCGTGCCGCGCAGGCGCGGGTCGACCTCCTGCACGACCTTCTCGATCGCGGCCTCGCCCTGGCCGTCGTCGACGACCACGTCCACCAGCCGCCGGTAGTGCAGTTCCTCGGCCGTGTACAGGCGGCCGGAGAGGATCATCTCGTTGGCCACCGCCAGCCCGGCCTTGCGGATCGTGAAGTCCCAGGCGCCCATGCCGGGGAACAGGTTGAACAGCACCTCGGGGAAACCGGCCTGCGCGCTGCGCTCGAAGATGACCTTGTGGAAGGGCATCACGCATTCCAGGCCGCCGCCCAGCGTGTCGCCCTGCGCCAGCACGGTGGTGTGGATGCCCAGGTTGGCGGCGTTCTCGAGCCACCACACCAGGTCGACGCAGCGGCGCGCGTAGAGCTTCAGCGACTCGACGTCGCCGGCGCGCACCAGCAGCACGAACAGCGCCAGGTCGCCGCCGAAGTTGAAGACGCCGGGCACGTCGGAGGTCATCACCAGGTGGCGCACCAGGCCGGGGTTGGCGGTGATGTCGTCGGTGACCTGGCGCATCTCGGCCATCACCGAGAGGCTGAAGCACTGGATGGGCTTGACCGCCAGCCGCGCGCGCAGCAGCCGCAGCTCGGAGCTCCATTCCAGGCGCAGCGTCTTGTAGGGACGGCCCAGCAGGCCGGCGACACCGACGGCGGGGGGCGGTTCCATGGCCAGCGTGTTCAGAGCGCCTCGACGATGCGGGTGAAGTGGTGGAAGTTGACGCGCACCGACTCGACCACCGCGGCCTGCGCCTCGCGGTCGTCGACGCGGTTGAGCACCTGGCGCAGCTCGGCCATGTGCTGCTGGTCCAGCGTGGCATGGGATCCGATGAAGGACACGCCGCGCTCGCCGTCCAGCAGCAGCGACTCGCGCACGGCATCGGCGAACGGCCCGCCGTAGACCGAGGCGATGACCTCCAGCACGTACAGCATGCCCAGCGCCGAGCAGGGGTGGCGGCGGTCCGCGGCCCAGTAGTTGTAGCCGGCCAGCGTCAGCGTGTGCGCCGACGGCGCGTGTGCACGCGCGTCGCCGCGCGTCACGCCGACGGCCTCGAGGTCGTTGAGCACCCAGTCCTCGTGCCCGAGCTCCTCGTGCATGTGCTCGTAGAGGAAGTGGCGGATCGCCTGCCAGCGGTCGTCCAGCCGGCTGGCCGCGGCGGCGCAGACCGGGTTGAAGTGCCAGACGACGTGGTACAGCTCCAGCAGCAGGGCACGGTAGCGCTCGACACTGACGCCGTTCGCGACCGCATCCATCAGCACCGGGTGCGTCTCGAACGCCCGACGGTCCTCGTCGGTGCGCATCACCAGGTCGGCAAAGAAGGCAGGCATCGGCAGTCCCAACGACAGGGGCCCGGTGGTCCGCGCTCCCCCCCAGCTTTCCTGGATTCTCTTGTATTCCCTGGTTCGCATTTTGCAGTCTAGGGGAGGGTCCGACCACCCGTCAGTCCTGACAGGTCCCACCCGGGCGGACCCTTAAACTCCGGGGCATGAACGACCTCGCGGCGGACCCCGGCAGCCCGGCCCGTGCCGGCAGCGCCGCGCGGCGCCGCATCCGCGAGCTGCCCGACACGCTGGTCAGCCAGATCGCCGCCGGCGAGGTCATCGACCGCCCCGCAGCCGCCGTGCGCGAGCTGGTCGACAACGCGCTCGATGCCGGCGCCGCGCAGGTCACCGTGCGCCTGGTGGCCGGCGGCGTGCGTTCCATCGTCGTCGAGGACGACGGCGCCGGCATCGCCTTCGACGACCTGCCGCTGGCGCTCAAGCGCCACGCCACCAGCAAGATCGCGTCGCTGGCCGAGCTGGAGTCGGTGACGACGATGGGCTTTCGTGGCGAGGCGCTGGCCGCCATCGCGTCGGTGGCCGGCGTCACGCTGACCAGCCGCACGCGCGACGCCGCGCATGCCTGGCGGCTGGACGGCGCCGACGGCAGCATCGTGCCCGCGGCGCGCGGGCCCGGCACCACGGTCGAGGTGCAGGAGCTGTTCTTCGCGACGCCGGCGCGGCGCAAGTTTCTGAAGACCGATGCCACCGAGCTCTCGCACGCGCTGGAGGCCGTGCGCCGCCACGCGCTGGCGCGGCCCGACGTGGGTTTCGCGGTCTGGCACGAGGGCCGGCTGGTCGCGCAGTGGCGCGCCGCGCCGGCGGCGCAGCGCCGCGCCGAGGTGCTGGGCGCCGACTTCGCCGCCGCCAGCCGCGAGCTGGTGGCCACGCGCGGGCCGCTGGCCATCGAGGGCCGCGTCTGCCAGCCGGAGGCGGCGCGTGCGCGCGCCGACCTGCAGTACCTGTTCGTCAACGGCCGCTTCGTGCGCGACCGGCTGCTCGCGCATGCGGTGCGCGCGGCCTACGAGGACCAGCTGCACGGCAGCCGGCAGCCGGCCTATGCGCTGTTCCTGACCATCGCGCCGGAGCTGGTCGACGTCAACGTGCACCCGACCAAGATCGAGGTCCGCTTCCGCGACGGCCGCGCGGTGCACCAGGCGCTGCTGCATGCGGTGGAGGACGCGCTGGCGCCGACACGCGCGGCCGCCCCTGGCACCCCGACCGAAGGCGCGCCCGCCGCGGGCGTGGCGGCGACCGCTGCGGCGCCAGCGGCGCAGGCCACCGAGCCGCCGGCCGCCTGGCTGGCGCCGCGCGGCAGCGGCGGGCTCGAGGCCTGGCGGGCGCTGGCCGCCGGCGCGGCGCCTGGCTTCGGTGCCGCGGCAGCGGCCGACCAGAGCGCCCGGGCCACCCAGCCCGCCGGTGCCGAGGGCCCGCCGTCCGCCGACGCCTGGCCGCTGGGCCGTGCGCTGGCGCAGATCGGCGGCGCCTACGTGCTGGCCGAGAATGCGCAGGGGCTGGTCGTCGTCGACATGCACGCGGCCCACGAACGCATCGTCTACGAACGGCTCAAGCGTTCGGCGCTGGCCGGTGCCGAACTGCAGTCGCAGCCGCTGCTGGTGCCGGTCAGCTTCCCGGCCACGCCGGCCGAGATCGCCGCTGCGGAGGCCGAGGCCGACACGCTGCGCGAGCTGGGGCTGGAGATCGGCGTGCTCGGCGCCTCGACGCTGGTCGTGCGCAGCCGTCCTGCGGCCCTGCCCGACGCCGACCTGGCCGAACTGGCGCGCAGCGTGCTGGCCGAGCTGGCGCAGCCCGAGCGCGGCAGCGCCGGCCGCGTCGTGCAGCGCGCGCGCGACGAGATGCTGGCCACCATGGCCTGCCACGGCGCCGTGCGCGCCAACCGCCGGCTGACGCTGCCCGAGATGGACGCGCTGCTGCGCGAGATGGAAGCCACCGAGCGCGCCGACACCTGCAACCACGGTCGCCCGACCTGGCGCCAGGTCACGCTGAAGGAGCTGGACGCGCTGTTCCTGCGCGGGCGCTAGCTTCGGGCGCGCTCAAGCGCAGACGCGGTCGCGCCCGCCGGCCTTGGCGGCATAGAGCCGCCGGTCGGCCGCCTCCAGCAGGTCGCGCACGCCGGCCATCTGGTCCGAGAGCTGCGCCACGCCCAGCGAGATCGTCTGCCGGTGCGTCATCATGCTGCCGCCGGGCCCCGGCACCGGCACCTCGTGCTCGGCGACCGCGCTGCGCATGCGCTCGGCCAGTTCGATCGCCGCGCCGAGCGCGGTCTCCGGCAGCACGACGGCAAACTCCTCGCCGCCCAGGCGGCCCAGCAGGTCGGTGCCGCGGATCACGCCGCGCACGACGCCGGCGGTCTCGCGCAGCACCTGGTCGCCGGTGTTGTGGCCCCAGCGGTCGTTGACGGCCTTGAACTGGTCGAGGTCGAAGCACACCAGCGACAGCGCCCGCTTGTGGCGCTGCGCCAGCCGCAGTTCGCGGTCCAGCGCGTCGAGCAGGAAGCGGCGGCTGAAGACCTCGGTGCCGGCGTCGATGGCGGCCAGCCGCCAGATGCGGTCGTGCAGCAGCGCGTCCAGGTTGTCGGCGGCGTAGAACTTCAGCACCACGTCGGCCAGGCGCACGAGGTCGGCGTCGTTCAGCGGCACGCGGCCTTCGATGCGCTGGTCGTTGACCAGGCTGCCGTTGGCCGAACCCAGGTCGCGCAGCCAGACCTGCTCGCCCTGCACGGCGAGCTCGGCGTGGCGGCGGCTGATGGCCGCGCTGTCGATCTTCAGCTCGCAGCCCGGCGCGCGCCCGACCACCAGCGTGCCTTCGGGCAGCACGTAGCGGCGCCCGGCGTCGGGGCCGCTGTACAGCACCAGGCAGGGCCGGCGCGCGTCGTCGGCGCGGCTGCCGTCCAGCAGGGCCTGGAACAGCGAGACCTGGCCCTTGGCCAGGCGCAGCGTGGTGGCGTCTTGCTCGGACATCGTCGCGGCCATTGTCGCCGCAGCGCATGGCGGGCCGCTTGGCGCAGGTCAATCGACGGCGCCGTGGCCGGAAACGCCGCCGAACCCGTCGCTGCCGTCGGGCCCGGCGACCACGCTGCGGTCGCGTCCGCCGGCCTTGGCCTCGTACAGCGCGCGGTCGGCGCGCGCCATCAGCGGCTCCAGCGTGCCGCCGGCGGTCAGCTGCGCGATGCCGGCCGAGAAGGTCACGGCATGGGCCAGCCGTGCCGGCGCCGCACCGGCCAGCGCCTCGCGCACCGCCTGCACGCGGCGCGCCGCCTGCCCGGCGTCGGCGCCGGGCAGCAGCAGCGCGAATTCCTCGCCGCCGAGGCGGAAGACCGCGTCGCTGGCGCGCAGGCCCTGGCGCAGCAGGCGGCCGACGTCGCGCAGCACGGCGTCGCCGGCGGCATGGCCATGGGTGTCGTTGATGCGTTTGAAGTGGTCCAGGTCGGCCAGCACCAGCGTCAGCGGCTGGCCGTTCGCGGCGGCGTGCGCCGCTTCCTCGGCGAAGCGCTCCTGCAGGGCGCGCCGGTTGCCCAGGCCGGTCAGCGGGTCGCTCAGCGCCTGCTCGCGCAGCCGGGCCTGGCGCAGCGCGGCCTCGCCGAGCTCGGCGTCGCGCGCCGCCAGGCGCTGCACGACCTGGGCATGGGCCTGGCGCAGCGGCGTCACGTCCTGCAGCTGCAGCAGCACGCCGACGCGGCGCGGCGACGCGCCGACCTCGCGCAGCCGCAGCGCCCAGTGGCGGCCGCCGAGTGCCAGTTCGCCGGGGCGCTCGCCGCCGGCGCCGTCCAGCAGCGCGGCGAGCGCGGCGCCGCCGCCCGGCCACTGCGCCAGCGGCCGGCCCAGGGTGACCTGGCCGCCGGCGAGCTGCACCGCGGCGCGGTTGGCGTCGATCACGCGCCGCTCGTCGTCGAGCACCAGCACCGGGTCGGGCAGCTCGTTGAACAGGATGGTGCAGGCCAGCGGCACGACGTCGAACAGGCGCTCGGCGCGGATCAGCAGCGCGAAGCCCAGCGCGGCCGCGGCGAAGCCCAGGCTGGTCGGGTCGCTGCCCCAGGCGCGCAGGTCGAAGCCGAGGTAGGCGATGTTGGCGGCCAGCGGCACCAGCATCATCGCGACGAAGGCCGGCCAGGGTGCGCGGCGGTCGGCGCCGGCGTCGCGCCAGCCGCGCAGCGACAGCGCCAGCGCCAGCATCACGAAGGCATAGTTGACGGCCACCGCCAGGTAGAACAGCGGCCCGTAGTCCCAGACCATGCGCGGCAGCCCGGCGCGCGGCGGGCCGAGCACGGTGTCGGGGCCGTAGAGCAGGCCATGCTGGCCGTTGCTCAGCGCGGCGGCGATCAGCAGCAGCGACGGCAACGCCAGCAGCACGCGCGGCGCCAGCGCGGCCACGCGGCGCTCGCCCTGCAGGTACTGGTGCAGGAACAGCGCCCACAGCGGCGGCACGGCCAGGATCGCCGGCCAGGCCAGCAGGGCCAGCGTGGCCTTGCACGGCGCGGTGGTCGCCGCCTGCTCGAGCGCGCTGAACGAGATCCAGCCCAGCATCGCCAGCGCGAGCGCGACGAAGGCGTGCTGGCCCGGGAAGCTGCGCCGCGTCGCCGCCCAGGCGCCGACCATCATCAGCGCGGCGACGATGACGCCGCGCCAGGGCATGTCCGGCGTGGACTGCCAGCCATCGGCCAGGCAGGCCTGCAGGTCCAGCGCCGGCGTCATCGACCCGCCCCCGGCCGGTCCGTCAGGACGGCGGCCGCAGCGCCTGCGCGGCGCGCAGGCGCCCGACCTCGATGCCGTTCCAGTTGCGCAGCGGCAGGTCGGCCAGTTCGTCCAGCAGCGCGGCGTCGTTACCCTCGGACGCGAGCAGCCGGCGCAGCAGCGCGGCCATCACCACCTCGCAGGCGCGCGCGTTGTTGCCGTCGTCCATCTTGACCGCGACGCCCAGGCCCAGCGCCGGCAGCGCCGCGCAGTGCACGCCCTCGGCGCCGACCTTGCAGAAGACGCGCTCGCCGAATCGTTCCATGACCCGCGTGTCGAAGCGCCCGCTGCCGGCGACCATGAACGGCGCGCGCGCGACCGCCTCGCGCAGCCGGCGTGCCGCGCGCGCCTGGCCGTCGCGCAGGCCGCTGCCGGTGGCGACCTTCGCGAAGGCGTGCGCCAGGTGGCGCAGCGGGACCGCATAGGTGGGGATCGAGCAGCCGTCGGTGCCGCGTGCCGTGTGCGCGAGGTCGTAGCCGGTGGTCGACTGCAGCGACGCCGTCACCTCGCGCATCACCGGGTGATCGGGCTGCACGTAGCCGCGCAGGAAGGCGCGCCGGTCGCCGCCCTCGGCCATCAGGCAGCCGACACAGACGAAGCCGGCATGCTTGCCCGAGCAGTTGTTGTGCAGCGCGCTCGGCGCCTTGCCGGCGGCGGCCAGCGCCTTCAGCGCGGCGTCGTTGTAGGGCCAGTGCGTGCCGCATTCCAGCGCCTGCTCGTCGACGCCGGCCTTGGCCAGCATCGACGCCGCGGCCGCGGCATGGCGCGGCTCGCCGCCGTGCGAGGCGCAGGCCAGCGCCAGCTCCTCGTCGACGAGGCCGAAGCGCTCGGCGGCGCCGCTCTCCACCAGCGGCAGCGCCTGCAGCACCTTGACCGCCGAGCGCGGGAAGATCGGCCGCTCGATGTCGCCGGCCGCGCCGTGCACGGCGCCGTCGGCGTCGACGACGGCCCAGGCGCCGCGGTGGAAGGACTCGACGATGCCGCCGCGCAGGGCCTCGACGAGCGGGGGGTTGGTCGTTGTCATGGCGGTGACTGTAGCCCCGTCGCGGCGGCGACAGAATCACGCGATGCCCTGGCCCGCCCTCGCGCTCGTGCTGCTCGCCGCCGTGCTGCACGCGCTGTGGAATATCGCGGCCAAGCGCGCCGGCGGCGACGGGCGCTTCGTCGTGCTCAGCTCGGCGCTGATGGCGCTGCTGTGGCTGCCGCCGGGCCTGTGGCTGGCCTGGACCGAAGTGCCGCGCTGGGGCCCGGCGCACTGGGGCGCGCTGGGGGCCAGCGCGCTGGTGCACCTGGCCTACTACCGCTCGCTGCTCGCCGGCTACCGGGCGGCCGACCTGACGGTGGTCTATCCGCTGGCGCGCGGCAGCGGCCCGCTGCTGACCGCGCTGGCCGCGGTGCTGCTGCTGGGCGAGACCATGAGCGCCACCGGCGCGGCCGGCGTGGCCGCCGTCTGCCTGGGCGTCTTCACGATCGCCGGCGGGCCGGCGTTGTGGCGCGGCGGCGGCACGCCCGAGGCGCAGGCGCGGCGGCGTGCCGGCCTGCGCTGGGGACTGGCCACCGGGGCGCTGATCGCCACCTATTCGGTGATCGACGGCATCGCGATCCAGTGGCTGGCGATGGCGCCGCTGGTCTACGACTGGATGAACAACGTGCTGCGCACGGCGCTGCAGCTGCCCGGCTACCTGCGCGAGCGTGCGGCGCACCACGCCGCCTGGCGGCTGCAGTGGCGGCATGCGCTGGTCGTCGGCGTGCTCGGGCCGGCCTCCTACATCTGCGTGCTGACGGCGCTGCAATGGGCGCCGCTGTCGCTGGTGGCGCCGGCGCGCGAATGTTCGCTGCTGGTCGCGGCACTGCTCGGTGCGCGGCTGCTCGGCGAGGGCGAGCGCCGGCTGCGCCTGGCCGGCGCCGCGGCCATCGCCGCCGGGGTCGTGCTGCTGGCCGCCGGCTGAAGGCCACGCACCCGTAACCCCGGGTCGGGCAGCCACGGGCGGCCGCGCCCGCCGCGCCCGCGGCCGCGCCGCGGACAATGCCCGCATGGACGAGCGCACGACGGCCCCGACCGCGACCGAAACCATGCTGTGGGGCGTGGACTTCAGCAGCGCGCCTTCGCGCCGCAAGCCGATCACGGTGGCGCGCGGCCGCGTGCAGGGGGCCGTGCTGCGCGTCGAGCGTGTCGACGAACTGCCCTCGCTGGCCGCCTTCGAGGCCCTGCTCGCCGAGCCGGGGCCCTGGTTCGGCGCCTTCGACTTTCCATTCGGGCTGCCGCGCGGCTTCGTCGACGCGCTGGCGCTGGGCGGCGACCTCGCCCAGGTGGTGGCTTCGCTGCAGGCGCGCTGCGCGGACCGCATGGCCTTCCGCGCCCTCGTCGACACCTGGGGCAACACCCGGCCGCCGGGGCAGCGGCTGCTGCACCGGCGCACCGACGGCGCGCTGCCGGGCATCACCTCGTCGAGCCCGCTGCAGACGCGCTACGTGCCGGTGGGCTTCATGTTCTTCGAGGGCCTGCCGCGGCTGCTGGCCGCCGGCGTGCACCTGCCGCGGCTGCACGCCGGCGACCGCCGCCGCGTCGCGGTCGAGGGCTACCCCGGGCTGCTGGCCTTCGAGGCCATCGGCCGCCGCTCGTACAAGAACCGCGCCGACGCCGAGCGGCTGATCGCGCGCAAGGACCTCGTCGACGCGCTCGAGCAGGGCCGCACGCGGCTGGGCCTGCGCCTGAAGCTGACGCATGCCATGCGCGAGTCGCTGGTCGACGACGCCAGCGGCGACCGGCTCGACGCCGTGCTGTGCCTGCTGCAGGCGGCCTGGGCCGCGGCGCGGCCGGAGGGCGGGCTGCCGGCGGGGGTGGACCCGGTCGAGGGCTGGATCGCGACCGTCTGAGCGGCCCTGGTGGCTGGGTCGGCCGCTCAGGCCGAGCGCTGCCGACGGCGGCGTGCCGCCAGCGCCACCAGCCCGCCTGCGAGCAGCAGCGCGCCCGCCGGTTCCGGCACCGCGGTGATGTTGTCCACCCCCAGCGTGACCGAGATCATGTCGCCGGGAAAGGTCGACGCGAGGCTGTGATACAGGCGCAGTGTGTGCGTGTTGCCCAGCGCGGTGGCGATGTCGTGGCCCGGCGGCGCCGCCAGGTCGGCGACGGTGATCGGAAACACGACGCGCTGCCAGCCGCTGCCGGCAGGCACGAAGACCGGTGCGGCGGACCAGGCGGCATCGGTGGTCGGCGGGCCGCCGCCCTCGAACAGCAGGCGCAGCGAGAGGTCCGACGGCCCGAAGTTGTTGACGTCCATCGTCAGCATCGTGATGCCGGCTGCCGAGTAGTCGCCCGCCCACTGCGCGCGGTTGAAGGCGACCAGGCGGCTGCCGGCCCCAAAGCTGCTGCCGAAGGCGCGCAGCAGCAGGTAGCCGTCGCCGGCACCGGCGG
>ERZ761602.4856-NODE-4856-length-16578-cov-7.781577_pt1 | contig 16578 bp, 12 predicted proteins | sample MGYA00512165_ERZ761602 | MGnify/ENA primary metagenome ERZ761602 (study PRJEB28899, sample SAMN02445085) | bioreactor sludge metagenome | biome: EBPR sludge; isolation source: Thorneside wastewater treatment plant | place: Australia: Brisbane, Thorneside...
CGATCTTCGGCGCGTCCTTGGGCTTCATCAGGCCGGTGGTGCGCTTGGCGACCAGATCCTCGATGGAGATGCCGTCGATGATGTCCAGCGGGTCCAGCACGTTGCCCTTGGACTTGGACATCTTCTGGCCGTCCTTGTCGCGGATCAGGCCGGTGATGTAGACGTCGCGGAACGGCACCTTGCCGGTGAAGTGGTCGGTGGCCATGATCATGCGCGCCACCCAGAAGAAGATGATGTCGAAGCCGGTCACCAGCACCGACGAGGGCAGGTAGCGGTCGAAGCCGCGCTCGGCCATCGCCGCTTCGTCCGGCCAGCCCATCGTGCTGAACGGCCAGAGCTGCGAGGAGAACCACGTCTCCAGCACGTCGCTGTCGCGGGTAAGCGTGATGTCCGCTCCTATGGCGGCGGCCTTGGCGTAGGCTTCTTCTTCGGTGCGCGCGACGTAGCAGTTGCCTTCGCCGTCGAACCACGCCGGGATGCGGTGGCCCCACCAGAGCTGGCGGCTGATGCACCAGTCCTGGATGTTCTCCATCCAGTGGCGGTAGGTGTTGATCCAGTTCGGCGGGACGAACTTCACTTCGCCGCTTTCCACGAGTTCCAGGCCGCGCTTGGCCAGCGCGTCCATCTTCACGAACCACTGGTCGGTCAGGTAGGGCTCGATCACCTGGCCGGTGCGGTCGCCCTTGGGCACCTGCAACTTGTGCGGCCTGGTCTCGACCAGCAGGCCGGCGTCTTCCAGGTCGGCGAGCACGGCCTTGCGTGCTTCGTAGCGGTCCAGGCGCTGGTACTTGGCGGGGATGATGTCCGCGATGGCGCCCAGTTCCGCGCGCCCGATCTCGCCGATCCGGATGCCGTCCACTTCGACGGCGCCGTCGTCGCCGACCTGCCGGCTCATCCCGTGGTCGTGATGCAGGCTCCACTTGATGCGGGCGTCGGGCGTGAACAGGTTGATCAGCCCGCGTTTTGGTAGCGCGTCGAACACCCCGCTGTCGACGTGGCGCTGCCAGACGGCGTAGTCGTTGAAATCGTGCGCCGGCGTCACCTTCACCACGCCGGTGCCGAACTCGCGGTCCACGTAGTCGTCGGCGATCACCGGGATCTCGCGGCCGGTCAGCGGCAGCTTCACCTTCCTGCCGATCAGGTGTGCGTAGCGCTCGTCCTCCGGGTGCACCATCACCGCCGCGTCGCCGAGCAGGGTTTCCGGGCGCGTGGTGGCGACCACCAGCGCGCCGCTGCCGTCGGCGAGCGGATAGCTGATCGACCACAGGAAGCCGTCTTCCTCGACGTTCTCCACTTCCAGGTCGGAGATCGCGGTCTTCAGCACCGGGTCCCAATTGACCAGGCGCTGGCCGCGGTAGATCAGGCCTTCCTCGTACCAGCGCACGAAGGCTTCGATGACGGCCTTCGACGCCTGCTCGTCCATGGTGAAGGTGCTGCGCGACCAGTCGCCGGAGGCACCCAGCCGGCGCATCTGCCGCTCGATGGTGTCGCCGGACTGCGCCTTCCAGTCCCACACCCGGGCGACGAAGCCCTCGCGGCCCAGCGAGTCGCGGGTCTCGCCCTTGCCTTCCAGCGCCAGGTTGCGGCTGACCACCATCTCGGTGGCGATGCCGGCGTGGTCGGTGCCCATCTGCCACAGCGTGTCGTAGCCGCGCATGCGGTGGTAGCGCACCAGCGCGTCCATCAGCGTGTGCTGGAAGGCGTGGCCCATGTGCAGCGTGCCGGTGACGTTGGGCGGCGGCAGCAGCACCGTGTACGGCTGGCCTTCGCCGCGCGGCTTAAAGTAGCCGGCCGCCTCCCACTGCGCGTACAGGCGGGATTCGAAGGATCTGGGGTCGTAGCTGGAGGCGAGGTCGGTCATGGCGTCGGATTGCGGAGTTGGATTCCCTTCCGCGCACGCGGGGGAGGGCTCGGGCGGAAGCGCGGGGCGCGCCCCTCCACCCTTCGGGCACCTTCCCCCGCGAGCGGGGGAAGGGAACGCATTACATATCGTGCTTGTTCACATCGAAGCCGCGCGCCTTGTACTGCTTCCAGCGCTCGCGCAGCGGTTCGCGCGCGGAAGGGTCGGCGGGGACGACTTCCAGCACGCGCTCGCAGGCGCCGTCAAAGGCGGCGTCGCGCAGGTTGATCACCAGCGGCCGCGCCGGCGCATCGAACTCCGGCGTGGCGATCAGCACGGGCGTCAGCTCGTCTTCCTCGTCGGTGCCGGCGATCTGGTGCGGGATGTAGGCTTCGTCGTCAAAGGCCCACAGCAGCTCGTCCAGTTCCTCGGCCTGCGCCGCGTCGCGCGCCAGCACCAGCGTCCACTGGTTGCTGTCGTAGGCCTTGCGGGCCAGTTCGCAGACAAGCTTGAGCGGCTCTTCGAGGAAGCGCGGCTTGGCGATCAGGTAGAAGTCGGCGCGGGGCATGGGCTTCGCAGTAAGTAGGTGAGTCGTGCGCTAGCGCGCACTGCGAGTGGTCAGCAGAGCATGGCTTGCAGCCTGCGAAGCAGGCGACTCACTCCTCACTTCCCGCCGCTCTTGTCCAGCAGCCACTGGCTCAGCAGCCCCACCGGCCGTCCCGTCGCCATGCCGCGCTTGCCTTCGTCGTTGGCGACGCCAGCGATGTCCAGGTGTGCCCAGCGCTGGCCTTCGGCGAAGCGGGCCAGGAAGCAGCCGGCGGTGATGGCGCCGGCCCAGCGGCCGCCGATGTTGTAGACGTCGGCGAAGCTGGATTCGAGCTGGGTCTGGTACTCGTCCCACAGCGGCAGGCGCCAGGCGCGGTCGAACACGGTCTCGCCGGCGGCCAGCAGTTCGCCGGACAGGTCGTCGTGCTTGCTCATCAGGCCGCTGGCATAGCGGCCCAGGGCGACGATGCAGGCGCCGGTCAGGGTGGCCACGTCGACCAGCGCGGCGGGCTTGAAGCGCTCGGCGTAGGTCAGCGCGTCGCACAGGATCAGGCGGCCCTCGGCGTCGGTGTTGCCGACCTCGATGGTTTTGCCGGACATGCTGGTGATGACGTCGGAGGGGCGGTAGCTGTTGCCGTCGATGGCGTTCTCCACCGCCGGCACCACCACCACCAGGTTCAGCGGCAGCTTCATCTTCGCGGCGGCCACGAAGGTGCCGATGACGCTGCCGGCGCCCAGCATGTCGTACTTCATCTCCTCGATGCCGCCCTGGGTCTTCAGGTTGACGCCGCCGGTGTCGAAGGTGATGCCCTTGCCGACCAACACGTAGGGCTTGGCGTCGGCGTCGGCGGCGCCGTTCCACTTCAGCACGATCAGGTGCGGGCGGTTGGCCGAGCCGCGGGCCACGGCCAGCAGCGAGCCCATGCCCAGGGCCTCCATCTGCGCCTCGTCGAGGATCTCGGCCTCGGCGCCGTTCTCCGAGGCCAGCTTGCGCGCCTGTTCGGCCAGGTAGGCCGGGTTGCAGACGTTGGGCGGCAGGTTGCCGAGCTCGCGGGTGACCTGCACGCCGGCGGCCACGGCGATGCCCTGCGCCAGCGCCTGGGCGTCGTCGCCGGCCACGGCGAACTGGACCAGGCCGGGCTCGTCGTTCTTCTTCTTGCCCAGGGTGGCGGTGTAGCGGTAGCAGGCGTGGTCGGCGGCGATCACCGCCTGGCGGATGTTCCAGGCCGCGTCGCGGTCCTTTACCTCCAGCTCGGACAGGGTGAACAGCGCGCTGCGGGCCGGGCCGGTCTTGAGTGCGCGCGCGGCGTCGCCCACCGCCTTCAGGTACTGCGGCACGCCGAACTTGGCGGCCTCGCCCAGGCCGACCACCAGCACGCGCGGGGCGGTCACGCCGGGCAGGTCGTGCAGCAGGGTGGCCTTGCCGGTCTTGCCGCCGATGTCGCCCCGCTGCAGCAGCGCCGACAGCTTGCCGCCGCTGGCCGCGTCCACCGCGCGCGCGGCCGGAGTGAGGCTCTTGTCGGCCCAGGCGCCTACCACGAGGCAGTCCGTGCCGGCCTGGGCCGGGGCGTCGTGGTTCAGGGTGAATTCCAGCGTCATTGATCAGATTCCCGGTTCAGTTACGTACAATCGCGGGCCGGGCGAAGGTCGTTGGTGCCATCCCGGACCGCACAGACCGCCGCCGCAGGCGCGGCGCACAAGCCCGAGATTGTAGAACAAGCCCCCCTGATGCCGAAGCTGGACCGCTACCTCTTCCGGGAATTCACCCAGAGTTTCCTGGCCACCCTGATCATCCTGCTGATGGTCAGCGTGGGCGGCGTGATGGCGGACCTGCTGGGTGACGTGGCCGACGGCAAGGTGCCGGCGCGGCTGCTGCTGTCGCAACTGGGCCTGCAATTCCTCAATTACATGCCCTACATCATCCCGCTGGCGCTGATGCTGGGGCTGCTGCTGGCGTTCTCGCGGCTGTACCGGGATTCGGAGATGGCGGTGCTGACCGCCACCGGCATCGGCCCGCGCCGGCTGCTGCGGCCGCTGCTGTTGCTGGTGCTGCCGGTGGTGGTGCTGGTGGGCGCGTGCTCGCTGTGGCTGGGGCCGTGGGCTTCGCGCACGGCGGAGGCGATGCTGGATCACGCCAACCGCAGCCTGGTGGTGTCGGGGCTGGACGCGGGCAAGTTCACCGTGCTGTCCAGCGGGGCGGTGGTGTACGTGGGCGGGATTTCGCCGGACGGCACGGGCCTGAGCCGGGTGTTCATGCACCGCGCCAAGGACGGGCGGGTGGACGTGGTGACCGCGCGCACCGGGCAGATGTTCTTCGAGGGCGAGCGCGACCGCTACCTGCGGCTGGACGACGGCTTCCGCGTGGAAGGCCCGGACGGCCCGGGCCTGAACTACCGGCTGATCCGCTACAAGGCCAACGAGGTGGCCCTGCCCGACCGCGCCGACACCATGGACAAGGACGACCCCGAACTGCTGCCGACCACGCAATTGCTGAGCGACGCGCGCCCCGAGGCCAACGCCCAGTTGCACGCCCGTCTGACGCCGCCGCTGCTGGCGCTGGCCTTCGCCCTGCTGACCCTGCCGCTATCGCGCAGTTCGCCGCGGCAGGCCCGCTACGGCCGGGTGATGCTGGGCTTCCTGGCGTACCTGGTCGGCGTCAGCCTGATGTTCAACGGCACCCGGTTCCTGGCCGACGGCAAGGTGCCGGGGGCGCTGGGCCTGTGGTGGCTGACCCTGCCGCTGCTGGCGGCGGCGGTGTGGTTCTACCTGCGCGACGGCAGCCTGTCGCGGCCGCGGGGGCGCGCATGAGGCTGTTGCCGCGCCTGCACGATACCTACGTGGGCCAGGTGGTGCTGGTCACCGTGCTGCTGACCTGGGCGGTGCTGGTGGGGCTGGACGTGGTGATGGCCCTGTCCGGCGAGATCGGCGACCTGGGGCAGGGCAACTACACCTTCGGCCACGCGGTGGCGTGGGTGCTGTACACGGTGCCGCGGCGCGCCTACACCATGTTCCCGACCGCCGCGGTGATCGGCTCGCTGATGGGGCTGGGCCAGTTGGCGGCTAGTTCCGAACTGACCGCCCTGCGCGCCGTGGGCCTGTCGCGGCTGCGGTTGAGCGTGTCGGTGGCCGCGGCGCTGGCGCTGCTGACCGGCCTGATGGTGGTCAGCGGCGAGACCCTGGGCCCTTGGGGCCAGCGCCAGGCCGACATCCTGAAGAACAACGCGCGCACCGGCAGCGTGGCCATCGACCGCTACGCCGGCATGTGGGCGCGCGAGGGCAACACCTTCCTCTACGCGCAGAGCGGCGAGGAGCGCGAGCAGGACGGCCGGGTGGTGCTGCAACTGCGCGACGTGCGCATGTACGAGCTGGCCGACGACGGCCGCCTGGCCTCGATCGCGCACGCCGCCACCGCCGAGCACCTGGACGGCTACTGGCTGCTGAAGAACGTGCGCCGTACCACCTTCAACGAGCGCTCGGCCACCCAGACCACGGTGCTGGGCGAGCGCTGGGAATCCGAACTGGACGCGTCGGTGCTGTCGTCCAGCCTGGTGCGCGCGCGCAACATGCCCAGCCGCGAGCTGAGCCAGAACATCGACTACCGCAAGCGCAACGGCCTGGACGCGCGCGACTACGAGGACCAGTACTGGGCGCGCTGGTTCTATCCGCTCAACGTGCTGGCGCTGTGCCTGGCCGCCATTCCGTTCGCGTTCGGCAGCCTGCGCAGCGGCGGCATGGGCAAGCGGCTGTTCATGGGCATCGTGTTCGCGGTCGGCTTCTGGGTGTTGCAGACCATGTTCGTGCGCCTGGCCGGCGCGTTCCGGCTGGACTACCGCGTCGCCTATATGATTCCGCCGGCGTTGCTGATGTTCGCCTCGTGGGCGATGTTCCGGAAGCGCAGCCGCTAGCGGCTGCATCGCACCGCTGCCAGGAAAGCCGTTCGGAGGAAAGTCGCGCGATCCGCGCCGCGCGCAGGCGACGGGCCTCAGCGCGCCCGCTTGGGCAACCGCACCATCCGCGTACCGCTGAAGCGGTCGTGCCAGGCCAGCCGGTCCCGGTCCAGCCACGCCCACCAGAAGCCCAGCCCGGCCGGAAGCGTGGACAGCGTGGCCATGGCGAAGCGCTTCCACAGCGCGCGCCGCGTCGGCGCGGCGCCATCGGCGGCCACGACCTTGAGCCGCCAGGGACGCATGCCCAGGGTCTGTCCGCCGCGGCCCCAACTGAAGGTGGCGTACAGGCCGGTGACCAGCCAGCAGGCGAACCATTCGGCCCATCCCAGCGGGCTGAAGGCTTCCACGTTGTGGCGGACGTTGCCGCTGAGGGCGACGTCGACCAGCACGAACGGGATGGCGGTGAGCATCCACAGCGCCAGCACCGGCAACAGGTCGTACAGCAGCGCCAGCAGGCGCCAGCCGATGTGGGCGCGCGGTTTTCCGGTCGGCGGGGTGGTATCGGGGGAGGGGCTTTCCATCGCGACAGGATAGCCTCCCGGGCATCGACTAAGCTTGCCGCATGAGTGCCCGCACGCCCGCCGAACGCCGCCAGCTTGTCGCCGCGCTGCCGCCGGTGCCCGACGCCGATACCGCCGCGATCGCCGCCTTCATCGACGCGATCTGGGCCGAGAGTGGCCAGGCCAGGCCCACCCTGGACAGCTACCGGCGCGACCTGGAGGGCTACGCGCGCTGGGCGCATGCGCGGGCCGGCAGGCCGGCGCCGGGGGAAACCGGCGCGCTGGCCGGGGCCAGCCGCGAGGATCTGTTCGGCTACCTCGGCTGGCGCACGCGGCAGGGCTATTCGCCGCGCAGCACCGCGCGGCTGCTGTCGGCGCTGCGCGCGTTCTTCGGCTGGTGGCTGCGCCGCGGCAGCCGCCACGACGACCCCACCGCGCTGCTCGATCCGCCCAAGCTGCCGCGTTCATTGCCCAAGGCGCTGTCCGAGAGCGAGATCGAGGCGCTGCTGGCGGCGCCGGACACGGACGCGCCGGACGGGCTGCGCGACCGCGCCATGCTCGAACTGATGTACGCGGCCGGGCTGCGCGTCAGCGAACTGGTGAACCTGCCCGCCAACGGCGTCAACCTGCGCCAGGGCGTGATCCGGGTCGCCGGCAAGGGCGGCAAGGACCGGCTGGTGCCGCTGGGCGAGGAATCGCAGCACTGGCTGCAACGCTACCTGGACACGGCGCGCGCGCGCCTGGCGGGCGGCCGCGCCGTGCCCAAGATGGACGACGGCGAAGTGCCGCTGTTCATCGAGGCCACGCGCAAGCCGCCGACCCGGCAGGCGTTCTGGGCACTGGTCAAGCGCTACGCCGCGGCCGCCGGCATCGACCCGGCGCGGATCAGCCCGCACGGGCTGCGGCACAGCTTCGCCACCCACCTGCTCAACCGCGGCGCCGACCTGCGCGCGCTGCAATTGCTGCTCGGCCACAGCTCGCTGTCCACCACCCAGATCTACACGCTGGTCGCCCGCGAGCACCTCAAGCACCTGCACGGCCGCCACCATCCGCGCGCGTGACGCGTCTCACGCTTGCGCGGGGTTAAGCCCCCGCCCCGGGCGCATGTGCGAGAATTCCGCGGACTACAGCGATTGGCGGCCCCGCGGCCGCGAGACCGGATGCCCTTGATGACCCGTTTGATCTCCGTCGCCCTGCTGGGCGCCCTCAGCCTGACCGCCTGCGCGCAGTCGCCGCAGCCGGGCACGGCCCAGGACGATGCGCAGGCCGCGCCTGCGCCCGCGCCGCGCCAGCTCAAGCCGGGCGAAGGCGCCACCGCGGACGACCGCGCCCGCTCGGCCATCGCCCAGCTCAACGCCAACGCCCGCGTGGATTACGTCGGCGCGGCGCCGCTGGCGGGGTTCCGCGAAGTCATCGCCGGCGGCCAGTTGCTGTACGTCAGCGACGACGGCCGCTACGTCATGCAGGGCGCGCTGCTCGACCTGCAACAGCAGCAGGACCTCATGCAGGTCAGCCCGGCGATGGCCGAGCTGCGCCGCAAGCTCATCGCCACCATCCCCCGTTCCGAGCGCATCGTGTTCGCGCCGCCCGACGCCAAGTACACGGTGACGGTCTTCACCGACATCGAATGCGGCTACTGCCGCAAGCTGCACGGCGAGATCGGCGAGCTCAACCGGCTGGGCGTGGCGGTGGAATACCTGGCCTTCCCGCGCATGGGCCTGGGCAGCCAGGACCACAAGGACATGATCTCGGTCTGGTGCGCCTCGGACCGCAAGCGCGCCCTGACCGACGCCAAGGCCGGCAAGCCGGTGCCCGAGCGCGACTGCCGCAACCCGGTGACCATGGAATACGACGTCGGCCAGCGCATCGGCGTGAGCGGCACCCCCGCCATCTACTCGGCCGAGGGCATCCAGCTCGGCGGCTACCTGCCGCCGGCGGCCCTGCGGGCCAAGCTGGACGAACTGGCCGCCAAGAAGGCCGGCGGCGCCCCGCCGGTCGCGGCCGCCGGCGCCCCCTGACCCGTTCCGGAGCCGGCCCCGCGCCGGCTTCGCTACAATAGCGGGCCCCGTCCTGACGGCACGCCCCCACGGTTCCGGACATGATCGTCCTCGAAGGCCAGCCGGCCTTGTCGCCCTTCCGCCGCGCGCGGCTCGAATCCAAGCTCCAGTCCCTCGCTCCGTCCGTCCGCATCCGCGGTGCGTGGCACGTCTATTTCGTCGAGGCCGAAGCCGGCGCAGCCCCCGACCGGGACGCCCTGCGGCGCATCCTGCAGGCGGTGGAACAGACGCCGCCGCCGGCCGAGGGCGCCGTCTCCCGCTTCGTCACCCCCCGGCTGGGCACGCTCTCGCCCTGGGCCAGCAAGGCCACCGAACTGCTGCGCGGCGCCGGCCAGCCGGTCAAGCGCGTCGAGCGCGGCCTGCGCATCGACCTGGAAGGCTGGGACGACGCTTTGCCCGCGCTGGCGAAGGCCCTGCACGACCCGATGACCCAATCCCTGCTCGCCACCCGCGAGCAGGCGCAGGCGCTGTTCGACGCGCCGCCGCGCGGCGAGCTGGAGCGCATCCCGCTGGCGCAGCTCGAAGCCGCCAATGCCCGCCTGGGCCTGGCGCTGGCCGAGGACGAGATCGAGTACCTGCGCGCGCGCTACGGCGAACTCGGCCGCGATCCGTCCGACGTCGAGCTGATGATGTTCGCGCAGGCCAATTCCGAGCACTGCCGGCACAAGATCTTCAACGCGAGCTGGACCATCGACGGCAAGGAGCAAGACCGCTCCCTGTTCCGCATGATCAAGCACACCCACGCGCAGACGCCCGAGCACACGCTCAGCGCCTACAGCGACAATGCCGCCGTGCTGGAAGGCTACCCGGCCGCGCGCTTCCGCCCCGGTGCGGGCGGGCAGTACCGCATCGAAGCCACGCTGGACTCGGCCTTCTGCATCAAGGTGGAGACGCACAACCATCCCACCGCGATCGCGCCGTTCCCCGGCGCCAGCACCGGCGCTGGCGGCGAGATCCGCGACGAAGGCGCCACCGGCCGCGGCGGCAAGCCCAAGGCCGGCCTGACCGGCTTCACCGTCTCGCACCTGCGCATCCCCACGCTGCCGCAGCCGTGGGAAAGCCCGCGCCCGCTCAACCCGCGCATGGCGCCGGCGCTGGAGATCATGCTGGACGGCCCGCTGGGCGGCGCCGCGTTCAACAACGAATTCGGCCGCCCCAACCTGCTGGGCTATTTCCGCAGCTTCGAACTGGCCGAGGGCGAGGGCCTCACCCGCGCCTACGACAAGCCGATCATGCTGGCCGGCGGCCTGGGCGCGATCGACCGCATCCAGGTGGAGAAGAAGACACTGTCGCCCGGCGACGCGGTGATCGTGCTCGGCGGCCCGGCCATGCTGATCGGCCTGGGCGGCGGCGCGGCCAGTTCGGTGGCCTCCGGCGAAAGCGCCGAGGAACTCGATTTCGCCAGCGTGCAGCGCGACAACCCGGAGATGGAGCGCCGCTGCCAGGAGGTCATCGACCGCTGCGTGGCGATGGGCGAGGACAATCCCATCCTGTGGTTCCACGACGTCGGCGCGGGCGGCCTGTCCAACGCCATCCCCGAGCTGCTGCACGACTCCGGCGTGGGCGGCGTGATCGACCTGGGCAAGGTGCCCAGCGACGACCCCTCGCTGTCGCCGCTGGAACTGTGGTGCAACGAATCGCAGGAACGCTATGTGCTGGGCGTGCCGCAGGCGCGGCTGGCCGAATTCGCCGCGATCTGCGAGCGCGAGCGGTGTCCGTTCGCGGCGGTCGGTGTGGCGACGCAGGAAGAGCGCTTGGTCGTCGGCTATGGCGCGCTTGATTCCCTTCTCCCACCGGGAGAAGGTGGCGCGCAGCGCCGGATGAGGGGCGACGAAGGTCAAGGCGGTTCGGACGCCGCTGTCTCCGTTTCCCCTCACCCCAACCCCTCTCCCGAGGGGAGAGGGGCTTACCCCATCGACCTGCCGATGGACGTGCTGTTCGGCAAGCCGCCGAAGATGCATCGCGACACCGCGCATCCCGCGGCGCCGGCATGGCCCGCGCTGCAGACCGCCGCCCTGGACCTGCACGAGGCCGGCCTGCGCGTGCTGGCGCACCCGACGGTGGCGGCCAAGCAGTTCCTCATCACCATCGGCGACCGCAGCGTCGGCGGCCTGACCGCACGCGACCAGTTGGTCGGCCCGTGGCAGATGCCGGTAGCCGACTGCGCGATCACCCTGAGCGGCTATGAAGGCTTCGTCGGCGAAGCGATGGCCATCGGCGAACGCACGCCGCTGGCCCTGCTCGACGCTGCCGCCGCCGCGCGCATGGCCGTGGGCGAGGCGATCACCAACCTGTGCGCCGCACCGGTGGAATCGCTGCACCGCGTGAAGCTGTCCGCCAACTGGATGGCCGCCTGCGGTCATCCGGGCGAAGACGCGCTGCTGTTCGACGCGGTGAAGGCCGTCGGCATGGAGCTGTGCCCGGACCTGGACATCAGCATCCCGGTCGGCAAGGACTCGCTGTCGATGCAGGCGCAGTGGCACGGCGATGGCCAGGCGCAGAAATCGGTGTCGCCGGTCTCCCTCATCATCAGCGCCTTCGCCCCCGTCACCGACGTGCGCACGCAGTCGACGCCGCTGCTGGCGCGCGAGGACGACAGCGACCTGTGGCTGATCGGCCTGGGCGCCGGCAAGAAGCGCCTCGGCGGTTCGGTGCTGGCGCAGGTCTATCCGCAGTCCGGTGGCGACGCCGCGTGGCCGGCGTTCGCCGGCGACGACCGCGACGAAAGCGTGCCGGACCTCGACGATCCGCAGCGGCTGCGCGATTTCTTCCACCTGATCGCCGACGCGCGCGAGGCCGGCCTGCTGCTGGCCTACCACGACCGCAGCGACGGCGGCGCCTTCGCCACGCTGTGCGAAATGGCATTCGCCTCGCACATGGGCCTGGACATCAACCTCGACGGCTGGGGCGACGACCCGTTCCGCACGCTGTTCGCCGAGGAACTCGGCGCGGTGGTGCAGGTGGCGGCGGAAGATCGTGCCGCCTTCGCCGACCTGGTGGAGCGCCATGCATTGACCGAGTGCGCGCAGCGCATCGCGCGGCCGACCACGGCGGCGGCGATCCGCGTGCAGCAGGACGGCGAAGCCCTGGCCGAATGGCGCTGGGAGGAATTGTTCGACGCCTGGTGGTCGGTCACCCACGCCATGCAGAAGCTGCGCGACAACCCGGAGTCGGCGGACGAAGAACGCCAGATCGCGCGCCAGTTCGGCCGCCCCGGTCTGAAGCCGAAGCTGGCCTTCGATGCGGCGGAGGACGTCGCCGCGCCGTACATCGCGACCGGCAAGCGGCCGAAGGTGGCGATCCTGCGCGAGCAGGGCGTCAACGGCCAGATCGAGATGGCCTCGGCGTTCACCCGCGCCGGCTTCGACGCCTTCGACGTGCACATGAGCGACCTGATCGCCGGCCGCGTGGCGCTGGATGGTTTCAGCGGCCTGGCCGCCTGCGGCGGCTTCAGCTACGGCGACGTGCTGGGCGCGGGCCGCGGCTGGGCGACCTCGATCCTGGAGCGCAGCGCACTGCGCGATGCGTTCGCGGCGTTCTTCGCGCGCCCGGACACGTTCTCGCTGGGCGTGTGCAACGGCTGCCAGATGATGAGCCAGTTGAAGGACATCATCCCCGGCGCGCAGCACTGGCCGAAGTTCCTGCGCAACCGCAGCGAGCAGTTCGAGGCGCGCGTGGCGTTGCTGGAAGTGCTGGAATCACCGTCGGTGCTGTTCCGCGGCATGGCCGGCTCGCGCATCCCGGTGGCGGTGGCGCACGGCGAAGGCCGTGCGGAGTTCGACAGCGCCGTCGACCAGGCCGCCGCGCGCGTGGCGCTGCGCTACGTGGACGGCGACGGCAACGTGGCCACGCACTATCCGCAGAACCCCAACGGCTCGCCCGACGGCATCACCGGCCTGTCCAGCGAGGACGGCCGCGCCACCATCCTGATGCCGCACCCCGAGCGCACCCCGCGCAGCGCCAACCATAGCTGGCACCCGGCCGACTGGCCGGAGGATTCGCCGTGGCTGCGTATGTTCCGCAATGCACGGGTGTGGGTGGGGTGAACGGCTCCTGATGATCCCCGGCCGGGGCGTGCCTACGGGCGGTCCCGGATCGGGCGGTACTGCCCTTTGTCTCCAAACTCGCCGCCCTTGGGGTCGACGTTGGCGCACAACCTGCCACCGCACAGGGTCACGTCAGCGGCGTCATAAGCCTTCAACAGTTCCGCCGATAATTGGTGGCGGCGGATTTCATCGTAGTAATGCCTGGACAACCAGCTACCGCCCAGGACGATCAGGGCAAGACTGGCAAGGCAGACGCCCACTGCCTTCCAGAGCAGGTGCCTGTGGAGCTGGCGCGAGCCATGGATCTGCGCGGACAGCGCGTGCGATGCCTGCTGCACGTGTTGTCCCGCCACCTGCATGCGGCCTTCGTAGGCGGAGACGGATTGCCCCACGCCCGCTTCGACCGCGCTCACCACGCTGCCCCGCAGCTTCTGCATTTCCGTGTCGGTGGCCCGGTGGACCACCTCCGGCACTTGTTGTGCCAACTGCTGGAGTTGCTGGTGTGCGGCCTGCAAGCTGCTTTCGATCTGTTCTGTGCGGCGCTCGAACCGCTCCATCAGCGCCGAAACGCTGGCCACCAGGTCGGCGATCCGGTGTGTGTCCATCGTGCTTTCCCCCCGGGGTTACGGAATTCTCAGATCGAGCGCGCCATGCCGGCGGACATGGCGGCCTGCGACGCAGGCTCGTTGCGTTGCTGCGCGGCCAGTTGCTGCATCATCGACTGGTAGTGTTCCTCGTAATCCACCTGCGCCGCCGCGGCCGTCTGCACCCGTTGCGCATGAGGATCGCTGGCCGCTGCCTGGGTCATCTGACGAAAGGTGTTCCGGTCGCCCGTGTCATAGGCGGCCACCATGTGGTTGATATACGCGAGTGGATCGTCACGAAGCGAGAGCGGATTCGGCGCGGACTGCGCTGGCGGGCGCGTGGGCCAGCCGCCGGGGCCGGGTTTGCATTGGCTGTCATCAAGGGTAGGCGAGCGCAGCAGGCTTTCCATCTTTTCGTGTGTTTTCCGGAGTGGGTCGCCGGTGCCGTTGTGGTAGATCAACGGTTCGTCGGGAGGCATGAAGCGGCTGTTGGCCTCGTCGACGGCGCGCAGTGCGGTCTGGCGCAGTTCACGGATTTCGTCGTGCACGTCGTTGCCCATTACGTCGTGCCGGATCTTGTGCGCCAGATACTGCGAGTTGATTGCGGAAGAATAGGTCATGCCCGCGCCGGTGAGCTTCACCGCCAGGGTCACGTCCTCGGCGGCTAACCGTATGCTTTCACGGTAGGCATCGAACTCGGTCTTGTGCTGCTGGTAAAGCGCTTGGTTCTCGCTGCTGATGATCGTGTTGGGGCCGTAGGTCGCCATCTGTTCGGGCGTACGATGATTGCCGTGAAACTGGACTGCGCCGTGGGTCGCATCCGGGCCCAGCCTGCGCAGGTCGCCGATGAGTTCCCATCGACTCTGCTGGCTGGGCAATGGGTCATTCTTGAGCAGGGTATCCACATCCTGCTGCGTGGCGTAGATGCGCATTTCGCCATAGTGCCGGTTGGCCGCACCCACCATGTCGGTGGCGCGGACGTGGTTGATCACCCGGCTCCCACCTTCGGGTACGCCATAGAGGCCAGCCGCGCCGTAGGCGTTGAAGGTTTCGCCGCGCAGGCCGTACTCATGGGCGGTGACTTGGGCGAGCAAGCCGCCCAGCGAATGACCGGTGACGGTAACGCTGGTCCCATCCCGTTTGGCCATCTCGATGGCAAGTTCCACCAAATCCCTGGCGTCGTCCAGTTGTTGGTTGACCTTCAGTAAGGCCATCTGTGCGTCGGTCAATGCGATGTCGCGTATCTTGTCCGTGTCGAACTCAGTACCTGTGTGAGCAACGACGTAATCCTTGGTGATCTTGTTCTGATATATGAATCCACGATAGCCGGAAGGTTGACCTACCTCTTTGATAAGCCGATAAGCATCAGTATTTATATTCCCGTTATGCGGAGCATAGGACTTGTCGGAAAGTCTGGCGCTGGATTCAGTGAAGGTGCTCATGCTTTAGATCCTCTTTGACGACATGCTCACGATGTATGAGATAGCCTCAAGCTCCCGGATCAGCTCTGGATCAATGGGTGTGAAGCACACTTTGTCAAACTTGTCTCGCATATTTTTTCTGCAAAATGATCGGTTGGAAGATGCGGATGCCACTTCGGTCCCATTCAGGTCGGCAACCTGTATCAGTCCGCTTTCTCGAGTAATAACGGTATCGACAGTAGCGATTTCCCACTTGCATACACCAAGCCCGTAGTAGTTCTCATCAATGGGCCAGTCGAGGAAGACATGGCCTTGGTAGGTGTTTCCGTCGATTCGGGCGAGCGCAAAATCCTTGATGTAACTGGAGCCTGGGGTGTATCCCGCGATACGGTCGGGTGTCGGCATGCAGATGACATCCGGAATGCTGAAGTAAGCCTTCCCGGTGATGCTCTTGATATCTGCCGGAGGATCGAACAGTTCCACCGTGATCTCATAGCGCTGTGTCGGATTGGGATTGGTCTTGGCGATGGGTGGCTCAAAGCGGGAACTCTTCCCGCAGGCGCCAAGCAGGAAGGTCAGAAGCGCGATACAAAGTGGCGCGGGGTGATGTCCGTTCATGCGATCCGTTGCTTGCTCATGGTGATCCCTGTTGGATTTCTAATCGCTGCTTGGATCAGATTCAATTAACATTCGCGGTCTGCAAGGCATCCACATCCTGCTGCGTGGCATACACATGCACATCGCCATAGTGCCGGTTGGCCGCACCCACCATGTCGGTGGCGCGGACATGGTTGATCATCCGGCTCCCACCTTCGGGTACGCCGTAGAGGCCAGCCGCGCCGTAGGCGTTGAAGGTTTCGCCGCGCAGGCCGTACTCATGGGCGGTGACTTGGGCGAGCAAGCCGCCCAGCGAATGACCGGTGACGGTAACGCTGGTCCCATCCCGTTTGGCCATCTCGATGGCAAGTTCCACCAAATCCCTGGCGTCGTCCAGTTGTTGGTTGACCTTCAGTAAGGCCATCTGTGCGTCGGTCAATGCGATGTCGCGTATCTTGTCCGTGTCGAACTCGGTGCCAGTGTAGGCAACGATGTATTCCTTTGAATTTTTGTTTCGGTAGATGGAGCCACGAAAGCCGGAAGGATGAGAAACCTCTCTGACAAGTTCAAAGGCGCTGGTGTCTATGTTGTCTCTGGCCGGATCATAGGCCTTTGCTGCCAATCTGGCATGAGATTCGGTGAGTGTGGTCATGTCAGTCCTTGATCGATGACATTCTTACTTTGTAGGAAACAGGATCAAGATCCCGAATGATTTCTTGGTCTATGGGAGTGAAGCAAGTAAAGTCGTACTTGTCGCGCATGACCTCCCTGCAATATGAGATATTTCCTGATTCAGATATCACCTCGTTCTGATTCATGTTGGGTGCCTGTATCAGGTCATTGCTCCTGGTCAGAATCGCTTTCACTTTGGCGATCTCCCACTTGCATACGCCAAGCCCGTAGTAATCCTCATCGACGGGCCAGTCGAGGAAAACATGACCTTGGTAGGTGTTTCCGTCGATACGGACGAGTGAAAATTCCTTGCTGTAACTGGAGCCTGGGGTGTATCCCGCGATACGGTCGGGTGTCGGCATGCAGAT
>ERZ761602.4857-NODE-4857-length-16576-cov-5.314811_pt1 | contig 16576 bp, 16 predicted proteins | sample MGYA00512165_ERZ761602 | MGnify/ENA primary metagenome ERZ761602 (study PRJEB28899, sample SAMN02445085) | bioreactor sludge metagenome | biome: EBPR sludge; isolation source: Thorneside wastewater treatment plant | place: Australia: Brisbane, Thorneside...
GTGCTGCCGCCGGGCTACCTGTGCTGCGGCTACCCGCAGCGCGGCAGCGGGCAGTACGACAAGGCCGACAAGATCATCACCGACAACCGGGTGCTGTTCCACCGCGTGGCCAACACGCTGAACTACCTGGACATCCGCACGGTGGTCGTCAGCTGCGGCACCTGCTTCGACCAGCTGCAGGGCTACCGCTTCGAGGAGATCTTCCCCGGCTGCCGCATCGTCGACATCCACGAATACCTGCTCGAGAAGGGCATCACGCTCTCGCCCGGGCAGGCCGGCGCCTACCTCTACCACGACCCCTGCCACAGCCCGCTGAAGCAGCAGGAGCCGATGAAGACCGTGCAGGCGCTCGTCGGCCCGGACGTGCTGAAGAACGAGCGCTGCTGCGGCGAGAGCGGCACGCTGGGCGTGACGCGGCCGGACATCGCCACGCAGGTGCGCTTCCGCAAGGAAGAGGAACTGCGCAAGGGTGAACGCCTGCTGCGCGAGCGGCTGGCGCAGCGGGCCGATGGCGGCGCCGCCGCCGCGACGGCCAACCTGAAGATCCTCACCAGCTGCCCGAGCTGCCTGCAGGGCCTGAAGCGCTACGAGGACGACCTGACGAATGGTCTGCTGGAGGCCGACTACATCGTCGTCGAGATGGCGCGCAAGATCCTCGGCGAGGACTGGCTGCCGCAGTACGTGGCGCGGGCGAATGCCGGTGGCATCGAGCGCGTGCTCGTGTGAATGCGCCGATGTTGCATTGCAACAAGACGTAACCGATTGCGTGACCGTTCGCCGCCCGGGCAGTGAGCATGCTGCACCGCAACAGTGCGCCGGGGCGGGCGCAACCCGCGCGCCTGCGAGCAATGACGCGGGTCCCTGCGCGTCGCCGCGGGTGCGCCGAAGTCGTGCGTCCTGCCGGCCGCGCCCGGGGCCGTGAAACATTCCGGGCCGCCCTCCCCCCAGGTTTCGGGGGGGCGGAAAAGCGTGCCATGGTTCACACTCTTGACCGTGAATGGCGAGCCGTGGCAATCGGCCGTGGCCGCCGTCCCTGCCAAGGAAGACCCATGAAGCTCAAGCCTGTCGTCGCCGCTGCCGCACTCGCCTTCGCCAGCGCTTCCACGCTGGCCGTCGGTCCCGGCAACCTGGGGACCATCGACAACACGCCGATCTCGGTCGGCAACTCGGTGCCGGGCCCGCTGCTGTTCGACGTCTACACGTTCTCGCTGGTCAACCCGGGCTTCCTGTCCGGTATCGCGACCGAGCTGGAACTGCCGCCGGTGCTCGGCCTTGCCGGGTTCTCGGTGGTGCTGCAGGACTCGACCTTCGCGACCATCGGCACCGACACCAATCCGGCCGACGGCTTCATGTTCACCGGCCTGACGGCCGGCTCCTACGCGCTGACCTTCGTCGGCCTGACGACCGGCTCGCTGGGCGGCAGCTACGGCGGCGCCATCCTCGCGCAGACGATCCCGGAACCCGAGACCTACGCGCTGATGCTGGCCGGCCTGGCGGCCGTCGGCTTCGTCGCGATGCGGCGCCGCGAACGCGGCTGAGCCGCGCTGCGGCCGGATCCGCACGAGGGGCTTTCACCCCCGGCGGCAACAAGGGCGGTGCCTGGTCACCGCCCTTTTTCGTGGGCGCGGGCGATACACTGCCGGCCGCTCGTCCACTGTCTGTCCAGCCCATGGCCGGTCTCGATCGCGACACCCCGCAACCCACCGCGCTGACCGTGCACCAGGCCTCGCGCGTGCTCGAGGTGGCCTTCAGCGACGGTGCCAGCTTCCGCATCCCCTTCGAACTGCTGCGCGTGTATTCGCCGTCGGCCGAGGTGCAGGGGCACGGTCCCGGCCAGGAGGTGCTGCAGACCGGCAAGCGCAACGTGCTGGTGGAGGACCTGCAGCCGGTCGGCCACTATGCGGTGCAGCCGCGCTTCTCCGACGGCCACGAGACCGGCATCTACAGCTGGGACTACCTGTACCGCCTGGGCGCCGAGCAGGCCGAGCTGTGGCGCCGCTACGAGCAGCGCCTGCAGGAGGCCGGTGTCGACCGCGACGCGCCGATGGCCCCCGCTGCCGGCGGTGCCTGCGGGCACCACTGAACACGCGCACGATGGCGCAGACCCACTTCGGCTACCAGACCGTCGACGAGGCCGACAAGGCGCGCCGCGTGCGCGGCGTCTTCGACTCGGTGGCCACGAAGTACGACGTGATGAACGACGTGCTCAGCCTGGGCCTGCACCGCGCCTGGAAGGCCTACACGGTGGCGGTGGCCGCCGTTCAGCCGGGCATGCAGGTGCTGGACATCGCCGGCGGCACCGGTGACCTGGCGCGCGCCTTCGCCGCCCGCGCCGGCGAGAGCGGCCGCGTCGTGCTGACCGACATCAACGAGGCGATGCTGCGCGTGGGCCGCGACCGCCTGCTCGACGAAGGCCTGGTGGTTCCCACCGCGGCCTGCGACGCCGAGCACCTGCCCTTCGCCGACGGCAGCTTCGACCTCGCCAGCGTCGCCTTCGGGTTGCGCAACATGACGCACAAGGAGGCCGCGCTGGCCGAGATGTGCCGCGTGCTGCGCCCGGGCGGCCGGCTGCTGGTGCTGGAGTTCTCGCGCCCGGCCGAGGCGATCGCCAAGCCCTACGACTGGTACTCGTTCACGCTGATGCCGCTGCTGGGCCGGTGGATCGCCGGCGATGCCGACAGCTACCGCTACCTGGCCGAGAGCATCCGCATGCACCCCGACCAGGCGACGCTGAAGGCGATGATGAAGACCGCCGGCTTCGGCCATGTCGACGTGCACAACCTGGCCGGCGGCATCGTGGCGCTGCACGTGGGGATCAAGTGCTGAGGCGGCTGCAGCAGCGCCTGGGCTCGCGGCTTCGCCTGCGCTGGCGCGGGCCGGCGCGCGTGCCGCGGCTGCCGGCACCCGACGAGTCGCTCGCCGCGCGCATGATGCAGCGCCTGAAGCGCCGCTGGCGGCGCAGCGTGCTGTCGCGGCCCGGGCTGCGCAGCCGCGTGCGCCAGCGCGATGTCGACGAACTGCTGCGCCTGGCCCGCATGAGCTTCGTGCAGATGCAGGCGGCCTGGGACCGCGCCGACCTGCAGGCGCTGGGCCTGATGGCCAGCCCGCCGCTGCTGGACGACCTGCGCGAGCAGCTGCTGCAGCGCGGCCCGGGCGGCAACCACACCGAAGTGCTGGAACTGGAGGCGCGCCTGCTCGAGCTGGCCGAACTGCGCGAGGCCTTCGTCGCCAGCGTCGAGTTCTCCGGCCTGATCCGCGAGCAGCTCGACAGCGCCGCGGCGCCGTTCCGCGAGCTCTGGCTGCTGGCCAACGACAAGCGCGCCGGCCAGGGCTGGCAGCTCGCGCGCGTGCAGTCGCTGTTCTGACCGGCTGCGGTCGGTTCGCCTCGCCCCGCGCCGACGGTGCGCGCCCCCGCTTGCCGTGGGGCCGCCGCCCGCCGCCCGGCAGGCGTCACACTCGCCGCTTATCGTCGCCGCGCCGGCGTCATCGGTGCGGGGGTCGCGGCCGCTTTCGGACGTGAACTTGTGCCGCTGCGCACCCTGGTTCAGGGGAGGCCGGCGCACCTGGTCGCGCAGGGGGCTGCGGTTACACTGCGGCGCTTCATGCGTGTGGCGCGAGGCCATCGTCGCGAGGCCCTACGCGGCGCGCTGCAACCGGTGCGGTTTGGTGCCCGGTTTCTGCCGACAACTTCAGGAAAGTGCTGATGAACCTGACGATGCACGATGCCTTCCGCCGCTCCTCGCGCCCCGCATCGGCGCCGGGCGCGCGCCGCGTCCGGCGCCTGCCCACGCTGGGACTGGTGGCCGCGGTGGTCGCCACGCTGGCGCTGGCCGGCTGCGGCGACAAGAAGGAGAAGGTCGCCAGCCAGACCGCCGCCAAGGTCAACAAGGACGAGGTCACCGTCCACCAGATCAACTTCGTGCTCCAGCAGCAGCGCAACCTGCGCCCCGAGCAGACCGACGCCGCCACGAAGCAGATCCTCGAGCGGCTGATCGACCAGCAGCTCGCGGTGCAGAAGGCCGACGAGCTCAAGCTGGACCGCAACCCGCAGGTCGTGCAGCAGCTCGAGGCCGCGCGGCGCGAGATCCTGGCGCGTGCCTATGTCGAGAAGATCGGCGAGGCGGCACCCAAGCCCACGCCCGAGGAGATCGCGAAGTACTACGCCGAGAAGCCGGCGCTGTTCGCCGAGCGCCGCATCTACAGCATCCAGGAGATCGGCATCGAGGCCAAGCCCGACCAGGTGCCCATGCTGCGCGAGCGCCTGGCCGCGAGCAAGAACATCAACGAGTTCGTCGACTACCTGCGGGCCAACGACTTCCGCTTCGCCGGCAACCAGGCCGTGCGGGCTGCCGAGCAGCTGCCGCTGAACAGCCTGGACGCCTTCGCGCGCATGCGCGACGGGCAGGCGATGGTGGTGCCCACGCCGGGCGGCCTGCAGGTCGTGGTGCTCGCCGGTTCGCGCCTGCAGCCGGTCAGCGAGGAACAGGCGCGCCCCGCGATCGAGCAGTTCCTGCTCAACGACCGCAAGCGCAAGCTGGTCGAGGAGGACATGAAGTCCATGCGCGCCGCGTCGCAGATCGAGTATGTCGGCCGCTTCGCCGAACTGGCGGCGTCGGCGCCTGCCGCCCCGGCGGCCGCGGCCCCGGCGACCCAGCCGGCGGCACCCGCGCCGGCCGGCGCGTCGGCTCCCGCCGGCGGCCTGACCGGCAGCGACATCAGCAAGGGCCTGGGTCTGAAGTGATGTGCAGCCTCGCCAACCTCCTCTCCGTCGCGCTGGCGACCGTCGTCGCGGCGCTGCTCTCGCTGGGCCAGCCGGCGCAGGCGCAGTCGGCCGCGCCCACCGGCGCCGCGGCGCCGCAGGAATACCGCCTGGGCTCCGGCGACGTGGTGCGCATCGCGGTCTTCCAGAACCCCGACCTGACGCTGGAGACGCGCATCACCGAGGCCGGCCTCGTGAGCTACCCGCTGCTGGGCAGCGTGCGCCTGGGCGGGCTGTCCGTCACCGCGGCCGAGAAGCTGATCGCCGACGGCCTGCGCAGTGGCAATTTCGTGCGCGACCCGCAGGTCACGCTGGTCGTGCTGCAGGTGCGCGGCAACCAGGCCAGCGTGCTGGGCCAGGTCAATCGCCCGGGCCGCTACCCGCTGGAAGTGGCCGACATGCGGCTGACCGACCTGATCGCGATGGCCGGCGGCACCGCCGGCAACGGCGCCGACCTGGTGGTGCTGACCGGCACGCGCAACGGCCAGCCCTTCCGCGTGGAGGTCGACCTGCCGACGCTGTTCGCGCCCGGCGGCTGCGCGAACAACCCGCTGGTGCTCAACGGCGACACGATCTGGATCGACCGCCAGCCGCTGGTCTACATCTACGGCGAGGTGCAGCGCCCGGGGCCGATGCGCCTGGAGCGCGGCATGACGCTGATGCAGGCGCTGGCCACCGGCGGCGGCCTGACGCAGCGCGGCACCGACAAGGGCATCCGCGTGCATCGCAAGGGCGCCGACGGCAGCATCCAGGTGCTGGAGGCCAAGATGGACGACCGCATGCGCGAAGGCGACGTGGTCTTCGTGCGCGAGAGCCTGTTCTGATCCGGCCCACCCGGCGCTGAAGCGCGGCGTTACCAGGAAACGAGACCATGACCTTCGGACAATTCCTCTCCATCCTGCGCGCCCGCTGGTGGGTCGTGCTGCTGGTGCTGGGGCTCACGGTGGGCACGACGGTGGTCGTCAGCCTGCTGCTGCCCAAGCAGTACAGCGCCACGGCCAGCGTCGTCGTCGACTTCAAGCCCGACCCGATCAGCGCGATTGCCTTCGGCGGCGCGGCCAGCCCCACCTTCCTGGCGACGCAGGTGGACATCATCCGCAGCGAGCGCGTGGCGCAGCGCGTGGTGCGCAACCTGCGCCTGAACGAGAACCCGCAGGTGCGCCAGCAATGGCTGGACGCGACCAACGGCGAAGGCAGCATCGAGACCTGGCTGGGCACCGTGTTCCAGCAGCAGATGGACGTGCAACCCAGCCGCGAGAGCAGCGTCATCGCCATCAGCTACAAGGCGCCCGACCCGCGCTTCGCCGCCGGCCTGGCCAACGCCTTCGCGCAGGCCTACATCGACACCGCGCTGGAACTGCGCACCAACCCGGCGCGCCAGTTCAACGAATTCTTCGACGCGCGTGCGCGCGAGGCGCGCGACACGCTGGAGAAGGCGCAGGCCCGGCTGAGCAACTTCCAGAAGACCAACGGCATCATCGCCAGCGACGAGCGGCTGGACATCGAGAACGCGCGCCTGAACGAGCTGAGCTCGCAGCTCACCGCGCTGCAGGCGGTGGCCGCCGAGAGCGCCTTCCGCCAGGCCCAGGCGCAGGGCGCGCAGGCCGACCGCCTGCAGGACGTGATGAACAACCCCGTCGTCGCCGGCCTGCGCAGCGAGATCAACCGCAACGAGGCGCTGCTGCAGCAGCTGACCACGCGGCTGGGCGACAACCACCCGCAGGTGCGCGAGGCCAAGGCCAACCTGGCCGAACTGCGTCGGCGCCTGGACGCCGAGACCACCAAGGTGGCCGGCAGCGTGGGCGTCACCAGCAACATCAACCAGCGTCGCGAAGCCGAGGTGCGCCGCCAGCTCGACGCCCAGCGCGCCAAGGTGCTGCAGATGAAGACCGTGCGCGACCAGGGCATGGTGATCATGCAGGACGTGACCAACGCACAGCGCGCCTACGACGCCGTGCTGCAGCGCTTCACGCAGACCAACCTGGAGAGCCAGGCCACGCAGAGCAACGTCAACCTGCTGACGCAGGCGCAGCCGCCCATCGAGCACAGCAGTCCGAACCTGGTGCTGAACACGGCGCTGGCGGTCTTCCTGGGCGGCCTGCTGGCGCTGGGCACCGCGCTGCTGCTGGAGCTGATGGACCGCCGCGTGCGCAACCCCGAGGACGCGGTCGCCGCGCTGGGCCTGCCCGTCATCGGCGTGATGCCCAAGCCGGGCTCGCGCCTGAGCCTGCGCGGCCGCCAGGCCAGCCTGATGCAGCAGCGCCTGCTGGCCCCGCTACCGGCGCCGCCGCAGGGCACCTGACAGAACAATACCGGACCCGACCCAGAGGCACCGCACGTGGCCAAGTTTCGAGATTCCACCGCCGACGCCAGCGTCATCGAGGCCGCCGCGGCGCGCCAGCCGGCACCCCCGCTGCCGCCCGCCGTCGACGCCGACCCCGAGGTGCACGACCGCAGCATCGGCGACATCATCGCCGAGCTGCGCAACCTCTCCGCCGAGCAGGTGGAGCAGGTGCTGGCGCACCAGCGCAGCACCGGCGTGCGCTTCGGCGAGGCCGCCGTCGCGCTGGGCTTCGCCAGCAAGGACGACGTGCTGTTCGCGCTGGCGCAGCAGTTCCACTACCCCTACGCGCCGGAGGAGGAGCGCAAGCTCGCCCCCGAGCTGGTGACGCTGAACGAGCCCTTCAGCCCGCGCGCCGAATACTTCCGCGCCCTGCGCAGCCAGCTGATGATGCGGCTGTTCGCCGAAGGCGAGCAGCGCCGCGCGGTGGCCGTCATCAGCCCCGACGCCGGCGACGGCAAGACCTACTGCGCGGCCAACCTGGCCGTCACGCTGGCCCAGCTGGGCGGCCGCACGCTGCTGGTGGACGCCGACATGCGCGGCCCGCGCGTGCACGAGCTGTTCCGCCTGCACAACCGCACCGGGCTCTCGGGCATCCTGAGCGGGCGCGCCGACAAGGGCGTCATCCAGCAGGTGCCCAGCGTGCCCAGCCTGTTCGTGCTGCCGGTGGGCACGACACCGCCGAACCCGCTGGAACTTGTCGAGCGTCCGGCGTTCGGACTGCTGATGCGAGAGCTGGCCGTCAAGTTCGACCACGTCATCGTGGACACGCCGGCCGGCATCTACGGCGCCGACGCGGCGGTGATCGCCGCCCGCTGCGGCAGCGCGATCGTCATCGCGCGCAAGAACGCCGCCCGCGTGGCGATGCTGCAGGAGCTGGTGGCCAGCTTCGAGGGCAGCCACGTCAAGCTGGCGGGTGTGGTGGTCAACGAGTACTGACGTTTGCGATGAGTGCGGTACCGGGCATGCCTGGGAACAAGCTGAGTTCGGCAAGGGCGCTGCTGCCGCCCGGCGTGGACCTGCTGGCACTGAGTGCATTGCTCGTCGGCTTCGCTGTCCTGTATGTGCCCAGCTACATGGCGCTGGCGCGACTGGTTTGGCCGACCGACGAGCAGGGGCACGGACCCATCATCCTGGCCGTCAGCCTGTGGCTTCTCTACAGCAAGCGGCACGAGATCGCGCAGGCGTCCGGCGAACCGCGGCGCCTGCTGGGTGGAGCCGTGCTCGGGTTCGGGCTCCTGCTCTACGCCTTCGGCCGCTCGCAAGCCATCCTGATGTTCGAGGTGGCCTCGCAGATCGCGGTGCTCGTCGGTCTGATCCTCGTCTTTCTCGGCGGGCGTGCGCTTCGTGCAGCCTGGTTTCCGCTGTTCTTCCTGCTGTTCATGGTGCCGCTGCCGGAGATACTCGTGGCGACGGTCACCGGGCCGCTCAAGTCCGCCGTGTCGGCAGTCGCCGCGAACCTGCTGTACTACCTGGGCTATCCGGTCGGGCGCGCCGGCGTGGTACTGAGCGTCGGTCAGTACCAATTGCTGGTGGCGGACGCATGCGCCGGCCTGAACAGCATGTTCACGCTGGAGGCGCTCGGCCTGCTCTACATGAATCTGATGGGCTACGCCAGCGCTGCGCGCAATGTCACGCTGGCGATCCTGCTGATCCCCATCGCATTCGCTGCCAATATCGTTCGGGTGATGATCCTGGTGCTGGTCACCTACCACTTCGGCGACGAGGCAGGCCAGGGCTTCGTGCACGACTTCGCCGGCATGGTCCTGTTCATGGCGGGGCTGGTGCTGATGCTGGCGACCGACAAGATCCTGGGCCTGTTCTTCGACCGCAAGAAGGGGGCTGCCGCATGAACGCGACCCGGCGCCGTGCACTCGTCGTCTCCGGGCTGATGCTGGGAACCGCGGCGCTGGCGCACGTGGCCACGCCCAGGATCCACCTCGCCGACCGGATCGGCAAGCCCGACCTGGAGGTCCTTTTCCCGCCGCAGTTCGGCGATTGGCGCATCGACACGAGCATGCCCATCATCCTGCCGTCGCCGGACGTGCAGGCCAAGCTCGACGCCATCTACAACCAGGTCCTGGCGCGCACCTACGTCAATCGCCGCGGCCAGCGCATCATGCTGTCGGTCGCCTACGGCGGAGACCAGTCGGACGGAACCCGCGCCCATCGCCCGGAGGTCTGCTACCCGGTGCAGGGTTTCCAGGTCATCTACAACCGTGTCGATCAGATACCGCTCGACGCGACGTCGCTGCCGGTCAGGCGCCTTATGGCGCGCCTGGGTGGGCGCATGGAGCCGATCTCGTACTGGATCGTCGTCGGCGGCGAGGCCGTCACCTCGGGCGGGCAGCAGAAGTTCGTCGAGTTGCGGTACGGCCTGCGCGGGTTGATTCCCGACGGCATGCTGGTGAGGATCTCGAACATCGAACCCGACATGCAGCGAGGCTTCCGGCTGCACGACGAGTTCGTCGCCGACCTGCGCCGCGCCATGGACGGCGATCAGCAGGCTCGCGTGTTCGGCGGTCGTCCCATCGAGGCGTGACCGCTGCGCGCCGTCAGGCGCGCGGCTGCTGTGCGTGCAGCAGCTTCTCGTACTGCGTCAGCACGTCGGGCCACGTGAAGGCCTCGCGGAAGCGCTGCCGTGTGGCGGCCCGCATCAGTTCGAGCGTGTTCGTGTCCTCGAGCAGTCCGTCGAATCGCGCGGCGCAGTCCTGCGCGTCGCGGAAGTAGCGGCCGGCGGTGCCCAGCACCCAGCGATTGAACGGGTTGTCGTGCGCGATCACGGCATTGCCTGCGCCCATGGCCTCGACAAGCGACGGATTCGTGCCGCCGACCTGGTGGCCGTGTACATAGCCCGTGGCATGGGCACGCAGCGCCCCGACGACGGTGGCGTCGTAGATCGCCCCGACGAACCGGACCTGCCGCGAGGCCACGTTCATCACCGCGCGGTGGTACGGCTGCGTTTCAGGTTCGTAGCGACCGAGGACAACCAGATCCGCGCTGCGTTCACGTCGCGAGTACGCCTGAACGATCTCCAGCAGCGAGTTCTCGGGCTCCGGCCGCGCGATCACCGTCCAGTACTGGCCGGGACGCAGGCCCAGCCGGGTCACCGGCTCGGTCGGCGCCGACGCGGGCGTCACCTCGTCGGCGCCGTACGGGATCATCGTCACCTTGCCGCCAGGAACACCGCGCGTGAGCAGGTGAGCCGCGATACCCGGGTGATCGGCGACCAGATGATCGCCGAGCCAGCACCCGGCCCAGTCGTTGAGCCAGAACCAGGTCTTGGCGATGGGTCCCCACTTGCGACGGCGCCATTCGATGCCGTCCATGTTGGTCACGTTGCGCACGCCGCGCCACCGCAGCAGCAGGCCGAACGCGGCGGTGTTGTAGCCCAGCGTCAGGCACAGGTCGCGATGGCGCGCCGCGTGCCGAGTCGCCCGCCAGTCGAACACGACGGTCCCGCGGGGCCCCGGCTGCGCGACGGGGATGCGCACGCGTTCGACCCCTTGCCAGCGGTCCTCGACCACTGGCCCGTTGCCATCCTCCTGGCAATACACGACGACCCGCCAGCCGCGCCCGACCAGATGCAGGGCCAGCCGCTCGGCGAAGGTCTCGAAGCCACCGTGGGCGGCCGGAACGCCGCGGGTGCCCAGGATGCGCAGCGTGGGGGTCGTCATGCCGGCGCGCCGTAGCCCATTTGCGCCATCGTCTCGTCGAACAGGCGCTGCACCGGCGGCAGCAGCGTCGGCATGAGCTTGGCCGGGTTCTCGTGCAGTGCGTCGCGCGCATACGCCACCACGGCGGCGTCCGGCTCGAGACCACAGATGGACTGCAAGCGCTGCAACTCACCGTCGGGGTCGGCCAGCAGGTCCTCGTAGCGCACCGGAACGACGACGTCCGGTGCGGCCTGCACCTGCCGGAGCCCTTCGCGCATCGTCAGTGCCCACTCGACGGCGGCGCGATTGGCGTGGTCCAGCGCGTCGCGGCCGAGGGCGGCAATGTCGGCGCAGTCGGGATCGGTGTCGACGAGCTGGCGCCACAGCATGTGCCACTTGGAGTCGCTGCGGCCCCACCAGTCCTCCAGCGTGCTGCCGGCCCCGCGCCCCAGGCGCTCCGACCAGCGGACGATGGACTGGCAGGCGTCGACGCCGTTACGGCTGATGAAGATGAAGCGCGCGTCGGGAAAGATGGCCCGCACATACGGGATGCGGAAGACGAGTTCGGGGTACTTGTCGACGACCCGCCGCGCACCCACGCTGGCCAGGTAGCGGCCGAACAGGCGGTGTGCGCGAACGCGCAGCACCGGCGTGACATCCGTGGCGCCGAGCCGGTAGCGGCCGACGCCGACCGCGTAGTTGCCGTTGACGTCCTGCCGCGGATCGATGACGTGCCACAGCGCCTTGGGCTCGTTGAGGAAGCCGACATCCCGGTGCACCGACAACAGCAGGCCCAGGATCGTCGTCCCCGAGCGGCCGAGTCCGGTGATGAATACCGGCCGGTCGATCCGCGGGTGGCCCGGCAGCACGGCCAGCGCGCGCAGCCATGCGAAGACCGCCGGGTTGAACCACTGGCCGCGCGTGGTCGCCGGCCGACCCTCGAAGAGGGCGTAGCTGGCCAGGCGCCGCAGCACGCGACCGCGACCATGGTGGCGATACGCCGCGTCAATCTGGGCGACCATCTTGAACGTCCTTCGGCAGGCTGCCGCCTACGCCCAGCGAGGCATACAGCGACAGCATCGCGTCGCGGTAGCGCTCCCGGGTGAAGGTGGTCTCGATGTGGCGGCGCGCAGCCATGCCCATGTCGCGCAGCCGAGAGCGTGGCAGCGCACGCACTTCGCTCAGGACCTGGGTCAATGCCTGCACGTTGCCGGCCTCGAATACGAATCCTGTCTCTCCTTCGACTAGCAGTTCCGGGATGCCGCCGATGTTCGCGCCAATGACCGGTTTGCCTAACGCGCCGGCTTCGAGCACGCTCATTGGCGCGTTCTCGTACCACTGTGATGGCAGCACGACAGCGCGGCTGCCTCGGACCAGGTTCCAGAGCGCGTCGCCACCGACGAAACCCAGCAGATCGATGCCAGGCTGACCCGCGGCCAGCACCCGCAGACCCGACTCCATTGGTCCCGTGCCCGCGATCTTCAGCGGTACTCGTGCAGCCACGGCCGCGCGGATCAGTGTTTCCACACCCTTCTCGGGTGCAAGGCGCCCGAAGTAGACGAAGTAGTCGCCGGGCGCGGGCTCCGGTCGGTGTGCCGAGGCATCCACGTAGTTGGGGATGTGAACCAACTGAGCGGCCGGCCAGCCCCAGTCCTGCAGCTTGCGCTGGTAGAAGCGGCTGGGGACAACGATTCGGTCCACATTGTTGCGCCACAGCCCAAGCGTTCGGGCCACGGTCGACTCGAGGGCAACCACCGCGCTGGCAGCCAGGGAGTCGCGCACGCACCGGTTCGCGACGACATGCAGCAGGTTGCCGCCGCGACAGCGCTCGCAGACGCCGCCCCGATTGAGCATCTTGTACGCCGGACAGGCCACTTTGAGATCATGTGCCGTGAGCACAACCGGGATGCCGCGCGCGCGCAGCAGCGGCAGGACCGAGGGCGAGAGATGGTGGTAGATGCAGTGCACATGCGCAACATCCGCAGGAAACTCCGCGAGCAGCGCTGCGAGCCGGCGCCGCGCCTCCAGGGAGTACACCACCTTTCCAGCCATCATCACCTTCTGCAGCAGGCCGTATGAGTGCCCGAACTCGATCTCGTCGATGAAGTACCGGCTCCATGGCGACGGCAGGTTCTTCGGATGCTGCATCGAGAGGTGGGCCGTCTGCCAACCCAAGGACGCAAACAGCGCCTCGTGCTCGAAGTAGACGACGTCCGACCCACCACGGCGGTAGTGGTAGGAGTTCAGCGAGAGCAGGTGCTTCAAACCGACGACGTCGACACGGGGTGGACGGGGTGCAGAGCCCCTGGTCGGGCAGCCGGACCGTGCCAGCGGAAGTGCATCCATGTGGTCGGCACCAGCCGTCGATGGAGCGGGCGAATCAGGGCGATCGCGAGCGATCGCAGGGTTGCGCCAGGAAGGATGGCCCACTCTGCACGCAAGGTCGGCTGCAGCGGCTCCATTCCAAGCAGTCGCCCGAACCGCCCGAGGCTCGTGGCCGTGAACGTGTTGATGTGGATCAGTGGAGTGATGGGCATCAGGTGCCGCATGAACGCACGACTGCGCCGGACATCGGCCCAGTTCAAGGAGTCCAGTCCTGCCTTGACGTGTCGACCGTCCGGGACGCCAATGCGCACGATCCCGCCCGGTCGCAGTGTGGGCAGGAGCCTGCGCACCGTCGCGGCAGGATCGATCACGTGCTCCAACACCTGCTCGGAGTTGATCGCGTCGAACTGCATGGCCTGAAGTGCGTCCTCGCTCTCGGGAACACGGACGCCGAGCGAGCGGGCGTGAGCACGCCGCTGCGGCGAAAGGTCCCAGCCTGCAGACTGGCATCCGAGCGCTTGTGCCGTGGCGCACCAGTGTCCCCAGCCCATGCCGAAGTCGAGTAGCCGCACCTCCTTGCTCGGAACCCCCAATGTCCGCACGATCGAGGCAACCTCGCGGGCCATCTCGACGGCGCGCGGCATTTCGATCGTCCGGCCGCCCGATTCGCGACCGTCGTCGATGTTGAGCCAGTCGTCATACAACTCGGTCAGGAACGAGCCCTGCGGCACCGCGAGCTGGTAGATGAGCAGGCACTGTTCGCACTCAAGCAACTCGTAGTGATGATGTGCCAGCCGGTCGGCGAAGGGCCGGCCGGCAAACTTGACCTCCACGAAGTCAAGCACCGGGCGGTCGAGGAACCGGCAGCGAAGAATCGACCGGCGACGGCCGCTACCGCAGGCCGGGCATGTGGGGCGTTCTGTCAATGCACTCATGGTCGTCGCGTTGGCGCTTTCTGCACCTGCGGCAGGTGTGCCTGCAAAAGCCCGCTGTAGGTCGCGAGTACCATGGATGCGATGTGGCTGTACAGCCGGTGCGTCACCACCCAGGCGCGTCCGGCAGCTCCCATCGAATCCCGCAACCTGGCATCTCGAAGCAGCGTCAAGGTCGACCGTGCAAAAGCGGCGGCCTCCCAGCCCGTGCAAAGCCCACCACCGCTGGCGCGAATCACGTCAGCTTGCTCCGGATGGTCATTGGCGACGACCGCCTTGCCATTGGCAAGGTACTCAACCAGTTTCGTCGGCGAAGTCGATCGCAGGACGAAGGTCGGATAGAAGGGTGAGAGGCAGACAGAGGCTCTCTGAACCCACGCAAGTGCCTCCTTACGCGGCAACTGGCCGGTGAACGTCACGGCGCCGCGGAGTCCGTGTCCTTCGACGGCCAGTTCGAGTTCGGCTCGGTCCTCCGGCACGTCGCCGTCACCTACGATGACCAGCCGCGCGGCGGGCATGGCCGCATGGACTTGCGCAAAGGCATCGATGATCATCGACAGTCTCCGCACGCGGGCAAGCGTTCCCAGGTACAGCACGATCGGCTCCAGCGCCCTCGGCGCCGACGGCGGCAAGTCGAGGTCAGGCAGACCCATCGGGACGGGGGTCAACCGGGCGGGATTCACCCCTGGGCGCAGCAGATCCTGCTTCATCTGTTCGCTCTGCACGAACACGTGGTCAGCGTGCGGCAGCAGAAGGCGGTACAGTGACCAGCCAGCGAGCTGGCCGGTGACGCGCGCGTACAGCGGCCAGCGTGCACGGCCCTCCCGTGCATCGAGCAGCCGGGCCTCGGGAAAGGGATAGGAGAGCCAGAATACGAATGGCCGCCGCCTCAGACGGGCAGCCAGCAGGCCGAGTGCACCGGCAAGGAAATCGTCGCGAACTTGGATCAGATCGTGGCGGGCTCGCAGCGCGTTGGCCGCGAAGTGAAGCGTCGCGACGAATTCCTTCACCTTGTCTAGGACTCGTCCAGGCATGCCTGCGATGCCTGACCGGCCGCATTGCCACGCAGGCTGGTCATGGAACGGAATCCGCATCAGCGCGCCGCCTTGAACAGGGGTGCGCAGGTAGTACTCGATGCACAGGCCGCTCCGGCCGAGCCGTTCGCCGAACAGATGCGCGATATCGACTCGCGACATGGCTGCCGGCCCCGCGCCAACGAAGTAGAGCAATCGCATCGCGTCGGACTGCTTCACGTGCGGTCCTCGCGATGACGGCGCGCGCCGTAGGCGATCAAGGTGTCCAGGCGATCGCGAAGGCGAGACAGGAGACGTTGAGGTGCCGGACGTCCCAGCCCCCGGGCGATCCGGGCAAGCCATCGCCAGCGGAAGTCGGCTACGGGCCTTGCCGTGCGTCCGACGCGCGTTCGACCGGCATCCATCCGCGCCGCCTCCAGCGCGGACCACAGCGTCGGCAGCGGGTAGCCGATAGTGGCGAGATCCTGCGGCGAGATCGACACCAAAGCCTCGCGGCAGGCCTGCTCGCGGTCGGGTCTGTCGATCAGATCGTCGACCCATCGACTGGCCGAGTCCGCAACCGGCGTCTTGTGTCTCTCGATGTTCGGGTCGCCGTAGGTCTTCGTGATGTGTTCGGCCTCTCCGAAGCGCAGGCACGCTTCCTCGAATTCGAGGCCCAGGTGAGCAAACACCCGTCGCATGGTGGCCTCGGGATCGGCGACGAGGTCTTCGTATCGGACATGGACAAAGGGGACCGAACTCGCACGCATGAACCGCGCCATCGGCGGGATGAACGCGGCCGGCACGTTGCGCTGGAAGAGTGCGCGCTGGAAGTCACCACCCACGAATGTGTTTGCGACGCTCGCGATCTGTGCCACCGGATGCCGCGTCAGCACGACGTAGCGCGCATTGGGGAGCAGTCGAACGATGAACGGCAGAATGGTGTCGGCATAGTTCGGCGTCTTGTCCACGAAGTACCGCTTGCCGCCGGCCGCCCGCGCACGGCCGTAGAGCACCGAGCAATAGGCGCGACAGGCGTCCAGATAGTCCTCCTCGCCGCGAGGCAGGAACTCGACGAACTCGCGCAACGCGCCGGCCGCGACCCGGTGGTTGAAGGCCGCGCGCTCGATCTGGTGGAACACGCCCTGGAAGGCCAGCGGCGTCAGAACGTGGGGTTCGGGATGCGTCTGCACCTGGCTGTGCGTCCCCAGCATGCGCTGCAGCATCGTCGACCCCGAGCGTGGCGGGCTCAACACCAGGATCAAGTCTTCGCCGAGGTAAGCGGGGGTCATCGGGGCGGGTTGGTCTTCACGCTGGCCAGTGGGCGCTGCGCCGGCCGCAATTCTGCCCACCTCAGGGGCCGGAACAGCACTGCCAGCACGCTGCAGGCCACCAACACCGCAGCAAGCTTCGTGCCCCAGTGCACGGTTGCCGGCAGCATCGACATCGCCATGCCGCTCCCGCCGGCCAGTGCGAAGTAGGCCAGCGCCCGCGGCGAGAGCAGGCGGTAGGGCCCCAGTTCGCGCAGCAGGGCACCGTACAGGACGATG
>ERZ761602.4860-NODE-4860-length-16566-cov-46.950700_pt1 | contig 16566 bp, 9 predicted proteins | sample MGYA00512165_ERZ761602 | MGnify/ENA primary metagenome ERZ761602 (study PRJEB28899, sample SAMN02445085) | bioreactor sludge metagenome | biome: EBPR sludge; isolation source: Thorneside wastewater treatment plant | place: Australia: Brisbane, Thorneside...
TCTCTATTCGTCGGCAGCGTCAGATGTGTATAAGAGACAGATATATATATATATCAACATATAATCATGTAAGATTGATTGACAATCTGGCATAATTCTTTCTGATCATATTGTGGTTGAACCGGTTAATTGATTTGCAAGTCAACAAATGAATTTTTTCACCATGGATGCTGATGCCTCACGGGAATATTCCGTTTTTGGATAAAGTTTCATCATCGTTTGCCCTTTGTTGCAACAGCACCCTCAAAATTTTCACAAATGAAAAAAGTATTTTTTAAAACCTTGTTTTTTGCCTTTATAATGGTACTTCAATCTACAACGTACAATATGTCGGCTCAGAACTGCAATGTAGAATGCACTGAACTGCTGCAAAATCCAAATTTGGAAATTGATCCTACATTTTATCCGCTTCCTAACGGAGCAGGATTAAGTTTTTATGATGGATACATTCCAGGTTGGAAAAACTCTCATGGTACAGCTCATACTTTTCAGTTGAATAATTCAGGAGTCTGGGATCCTGTTTTTACTTATCCAAATGGAACTGAAAAAAGCGGTATGTATGCACATAGAGTAGCATGGTCAAAAATTTGGGGGGAGGGATTTTTTCAAGACATTCTCTTGTCGAATGATCCATACATCACATATCATTTATTCATTCGATATCAGGTTAAAGAACAAATAGAAAATTTTCCTCCTAACCATTTTATAAGTTTCAAAATTGCCTCAAATCTAGTTAATGGTCGGATATATTCGGGAACACCTCCTCAGAATATTCCCCAAAGAGTTTTACATACGCAACATATGAATAATTATGATGTAATTGAAACTTGTTTAGAATTCCAACTAAATGAAAATGAAATGTTTGATCAGATTTGGGTTGAAGCATTTCCCCCAGAAGAGATCGTACCTTCAAATGGACAATGGACTGCATTTGACAATATTAGTTTGTTATGTAATACAGAAGCATTGACACAAATAAACACAACACACAATTGGTTAAATGTGGAGTTTTCCAGTGTGAACGCATCCTCGATGTCCCAATTTGTAGAGTATTATTGGGATTTTGGAGATGGTAATTTCAGTACTCAGGCGGAACCTGTTCATACGTATGGTGCATCAGGGACTTACAATGTTTGTCTTAAAGTTAAGGATAATAATGGTTGCTGCGGAGAGTTGTGTCAACAAATAACTGTGGATAATCCTCCTTATTCCTGTGATAATCTGACAGATTGCATAGGTATTGGTCTTCCGAATGCTACGGTATACCTGAGTTCTCTGATCGAAGGTTCTAATCCGGTTATCCCTTCGGTAATCGGACCTTTCGGATACAGGCTGATCCAGAATGCCTGCTTCACGCTTGAGGGGAAGCTGGTTATTGACCGGAATGTCATTCTGTTAAATACACATTGGTTCAATGACTCGGGTGCAGAAATTGAAGTATACGGACGATTGTGGTCTGCTAATTCTCAATTCCAGGCATGTTCATTAATGTGGAGGGGATTTGTACTCCCGGAAAGTAACCAATCTGACAACAGGGCATATTTCACAAATTCACTCATCAGGGACGCATATATAGGGATTGAAGCGTTTGATAATACGTCGGTAGTGGCAAGAAATTCTGAATTCCTAAATAATATTGTTGGTATTTCTCTGAAAGATCAGCCTAATGCTTTTGAAATAATTAATAATTTTACGGATAATGAATTTTATTTTAGTGGAAATATGTTGGGCAAATACCCTGGTCAGCCAAACTATAAACCTAGAAGCGAGAGTGGAATAAGTGTTTATAATCTGGCGATGTTGAATGTAGATGGGAATAACGTTTTCCGAAATCTGGAATATGGGATAAAGGCCAAAAAGTCTGGAATGAGTATTAACAATAAAAATTCATTCATTATCGATGATATCACCTCTGCAATGAATAGGTATACAAATTATGGGATCTATATGGAAGAAAGTAATTCGAATGTCGTTATTAATGATAATGATTTTAATGGGAATACTTGTTCTGTAATGTGTTACAATGGCATGAATAATTTATTGGATATTGTTGAAAACAGATTTGTAATGCATAGTGATATAGAAATGTACATTGGGCCAAGAATAGTTGTCAGAAATAATAAAGGTGGTAATTTTAGTGTGGAAAAGAAGAATATTTTTGATGTTAATATAAGCAGTTTTTCTTTCGCCATTTCCTTTAGTGATAATAGCCATCATAAGATTCATATAGATGATAATATTTTCAATTTCAAATTTAATTCTGCAGGCACCTCGCATGTTATAGATTTCCAAAGAAACTACTTTGATCAGAATTATTCTGAGGATTTAACCTCGCCGCTTGTTTCAAATAACCGATTTAATATGGATCGTTCCAACAGTATAACTATTTATAATAGTCCCGGCATGGTATTGGTGAATAACAATTTTTACACCAATACTGCAAATCCCGGATATGGACATCTGATTGATATATTAAATTCAGATGATGGTTTTTTCAGGGATAATACAGCTCATGATATGACTGATTTGTTTAGAGCCAGTAGTAGTGTGAATAATACTTTCTGCTGCAATACCTCTAATATTTTTGGACGAACTTTTCTTTTTACGAATGGAGGAGAACAATTCAGTTCACTTTATGCCAATAAGATCAAAACGCTGGAATTAAAACACGGCTCCACAATCGGTGTTCAGCCTTCCAGAGGTAATATCTGGAATCCCCAGCAAAGCTCTGCACAAATTACTGAATTTGAAGCAAATCAGACATACATTTCTAAGAATCAATTCATTGTTGATCCTGTCCAGATAGGTCATAAACCTTTGGACATCTATCCTTCGTTATGGGGAAGTCAATGGTTCAGGACAACCGGAACTTCAAAAAGTTGCGAAGAATACCAGGAGTGTAATATTGATAATCCCGGAGGAAACGGTGGAGGAGATGCGGATATATCTGATGATAAAGTTAATGAAGTAGCAGTCAATTATGTGAGAACATGCAAACACAATGCCACAGGATTGAACCCGTACAAGGAACTGTCCGAATGGGAGAATGCCATGTATATGTATAAGTTTCAGTATAAGTATCCATTGATAGACTGGGAGTCAAAGATAGATTCAGTGCAATTACTGGAAGGAGTAAATGAATGCAACGGGGAAATACTCCAGGAAGTTATCGACTGGTATCTAATTCAGGAGGATATCAGAAATATTTATGAAATGACTGATTCTGCAATCATTGAGATCAACAATGCACATCAGGTGATCCGGGAAAATGCACTTGAGATCACTGACTGGCACATTAACAATCCTGATCCATCAGTTGTCATTCAACCCGTGTTATATTATCAAAACATTACGTCAGCTGTTTCAAGGATCGAAGGTATTAATGCCAACCTGAAACTAAGTTCCCAGGCAAGGGCAGTCAATATTTTAGGCAGGTTGGCAAATTTAAGTTCAAGGTATCCGTTTCTGACTGAGTTGAAGAAAGTTCGCGAGATAGAGATGAGAATCATTATCAATGGTGCAAAGAATATTTCAGAGAATGAATGGAAAGATTTGCTGCGAATCGCAAAACTATGTCCTCTCGATTATGGCAGCGTGGTTTATGAAGCATGGGGAATACTTGACTCACATGGGCTGGGTACGGATGAGATAAGTATAGAAAACAACTGTGCAAGGACAATTAAACCCCGAAGTATGCAAACTGATATTACGAATTTGAATATATTTCCGAATCCTTCCAATGGAAATGTCGTAATCGGCTGGGGAAATCAGGAAGCAGATCAGATTCTTGTTTATGATTTTACAGGAAAAGAAATAATGAGATCAAAATTGGTTAACATATCTGAAAAGATCAATCTTGATTTTTCTGATAATAATAACGGGCTATATTATGTAAAACTAATGAATAAGAATGAACTTGTGGCTTCAGGCAGGCTGGTATTGATCAGGTAATTATTAATCAGATGCCCGGATCAGTTATCCTGACATTACAGATCCGGGCTTTTATTAAAAACTTATGTATGCATAATTTCTTATTATTAATATTCTTTTTTTTCTTCACATTTTTAGGTCATGCCCAGAAGGAAGATCATATTTGGATGGTAGGAGATGAACCTTATGATATAATACTTCCCGATCGGGCAGCGGACACTACACGGGGAGCGACTAATCTAGATTTCAATTATGACCCGCCAAAGATATACTACGATCCAAAGCGATTTCTTGATTTTGCAGGGATCAATTCAAGTATATGCACTGCAGATGGCAGTATCCTGGCCTATACGAACGGACAGGTAATATACAATCGGTTCGATCAACCTATTGAAGATACGATCAATTACAGCCTGGACTGGGAATACTGCAATCTGGGAGATAAGAATATGGCCATTCCATCGGGCTTGCTGGGCGTGCAGGAAGCGCTTATGTTGCCTGTCCCGGGCACGCCGGATTTGTATTACACATTTTATACTACTTATGCGAGAGAGGCCAATAAGAATTATAATTACCAGATCAGCTATGCTAAGTTTATGGTCAGTGATGATGATCCCGGGGGAGAATTAATTTCAAAAGACAATGTGATAATGCAGGATTCATTATCCGGTAGTATCACAGCAGTCAGGCATGGCAATGGCAGGGATTGGTGGTTGATCACTCCCCGTAGAGTAGGGAATTCGCTCAATATCTGGCTGGTCAATCCTAACGGCATCCATTTTCATGGACGGATGGACACGGGATTGCCCGCCAATGATGGAATAGGGCAGATATATGGTTCGCCCGATGGAAAGTGGTTGAGTTGGTTTGTAGCTCATAAATTCTCAGCAACCGGAGCTCAGTTTTTCTTAAGTAAGTTTGACAGGTGTAAAGGTATTATTCTAAATCCGGAATTTTTGTATGTGGATGTTTCCAACTACAGATTTGGTTTCGGTGTATCATTTTCCCACGATAGTAAATATCTATATATGTGCAACAGGGATTTCATATACCAGTATGATCTGGGGAAAGCAGATGTTCTGGCAAGTGAATTAAAGGTAGCCATATACGACGGTTATGAGTATTATTTTCCTTATGATACTATACAGCCCCTTGGAAGGCCTGTAGATTTTTGTATTATGAGCCTGGCGCCGGATGGTAGGATATACATCATGTCGTCTTCTGCAAGCACCCGCATGGTAAGTGTCATGCACAGTCCTTTTAATGGGGGTGTCGGATGTGATGTCAGGCAGCATTCATTGTTGATGCCGACCGGAATTGCAAGAGGACTTCCGAATTTCCCCGATTACCGTCTCGGTCCTTTAGACGGTTCTCCCTGCGACACCTTAGGTATGGACAATCATCCGGTGGCAAAATTCAGGTATGAAGCGGATACACTGGATCATCTGCGGCTGCGGTTTACGGATCTGTCATACTTCAGGCCAGAGACGTGGAACTGGGATTTTGGAGATGGCAGTCCGAATAGCGAAGAAAGGTATCCTGTGCACCGCTATGACAAAAACGGAACGTATGAAGTCTGTCTCACTGTGAGCAATGAGAATAGTGTAAATACTGTCTGTCGCATCGTCAACATAGGCGGAACGGGCACCTCCGACGGATACGATTTCAAAACAGATCAGATATCCCTCTATCCGAATCCGGTGTCGGAGAAGCTCCTGATCACCCTGGGTGAGTATATTCCCGAGAAAGGCATGGTTACCATCTTGGATGTGACAGGCAAAACGGTGTTATCCACCCGCTTGTATTACGGTCAGAACACATTGGATCTGACCCGTCTTTCACCGGGCATGTATTTCTGTGTGATGACCGATGGCGGCAGACTGATGAAGACGGAGAAGGTGGTGGTGGAGTAGGGGAAGATATGATAATAATAATAAATTATGCTTAAAACACACTAATCAGCGAAATAAAATATTTGAAATACTCAATATTACTCAAAGATTCCTGGCTATTTATTTTTTTCAGACAAACCCAATTTTAAGTCTACTCCGAAAAGTCTTTACCCCCTAATTTCCGGTAAAATGGGCTTTTAATATGTTGATTATCAATCGTTTCCATTTAAGGGGTAGGACAAAAAACTATCGGGAGTCAACAAATCAGAATTTTCGGAGTAGACTCAATTTTCAAATTTTCGAATCCTCGAATCTTCAAATTTTACAAATGCCTTTCCGCATGATAAGATGACCTCACCAGCGGGCCGCTTTCAACGAAAGCAAAACCTTTCGCCAGGCCGATCTCTTTGTATTCTGCAAAAACATCGGGATGTACGTATTCCATCACCTCAGCATGGTTTTTGGTGGGCTGAAGGTATTGTCCCAGGGTCATGATGTCACAATCGTGCGCCCTCAGGTCATCCATGATCTGTAATACTTCCTCGCGGGTTTCCCCAAGCCCGAGCATGATGCCTGATTTGGTGCGTTTTCCATAGGCTTTGGTACGTTTGATCTGCTCCAGGCTGCGGTCGTAATGCGCCTGTGGCCGGATCGTCCGGTAAAGCGAACGCACGGTTTCCATATTGTGACTCACAATCTCCTGGCCGGCAGAGATCATCTTTTCCAGGGCTTCCCAGTCTGCTTTCACATCAGGGATCAAGGTCTCAATAGTGGTATGAGGACTCAGTTTTTTGATCATTCTGACCGTCTGATGCCAGATATCAGCGCCTTTGTCCGCCAGTTCGTCACGGTTGACTGAAGTGATCACGGCATGTTTGACCTTCATAGTCTGTATCGCGCGGGCGACGCGCATGGGTTCTTCCGTATCGTATTCGGTTGGTTTGCCGGTTTTGACATTGCAAAAAGCACAACTTCTTGTACAGATATTACCGAGGATCATGAAAGTGGCAGTTCCGACACCCCAACATTCGCCCATGTTGGGACAATTGCCGCTTTGACAGATCGTATGGAGCTTGTTCGTATCCACGATCTGCTTGACTTCGCGGAAACTTTCTCCGATGGGAAGTCTTACTTTCAACCAATCGGGTTTTTTACGGGGAACGGGTGTTATTTGTTCAAGATTCATGTTTTTATTTTGATCCTGGTGAGCTTGTTCACCAGACGGATTTCCTTATTAGATTTTTTTTGTTACACAGAGTAGGCACAGAGTTTCACAGAGATAGAATAGTGTATTTTAAAACATTGTGAAATAACTTCTATTTTTCAATTCAATTTACTCTAAATTGTTATGTTAAATGATCGACTGGACCATGATATTGTGCTCAATTTTTGACCCAAAAAACGCTGCATCTGCACTTTGGTGCTTGCATTTTCCTTAACAAAAATTTGATGCAACTGTTCAGCCTTTCTAAAGGATTGAGTTGAATTCATATCAAAAATTACTTGAAATCAATTGTTTTCAATTTTAAATTCCTAAAATAAGTCGTCAAACAGCTGGTCATCAGCCATTTCAGGTAAGGTGACAACCAATTGCGGATTTTCTTCCATCGCCCTTTTGATCGCAAATATAGCTTCGTCGTTTCTGGCCCAGGAACGCCTCGCAATACCGTTATTGACATCCCAGAACAACATGCTTCGGATGTTTTCCTCTGCTTGTTTACTGCCGTCGATCACCATCCCAAATCCGCCGTTGATCACTTCACCCCAACCGACACCGCCTCCGTTGTGAATGCTCACCCAGGTAGCGCCGCGGAATGCGTCACCGATCACATTGTGAACCGCCATATCTGCCGTAAAACGGCTTCCGTCATTGATATTGGAGGTTTCACGAAATGGAGAGTCCGTGCCCGAAACATCGTGATGATCCCTGCCCAAAACCACCGGTCCTTGGACCCTGCCTTCTGCTATCGCCTGGTTGAATGCCAGGGCGATCTCTTTCCTGCCTGTGGCATCAGCGTATAATATCCTGGATTTTGACCCGACAACCGGCAGATTATCTCCGGCGGCTTCGATCCAGTTGATGTTGTCTTTCAGCTGTCCCAGAATCTCGGGAGGTGATTGGGCCGCCAGATCCTTCAATACCCTGGCAGCCAGGCGGTCAGTAAAGTCCAGATCTTCCTGTAAGCCCGACGTGCAAACCCACCTGAAAGGCCCGAAACCGTAGTCAAAACACATCGGCCCCATGATATCTTCCACATAGGAAGGGTATTTATAGGTTCCGGTAGCCTCATTTTTCCAGATATCCGCACCGGCTTTTCCGGCTTCCAGAAGAAAAGCATTGCCATAATCCCAGAAATACATCCCTCTGGCACACAGTTCGTTGATGGCATCCACATGCCTGATCAGCGATTTACGGACTTCCTCCAAAAATCTGGTCTTGTCGGTATTCAGCAAATTTTTTGCTTCCGAAAAACTGTAACCGGCAGGACAATACCCGAGATCGTCTATATTGTGCAATGATGTCTGGTCTGAACCAAGTTCAACAGGTATTTTTTTATTTACGAGCTCTTCCAGCAGATCAACAATGTTGCCGTGATAGATCAGCGCAATGGCCCTTTGGTTTTTTTTGGCTTCCAGAATTTTTTCTGTCAGTTCATCCAGATCATAATATACATTTTCTTTTAATATGTATCCATCTGCTATTCTTTGGCCTATGGCATCAGGGTCCACTTCTGCGATTACCCCGACTGCTCCGGTGATCACAGCAGCTTTGGACTGAGCGCCGGACATACCTCCAAGGCCGGAAGTAACATATAATTTGCCCTTCAGATTGCTTTCACCCAGGTGTTTCAACCGTCCGGCATTGAGCAAAGTGATGGTCGTTCCATGAACGATGCCCTGCGGTCCGATGTACATGAAGGAACCGGCTGTCATCTGACCATACGAAGTCACGCCCAATGCGTTATATTTGTTCCAGTCGTCTTTTTTGGAATAGTTCGGGATCATCATACCGTTAGTCACGACCACCCTGGGCGCTTTGGGGTGAGAAGGAAATAATCCCATCGGATGGCCGGAGTACAATACAAGGGTCTGATCATCCGTCATTTCGGACAGATATTTCATGGTCAGCAGATATTGCGCCCAGTTTTGGAACACCGCTCCATTTCCGCCATAAGTGATCAGTTCGTGTGGATATTTGGCCACTTTTTTGTCCAGGTTGTTCTGTATCATCAGCATGATCGCAGCTGCCTGCCGTGATCTAGCTGGATAATCCGTGATCGGTCTGGCTATCATTTCATAATCCGGCAAAAACCGGTACATATAGATCCTGCCATATTGGTTGAGTTCGTGTAGGAATTCTTCTGCCAGGATTTGATGCCATTTTTTCGGGAAATACCTGAGCGCATTTTTGATCGCCAGTTTTTTTTCTTCTTTACTGAGCAACAGATCAATCACTCTTTTTGGTGCGTGTGGAATGCTGTGGTCCCGCTCTTTTGAGGGTGGCAAAACTCCGGGAATCCCTTTGTTGACAGCTTGTTGGAAAGCCAGTATATCGTTCATTTTAAACTATTTTAAGATTTATTCAATGCCTTTTTAGTATAGGCTGAAAGCACCAGTTCACCACTCATCGCAGCTCTTTCTATCAGCAGACTGTCCCAGTTTTCAGTTCCTTCCCAAAGTATTTTTTTCATTTGCAAAAGCGCTTCAGGATTAAGTGTAGCCAGTTTTTTCAAAAAAGTATCCAGATGATTGTCCATTGCTTCCGTATCCTGAAAAACCTCAGTGAACAAACCGGCATTTTTAGCTTCATCAGCTGTCATCCAAGTATCCGGTTGCAGGCTTAGTCTTGAAAAATTAGTCTTACCGATCTTTCTTTCTACAGCCGGAGCGATCACAAATGGTCCCAGGCCTATATTCAGTTCGCTTAATCTCACAGATGCCTGAGAATTGGCAAAACACAGGTCTCCAGCTGCAGCAATGCCCACACCGCCACCGACAGCTTTTCCTTGTAGCCTGACTACCAATGGTTTAGGGCAATCCTTCATTGCGAGCATAACATTGGCAAAGCCGGAGAAAAACTGCAGTCCTTCATGTTTATTGTTGATCTGTTTCAATTGCTCAAAATCTGCACCTGCACAAAAGGTTTTATCACCTGCACTTTTGAGAAGAATGACATGGATCAGGTCGTTGTTGCCAGCGTTCCGGATCTCAGCAGTCAGTTTGTTCAGCATGTCCAGTGGCAACGCATTGTGACGAGGATGGTAAAATTCGATCGTAGCCAAACCGCCTGAACTCTTCACTTTCACAAAAGGATCTAGTTCATACATGATCATATCATTTTTGAGGCACAAAAATACGGAATTTAAGCTTAACACCGATGTTTTAAGCTTTTGATAAAAGAAAAAACCAGAAGGATTTTGGTGAAATTGAACCAACTGTGACCTGTGTTACAAAGTGTGTGATCATAACATTTTATTTTTGCAAAAAATGATTTAAACGTTGATAATATGAGTAGTAAAGCCAAATTTTCAGATCTGATCAATCATGCAAAGCCTGTTTTGGTTGATTTTGCAGCCGAATGGTGCAGTCCGTGTAAAATGCAAAAGCCAATTTTAAAGCAGTTGGTTGCCAAGGTTGGCAGTGATGCCCGGGTGATCACCGTCGATGTGGACAGAAACAGGGAAGTAGCCCAAAAATACCGCATCATGAGTGTGCCGACACTTGCCATCTTCAAAGAAGGCAAACTTCTGTGGCAGGAATCTGGTGTGAAACAGCTGGGTGAACTGGAGAAACTGATCTCAAAATACAAATGATCAGATCTTTTCCAGGCGTTTCAATTCCCGTTTTGCCCTCGAGGTAACAGAAGGTAATTCTGAAGTCTGCAAGACATCCAGAATGACAGGCTTTAGTTCCGTTTTGAGTTCCGGATATTTTTCACAAAAATTGACCAGAATATTCATGGCATAAACCCTGAATGCAGCCGGATATTTTGGTGAGATCAGAAATGACATACAATTATCAAAAATCATTCCTTCCAGATCTTCAGGAAATTCCAACTCCTGAAAAATCTGCAGTATGCAGCGGATAACAGCGTCGTGAACAGGTTCGTTAAGTTTAAGGTACATTGAGTGAATATGTTTATTGAAAAGCTCTGGATGTTTTTGTCCTATCAATGAAACGGTGAATGCTGCTCTTTGGGCAACCACATATTCGTCGCAAAGAAAATATTTCATTAATTCTTTTAATCTCAGGTCATCCGTACCGACCCATTCTGCTATTTGCCTGGCATGAGCAGTTGAATGTCCTCCCAGGAAGATTTTTCTTAAATTTTCCAGATTTGAAGATTTAGTAGCTTTTCAGATAATGAAGTTGTTTAAAAATGTATCTTAATGCTTGCAAACAAATCATTGAAAGCATTGACGAAGCAAGCTTGTCAGCATTTTCAACCAGTTGCTTCAGCTTTTTTTGATTCCGTACTTTCCGGTACGCAATACTGACGAGGCAGAGCCTATCAGCATCTGCGATACTGACGAAGCAAGCTTGTCAGCATCTCCGATACTTACGAGGCAGAGCCTATCAGCACCTGCAAAACTGACGAAGACAAGCTGATCAATATCTTTGATCCAAAAAAGAGCTTCGTCCTGACTTTTGCTGACCCACCACTTCGTGTTCCTTCCCTTGAATATCCACCGGATATTCACCTTTCAGGATCGGTCAGTCATTTTCAGCAATCAACATAATTCTTAAACAACTTCAACATTTATTCATAAGTTCAAAATTAGTATTTTTTCCAAAAAATCCTTTTGTTTTAGTTGTCAAATCCTATGAAAAATGAGGTAAAAAGTATATTAAGGCAGCTTAACAAATTTCTTATATTTAAAAAAAATATATAAACTTTACAATAATATCTATCTTCGCATGTTGGTTGAGTCTTTTTTGAACCATATTTCATGCCTGTTTGGGAAATTCAGGTCTTTTTTTGATTTGAAAATTGTAGGTTCATGAAGGATAAACTATTTAATAAAATGTTGTGAACAGATGATACTGAATCCAGAGAGATACCTTGTAACCTCAGCACTGCCGTATGCAAACGGACCGTTGCACATCGGCCACCTTTGCGGAGCCTATATTCCAGCCGACATTTATGTACGTTTTCTAAGACTTATGGGTAAAGATGTAGTATATATCTGCGGTTCGGACGAACATGGGGCAGCCATTACCGTTCGTGCAAAGAAAGAAGGCATCACACCGCAGGAGATCATCGATAAGTATCACCACATGTTTGTGGAAGCATTTTCAAAATTGGGTATTTCTTTTGATATTTACCACAGGACTTCTGCTGACATTCACCACGAAACTGCTAAAGAATTTTTTCTGGATCTCTACCGTAAAGGAGAATTTACCGAAGAGGAATCTGAACAATACTTCGATGAAAAAGCACATCAGTTTTTAGCTGACAGATACATTATGGGAACTTGCCCAAAATGTGGTTTTGACCATGCCTATGGTGACCAATGCGAAAAATGTGGTAGTACATTAAGTCCTATGGAACTGATCAATCCCATTTCAACACTGACAAATGAAAAACCTGTGCTGCGTAAAACGACCCATTGGTATTTGCCTTTGGATAAATATGAAGGCTGGCTTCGCGAATATATTTTGGATGGCAAACTTGACGGCGAGGAACATCATTATCCTGATACGTGGAAAAACCATGTGATCGGACAGTGTAAATCATGGCTGGACAGTGGTTTACAACCCAGAGCCATGACCAGAGACCTGGATTGGGGCGTTGATGTACCTATTGAAATTCCGGGCGCTGAAGGCAAAAAACTTTACGTATGGATGGATGCGCCCATCGGATATATCAGCGCTACGAAACAATGGGCGCTTGATCATGGTAAAGACTGGAAGCCATACTGGCAGGATAAAGACACTGCTTTGATACATTTTATCGGAAAAGACAATATAGTTTTTCATTGTCTTATTTTCCCGGCCATACTGAAGGCAAAAGGCGATTATAACCTGCCTGTCAATGTGCCGGCCAACCAGTTCATGAACCTCGAAGGAGATAAAATATCGACCTCCCGCAACTGGGCAGTCTGGGTCAATGAATACCTCGAAGATTTTGCAGGAAGAGAAGATGAACTCCGGTATAATATGATCAAAAACATGCCGGAACTCAAGGATTCGGAGTTTACATGGAAAAACTTCCAGGATAGCAATAACAATGAACTGGTCAATAACCTGGCGAATTTTGTCAACAGAGTGTTTGTCCTGACCCAAAAGTTCTATAAAGGTCAGGTACCTGCTTTTGATGAGGATGCTACTTTTGAGGGCGTTTGGGAAACTGAATTGGGTGGCTTTTTTGAAACTGAAATGATCGGATTGCACGATGACATTCAGGATCTGAATGAATACCTCAGGAGTTTCGATTTCAGGAGTGCACTCCGGACTGTCATGGAGATCTCAACCAAAGGAAATCAATTGCTTCAGTTCAATGAACCCTGGAAGCTACAAAAAGAAGATCCTGAAACAGTGGATGTGATCATGAATCTTGCATTGCAAATCGTTGCAGCATTGTCCGTAATCATCAGGCCATTTATGCCTTTTACATCTGATAAAATGAGAAAAATGCTCAATTTGCCTGCGATTAAAGAAAATGGTGAATTGCTTGAATTGCTCGAAGCACTTTCATTGGGCGAATCTCTCATAGAGGTGGGTCACCAATTGAATGAACCGGCTCATTTATTTTCAAAAATAGATGACGATTTGATCAAACAACAGAAGGATAAACTGGGTGCTGTTCCTGTAGTTCAAAAAACAGAAGAAATCCTTCAACACGCTGTTGCCGATGTTCAAACTGAATATGTGGCAAAGGAACAAACTCATCCTTCTGTGAAAGAGCCTGTTAGCTATGAGGCATTTGCTAAAATGGATTTAAGAACTGCTGTGATCCTCACCGCGGAAAAGGTTGAAAAGGCTGATAAACTGCTCAAACTGACACTGGATCTGGGATTTGAAACCCGTACCGTGGTTTCTGGAATTGCTGAGAGCTTTGACCCCCGGGACATCATCGGGCAGGAAGTGGTGGTTTTGCTAAATCTGGAACCACGAAAGATCCGTGGGATCGAATCCAACGGAATGATCCTGATGGCCTCCGGTGAAAATGGTAAAATGAGTTTCGTGAGTCCTCAGAAAGCCTGGAAATCAGGAAGCATTGTCAGTTGATTTTGGTTATTAACTAACTGACATGATCTGTGAAAAAGGCGAACAAACGGCTTTTATAAAGCAGGAAGCGATCAGATTGGGTTTCAGCCTTGCCGGTATTTCCCGCGTGAGAAAACTGGATGAAGAAGAAAAACGGTTGAGGGACTGGTTGGCTTCAGGAGTTCACAGCAGTATGTCCTATATGGAAAATCATTTTAACATGCGGTTGGATCCTTCCTTACTCGTGCCGGGAGCAAAAAGTATCGTGTCTCTTGCATTCAACTATTTTACTGACAAAAGACAGAATGACCCGGGAGCACCTGTCGTTTCAAAATACGCTTTTGGAAGGGATTATCACAAAGTGTTGAAAAAGAAATTAAATGCCTTACTGGAAGTCTGTAAGAACAACTTTGGTGACTTAAACGGGCGGGTTTTTGTGGATTCTGCCCCGGTTTTGGAGCGCGCATGGGCAAAAAATGCCGGATTGGGCTGGATTGGTAAAAACACCTTGTTGATAGCTCCCGGAAAAGGAAGTTATTTTTTCCTTGCGGAATTGGTCTTGGATGTTGAATTGGATTATGATCCGGTTTTCGAAGCAGATCACTGCGGAACTTGTTCCAGATGCATTGACGCATGTCCTACTGGTGCCATTGATCCTGAAGGTTACCGTCTGGATGCAGGCAAATGCATTTCTTATTTGACCATAGAGCATAAGGAAACCATTCCCGGAAAATTCAGTTCAAAAATGGCGAACCGTGTTTTCGGTTGTGATATCTGTATGGATGTTTGTCCCTGGAACCGGTTTGCGAAACAACACAGGGAACCGGATTTTGAGCCTAAAGATACTTTTCTGAACATGGATAAAACAGCGTGGAAGCAACTTTCAGAAGATGATTTCCATAAAATATTCAGCGGCACTCCTGTTATGCGGGCAAAATATCCCGGGCTAAAACGCAATACTGATTTCCTGCAAGATTAGGCAACACGGAAGGTTATTTACTGATTTACATTTTTAGGATTTCTTGAATTTGTTTTGAAAAATACAATAGATTTTTTAATTTTACCAGTGAAAACATTAACCAAATGAATTTGAACCCAAGTAGTGCTTCTCTATTGATCTCGCTTTCAACTCATCCAAATTTTCAAATTGATGAATATTTGAACTCAGTTATTTCAAACTTAAAGAGTATTAAAGAAACCAGACAAAATACCTATGGAATATCAGACAAATTTGAGATGTATTTCGAACCTTTAGCCTATGTTATTTTAGGTTATTGGGACATTGGTTTATTGACAGTATCAGATGATAGTGAAATAATAACTAAAATTCTTCAGCCCGAGTTTAATGATAATTACAATTTGCATGGGCTGGTTTCGACAAAATTATACTCGGGAATTTCTTTTGAAGGAATAGGAACGGATTTATCAGAAATTCGAGAAGAGAGTATAAATAAAAAAAATCCTTTTTTAGTTATTTTAAATTTAAAGCTTTCAACGAAATGGTTATTGAAAAATGCAGAAGTTTTATATATAAGATTTATGGAGTATCTTAAAGAAAATATTAAAGATGATATAAGTTATTTCCCAATTCAAACATATAATGCCTATGAAATTTCAATTGTTTTTTTAGGATCAGATTTGACAAAAATAGTTGATAATATATTCAATATCAGAGAATTGAATTTGGGTAGAATTTTAAAAAATGGAGATTGTATTAATCAAGAATTTAGTACTTTGGATCCGAAGGATTCTCATCTATTTATTGATACACATTCTTATTTTGGTATAAGATTAATATCTAAAGATTCTGACCTAAGTAGAAAAACCTGGGAAGTAATTGAAAATTTCAATAATAATAACTTAAAAGCAGTTTATGAGATTGAAGCAAAGCCAGGTCATTCAAATAATCTGGAAGAGACATTAAGAGATATAATCGCTTTAGAGAATTTTATTAAATTTCAAGCAGGGCAATATGATGTTTTTATAAACAATAACTATGATTTTCGTTTGTTTATCACTTTTTTTAATGAATTGAAGAAAGAGGATTCCAAATTGAAGGATCATATTCGTAATTTAAAAACAAACCTGATTTTTGACTATCCAAAGCAAATCAAATCATCCCATGGAGATGAAGAGTTTAAATTTGAAATAAGTTTCAATTTGACAGAAATTAATGATTCTCTTAAAGCGTTAAAAGTATCTAAATCCCTTAGAAATCAAATTGTTAAGATTTTTTATTCGTTTGAAAATTCCTTTTCAAATAAAATTACATGGGTTGTTTTTATTGATTTATATTATTTTGTTAAAAGTTTGCAAAACTATATCTTCAAGGTGAAACATAAAATTGAAAAATCTTTATCAATAAAAGATAAATTTGTTTCCAACGAAACGGTTCTTAAAATTGAGAAAAATCTTGGAACCTATGTTTCTATTTTTATGGATGCATATTATTTAAGATATGTAAATGATAGGAATCTTGAAGATGTTCAGGACTTTTTAATCCCCTATAATACTCAATTATTGTCTATTATTG
>ERZ761602.4866-NODE-4866-length-16553-cov-5.042732_pt1 | contig 16553 bp, 10 predicted proteins | sample MGYA00512165_ERZ761602 | MGnify/ENA primary metagenome ERZ761602 (study PRJEB28899, sample SAMN02445085) | bioreactor sludge metagenome | biome: EBPR sludge; isolation source: Thorneside wastewater treatment plant | place: Australia: Brisbane, Thorneside...
TGAAATACGGGTCGAGCCGCGCCGGCGGAGCAGGCGGGACCGAAGCCCGCAGGAAACCGGCGGCGGCCGGCAGGAGGAGAAACCCGGCCGCGAGGCGGCGGGCGGTGGACAGGAGGAGCATGGCGGAGTACTGCGGACACGAGGGCACAAGAGCAGGACCGCCTCCGCACCGGAGTGGCGCCACCCTCACGCTTCATGATTTGCGATGAAGTTTGCCGCGGGTCACGCGGGCGCCGGAAGGCGCACGCGTTTCCCCGGGCGTGAGTCATTCCGGGCCAGATGTTCGGACTCCGCATGTGCCGCGGGGACGGCAGCCTTCGCTTCCGCCTCCGCGCGTTTTCCTTCCCCCTCGCCTTCACCGCCGACCGGGGTCGACGATTGACTTTGCGCCCGCCGCCGAGCGGCAGGCTTGGGGTTTGTGATGCGTTACCGCAGCGCAACTGTGGCCGGTTTTCACGGCCTTCCCTGTTTCCGGAACGAGAAAGAACGACGGACGCGCGCAGGCGACGCGCTCGCGCGCTCCACCGCAAGCGCAATGTGCGTCACTACGCATCAACAAATGCGGATGCGAGGATATGTGCACTTGCCAACCTTTAGCGCCGCCCTACCGTCGACGATCGATGACCGCCTCCGTCCCGAACTCCGCCCGCGCCGACGCTTTCCGCCTGTTGTTCGCCTCCCGGATCGTCGTGCTGGACGGAGCGATGGGGTCGATGATCCAGACGTTCGAACTGCAGGAGGCCGATTTTCGCGGCGAACGGTTCAAGGACCATCCGCACGACCTCAAGGGCAACAACGACCTGCTGGCCCTGACGCGACCGGACGTGATCGAGAAGATCCACGCCGACTATTTCGCCGCCGGCGCCGACCTGGTGGAGACCAACACCTTCAGCAGCACCACGATCGCGATGGCCGATTACCGCTGCGAGCCGTACGTCCGGGAAATCAATCTCGCCGCCGTGGGCTGCGCGCGACGGGCGGCGCAGCGGGCCGAGGCGGCCACGCCGGGACGGCGCTGTTTCGTTGCGGGAGCCATCGGGCCGCTCAACCGCACGCTGTCGATGTCGCCGGACGTGAACCGGCCGGACTATCGCGCCGTCACCTGGGACCAGGTCGTGACCGCCTACACGGAGCAGATCGAGGCGCTGCTCGACGGCGGGGTCGACGCGCTGCTGGTCGAGACGATCTTCGACACGCTCAACGCGAAGGCGGCGCTGTTCGCGGTCGAGCAGGTGTTCGATCGGCGCGGCGAAGCGGCGCGCGTGCCGGTGATGGTGAGCGTGACGATCACCGACGCCTCGGGCCGCACGCTGTCCGGCCAGACGATCGGCGCGTTCTACACCAGCATCGCGCACGCCCGGCCGTTCTCCGTCGGCATCAACTGCGCGCTCGGCGGCGCCGCCATGCGCCCGTACGTCGAGGAGTTGTCGCGGATCGCCGACTGCTACACCTCGTGCTACCCGAACGCCGGCCTGCCGAATGCCTTCGGCGGCTACGACGAGACCCCCGCCGACATGGCGAAGGTCCTGGGCGAGTTCGCGGCCCGGGGCTGGGTCAACCTCGTCGGCGGCTGCTGCGGCTCCACGCCCGCGCACATCGCGGCGGTCGCCCGCGCGGTGCAGGGGGTCGCGCCGCGGATGCTGCCGCAGGCGCAGCGCGCCCTGCGCCTGAGCGGCCTCGAGCCGATGGCGGTGGCGTGAGCCCTGGAACCCGATCCACGACCTCCGATCCCAACGCTCCCCTCGCCCGTGTCCTCCGCTGCCTCCACCTTTCTCGTCATCGGCGAACGCACCAACATCACCGGCTCGCCCAAGTTTTCGAAGGCGCTGAAGGCCGGGGATTGGGACGCATGCCTCGCGATCGCGCGCCAGCAGGTGGAAAGCGGCGCCAACGTGATCGACATCAACGTCGACGAGGCGCTGATCGACGGCGAGGCCACGATGGTCAAGTTCCTCAACCTGATCGCCGCCGAGCCGGAAATCGCGCGCGTGCCCGTGATGCTCGACTCCTCGAAATGGAGCGTGCTGGAGAAGGGCCTGCAGTGCCTCCAGGGCAAGGGCATCGTGAACTCGATCTCGCTCAAGGACGGCGAGGCGGAATTCCTTCGCCGCGCGTCGCTCGTCCGGCGTTACGGCGCGGCGGCGGTCGTGATGGCATTCGACGAACAGGGCCAGGCGGCCACGCGCGACGAGAAAGTCCGCATCTGCACCCGGGCGTACCGGCTGCTGACGGAGCAGATCGGATTCCCCCCCGAGGACATCATCTTCGATCCCAACATCCTCACCGTCGCCACGGGCATCGAGGAGCACAACAATTACGCCGTCGATTTCTTCGAGGCCACGCGGATCATCAAGCAGACGCTGCCGCACGCCAAGGTCAGCGGCGGCGTGTCCAACGTCTCGTTCTCGTTTCGCGGCAACAACCCGGTGCGCGAGGCGATGCACACGGCGTTCCTCTACCACGCCATCCGCGCCGGCATGGACATGGCGATCGTCAACGCCGGCATGCTCGGCGTCTATGAGGAGATCGCGCCCGACCTGCTCGAGCAGGTCGAAGACGTGCTGCTCAACCGTCGTCCCGACGCCACCGAGCGGCTGGTGAAATTTGCCGACGAGCTGAAGGCGCGGCAGGGCGGCGCGTCGAAGACGGAGATCAAGGAAGACCTCGCCTGGCGCAACACCCCGGTCGAGGAACGGTTGAAGCATGCGCTGGTGAAAGGCATCGACGCGTTCGTCGACGCCGACACGGAGGAGGCACGACAGAAGTATCCACGCCCCCTGGACATCATCGAGGGCCCGCTCATGGACGGCATGCGCGTCGTCGGCGACCTTTTCGGGGCCGGCAAGATGTTCCTGCCGCAGGTGGTGAAATCGGCCCGCGTGATGAAGCAGGCCGTCGCCTACCTGCAGCCCTTCCTCGAGGCCGAGAAGAAGGCCTCCGGCCTCGATGCGCGCCCCGCCGCCGGCAAGGTGCTGATGGCGACCGTGAAGGGCGACGTGCACGACATCGGCAAGAACATCGTCGGCGTCGTCCTGGCATGTAACAACTATGACGTGATCGACCTCGGCGTGATGGTCCCGGCCGAGAAGATCCTCGCGACCGCGCGCGAAAAGCAGGCGGATGTCATCGGCCTCTCTGGGCTGATCACGCCCTCGCTCGACGAGATGGTCTCGGTCGCGCGCGAAATGACGCGCCAGCAGTTCGACGTGCCGCTGCTCATCGGTGGCGCGACCACGAGCGCCGCCCACACCGCGGTGAAGATCGCGCCGGAGTACGCGCCGGGCGTGGTGCACGTGCTCGATGCCTCCCGCGTGGTCAATGTCGTGAGCGCCCTGCTCTCGCCGGCACAGAAGCCGTCCTACCTGGCGGACGTGCGCACGAAGCAGGAGCGGCAGCGCGTCGAATTCGGCGAGCGGCAGAGCCGGCGGCCGCTCCTCGCCCTCGCGGAAGCGCGCGCCCGGCGGCCGAAGTTCGACTGGGCGGCGGCCGACATCCCGCGGCCGGAGTTCCTGGGCGCGCGGACCTTCGATCCCGTGCCGCTCGAGGAGATCGTGCCGTTCATCGACTGGGGTCCGTTCTTCAGCGCCTGGGAACTGCACGGCCGTTATCCCGACATCCTGCAGGACAGCGTGGTGGGCGCCGAAGCCACCCGCCTTTTCGCCGACGCGCAGAAACTCCTCGCCCGGATCGTGGCGGAGCGGCACTTCACCGCGAAGGCGGTGCTCGGCTTCTGGCCGGCAAACGCCGTCGGCGATTCGCTGGAGGTCTATGCCGACGAACAGCGCAGCCGGATCGTCGCCCGGCTCCACTGCCTGCGGCAGCAGCTCGAGAAACCCGCCGCCCAGTCCAACCACTGCCTCGCCGACTACATCGCGCCGCGCGATTCCGGCCGGCTGGACTACGTGGGCGGCTTCGCGGTCACCGCGGGCCACGGGGTGGAGCAGCTCGCGGCGGCCTTCAAGGCGACGCACGACGATTACTCGGCAATCATGGCCCAGGCACTGGGCGACCGGCTCGCCGAGGCGCTGGCGGAGCTGATGCACCAGCGCGCGCGGGAGTTCTGCGGGTTCGGACGAGAGGAGTCGCTGACGATGCCCGAGATCATCCGTGAAAAGTACCGCGGCATCCGGCCCGCGCCGGGCTACCCGGCGTGCCCGGACCACACGGAGAAGCGCACGTTGTTCACCTTGCTCGACGCGAGCGCGGCCACCGGCATCACGCTCACCGAGAGCTGCGCGATGCATCCGGCCAGCAGCGTGAGCGGCCTCTATTTCAATCATCCGGACGCGAAGTATTTCGCAGTGGGGAAGATCGCGCGCGACCAGATCGAGGACTATGCGGCGCGGCAGGGCCGGCCCGTCGCCGAGGTGGAACGCTGGCTCGGACCCTACCTCGACTACACGCCGTGAGGCGGTGTCCGGGGCGTGGGTTGACACTTTTTTCGCACCCGCCGGGCGAACCGCCGGGACTGCGGATGGTCTGCGTGGAAACCGCCGTTCATGCCCACGCCGACCACTCTCATGCACTCTTCCCCAGCTGGCGTCGCGGACCGACTGGTCCGATCGCTGCGGGTGCTGTTTGCCGACGACGTTCCCGAGCTGCGTGAGCTTGGCCGGATCTCGCTGGGTCGCGACGGGCATCAGGTCGAGTGTGCGTCCGACGGTGCTGAAGCCATGGATAAGTACATGGCGGCTCCGGCTTTCGACCTGGTGATCACCGATCACCACATGCCCCGGCTCAACGGCCTCGGGCTGGTCGAAGGCCTGCGCCGCCTGCACTTTCCCGGACGCATCCTGGTCTTCAGCTCCGAACTGGGGGAAGCGGCAACGCGGGAGTACTCGCGACTCGGCGTGGATCGCATCCTGTTCAAGCCGATCTTCCCCGCGACCCTGCGGCGGATTCTGGCCGACCTGTATCCTCCGGCGTCGGCCTGACCGCGCGAAGCCGCGTCCCTTCTCCGCGCCGCTGGCTTGGGCGGGTTTTCTACGTAGTTTCACCTCCAGTCCGGACGGCCTCCGGCCGATGTGACCCGCACCGCATGAACCGAAGTCTGCCTCTTGTCCTTGCGTGGCTTGCATCTCTCGCGGTGCTCGGAACCGGCTCGCCCCTGTCCGCGGCGCCCACGAGCACCGCCACCGTTGCAGCGGCGACCACGCCCCTGCTGCGCCTCAACGAGGTGCTCGCCACGAATACCAAGCTCGCCAACGCCGGCACCTATCCCGACCTGATCGAGCTGCACAACGCCGGTGCCTCGGCCGTCGACCTGTCGGGCAAGAGCCTCACCGACGATCCACTGCTCCCGCGCAAGTATGTCTTTCCCGCCGGCACCGGTATTCCGGCAGGTGGATACCTGGTGGTGTACGCCGACACCGAGACGACGGCGCCGGGCCTCCATACGGGGTTCGCGCTCGATGCCGAGGGCGACCAGGTGCGGCTCTACGATACCACGGCCAGCGGCGGCGCATTGCTCGATTCGATCGCGTTCGGCTTCCAGATTCCCGACCACGCCGTCGCCCGCACCGGCGCCGGCGCCAACGTATGGGCGCTGGCGATACCGACTCCCAATGCCGCCAACGGCGCGGCGGTGGCGCTCGCCGCTCCCGCCGCCGTGCGGATCAACGAATGGGCGGGCAAGATCCAGTTTCGCCTCGATCACGACATGATCGAGCTCTTCAACCCGGCCGCGCAACCGGTCCCGATCGGTGGCGTGCGGCTCACGGACGGCGTCACCCGCCCGACTCGGTTCGTGTTTCCGCCCCTGAGCTTCATTCCCGCCACGGGCTTCCTTCCGCTGTATGGCGCGGATTTCGTGTTTGGCCTCGATGGCGACCGCGAGACCATCACGCTCGCCGGCGACAACAACGAGCAGATCGACCAGGTGGTGGTCGTGGGCCAGGCCAGCGACGTATCCGACGGACGCAGCCCGGACGGCGCAGCGACGACGGCCGTGTTCGCCGTTCCCACTCCGGGGCTGCCCAACGCGACGCCCCTGCCGGCCGCGTATCAGCTTCTCCTGGACTACCTGCGCATCACCGAGGTGATGTATCAGCCGCTGGCGCCGGGGCAGGACTCGAGCGATTTCGAGTTCATCGAGCTGCTCAACATCGGCCCGGTGACGCTCGATCTCAGCGGCGTGCGCTTCACCAACGGTATCACGCACGCTTTTCCCGCCGGCACGACCCTCGCTCCCGGTGCCTACCTGGTGGTGGCGAACGACCGCAGCTCGTTCCTCTCGCGCTATCCGGGTTCGCAAGGCTTCATGGCCGCGGGCGGCTTCAACGGCGCCTTCGACAACACGGGCGAGACGCTCGCGCTGACACTGCCCGAACCCTGGCGCGTGCACATTCTCCGCTTCCGCTTCGAGCCCACCTGGTATCCCTCGGCGTCGGGCGGCGGACGCTCGATCGTCATCGCGTCGCCGACCACCACGCTGCCGAAGGACTGGGCCGACCGCTCGGTCTGGCGCGCCTCGGCCAACGTGAATGGCAGCCCCGGCGCCGCCGATCCCGCGTCGCCGCCTCCGGTGGGAGGCGTCGCGTCGCGGCTCGTCAACCTCTCGATCCTCACCAGCCTGGATGCGCCCGGGGATGCGTTCACGCTCGGCTACGTGGTGGGCGGCGCCGGCACCTCCGGCAGCAAGCCCGTGCTCATCCGCGCCGCCGGTCCGACGCTCGGCGCCGCGCCGTTCAACCTGGCAGGCGCGCTGGGCGATCCGAAGCTCGAGCTTTTCGCCGGCGCCACGAAGACCTCCGAGAACGACAACTGGGGCGGCTCGGCCGGCCTCAGCGGAGCGTTCGCCGCGGTCGGCGCCTTCGCCTATGCCAGCGGCACATCGCTCGATGCCGCCACCCTGGCCACCGTCGCGCCGGGCGACAACTCCGTCCGGGTCTCCGCCTCCGGCAATGGCACCGGCACCGTGATCGCGGAGCTCTACGATTCGACTCCCTTCGCCAGCCTGGGCGCCACCAGCCCGCGCCTCGTGAACGTCTCGGTGCTGAAACACCTCGGCACCGGGCTCACCGCGGGCTTCGTCGTCGACGGCACGGCCACCAAGCGCGTGCTGATCCGGGCGGTCGGACCGACAATCGGCGGCGCTCCCTTCAACGTCAGCGGCGTGGTCGCCGATCCCCAGCTCACGCTCTATTCCGGCCAGACGGCCATCCGCACCAACGACAATTGGGGCGGAACCGCCGAGCTGACCGCGGCGTTCGCGCAGGTCGGAGCGTTCGCGCTCCCGGCCGCCTCGCGCGATGCCGCCCTGCTCGTCACGCTGCAGCCCGGCGCCTACACCGTCCAGGCCAGCGGCGTCGGCAGCACGACGGGCGTGGCGATCGTGGAAGTCTACGAGGTGCCCTGATCGGGAACTGCTTGAGGAGTCTGGTCCGGGAGCGCGACCGTCCTCGGTCGCATTCTGGCGGCTCGCATACCCAGCGGCCGGGGACGTCCGCGCTCCCGGGATGACATCCCTCCGGTGCGTCAACCCGCGGCCGGCGGCTTCGTGACGCTTTACGGCGCGGCGCTGATCGAAGGGTACATCGTGCCCTGACGACCTCACCTGGGAGCGCGACCGTCCCCGGTCGCAGTCCGCACCCTGCGGCCGGGAACGGCCGCGCTCCCGGGAATCGAGTTGCGCACGGCGCCATTGCGTCGGTGGCGCGCCGCGTCTTCCGTCACGACCTCACCGTGACCGGATTCTCCCGCACCGCCGCCATCCTCTCCGCCATCGTCCTCGGCGCCCTCGTCCCGCAGGCGCATGTCCTGGCGCCGGCGATCCGCTGGCTCATCATGGCGATGCTCTTCCTGGTGTTCCTGCAGAGCCGGCTGTCGCGCGAGGCGCTGCATCCCCGGCATGGGGCGCTGCTGGCGGCGAACCTGGCGATCGGCTTTTCGGCGTGGGGACTGGGCGGGCTGATCGGGGGACACGACCTCGCGCTGGCGGCGTTCTTCTGCGGGATCACCCCGACCGCGATCGCCGCGCCCGTGATCATCAGCTTTCTCCGCGGCCGGGTCGACTTCGTCGTCGCGGCGTTCCTGCTCTCGAACATCGTCATCGCCGCGCTCCTGCCGGTGCTGCTCCCGATCGTGCTCGGCCGGGCCACGCCGGACGCTTTCCTGCAGGTCGCCCGGAGCGTCGGCGTGGTGGTGTTCGTCCCGATGCTGGCGGCCTGGCTCGTGCGCCGGCTGCATCCGACGGCGGCCCAGTGGCCGGGCCGGCTGCGGAACGTTTCGTTCGGGATGTGGGTGACGGCCATGTTCCTGATCACGTCCAACGCCTCCGATTTTCTCCGCCGCAACGCCGACGCCCCGCTGCGGTTGCTGGTGGAGATCGCCGCCGTCTCGCTGCTCGTGTGCATCGCGAGCTTCGGACTGGGCCGGGTGATTGGAGGCCGGGAGTTTGCCCGCGAGGCGAGCCAGTCGCTCGGCCAGAAGAACACGACCTTCACCATCTACCTCGCCCTCGCCTACGCCAGCCCGCTGGTCGCGCTGGGCCCGACGTTCTACGTGATCTGGCACAACCTCTGGAACTCGTGGCAGCTCCACCGCGCCGGCCGTCGCCCGTGAGTCCCGGCGCGAGCCGGCGAATCCACTGCGGATGCCGGATCGGAGCCCGAGGCCGCCAGGTGCTACTCGGCCCCCGCCTTTTTCGCGAGCAGGTGCGAGAATCCGAGCGTGCGGACGATACGCCACTCACCGTCAGCCTCCCGCAGGTACGCGGTGACGTACCGCCCGAACTCCGTGATGCGGCGCTCCCCGTCCTCGAGCCAGGTCTCCTCATAGGAACCGAATTCGTACGCGCGATCGGCGTGCACGTGCAACTCGGCGACCTGGAGGTCGAGCCGGAGTTCGCGGCGGTTGGACCAGACCTTGCGCAAATGCCGCTCGAGATCGCGCCGGCCGGTGAGGGGAATCGAACGCCCGCGCCACTCGTACACCGGCCCGGCCACATACAGTTGGCTCAACGCGGCGGCGTCGCGGCGGCCGTGCGCTTCCTCGATCATCCGGCGGAGCAGTCCCAGCGCCGGGTCGTCGGCCGGCACGGCTGCGACCGCAGGAACCCGATCGGGTACCGCCGCGGCCGGCGCGGGCGCCAGGGAGGCGGAGGGCGGAGCCACGACGCAGCCGCCGGCAGACAGGCAAAGCAGGACGAGCAACGGGATCGGTCTCATGGCCGCGACCCGGTATCTCTGGGCCAGCGTCGGGCGGCTGGAAACCGGCAACGGCGCCGGCGCGCCGTTTGACCCGGCGTTTACCGGTCCCGTCTCGCCCCGGTCACTTGTCCAGCGCCTGATAGGTGAGGACCTTGATCTTTGCCATCAGGTCGAGCCCGCCGGAGGGCATGAGCTGCGTCATGAACAGTGCGACCATCCGCTCCTTCGGGTCGACGAGGTACTGCGGGTAATACGCGCTGCCCCAGCCGTACGCGCCCTCGGAGCCGAGCTCGCCGAAGTATCCGAGGTCCTGATTCACCCAGAAGCCGAGCCCGAAGGCGGTGGTGTCGCGACGGTATTTGTCGCCGGTGTGGTTGGCGTGCATCAGCTCCACGCCCTTGCGGCTGAGGATGCGCACGCCGTCGAGCTCGCCCTGGTTCAGCAGCATCTGCAGCAGGCGGCCGTAGTCCGACGCGGTGGAGAGCAGGCCGGCCCCGCCGGAGAAGCATTTCCGCGGACCGCGCACGTAATCGCCCTGGTCGCCGGGCGCCAGCTTACCGCCGGTGAGGCCGTAGACGCGGGCGAGCCGGCCCTCCTTCTCGGGCGGCAGGAAGAAGCAGGAGTCGACCATCTTGAGCGGCCCGAAGATCCGCTCCGCGAAGAAACGATCGAGCGGCAGCCCGGAGACGACCTCGACCAGCCGGCCAAGGACGTCGGTCGAGTACCCGTACTGGTAGACCTCCCCCGGATGCCCGTGCAGCGGCAGTCTCGCGAGGCGGTCGATCACCGTCGCGAGCGTCTCGTCCTTGCCCGCCAGGTACCAGTGCGTGAGCTTCGCCTCCTTGTAGAGGTCGCTGGCGAGCCCGCTCCCGTACGTCAGCCCGGCGGTATGCGTGAGCAGGTCGCGGATCTGGATGGAGCGGCGCGCCTTTTCCGTGACGTACTTCACTCCCGGCGCCGCGCCGGCCGGCGGCGGCACGGCCACGACCGGGTTGCGAAAGGCGGGAATGAATTTCTCGATCGGATCGTGGAGGAGGAACCGGCCCTCCTCGTACAACATCATCACGGCGATCGATGTCACCGCCTTGCTCATCGAGGCGATGCGGAAGATCGCGTCGGGCGCCATCGCCCGGCCGGCCTCGATGTCCTGGTGACCATAGGCGCGGAAATGCGAGAGTCTGCCGTCGCGGGCGACATACATCACTCCGCCCGCGATCTGCTTCCGGTCCACGTGCTCCTGGATCACGTTTTCCAGCCGCTTCAGGCGCGCGGTGTCGAAGCCCAGCGCGACGGCTTCGGCGGCGGTCGGCGACGCGGGCGGGCGGGCGAAAACTCCGGCGGCAAACAGCGACACGGCGAACACGGCGGGCAACGCACGAAGGGGCAGTTTCATCCGGCGGATCGAAGGACGATGCCCGGCCTGCGTCACGCGTGAAATGCGCTCGGACGCCCCGGGACAGGTTCGTTGCCGGCGGTTGCGAGCCGCGGCGGACGGTACTTCCGCCTCCCCGGGACTCGACCCCTTTCCTCCGCCGCGCTCTCGCGCTCCCGCGCTTTTTCGGCGAACTTCCGCCGCGCGCCAGCGTCCCCTCCCGCCATGAAGCCGTCCCGCGTCCTGAACTCCCTGGTGCTTCTTCTCGGCGCGGTCTGCGCCGGGCTGCTGGTCTGGCTCGCGCGGCGTCCCCCGGCCCTCCCGCCTTCCCGTCCGGCCGCGATGGTAACGCCGCCGTCGCCGGCGGATTCAAGGGCGCCGACGCCGCCCCGGACGTCCCCCCGGCCCGCCCTCGACCGGCTCGACGCCCTGGTCCGCACGCTCGCCCGCGGCGGGGTGCGTCCGCGCGAAGCGGTGCTCGCGTTCGCGGACGACGCGGCGCTGCAGCGCTTCCTGGCCGGGCGCCGGCCGGCCGGGGTGGTCCTGCTGGACCGCCTCGACCGCCTGCGGATGGTGCGCGTGGGTTTCGCTTCCGGGGAGGAGTTGCGACGGGCGCTGGCGGATCACGAGGACGATATCCGCGCGATCGACGCCAACCCGCTCATCGGCCTCCCGACCCCGCCCCTGCGTGACGATCGCGCGGCGGTCGACAACGTGCCGCTGGGCAACGCCACCCTCGCCGCCATCGGCGCGGCCGGCGACCGGAGCGGCTGGGGCCGCGGGTACACGATCGCGATCCTGGATACGGGCGTGGCGGCGGATCCGACTTTCGGCCAGGGCCGGCTGCGCACGCTCGATGTCGGACTCGGCACGATGCCCGGCGGCGGCGCGGCCGACGGCCACGGCACCGCCGTCGCGGCGCTGGCCGCCGGTGCGGCCGGCGATGCGCCGGGCGTCGCGCCGGCCGCGGACCTGCTCGGTATCCGCGTCACGGATGCCAACGGGCTCAGCGATCTCTTCACCGTGGCGCGCGCGATCGTGGCCGCGGTCGACGCGGGGGCCCAGGTGATCAACGTGTCGCTCGGCGGCCACGCCACCGGTCCCGCGCTGCAGGCCGCGATCGAATATGCCACGGACCGCGGCGCCGTGCTCGTGGCCGCGGCCGGCAACGACCAGGCGGCGCAGCTCGCGTGGCCCGCGGCGGACACCCGCGTGCTCTCGGTGGGCGCCGTCGACCGGCTCGAGCAGCAGGGGTCGTTTTCCAACTCGGGCGCCCAGCTCCAGCTCACGGCGCCCGGCTACGGCGTCCAGACGGCCTGGCTCGACGGCGCGCGCGTCCAGGTCAGCGGCACCTCCGCGAGCGCCCCGATCGTGGCCGGCGCCGTCGCGGCGGTCATGTCGCAGCTGCCGGGGCTCACGGCCCGCGAGGCGGCCAACCTGCTCCTCCAGACCGCGAACGACGGCGGCGCGCCGGGCGCGGACCCGGCGTACGGCCACGGTATCCTGAATCTGGCGACGGCGCTGAACCGGAACAACGCGCTTTACGTCGACACCGCGGTTTCCAGCCACCGTTACGACGCCGCCGCCGGGCAGATGGAGGTGGTGGTGCAGAACCGCAGCGGTCGCACCGTCACGGGGCTCACCCTGCAGATCGGGTCGGGGACTTCCGTGCAGGCGCAGGGGTTGCCCTCGCTCACGCCGGGCGAGACCTTCGTCGCCCGGGTGCCGATCGACGCGACCTCGCTCCAGTCCGCGGGCAGCCTTACGTTTACGACGCGGCTGGCCAATCCCGCCGGCACCGTCGACCAGGTCCCGGCCAACAACTCGCGCGCGAGCGTGCTTTCCGCCCCGGGGCGCTAGGGCGGATGCAATAGTTCGGTAGCCCCAAAACCCAAACGCAAAGTCGCAAAGGAACGCGACGTTTCGCCAGGTTTTTCATCGCGAGTCGTTGCTTTGCTTCGCGTCTTCGCGCGTGGGGTCCCGCTCTGAGCGGCTACGCCTTTACTCACTTCGCTCCAGGCCAGATCCATCGTTCCGGAGTTCAGCCGCTCGCCGGCCGCAGCGTTTGGCCCTCGTTCCAGCTCCCCTGGACCAGCTCGACCTTCGGCCGCTCCGGCACGCCGAAGTCGCCCAGCAGCATCCGGCCGAGGAGCATCTCGGTGGCAGTGGCTCCGATCAGGGTCGGGTCCTGACAGATGCCGGCGTGGCGGCGGCGATCCGGGATCTTGTCGAGCAGCGCGAGGCCGATGTCCCGCGGCACGGCAATCCTCCGGCGCGCCAGCCAGTCCTCGACCGCGGTGGTGTAGGATTCGTACTGGTGCAGCACGATCACGTCCGGCCGGTGCCGCGTCTGCCACGCGCTGAACTCCGCCTCGTCCCACGCCTCGGCGCGCAGGATGGGGACCGGCGGTCGGGCAAACTTGCGCTCCTGATGGCTGAGGAAGGTGGCCGAATACAGGTGATCCGTGCGCCGGTCCCCCGAAACGAGGATCACGAGGCCCGGCCGCCGGTAACCGCGGCGCAGCAACTCCTCGAAAAGCGTGCGCGCATCCGCCACGAAATGGCTCACCACGCGGTGCAGCCGGTCGGGAATGCTCGCCGCATGCGTCACGACCGCGAACGACTTCAACGCCGCCGGGAACCGCTCCTCCGGATCGAGGCTGCCGAGGCAGAGCAGCCCGCGGATCCCGCGCGCCCCGAGGATGGCGGCCAGGCGGTCGGGTGTCATGCCGGGCCGCTTCACCCAGAAGTCCTCGAGCTTGTAGCCGTGGGCCTCCGCCCGTTCCCGCGCACCGTCCCGCACCACGCCCAGGTGAACGTACAACGGACGCTCGATCCACGGCCGCTCCTCGGGGAACAGCGAAATCAGGCCGATCGTTGCCCGGTAGGCGGGCGCCGCCGACTGGCGCACCTCGCGCATCAGTTCAGTGAGGCGGGCGTTGGGCACGTGCCCCTGGCTGATGGCCAGCCGCCGGACCTTCTCTCGCAGCGCCGGGGACACCCGCGGGCTGCCCTGCAGCGCGAGCGACACCGCCGTAGGCGAGACGCCGAGTTCGCGGGCGAGGGAGCGGACACTCATGGCTGGTTGACGTAAACTAACGCACGCTTTGCCGGGCTCCGGCAAAGGCAAAAACCTGACCGCGACCCAACCCTCGGCCCCGCCCCGCCCGTGTCCCGGCCTCCCGCCGTGGCCGGGCGTGTTCCCGCGGAGGCTCTCCCCTACCATGAGCAAAACCCTGTTCGCCTTTCCCGGCGCGCTCGCCCTGCTGGCGGCCGGCGCGTCCGCCCAAGTCGCCCCCGCGCCTTCCCGCGCGGCCGCCTCCGCATCGGAGGTCGTGCAACTGAACGTGTTTGAAGTCAGCGCGACGAACGACGACGAGTACCGCGCCGCCAACACCACGACCGGCACCCGCTACAACACGCCGGTGAAGGACCTGCCGATGAACATCGAGGTCCTCACGACCAGTTTCATGCGTGACATCGGCGCGCTCGATGTGCGCGACGCGCTCGAGTACGTCAGCGGCATCCAGCTCGACACCACGGCCGGCGGCACCGGCGGCAGCCGGGACAATCCGGAGAACAGCACGCTGCTGATCCGTGGCATCGCCGCTGCGATGAACAAGGACGGTTTCCGACGCTTCGTGCCGATCGACCCGATCACGATGAGCCGCGTCGACATCATCAAGGGCCCGGGCGGCGCGCTGTACGGCCAGGGCGGCACGGGCGGCGTCGTCAACGTCTCGAGCGTGCTCGCGGGCAGCCGGCCCGTCGTGCGCCTCGGCCAGACATTCGGCTCGTTCGATTTTCACCGCACGGAATTCCTGTGGTCGGGCCCGGTCACGCCCAAGGGCGCGGTCGGCTTCGCGCTGCCCATCGCCTACTCGGGCACGAAGAGCAACGCGATGTACTACGAGATGAACACGCTCCACCTGAATCCCGCGCTCACGGTGAAGATCGGGCCGAAGACCTCATTCCTCGCCTCGATCGAGGCGCGCTACAACACGCGCGACAACATCCGGAACTTCTTCCTGACCGACAACACCCGCGCGCCCGACGGCAGCTTCTACGGCACGCTCATTGACGGCCGCCCCGGCACGGCGCGGGTGCTGACCACGCCCAACCAGCGGGATTTCCGTTTCGAGGGCCCCGACACGTTCCGGAAGGAGCGCACCTACGTCCGCACCTTCCGCCTCGATCACCGTTTCAGCGACAGCCTCCAATGGTGGGGCGGGTACAGCGCCGAGGACATCAACGTCCGCGACCGCAGCTTCAACATCGCGCTGCGCAACGCCAACGACGCCTCGATCCCGCTGCGCGTGCGCAACGATCCGCGCTTCCTCAGCCTGCTGCGGCCGTCCTTCGGCACCGCCCAGCCGCAGGTCCTGGACATCCGGCCGAACAACATCACCAACTCCTCCCGCACCGTCCGCCCGACCTGGAAGTCCGAGCTGTACGTCGCGTTCAAGACCGGCCCCGTGCAGCACCGCATGATTGCCGGCATCAGCTACGGGCCGCTGCGCTCCGGCAACAGCGCCGCGAATCAGAATTTCTATTACGGCAACACCGGCAACCCGAACGACCCCGCCACGCAGCGCTGGGAGGCGCTGCCGAACGAGGTCATCCTGACCCGTTTCCGCGACCCACGCGACTACACTTCCGTGAAGCGCTGGGACCACGCCGCGATCAACCAGTACCCGCAGGGCCCGCAGACGGCCATCGGCACGCGCTCCTCCTACCTCACGTCGTACTTCTGGGATCGGAACCTTTACGCCAACCTCCAGAGCAGCTTCTTCCGCGACCGCCTGCAGACGATCATCGGGGTCTTCGACACCCGCAATGACCGCGGCGGCATCGTGTACGACGCCGAGGGCAACTACCTCTGGAACGGTCCCGCGCCCGCCGGCAGCGGCTCCACGCTCAACGGCGTGCGCCGGCCCAAGCCGGTGCGCAACACCGCGCCGAGTTTCACCGTGATCTGGCTGCCGGCCGACTGGATTCGCCTTTATGCGAACTCGATGAGCTCGATCGACGTCGGACCCGCCTACTCCGCCTACGACGGCAACGGCAGCGCGCTCGCCGGCGCCACGGTCTACAACACGGAAGGCGGCGTGCGCCTCGATCTCTTCAAGAGCCGGCTGCTCGTGAACCTCGCGGGCTTCGCGATGACGGACCAGGACCGGCCGGTCAATTTCGGGGCCGCGATCCAGAACCTGCTCGTCTCGCCCACCGGCTCGCTCAACGGCTCGGGCTTCGGCGCGTTCGTGAAGACGTCGACGGACTCGAAGGGCTTCGACCTCAAGGTCGACTACATCCCGCTGCGCAACCTGCGCTTCAACGTCGGCGTTTCGATGAACGACGTCGGCATCAAGGAGATCGAGCCCTTTGCCACGCCCGCCAATCCCGACCCGGTCCGCCTCGCCGCGCAGCAGCGGTTCGTCGCCGCCGGTGGCAGCTCGAGCCGCTACCTCGGCAAACCCTCGACCGACATCTCCAAGTACACGGGCGCCGCGTTCGTGCGGTATGAGTTCAACCGCGGGCCGCTGCGCAACACCTGGGTCATGTTCGCCTCGAAGTACCTGGGACGCCGCGAGGCCGAGTTGATCAGCGTCAGCACCGCGACCGGGGACATCACGGTCGACCGCCGCGTCGTCCCCGCGCACTACCTGTACGACCTGAACCTCGGGTACCGCCACAAGTTCGGCCGCTACAACACGAACGTGCAGCTCAACCTCTCCAACCTCGCCGACGACGAAAAGTTTTACGGCGCCGTCTGGCAGACCGGCCGCACCTACCGTCTCAGCGCGGGGCTGAACTTCTGAAACGGCTCCGGGCTGGAGCAGCCCACGGCGGAGCGTGGGGTGCGGCATCACCCCCCGGTTCGTTCAGGCGGCATTCCCTCCGACGGCTGAGCGGACTCATGTCGTTGGACTTCAAGTCAGCCATGAGAACGGCCGCACTGAAAGGTGGAGCGGCTTGTCCTCTGTATGGACCGGAGACATGGGTTACAGATGTACGGAGACATGGGTAACAGG
>ERZ761602.4867-NODE-4867-length-16551-cov-11.611542_pt1 | contig 16551 bp, 7 predicted proteins | sample MGYA00512165_ERZ761602 | MGnify/ENA primary metagenome ERZ761602 (study PRJEB28899, sample SAMN02445085) | bioreactor sludge metagenome | biome: EBPR sludge; isolation source: Thorneside wastewater treatment plant | place: Australia: Brisbane, Thorneside...
TGCTGGCGCTCATGCAGCAAGGCCAGGTTGAACAGCGGCCCGGCCCAGTCACGGCTCGCTTTCGCCGCCTCTTCGTAGTCGCGCATGGCCGCTGGGCGATTGCCACGGGCCTCCTCGTAGATCGCCTGGCGATTGAGCAGCCAGGCTACGGGCCGGTTGGCTTTTCGCAAGAGCGCACGCACGAGGCCGATCGCCTTGTCATGCTGGCCGAGATCCGTGCACAGTTCGGCGATGCGCGGTATCAACTCGTCGGCCTGCTGCGGGTCGCGGCGATACTCTTCCTCCAGGCGGTCGATTTCTTCCTGGGTGCGATTGGGGTTGACCACGTGCGACAGCGGATTCTCGATGCGAGCCGTGAAAGGCACGGATTCGGGAAAGTCGGCCAGTTTCAGTTGCAGGTGGAATACCTGGTTCTCGTCGTAGGCATACTCCAGGCGCAAGGGACTGCCTTGACGGACCATGGCGAGCTTCCAATGGTCTCGAAAGAGGAGCCGTCGCTCGGCGCCGGCCACGAGTTCGACCGACAGCTCGGATGCTTGCTCGAACGCATCCTCGGGCACGGAAAGGCTGTCGTTGCAGGCAACGCCGTCGGGCGGAAACGGCAAGGGTACGCCTTGCGCCAGCAATTGCAGGTAGCCGCCTTGCGTGACCAGATAGATGTCGTCCTGGGCTACCGGATCGACGATGCCTCGGCCGCTGGCCGCGAGGGCCAGGGCATGCAAGCTGGCGCCGCGCGCAATGGCAAGTTGGGCGTCCTTGCGATCTTCGTACTGCAGAAGGTGCGCCCCGGGGAAGTAGCCTTGCAGGGCGTCGATCACCTGCGGAATCAATGCGCTGCCGCCGACCGCCAGGACATGGTCGATGTCCCGCGTTTCCAGTCCGGCGCGATCCAAGGCATCGGCAATCGGCGCGAAGATCGAGTTCTCCAGGCGGTACTCGGTACTGCGCGCAAACAGATGCTCGGTACTGAGGAAAGGGTCGAGCACGGCGTCGAACTGCTCGGCGCTGATCGTCGCCGAAGAAAGCGTCAGCGTGCGCTCGCCGCAGCGCATCGAAACTTGCCGTGGATAGCGGGCGACAATCTCTGCGCGTGGCGTGGTCGCCAGCTTGCCGAACTGCTGCAGGCGCCAGATTTCGTTGCAGATCTGCGTCTTCAGGGCTTCGGCAACGGCGATCAGCGCCGGTGTCAGCACCCGAGTCTTGTCCTGGAAGGTCAATTCGAACTCGGATAGGCCGTTTTCCCGGCATAGTTGCGGCAGCAGGATCTTGTGCAGAATGGCGAGATCGATGTCGCCGCCGCCGAGGCGATGAAAGCGAGACACCGAGCGGCTGGAGACTTGCACGGGCTGATCTGGAGCCGCACGCGCGAGCCCGAAGAGGGCAATGTCGCAGGTGCCGCCACCGAAATCGAAGACCAGCAACAGGCGACTCCGATCGGCAACCGAGTCCAGCAAGGCCGGGTCATGGCGGTAGGCATAGTCGATGAAGGCGGCGACGGGTTCGTCCAGCAGGCGGCCACCGCTGACCTTCAGACCGGCCGCGGCGCAAGCCTTCACCGTTTCTGCACGCTGCGCGGCTTGAAAGGAAGCGGGAACGGTGACGACGACGTTGTCTCCGCCACCCTCGCGGATGCCCTCGCGCCGGATGTACGCGAGAATGCGCGCCGCGATCTCGGTCGGACTGCGATAACCAGACGGCGCACTGGGATAGTGGCGGGCAGTGCCGATCTCGTTCTTGCACTCGTAGAACAGATTGACGTTGCGGGAAAGCCTGTACTTGGGGTCGGCCATCAGTGCGCGCAGGTCTTTGGCCCCTTGGCCGACGAACTCTCGTCCCTCATGGATGGCCACGATGGACGGCAGCAGGCTGCCGATGTGTGTGCCGGCAATGGTCTGTTGCGGCAGGGCCACGACCTCCGGTTCGGTCGGTGAGGTTGCGCCTGCCGGCAGGCTTGCGCAGCAGAGCGTCGTATTGGTCGTGCCTAAATCGATGCCCCAGGCAACGATGGTCTCGGGGGGTGCGGGCAAGTTCAGGGGCATGGGTGGGCTCTCAGTTGAGATGGCGGGCATGGCGCGTGGCACCATTTTCGGCCGGCGGGCTGCTGTCGCGCCCATCGGGAACGGAGTATTCGGCCGGCCAGGCTGCGACCAGACGATCGCGTGCGATCGTGCCATCGCGGGCGGGAAGGCGCACTGCGGGCGGCTTGGCCGCCGGAAACATCCTGCTGCTATCGCAAGACCGGTGGCGGGCGTCATCGTCGTCAACCAGGCGATTGCAGCGACTCGCCTTGTTCGGCTGCTGGTGCCTCTTGTTGAGCGTGAGCATGGATGGTGGCACGGCGTGTTCTCCAAGCAGGCATTGTTGAGCGACGGCCAAGACCTCGCAGGGCTCGATCCATCCCGTCGCATCGGCAGTCTGATCGCGGACTTCCGCTCTCCGGTCCAGTTCCACCTTCAGCTCGCCGATCTCCCTGTGCATCGAAACTCTTTCTTGACATCCCTCAGCTTGGACCATTGCCCCACAAGTTGGGACCACCATTGCTGTGACTTTCCGCCTTCCTCTCGCGCAAAAAGCTGCTAGAATCGGACGCGTGCGGGGGCGAAACTCGGCTTCATGCCGTGTGAGCCGCCGGCCTCGGCTGGCGGATCCTATACCTCCCACTCCTTATTCCGACGCTTCCTGGTCTACGACCAGGGGACGTCTTCTGTTGTATATCACGCCCTTGCGGCGGCCCTCGATGTGGTCCAGATCCTCGATCTCGACCACCTTGTCCCAGACCAGTTCGATGTAGCGCGACTCGCCGCGTTCGTAGTGACGCTGCAGAGCCCACAGGAAGTAGTCCACCGCCTGCAGCCCGGCCTTCTGCGGCGGCGTGCTGGCGACGATGGCCACCGCGGCCGAGCGGCGAATGCCGTACTGGCTCTCAAAGCGGGTCTCGGCCTTCTCGATGGCGGAGCGGAACGCATACGTGCGGGCCTTGTTGCCGCGCGTGGCAAAGCAGATCTCCAGCCGGTCGGCCAACGGGTGGTAGCGACGGAACAGCTCCTCGACCAGGGTGTCGTAAATCTCGTCGCCCTGATACCGGTACCCTGCCTCGCGCTCCCTGCGTTGGCGCACGTAGTCGAGGAGCGCCGTCTTGTTCCGCACCACGCCGTAGAAGCGCAGGTCGAACTGCGCCAGCACCCTGAACACCTCGCGCCGAACTTCGGGCACGTCGTCCTTGGCATGAAAGAAGCGTGCCGTCTTGCCGCGATCGGCCTGCATCGACGGCACGCGCTTGAAGTACGGGTCGGCCAGCAGGTCGGCGCGCAACTGTTCGAGCGCCCGGTGCAGCGCGGCCGGATCTGCGACGTCCAGCTTGCCGAGGATGAAGGTCTTGGAGCAGCCCTCCTGCCCGACCACGATGCGGCCTCTTGGGTCGAAAAGCGTCGGGTCGCCCGCCTCGTCGACGAAGAAGTGCAGCGTGCTGGGCGGGTCCGGAAAGGTCATGCGATGGCAGCGGTCTGGAAGGCGCCCGGCCAGCCGCCATGGGCGTCGATCACGCGGTCGATCTCGGCCATCAGGCGGATGGTCTCCGACAGCGCGACGATGATCTTCTGGTAGTGGACGATATCGTCGTCGCTCAGCGTGCGGCCCTTGCGGTCCTTGAGCCACTTCTCGCAGACCTGGTAGCCGCCGATGTGGAAGCTCCACACCTCCTCGGCCACGCCCTTGAAGCCAGTGCTCTGTGCCTTGTCGATCCAGACAGTGTTCTTGGACCACGAGACCTTCTCGACCTCGGCGTTGCGAGCACCCATAAACTCCGTGATGGGCTTTGCAAGCTTTGGCGATTCCAGTAGGTGAAATGCCGTGAGTTCGCCGCCGAGCCGAGCCAGCCCATAGAACAGCTCAAGGTCACCCGTCAACGGCAGGCGGGGGAAATCGATCCTCAGAAACTCCGCGTAGCGGCTCCGGTAACCGGGGCTGTGAAACACCGCGTATACGTAACGGAAGATGTCCTCCGGCGTTAGTCCTGCCGGAACACCATGTTCACCGTTCTCGTCGAGCTGCAACGTCGTTGCGACAGATCTGAGGAACCTAGTATCGAAATTCGGCTGTTGAATTACGTCCTTTTCGTCGCGAATCCTCTTCCCACTAAGACCCAAGGAATGCTCGTACGTATACAGGGGAAAGATGTAGTTGATGTCGTAGGCGGAGCACGTCTTGTGGCCCGACAACGAATCCGTGACGAACGCAGCCCAGTTGTCCTTTGTTGATCGCGTCGTGATCAGTCCGATATTCGGCCCGGCGAGCATGTGCCGCATTACGTCTTCGCGGGCGCGAGTGACGACTTGCTGCGAGTAGACGATCGAGCGGCGATCCATCGGCCGGTATAACGTCGGCTGAACGCAACTCGGAGAAAGCTTATGCTGTCTCGCCAGTTGCTCCGCATCGTTGCGGGTAAATCCGATCGTTTCTGCGTCCTGGCCGGTAACGATTCCAACAGTCTTGATAGGCATTGCGGTGGGGATCGGAACGCCGCGGCGATATTCGTCGCTTAGAGCAGTGTCTTGCGCGACGAATAGGTAGTTTGGGTAACCGACTGGAAGATCGGCACGGTGTAGGTCGGAACAGCCCTTCAGCAGTGCCTGGTACTTGGCCGCTCGCTCGCCCCAAAGGTCACTATGAGTTACGCGATGGGAACCGTCGCGAGACGGCCGCACGAATGTTCCGATCGCCACACCCTGTTGAATATCGAAGACGTTCTCGTCCGGACGTCCTTCCGGTGTACGTTCGCGCTTGTTCAGGTTGCCGTGAAGGTCCAGGAGAGCAATCCTGCCGAATGTCTTACTCAGTTTCTCCCTCATTCCGCGAAACGTCGGATTGTCAAGGTAACCGTGGTTGGTGATGACACACAAGACGCCGGTACCTGTGGTGTCTATCCAAAACTGAGCCAGCCGGACAAACTTGACGTAGTCGTCCTGAAGCCATTTCGGGTTGCGCTCACCAAGTGGTGTTCCGGCAACCTCGAAGTAGCTCCGCAGAAGCCTGCCAATGTGAGTCTGCTCTCCTTTGTCGTCGACACTGGCGTTTGCCGAGTGCCCCGCGTATGGGGGGTTGCCGACAACGATGGTGAATCGCTTGTGCCGTTTGATTTCGTTCACAGCGGAAGCTTCATGCGCCAGGGCTTCGAAGCCGATGAGCGGGAGCTGTTTGACCCACGGTTCGAGGGCGTTGGTCAGGTAGATACGGGCGCGTTCCTCGGTGTCAAAGCGATAGCCCGTCTCGGCCAACTTTAGGCCGATCTTCATGTGGGCGATGGCGTAGGGCGCCATCATCAGCTCGAAGGCATGCAGCCGCGGCAGCAAGTGCTTCGGCACGTACTCGTTCCACGCGGTGCGCTGCTGGGCGTCGGTGAGGTGCTGCCGCTTCCACTCCACCGCGAGCGTGCGGTAGATGACGTCGATGACCTCGACCAGAAAAGTGGCGGTACCGGTGGCGGGGTCGACGATCTGAACGAAGGGCTCGTCGGGCGAGATCGTGCGCTTCTCGCCCGGCTCGTCGGTCAGCGGTGGTAGCTTCAGGCCGGGGTGCTTCTTCAGCATCTCGCCCCAGGTCGTCGTGTCGGCCAAGCCGTCGTTCAAGCCAAACTCGGTCTGCAGCAACTCGTGCACGCTGCGCACGATGTACGACACCACCGGCTGCGGCGTGTAGAACACCCCGCGCTGCACCTTGAGCTTCTTGTCGTAAGCCCTGAGGAACTCCTCATAGAAGTGGATGACCGGGTCTTCGCCGCGCGTGCGGTTGCCGAAGTCGCGCAGCACGGCTTCCATGTGCGTCTTCGGGTCGTTGAGCAGGTCGACGACCTCCTGGATGCCGAGTTCGTCGAAGTCCAACCTGCCCCGGCGACCACCGGCCTTGAGAAAGATGGACAGCATCTCGCGCAGGAACGGGTTGGTCACCGGCACCATGTCGACGACGTTGCCCTGGTGCACTGCCGTGCCGGCGCCGGGCACGGTGCGCGACACCGCGGCAGAGAACAGCCCGTACGTGATCGTTTGAGCGTACATGTCGGCGAAACGGGCCTCGTCCAAGTCATGGATCAGCGCCGCCTGAAAGCCCTTTAGCAGCTTGCGCAACTCGCCGTTCTCGCTTTCGCGCGGCAGTACCTGCAGCATGCGGTTGCGGATGAGTTTGGCAAGCTCGGCCAGCCGCAGCGCAAGATCGGCAGCCGTATCGATCACCTCGCGGTGACGCAGTTCGAAGGCCTCGCTCCAACGCTGGCGCCAAGTCTCCAGGTCCGCCGTGTCCGGAGGCCAGGTGAGCTTGGCCTTGAGCGTGTCGGCGACGTAGTCCAGCTTCAGGCTGGTATCGTCGTCGTCCCAGCCCAGCACACGCAGCGTAGCCTTGCTGGGGTCGAAGTCGCTTGTCGGTTCGCTGAAGTGAGCGAAGGTGAGCTGCCGTTCGCTTTCCTGTCCGTAAGCGGAGATGAAGAGCAGGTCGCGCTGCTGCCATGCCGCCTGTTGCGCCTGGTTGGCACTGGCGCGCTTCTTCAGCACCAGGGCGTTGAGGATGCGGCGCAGGATGACGACGGGCAGGTGCTTCTTCTCGAAGTCGACGAAGAAGATGCCCCAGGGCTGCCGGGTCTCCAGCGGACGTAGCTGCTTGATCTGCTTGATGCCGACGCGCTCCTCGTCCTTGAGGCCCAGGTCGTCGGACCAGTCGAAGGTGAGGTCTTCTTCGTCGTGCCCCTGGTCGATGGGCCAGTCGAGTTCGTCGCGCAGGAAATCGATGAGCTGCGCGAACGTCTTGATCGCTCGCAGCCGCCGGCGTTGTACTTCGGTCATCACGTTCCCCGTCAGTTGAGTTCCATCCACGCGCGCAGCACCGGCGTGACGCCGAGTGGTGCCTGCACCTTCTTCAGGTAGGTGTTCTTGATGTGCTTTTCCAGTTTCTCGCGCGCCTGCTTCAGCGTCGCAGGGTCGATCGCGCAGATCCGTGGCGTGTCGGGAACCGAGCGGATGAGGTCGGCGATCTGCGGCGCCTCTTCGGCAATTGACCCCTTGTCGATGTCGAGCAGATACCATTGCACGTAGCCCGCGTCCAGCGTCCAGGCAGACTGATCGTCGGGCGACGCCTCGCTGACGGGTCGGGCCGGCAGCGCGTAGCAGAAAAACACGGCACGCAAGCCCCGCTGCGTATGCTGCTTTCCGCTGAAGACCTTGCCGGGCATTGAGCGCAGGCGCGCTTCCAGATCCGGGTGTTCGCGCAACAGGGCCTGCAGTTCCAGGTGCATCGCCTCCACCGGCGACAGCGTGCCCTCGTAGGCGTCGGTGAATTCCTTCAGCGCCTGGTAGTCGTCCTCTGGCGTCAGCAGCTTGCGGCCTTCGATCCCGAAAGTCTTGGAGATGCGCAGCGTCTTCTTGGATACGGTGCGGAAGAGGCGCAACAGTTCGTCCAGTTCATCCGGTGGCAGGAAGTTCCAGTACGCCGTTTCGCCACGCAGCTTCTTCTGCTCGGGGTGGTCGGCGACGATACGCGCTTCGATGGCGGGGTCCATGCGTCGGTCGACGCGGCCGATGCGCTGCATCAGTCGCACGGGGTTCCAGTGCAGGTCGTAATTGATGATGCGCGTGGCGTCCTGCAGGTTCAGGCCTTCAGACAACACGTCCGTGGCGATGAGGACGCGGATTTCCGTTTTGCCTGCGGCGGCGAGTTCGACGCTCGAAGAACCGTTGTAGTAAGGCGAAAAACGCGTGATGACCTCGCCACGGTCGGCCTTGCTGGCGCTGTCGATCTCTTCGACACCTTCGATGCCGGCTTCGATGAGCTGCTGCTTGAGGTAGCGCGCCGTGGCCATGAACTCGCTGAAGATGAGCACCTTGTGCCTGCTCAGCACGGCATCTTTCTTCAACAGACCGAGCAGGGCCTGGAGCTTCTTGTCCTGCGACGGCTTGAACTTGTCCAACTCCTTGAGGAAGGAAGCGATCTGGTCCAGATCGAGAAGCGTCTCGTCGATGATCTCGTCGACCTTGAACTTGTCTCGCGGCAGCTTCTCCACCGCCTCCAGCATCTCCTCCGGGATGACGTCTTCGTCCGCATCGCCATCGTCCGGCTCGCCGAACAATTCGAGTTGGTGCGTCTGTGCATAGTTGATCAAGGTCGCGTGCTGGTTCTTCCAGCGCTCGAGCAGGCGCTGCTCATGGGCGCTCTCGGCGTGCACTTCGACCCAGGCGAGCAACTTGATCAGCAGGCTCCAGCATGACGCCCGAAACGCATGAACGGAGCTTTCGAAGCGTTTGAGGAACTGCGTCCGGATCAGCGAGACGACTTGCTTCTGCCGCCCGAGTGTCAGGGCGTCGATGTCGGTTTCGGGGCCGTTGTAGTACGTGTAGGGGAAGTAGATCGCCAGTGAGAACAATGGCTTCTGCTTGTTGAACGCGTCCTCGACCATTTGCAACAACTTGCCGTAGGTCTGCTTGACCGAATAGGGCTGGACTTTCGGCTCGCGCGGCTTCGGGAAGAGGATGTCGCCGTCGCCCGCAGCTTCCAGACTGCGCCGAACGTAGGCGCGACTGCGCTGGACGACCAGCGAGTGGAACAGCGCATCGGCGCCGAGCACGAAGTCCGCCTCGAAGAGGTCGGTCTGCACCGCGTCACCGTTTGCAGTGGCGCGATTCAGGTACCCTTCCAGATCCTTTTCCATCTTGCGAAAATGCCCGGGTAGCGAATGGATGCCCAGCGGCGCATCCCGGAAGTAGTCGGCCTGCCCGCGCGAGAACAGTTCGATCATGTGTTGCAGGTCGGTGAGGCGGTTGTTCACCGGGGTCGCCGTAAGCAGAAACAAGGTCTTGCCTTCGGCCAGTTGGTACAGCTTCCAGTACCGCGATTGCGGATGGTCGGTATCGCCCTTGATCCCGGTGTTGCGGAAGTGATGTGCCTCGTCGACGATGATGACGTCGGCGCGCGCGCGGACACTTTCCAGGTCCTCCTCGATCTGCCCACCACGCAGCAAGTCGGTGTGGTTGAAGATTTCCAGTTGGCTGTACTTGCCGAACAGGTTGGGCAAGCGCTGGCGAAGCGCGCGCTCCCAGACGGCTTTGCGCGCGGACTTGGGTACGAAGAGCGCCACCTTCAGGCGGTCATGGACGATCAGCCGCTCGATGAGCATCAGGCCGACATAGGTCTTGCCGAGACCCACGCCGTCACACAGAAAGGCCCCGCGGTAGCGGTCCGCTCGCTTCAGCAGGGCATGGTAGCCCTCCCTTTGGTAGGGCGCGAGGATCTGGTACACGGCGGAGTGGTTTCGCTCCCATTCCGTTGCGGTCAGTTCGTGGCCCTTGAAGTATTCATGCAGCGACTTGGCGTAAACGTCAAACGGCGAGTAATCGAGGATGTGCCGCTCGATCGTCCGCAATAGATCGGGAGTGACGTCCTCTGCGTTGTCCCAATGCGCTTCGAACCACTCCTGCAGGACACCAACAGGGCTTCCCGTGATCTGCACGTTCAACTCCACGTTCTGGGTCAATCCAGGAAAGGTGAAGTTGGACGAACCGACCAAGGCGGTGGACCCGACCACCTCCAGGCGCGCATGGGTGATGTAGGCCTTAGCGTGGAACTTGTCCTTGCGGTAGACGCGGCAGGTGATCTTTCCCGACCGCAGTGCATCGACCACGCCCGCGACGCCGTCAAGGAAATCGTTTCTTCGCTTCTCCGCCTCGATGCTGTCGTCCATGCGCTGCGAGACCTGGGCAAGGCCCTCGTCGAAAGCCTTCTTGGTCCTTCGGCTGACCTCGTCGCCCATCAGGACGCGGATTCCGTCAACCTTCTGCCACTCGCCGTCCAAAGCGAGTAGTGCTCCAATCTCGAAGTAGCCCGTGGCGATGTCGATTGACCTGGAAAGTTGGCACCAATCGTGAAGGTAGCGCGCGGCTTTCCAGTCATCGTCGCTATTATCGACAATGAACAACTCGCTCCCGGTCAGGCTCGTCTTCTTGGGCAAAATGCACCTCGATAGGGTCAAGTATGGCTCGTTGCGCTCTCAAAACGCGACCCCATGCGGGCTGTGTTCGAGGTGGCCATGCATGGGTTGCCGCCGTGAGGAGCAAGCGCGAAGAACTACAATGGTAAGGCATTCCTGGCGACAGCAACTGGGGGCGATCAAATGCGGGTTGATTGCCGAACGCCTCGTTTCGACGGGGACTGCGAAGACACAGTGCTCCACGGCATTCACCGCAGTCCTGTATCGCTGCCGCTCCTTTGGCAGGACGGAGGGATTACGGACGGTCGCAAAGTCGGAAGCACCCTCCACGGTGTGAAAGGTGCATCCGCGGTGCCAGACTACTGCGCTACACCGCGGCTGACTCTTGGTCCCTAACTTCCGCCGCAGCGGGCTTGCGAAAGCGCGGCATAGGCCACATTGACCCGCGTCGCCTCCGCCAACGCCTGAGCGCGCTTCTCCGTGCTCAGCGTCTTCCACCGCGACGGATGCGACTGATGCACCAGCGTGCGTCGGGTTTGCTCAATGGACTCCCATGGGACACCGGGCGTTGCCTTCAGGACCTTGTAGGCATCCTCCAGGGGCATAGACGGGGGCGACGCTCGTGAGCCGACCACAGGCGGGGGTTCCTGAGGTCTGACCGCTGGGCCAGCCGTACGAACCGCGGTCGGCGTGGAGACAACAGGTGGTGTAGCAGGGCGGTCCCACAGGTCGGCCTGTTGCGAAATAGGCGCTATCGCTCGCGCCGCAGATGGCGCTGGCACGTTTGGCGCTTGTGGGGCTACAACCCCGCCGTTCATCGCAGCCTGCACGTCAGCGAGCAGCGCGACGGCACGAGGCACATGGCGGTACTGCAACTCCTGTTCAAGTTCCTTGAGCAGTTTCGCGTCCGCCCTGCCCTTTGCGAACATCGCCTCGAGCTGGCCAATGCCTTGCTGTATCAGAGGCCGGGGCATGGTTGCGCGGCCTTCTGCTCTTCGTCTGCTTCCACTCCATAGGGGTCGACTTCCTTGTGGTGGACCCACACGCTGTTGTCGACCGTCTCAGCGCCCAAGGGCTCGATACCCAGCTCCTGCAGCGTTTGCATGAGGTCGGCGAGCACAGCCCCTCGCCGCCGGACGAAACTCGACGCGAAGCATCGCCAGAACGTCCAGCCAGCCCGTTCTAGCACTCGCTGGCGCAGCATGTCGTCCTGCCATTGCCCAGGGCCGTGGAAGCGGTCGCCGTCGCACTCAATGGCCAAGCGGCGTCCTTCGTTGCCTTCAACGACGAAGTCGATGTGATAGCCGCCGCAGGGGACTTGCGGCTCCACGCGGAAGCCGCGTTTGACCAACTCATCAAACATCTCGAACTCGAAACCAGACTCACACTTCTCGCGCAGCGCGTGAACGATCCTGGCGTCTTGGCGGAACGGTTGCTTGAAGTGGCTGATGACCTTTCCGTTAAGCGTGTCCTCCCTGAACTGAGTCTCACGGACGGAGCGGAACAGGTACATGCGGTCGCGAGCACGTGATAGCGCGACGTTGAAGCGTTGATGCATGTCGGGACGGTTCGCGGCCGCTTGGTTGCCGGGGCCTTGGACCATCGACACCAACATGATGTCGCGCTCGCGACCCTGAAATACCGGCGGTGGGCCAATGGCAATCTTGTGGGCCACCAGGTCGATGGGCGAAATCCTTTCGCTCACCATCTTGTGGATGAGAGCGGCCTGGGCTGTACCGTGTAAGGTCACTACCCCGATGCTTCTTCCCCCAAAAAACGGGTTGGCCAGGATGCTTTCGACTTCGTCAACGATAGCCTTCGCCTCGGGGTCGTTCACGTCACCCTTGCGGTACCCGCCCTTGACGAACACGTCAACCAGCGGAGGATCCAGGCGCTCGTTGGCCTTGGGCACGCGCAGCGGTCGGATGTCGCCTTGGTAGAACTCTCGGTTCGAGAACTCGATGATAGCGGGCACGCAGCGGAAGTGCTCCTTAAGCATCACGGAATTGCCGGCAAAGACCACGCGTGCCAAGTCGTAGATGGACTTGTCAGGGGTCATCTCGGAGCCGTGGGGCTGGTTGCTCAGAAACCGATCGACGAGCTCTCTGATCTTCTCTTCGGCGGTTCCTACGGCAGACGGAGACACCTGCTTATGGTCACCGACCACTAGAACCTTCTTTCCGCGCAGCAGGGCAGGAAGCGCCCAAATATCGGACTGCGACGCCTCGTCGATGACGACAAGGTCGAACAACTCAAGTTCGGCCGGTATGGTCTCAGAGACGCGCCATTGGGGCAGTACCCAACACGGAACGGCCTGGTATGCCCGCCCCATCGCGTCGCGCGCACTCTTGCGGTGTCGAACGGCACGCACACCAGTACCAGCCCCCATCGCTTGCACAGCGTTTAGGTAGGCCTGCAATGCCTGACGCACAGAGTCCGGGGAGTTTTCGAACACGCCCAGCCACGTCTTCTCGGCAATGAGCTCAGCATAGGTGCGAGCCAGCGCCGTCGTCAGCGCTTTGCGCTCGGCGAACAACTCGCGCACCTTGTGGTGGCCGTCGATGGCATCAAGGAACATGACGGCCTGCCGCCAGTTCCAAGCATCCAGCCAGTTCGCTGGCGTGATGGCGTCCATGTCGGTCGAGGCTTCCTGGGTGCGCAGACGCTTGGCCCACTTCGAGGCCCCAGCCGCTTCAATTGCAGTGGTTACCCGGGCGATTTCATGGAGCGCGGGGAGCAATGCCGTGAGCCTCGATAGTTCGACTTGCAAGGCCAGCCATGTTGCTTGAAGCTCAGCTTCGTCCGCCTCGGGCCGACCGAGCGACTCGGTCAGGAACGCGCGCAGTTGGCCGACGATGCTGCCTTTATGGCCTTCGAGCTTTCGGACGAGCTCCTGGACCCGCTTCATCGCGTAGGCCAGGCGGCCCTTGTCGACATGCGCCTGCAGGCTGGAGTACGCGCCGGTCACGAACCTCTCGCCGCCATCCCACATCCGGTCGGCGGTACGCTTGCCGAACACATCCTCGAGGTGGGAGTGAAGCTTCGCATCAAAGTCGAAGGTCAGCAGCCGGACATCCTCGATGCCGGACTGCCATAGCGCGACCTTGCTGAAGCCGGCTTCAACGCCGGGGTCCGGTGTCGCCAGGGCGAACTCACCTGACAGCGAGTTCCAGCGAGCCAGAACCTTTCGGGCCTCGGTGCGCCAGCCGATGGTCTGTTGCACGAGATCCCAATCGCCTTTGGACGAAGGTGTGGCACCAGCGACGTTGACTGCGGCAATGAGCTTCCGGGCATCGCCCTTGCCGAACGGAAGCGCGAACGCGCTCTTACCTGCAACCAGGCGAGTCAGCGCGTCAGCGAAGTCTTCGTTGAGCTCTGCGTCGGCAGGGACATCCACGGCCTTTGCGACTAGTTCTCGCCGCTGATGTTCCAGCTTGCGCACGTCGGCGACAACGCCAAACAGCGCCAGCAGCAAGGGGTCGCCAAGCTGCATGTCTGCAAACCGCTTGGCCAGCGTGTTCAGCCAAGGCTGGCGCGCACCAGCCACCCTGGCCTTCAACGCCATGCGATCCTCCAAGAACCTCACCAGCGTCTGGGCCTTTGCAAAGGTCTCCAGCCTGGAATCGACAAGCGCGAGGATGTCGCCCTGGGTGACACTGGCCTCGATGGACTTCGCTTTGACGAGGTCGCGGTGCAGGCCCAGCAGGTCCGCCCATGCCGGGAAGGCGTCTGGAGCTGGCAACGAGCAGCCCAAGTGTCCGAGATCCGCGCCTACCATCATACGGGCGCGCCTCAGTGCGGTAACGGCAGCGTCGTCGAACGGGAGCGCGCCATCCTTGGTGGCAGGAGGTTCGTCATCGAACCACTCGTGGGCCTGTGCGTCCTGGAGCACGAGCTTCGCCATCTCCTCGGGCGTCACCTCGCGGCCCTGGAACTGCCACTTCTGCATGTGCTTGCTCGCGTAGGCCGACACGGTGCGGTCGACGTGCGAAATCCTGGCGTGGAGATGGTTGAGTTTCTGCTCCGCTGCCGCAATGTTGGCCGCAGCACGCGTCGGGTTGATAGACGCAACGCTGGATGCTATGGTCTGGATGGAATGTTCGAACTGCTTCATCCCGTCACGCTCATCGGACAGCAGCGCGACGCTCAGCGGACGGACTCCCTCAGGCAGTTTCTCCTGAAGTACCGCCAGGGCGGACTCACCCTTGGCCGTCACCAACACGCGCTTGCCTTGGGCGAGGTAGTGGCAGATGACATTGGCAATCGTGTGGGTCTTGCCAGTGCCAGGTGGCCCCTGCACTACCACGCCATCGTTGGCGTGCAGCTTCTGGACAATGGACACCTGCTCGTCGTTGTAGGCCATCGGGAAGAACAGCTCTATGGCGTTCGACCCACCATCGCTGGTCGACAGGCCTCGGAAGGGCTGCTCCGGCCGAACGCGGACAGTCGAGTCACCTTGCTCGACGAAGCTGCGGATGACGCTCGGCAGCGAAGTGGCTTCCTCGACTTTTTTCTTCAGGCGGCGGATGTCTTCAAGAAAGATGTCGCCCGAGCGCTTGCGTCCGAAGAGCACCCAGGTGTTTGTAATCTTGAGCTTGTCGCTCGGCACCGACGGTTTCACGTCATCGGTGCGCACTTCATATGCGCCCGAAGGGTCCAGATTTGCGACGGCGGACCTCAACGTGCCATCAAAAGTTGACGCCTCGAACGGGTTGACGCGATTCGCACCGGTGGCCAGTGCGCTGCGCCAGAATGCCTCCAACTGGCGCACGCCGGGCAGGTCCATCTCCGCGTAGCAATCAACTTCGAGCCGAGGCTCGACATCGCGAGGGCGAACCTCGAGGTCGAAGGTCTGGTCGTTGAGCGTGACTTCGCAGGGCTGGACCAGCAGCGGGTACTTTACCGGTGTGGCGAAACCTTCCTTCTTCCAAGATGCATAGCCGATGCCCCAAACCAACTCGAGCGGGGTGTCGGCACCCTCTGACGAGATGGCCTGTTGCAGCGAGAAGAGCTGGTTGTAGAGGGCGATGGTCTTGCGGCGGGGTCGCTCCGCGGCGGCCCAGGGCTCCCACTGGTACCCCACGTACCAGGCGAAGAGCTCGCGGACGTCCGGGTGGTCTTCGATGCGCGCGCGCGCGACTTCGCGCTTGCCTTCGACGATGATGATTTCACCCTTGAGCTCAGGTGTCTTCTCGGGGCTCTTCGGGAGTGACACCCAGGGCCGCAGTGCCTCATCCGTCTCCGGTGCGGCAATCTCGCGCAGCCGCGGCAGGCGCAGCCAGACGTCGTCACCCCCAAACTGTAAGTTGAACTGCAACTCCGGCAGGCCCTTGAGCTCGTGCTGATAAGCCACGAAGTACTCTGTCGGGACCGAAAAGGCAGGCCTAGTTTTCAGCTTCTCGACTTGCTCGATGTAGTTGAGCAAATCAAGCACTTGCTGTGCGCCCGCTGCGAGTCTCTCGGCCACTTCTTGGCTCCCTTGCCCTAGCTCACCTTGGCCCGTGTAATCAGGGGCCGTGCTGCTCGAAGTGCGCAAAGACCAAGGTCTCGAGCATGTTGGTCAGGTTACGTCTGGTTCTCACGGACCGGCAAAAAGAACCCGGTCAACGTTGCTTTGGAGAAGAATCTCCACCACAGGATAAGACATCCAACGGGATCGACGATAGTGTATTGGCCTTTATCAGCCAGCGTCAATGTCGAATCTGGACCGCGGAGCACCGGAAAAATCATCCGAATCCCGACCCGCTCAATGCCTGTGGACATCCGCACGGCCCGAGCGGTTGACCATAGGCACGAGTCCTCCCACGACGGGCAATGACAACTCGTGTTGTGTTGGTCTGGACCCTTGCGCCTTGGTAGCTGGTAAGAAGAATCGCTGCTGGTCGGTCGAATGCGACCCCGGTGTCCGCTGTTTTGCAGGTGGTTCGACCACGCGGCGGATCATCCGCAACAAGTGAGCATTCGACGTGATAGTCTCCGCCATGCTATTATTGTGACCGTCACTCATATGATTGGGAGGCCACCATCGTCAAGCAAGGAACAGGTGCAAGACGCGGCCGCCCCCTTGTGGGCGAGCGGCCGATGACCGCTGCCGAGCGCAAGAGGATGCAGCGGGCGCGGGACAAGCAGGCAGCCGTAGACGCCGTTGGTGATGAGCAAAGCGCGCCGCTGCGGGCGTTGCTGGCAATCCTGGGTGGTGTCGAAGCGTCGGAAACTGCCCGGATGTGTGCGCAACGCGCATGGGTCGAGATCGGCCGGAGATACGGCTTCGTGACCACGACGGAATGAGGCAAGACCATGGAAGTGATCGAAGGCACCACATTGTGCAATTCTCAGGACATCCCTCTCAAGACGACAGACGGCGCTGTGCAGGTGCAGCGCAGGGGTGGCTACGATGCGGTTCGATACAACGCCACGAAGCACGGCATCCTCTCGAAACTGGCGGTGCTCGCACACGAGGATCATGATGAGTTCGGCGGCCTGTTGGTCGCACTCGTCGATGAACATCAACCGGCGGGAATGACCGAGCAGCATCTGGTCGAGGAACTCGCGGCAATCATCTGGCGCAAGCGACGGGTCTTGCTCGCAGA
>ERZ761602.4868-NODE-4868-length-16551-cov-5.079898_pt1 | contig 16551 bp, 12 predicted proteins | sample MGYA00512165_ERZ761602 | MGnify/ENA primary metagenome ERZ761602 (study PRJEB28899, sample SAMN02445085) | bioreactor sludge metagenome | biome: EBPR sludge; isolation source: Thorneside wastewater treatment plant | place: Australia: Brisbane, Thorneside...
GCCGCCGCCGCAGGCTGATCTGTTTGGCTGACCAGGTCCCGCCGCGTTGCCCCCGCCTGTTTTTTCTTGACCCCTGGAGTTCCCCATGCTGCTTGACCCATCGCAATCCCAACTCGTGCTGGTGGACTACCAGGCCCGCCTGATGCCGGCCATTCACGACGGCGCCGCGGTGGTGGCGCAGGCGCTGCGGCTGGCCCGTATTGCCGCATTGATGCAGGTGCCTGTCTGGGGGACGGAGCAGAATCCCTCGCGCCTGGGCGAGAACGCGCCCGAACTGCGTGCGCTGTGCCGCCAGACGCTGAGCAAGCTGCATTTCGGGGCGGTGGAAGAAGGCCTGGGCGAAATGCTGCGGCCGCCGCGCAAGCCGCCTCAGGGCAATGCCCGCAGCCTGCCGCGCCACCTGCAAAAGACCCAGGACACCGAGGTGGAGCGAAACCAGATCGTCATCGCCGGCTGCGAGGCGCATGTGTGCCTGTTGCAGACCGCACTGCAGTTGCTGGAAGACGAGTTCGAGGTCTGGGTGGTCTCAGATGCCTGCAGCTCGCGGACCGAACGCAACCGCGACGCCGCGTTCGATCGTCTGGCCGGGGCCGGTGCCGAGCTGGTGACCACGGAAATGGTGGCCTTCGAGTGGCTGCGCAGTGCCGAGCACGCGCAGTTCAAGGCCGTGCAGGCGCTGATCAAGTAAAGATGCGCTTCGGGTAAACCCTGAGCAAATCCGTCAGATTCGTCGGGGTCCTGTCAGGTACCCGACATGTTCCGGTGCACAATAGCGTGTTACCGAAAGCCCTTCCCAGGCACAGTCGCATCCGCCAACCGGTTCAGCCGTGACGCGGAAGGTAGATTAACCAGACACAGTTTCCTTCAGGGAAACGGAGGTCAGCGAAGCATGAGTGAGACGAAGTCCATCTACGCCGCCTATCGCGGCAATACCTATCTCTTCGGGGGCAACGCGCCCTACGTCGAAGAGATGTACGAAAACTACCTGGCCAATCCCGGAAGCGTGCCCGATTCGTGGCGCGAGTACTTCGACGCGCTGCAACATGTCCCGGCCGTCGATGGCTCCAATGCCCGCGATGTACCGCACTTGCCGGTCATCAACGCCTTTGCCGACCGCGCCCGCCAGGGTGGCACCAAGGTGGTGCTGGCCAGCGCCGACGCGGAAATGGGTCGCAAGCGCACGGCGGTCCAGCAGCTGATTGCCGCCTACCGCAACGTCGGGTCCCATTGGGCGGACCTCGATCCGCTCAAGCGGACCGAGCGCGACAAGATTCCCGAGCTGGAGCCGTCGTTCTACGGTTTCAGCGATGCCGACCAGGAAGCGGTGTTCGACACCAGCAACACCTTCTTCGGCAAAGACCGCATGAGCCTGCGCGAGCTGCTCAACGCGCTGCGTGAGACGTACTGCGGCACCGTGGGCGCGGAGTACATGTTCATTTCCGACCAGAGCCAGAAGCGCTGGTGGCAGCAGAAACTGGAGAGCATCCGCAGCAAACCCAGCTTCAATGCCGAAAAGAAGAAGCACATTCTTGACCGCCTGACGGCCGCCGAAGGCCTGGAGCGCTTCCTGCACACCAAATACGTCGGCCAGAAGCGCTTCTCGCTCGAAGGCGGCGAAAGCTTCATCGCGGCGATGGACGAGCTGATTCAGCAAGCCGGCGCCAAAGGGGTGCAGGAAATTGTCATCGGCATGGCCCACCGTGGCCGCCTGAACGTGCTGGTCAATACGCTGGGCAAGATGCCGGCCGACCTGTTCGCCGAGTTTGACCACACCGCCCCCGAAGACCTGCCTGCGGGTGATGTGAAGTACCACCAGGGCTTCAGCTCCGATGTGTCCACCCCCGGCGGCCCGGTCCACCTGTCGCTGGCGTTCAACCCGTCGCACCTGGAAATCGTCAACCCGGTGGTGGAGGGTTCGGTGCGCGCCCGCATGGACCGCCGTGGCGACACCCGCGGCAGCCAGGTGCTGCCGGTGCTGGTGCACGGCGACGCCGCCTTTGCAGGCCAGGGCGTCAACCAGGAAACCCTGGCGCTGGCACAGACCCGTGGTTACACCACCGGCGGTACGGTGCACCTGATCATCAACAACCAGATCGGCTTCACGACGTCCGACCCGCGTGACCTGCGCTCCACCCTGTATTGCACGGATATCGTCAAAGGTGTGGAGTCGCCGGTGCTGCACGTCAATGGCGACGACCCGGAAGCGGTTGTGCTGGCAGCTCAGCTGGCACTGGAATACCGCATGGAGTTCCGCAAGGACGTGGTGGTGGACATCATCTGTTTCCGCAAGCTGGGTCACAACGAGCAGGACACGCCGAGCCTGACCCAGCCGCTGATGTACAAGAAGATTGCCCAGCATCCCGGCACGCGCCGCCTGTATGCCGACCGCCTGGCCTCCCAAGGTCTGGGCGAGACGCTGGGTGACGACATGGCCAAGGCATACCGTGCCGCCATGGACGCCGGCAAGCACACGGTCGATCCGGTGCTGACCAACTTCAAGAGCAAGTACGCGGTCGATTGGTCGCCATTCCTGGGCAAGAAATGGACCGACGCGGCCGATACCGCGTTGCCGCTGACCGAATGGAAGCGCCTGGCGGAGCGAATCACCACCATCCCGGCAAACATCACGCCGCACCAGCTGGTGAAAAAGGTCTATGACGATCGCGCCGCCATGGGTCGGGGCGACATCAACGTCGACTGGGGCATGGGCGAGCACATGGCGTTCGCGTCGCTGGTGGCCAGCGGCTACCCGGTGCGCCTGTCGGGCGAAGACTGCGGCCGGGGCACGTTTACCCACCGCCACGCGGTCATTCACGACCAGAACCGTGAAAAGTGGAATGAAGGTACCTACATCGGCTTGCAGCATGCGGCCGACAACCAGGCACCGTTTGTGGTCATCGACTCCATCCTGTCCGAAGAGGCCGTATTGGGCTTCGAATACGGCTACGCCTCGAACGACCCGAACACGCTGGTCATCTGGGAAGCGCAGTTCGGCGACTTCGCCAACGGCGCCCAGGTGGTGATCGACCAGTTCATCGCCTCGGGCGAAGTCAAGTGGGGGCGTGTCAACGGCATCACGCTGATGCTGCCGCACGGCTACGAAGGCCAAGGCCCCGAGCACAGCTCGGCACGGGTGGAGCGCTTCATGCAACTGGCGGCGGATACCAACATGCAGATCGTGCAGCCGACCACGGCCAGCCAGATCTTCCATGTGCTGCGTCGCCAGATGGTGCGCAACCTGCGCAAGCCGCTCATCATCTTCACGCCCAAATCGCTGCTGCGCAACAAGGATGCCACCTCGCCCTTGTCCGAATTCACCAAAGGCGGCTTCCAGACCGTCATTCCCGAGCAAAACGATGAGATCGTGCGCAAAGGTGACAAGGTCAAGCGGGTCATTGCCTGCTCCGGCAAGGTGTATTACGACCTGGTCAAGAAGCGCGAGAGCAAGGGCGCCGACGACGTGGCCATCGTTCGGGTCGAACAGCTGTATCCCTTCCCGCACAAGGCCTTCGCGGCCGAGATGAAACGCTATCCCAATGTTTCCGAAATCGTGTGGTGCCAGGACGAACCGCAGAACCAGGGCGCATGGTTCTTCATCCAGCACAACATTCACGAGAACATGGCCGAAGGCCAGAGGCTCGGTTACGCCGGCCGCGCGGCGTCCGCGTCGCCGGCGGTGGGTTACGCCCACCTGCACCAGGAGCAGCAGAAGGCGCTGATCGAAGCGGCCTTCGGCAAGCTCAAGGGCTTCATCCTCACCAAATAAGCAGGGCTGCAGAGACACAGCACATTGAACTGAAAAGACACAGAAAGAATCCGTATGGCACTCGTAGAAGTCAAAGTACCGCAACTGTCCGAATCGGTGGCCGAAGCTACCCTGTTGCAGTGGAAGAAAAAAGCTGGTGAGGCAGTTGCTGCCGATGAAATCCTGATCGAGATCGAAACCGACAAGGTGGTGCTGGAAGTGCCGGCTCCTGCCGCCGGTGTTCTGGCCGAGCTGGTCGTCGCGGATGGCGGCACCGTGGTCGCCGAGCAGCTGATCGCCCGTATCGACACCGAAGGCAAGGCCGGCGCGGTTGCCGCCGCGCCAGCAGCGGCGCCCGTCGCCGCAGCGGCGGCGCCCGCTGCCGCCGCACCGGCAGCCGTTGGCGGCGCTATGGCCGGTGTGGCCATGCCGGCAGCCGCCAAGCTGATGGCGGACAACAACCTGAGCGCCGGTTCCGTGGCGGGCAGTGGTCGTGACGGCCGGGTCACCAAGGGCGATGTGCTCGCCGCCGTGGCCGGTGGTGCTTCGGCTCCGGCTGCCGCACCCGTCGCAGCGGCGTCGGTGGCCATTCCCACCGGCGTGCCGACCAAGGTGCTGCCGCAGGTGGCGGCACCGGCCGTGGACCTGGGCGACCGCCCGGAGCAGCGCGTGCCCATGACGCGCCTGCGCGCCCGTGTGGCCGAGCGTCTGCTGCAATCCCAGGCGACCAACGCGATCCTGACCACGTTCAACGAAGTGAACATGGCGCCCGTGATGGCCCTGCGCAAGACGCATCAGGAGCGTTTCGAAAAGACCCATGGTGTCAAGCTCGGCTTCATGAGCTTTTTCGTCAAGGCGGCGGTGCACGCGCTGCGCAAGTTCCCGATCCTGAATGCCTCCGTGGATGGCAACGACATCGTCTACCACGGCTATTTCGACATCGGTATCGCGGTGGGTTCGCCCCGCGGCCTGGTGGTGCCGATCCTGCGCAATGCCGACCAGATGAGCTTTGCCGACATCGAAAAGAAGATTGCCGAGTACGGCAAGAAGGCCGCTGACGGCAAGCTGGGCCTCGAAGAGATGACCGGTGGCACCTTCTCCATCTCCAACGGCGGCACGTTCGGCTCCATGCTGTCCACGCCCATCATCAATCCGCCGCAGTCGGCCATTTTGGGCGTCCATGCGACCAAAGACCGCGCCGTGGTCGAAAACGGGCAGGTGGTGGTGCGTCCGATCAACTATCTGGCCATGAGCTACGACCACCGCATCATTGACGGCCGCGAAGCCGTGCTGGGTCTGGTGGCGATGAAAGAAGCGCTGGAAGATCCGTCGCGTCTGCTGTTCGACCTCTGATCGCATCCTGAAGCCGACAGACCCACCCGTGGGGAACCGGCCCCTGTGCCGACCCCCGGTGGGTCTTTCTCCAACCGAATATCCGAATTCACCATGAGCAAACAATTCGACGTCATCGTCATCGGCGGCGGGCCCGGCGGCTATATCGCCGCCATCCGGGCGGCCCAGCTCGGTTTCCAGGTTGCCTGTATCGACGAATGGAAAAACGCGGCCGGTGGCCCCGCGCCCGGTGGCACGTGTACCAACGTGGGTTGCATTCCGTCCAAGGCGCTGTTGCAGTCGTCCGAGCATTTCGAGCATGCCAACAAGCACTTCGCCGACCACGGCATCTCCGTCAAGGACGTGAAGATGGACGTGGCGAAAATGGTGGCGCGCAAGGACGCCGTCGTGAAGCAGAACAACGACGGCATCCTGTACCTGTTCAAGAAAAACAAGGTCAGTTTCTTCCACGGCCGCGGCTCGTTTGCCAAAGCGGTCGATGGCGGCTACGAGATCGCCGTCGCCGGCACGGCCAGCGAGACGCTGACCGGCAAGCAGATCATTGTTGCCACCGGCTCCAACGCACGCGCCTTGCCGGGTGTGGCGTTCGACGAAGAAAACATCCTGTCCAACGACGGCGCGCTGCGTCTGGGCGCGGTGCCCAGGAAGCTGGGCCTGATCGGTTCCGGCGTGATCGGCCTGGAAATGGGCTCGGTCTGGCGCCGGCTGGGTGCCGAGGTCACCGTGCTGGAAGGCCTGCCGACCTTCCTGGGTGCGGTGGATCAGCAAATTGCCAAAGAGGCCAAGAAGGCGTTCGACAAGCAAGGCCTGAAGATCGAATTGGGCGTGAAAGTCGGCGAAATCAAGACCGGAAAGAAGGGCGTGAGCATTGCTTACGCCGACGCCAAAGGCGAAGCCCAGACCCTGGAGGTCGACAAACTGATCGTGTCGATTGGCCGGGTGCCCAACACCACCGGCCTGAACGCCGAAGCCGTGGGCCTGCAACTGGATGAACGCGGCGCCATCGTGGTCGACGGAGATTGCCGCACCAACCTGCCCGGTGTCTGGGCGGTGGGCGACGTGGTCCGTGGCCCGATGCTGGCGCACAAGGCCGAGGAAGAGGGCGTTGCCGTGGCCGAGCGCATCGCCGGCCAGCACGGGCATGTCAACTTCAACACCATCCCCTGGGTCATCTACACCAGCCCGGAGATCGCCTGGGTGGGCCGCACCGAAGAGCAGCTCAAGGCCGATGGCGTGAAATACAAGGCGGGCACCTTCCCCTTCCTGGCCAACGGGCGCGCCCGCGCGCTGGGCGACACCACGGGCATGGTCAAGTTCCTGGCCGATGCCGCCAGCGACGAAATCCTCGGTGTGCACATCGTCGGCCCCATGGCGAGCGAGCTGATCAGTGAAGCGGTGGTGGCGATGGAGTTCCGCGCCAGCAGCGAAGACATCGCCCGCATCTGCCATGCGCACCCCAGCCTGAGCGAAGCGACCAAGGAAGCCGCACTGGCGGTGGACAAGCGCACGCTGAACTTCTGAGCCTGTGAAGCCCGGTGACCGGCAGGGCCTGAGTGCCGCCGGGCGCCGGCTTTTCTTCGTTAACATTCCCGGGCCATGTCCGTCCGCCAGAACTACGAAGCCGAGCTTGCCGCGCGGGCTTACCGCAGCGACCCGGCCCAGTTGCGTGCGGTCGATGCCCTGGAGCGCTGCGCCGCCGAATGGTCAACGTACAAGGAAAAGCGCTCCAATGCCTTCAAGAAGCTGATCAACCGGCCCGACATCCCGCTTGGTGTGTACATGTATGGCGGGGTGGGGCGTGGCAAGAGCTTCCTGATGGATTGCTTCTACAACGCGGTGCCGATACAGCGCAAGACACGGCTGCACTTCCATGAGTTCATGCGCGAAGTGCACCGCGAGATGGCGGAACTGCAAGGTACGGTCAACCCGCTGGACGAGCTGGGCCGACGCATCGCCAAACGCTACAAGCTGATCTGTTTCGACGAGTTCCATGTGGCGGACATCACCGATGCGATGATCCTGCACCGCCTTCTGGTGGCCTTGTTCGAAAACGGCGTGGGTTTCATCACGACGTCCAATTTCAAGCCCGACGACCTGTATCCCAACGGTCTGCACCGGGACCGCATCCTGCCCGCGATCGCCCTGCTCAACGAGCGCATGGAGGTGGTCAACGTCGACAACGGCACCGACTACCGGCAGCGCACCCTGGAGCATGTGCGGCTGTACCACTGTCCGCTCGGCGAGGCCGCCGAAGCCAGCATGGAAGACGCGTTCAACCAATTGGCCGAGGCCCGTGACGAAGCGCCGGTTCTGCATATCGAAGCCCGCGACATCCGCGCCGTGCGCAAGGCCGGGGGAGTGGTCTGGTTCGATTTCCGCACGTTGTGTGGTGGGCCACGATCGCAGAACGATTACCTGGAAATCGCCTCGCAGTTTCACACCGTGTTGTTGTCCAACGTGCCGCAGATGCCGGTGCGCATGGCGTCGGAGGCGCGGCGCTTCACCTGGCTGGTGGATGTGTTGTACGACCGGCGGGTCAACCTGATCCTTTCCGCGGCGGTGCCGCCCGAACAGCTCTACACCGAAGGACCCCTGGCGCACGAGTTTCCGCGCACGGTTTCGCGGCTCAACGAAATGCAGTCCCGCGAGTACCTGGCGATGGAGCATCGAACCGTGGACACGCGGATCACCTGATGCGCTTGCTCCCCATCCACCGTTGCGCCGGTTTCTCCGGAGGTGGCGCGCGCCTGTTCTGGCTGATGTGGTGGGCCGGCGTGGTGATGGCGGCAACCCAACATCCGGTGCTTGCCCAGGGAGTCCCCGCGCTGTCGGTCGCCTCCGCGCCCCGGGTCGAAGGCGAGGGCTCCCGGGTGAACGGGCCTGCGGCCGAAGCGGCAGAACGGTCCCGCATTGCACAGGAACGCAGCGCGGTGCACCAGCGGTTCGAAGACGAGTCCCGAGCCTGTTACCAGCGGTTCGCGGTCAACGATTGCCTGGAACAGGCCCGGTCCCTGCGGCGGGAACAGCTCGGTGACTTGCGGCGTCAGGAAATATCACTCAACGATGCGGACCGTCGGCGCAAGGCCGCCGACGCGATTCGGCGGGCTGAGTCACGCAGTAATCCGCCCTGATCAGACGCGCCGTCTTGATGCGGCGCCGGGTCGGACGTTGCGCCGCGGACGACTTGTTCCCGGGCAAAAAGCGTCAGTTTCCCGAAAGTCCATCATACATAATTATGAATTCAAATTAACCCCAACCCTGAACCCGGCAGGAGACAAGACATGAGCGCATTCGACGACTTTCACCGCCGTTCCATTGAAGACCGCGAGGGCTTCTGGTCCGAACAGGCCCAGCTGGTGGACTGGCAGACCCCGCCGCAGCAGATCTGCGACTTCAGCAACCCCCCGTTTGCCAAGTGGTTCGTCGGTGGCACCACCAACCTGTGCCACAACGCGGTGGACCGCCGGCGACCAGCGCGCGCTGATTTTTGTCTCCACCGAGACCCACCAGGAAAAGGTCTACACCTTCCGCGAACTGCACACCGAGGTGCAGCGCATGGCCGCGGTGCTGAAGGACCTGGGCGTGCAAAAGGGCGACCGCGTCCTGATCTACATGCCGATGATTCCCGAGGCCGCGTTTGCCATGCTGGCCTGCACCCGCATCGGCGCCATCCACTCGGTGGTGTTCGGCGGTTTTGCCTCCGGCGCGCTGGCCTCGCGGATTGAAGACTCCGAGCCGCGGGTCATCGTCAGTGCCGACGGCGGCCTACGTGGCGGCAAGGCGGTGGAATACAAGCCGCTGCTGGACGAAGCCATCCGCCTGTCGGCCCACAAACCCGAGGCCGTGCTGCTGGTCGACCGACAGGTCGCCCCGATGCCGCTGGTCGAAGGCCGTGACCGCCTGTGGGCACCCCTGCGCGAAAAGCACCTCAACACCACCGTGCCCTGCGAGTGGGTGGACGCCACCCACCCCAGCTACACGCTCTACACGTCCGGCACCACCGGCAAGCCCAAGGGGGTGCAGCGCGACACCGGCGGCTACGCCGTGGCGCTGGCCGCGTCGATGGAGCACATCTACTGCGGCAACGCGGGCGAAACCTACTTCTCCACCTCCGACATCGGCTGGGTGGTGGGCCACAGCTACATCATCTACGGCCCGCTGATCGCCGGCATGGCCACCATCATGTACGAAGGCCTGCCGATCCGACCGGACGGCGGCATCTGGTGGAGCCTGGTCGAGAAGTACCAGGTCACCGTCATGTTCAGCGCCCCTACCGCCATCCGCGTGCTCAAGAAGCAGGATCCGGCCCTGCTGACCAAGTACAACCTGTCCACGCTGCGCGCGCTGTTCCTGGCCGGCGAACCGCTGGACGAGCCCACCGCGCAGTGGATCAGCCAGGGCCTGGGCAAACCCATCATCGACAACTACTGGCAGACCGAAACCGGCTGGCCGATTCTCAGCATCTGCAAGGGTGTGGACGACGCCGCCAGCAAGTTCGGCTCGCCCGGCAAGCCGGTGTACGGCTACAACGTCAAGCTGCTGGACGACCAGACCGGTGAAGAGCTGGTGGGTGGCGACGTCAAGGGCGTGGTCTGTGTCGAAGGCCCGCTGCCCCCCGGCTGCATGCAGACCGTGTGGCGTGACGACGCGCGTTTTGTCAACACCTACTGGAAGAGCATGCCCAACAAGATGGTGTATTCCACCTTCGACTGGGGCGTGCGCGACAAGGACGGCTACTTCTTCATCCTCGGCCGCACCGACGACGTGATCAACGTGGCCGGCCACCGCCTGGGCACCCGCGAAATCGAAGAGAGCATTGCCGGCCACCCGAACATCGCCGAAGTGGCGGTGGTGGGCGTGGCCGACCAGCTCAAGGGCCAGGTGGCGATGGCGTTTGCCGTGGTCAAGGACGCCAGCGGCCTGACCGACGAAGCCGCCAAGCTCAAGCTCGAAGGCGAGATCATGAAGCTGGTCGACCGCGACCTCGGCGCCGTGGCCCGCCCGGCCCGCGTGCGTTTTGTCACCGTGCTGCCCAAGACCCGCAGCGGCAAGGTGCTGCGCCGCGCCATCCAGGCCGTCTGCGAAGCCCGCGACACCGGTGACCTGACCACCATGGACGATCCGGCCGCGCTGCAGCAGATCAAGGATTTGGTCGCGGGTTAAGGCAAAGCCGAACCCGCCGATTTCCGGCCCGAAAAGCGCCGGATTGCGCCCCGCACGCCGCAAGGCGGCGGGGTTTTTTTGTTATCGGGCACTGCGGATACCCCCCGAAAGGCTCCCGGGTTTATCAAAAACAATAGCGAAAGATGACCTTATTACGCTGGGTATCAGGCTATTTCATCATATACGGCGAGTATCTGGCGTTTTCGGATGCCGCCAGCGTGCCAACCGCGCGGGACAGCCGGCGTTGACAGGTCCGACCGGGTCGTTCAGCATGGCCGCACACCACGCTGCGGATCTCCTGCCCTGTGAAATTGCTTGACTCGACGCCGGACGTTTCCACCACCGCCCTGATCAACGGGCAAACCGTTCCCGTTGTACCCGGCGAAACCCTGCTGGCCGCCGCGCTGCGCCAGGGCATTGCTTTTCCCCACAGTTGCCGCGTCGGCGGCTGCGCCAGCTGCAAGTGCCGGCTGCTCGACGGGAGGGTGAAAGAGCTGACGGAAACCAGCTACATCCTGTCGGACGAAGATTTCCAACGGCACACCATCCTGGCCTGCCAGAGCGTGCCGCTGACCGATGTGCGCGTTGAGGTCGATCTGCCGCCTGAGTACGCCGCACACCGCGTGGCGGGGCGTGTGGTCGCGCAGGATCGGCTGACGCCTGACATCAGCTGCCTGAGCGTCACGCTCGACGAGCCTTTGCCTTACCGTGGCGGGCAGTATGCGTTGATCGGGTTGGCGTCGCTGCCGGGCGTCAGCCGCAGCTATTCCTTCGCCTCGGCGTCGCAGCCGGACGGTCCGGTCCGTTTTTTTGTGCGCAAGGTGCCCGGCGGCGTGTTTTCGACGCATGTGAACGACCACGATCTGCGGGGCGATGCCGTGACCGTCGAGGGGCCACACGGCGACTTCTGGCTGCGCCCGTCCGGGGCGCCGCTGTTGCTGGTGGCCGGCGGCAGTGGCCTGGCGCCGGTGCTGGCGCTGCTGCAGGAAGCGGCCGCTGCGGGCGTTGCCCGTTCCGTCACCTTGCTGTTTGGCGCCCGCACGCCTGAAGACCTGTTCGCGCTGGACGAAATTCAGACGCTGGCGCGCGACTGGCGCGGCAGCTTGCGCTTTGTTCCGGTGCTCTCCGAGGTTCCCCCCGGGGCGGCTTGGTCCGGTGCGCGCGGCCGGGTCACGGAACACATTGCCGGTCTGCTGGAAGAGGGCGCCCACGCCTATCTGTGCGGCCCGCCCGCCATGATCGACGCGGCGGTTGCGGTCCTGGAGCAGCGGGGCGTGCGCCGCGAACACATTCATGCCGATCGCTTCACCACCCGGCAGGACCTGGCAGCCGCCGCCGTCCCGCCGCCGGTTCCGACCGGGGCCCTGGCGGATGAGGCAGCAGCCGATGGTGACGCTGCAGGATGGCTGGACTACCTGAAATACGTTCTTTTCCACGCCGTCGGCCTGATGGCGGTGGTCGGCATTCTGGCCGGCGGTGGCTGGGCCAGCGTGGGCCTGGGGGTGTTCACCGTGTTCTATCTGGTGGGGGATGCGGTTTGCGGCGACGATGTCCGCACACCGCATTTCCGTCACCCCGGCATCCTGACCGCGCAGCTGTGGCTTGCCTTGCCCTTACTGGCCCTGATTGTCTTTTCCGCGCTGTGGAGCGTCAGCCCCGGTGATCCGCTCGGTTTTGGCGCCTGGGTGACGGCTTTCACCGGCTACGACGTGGTCGCCGCACGGGCCGCCCGGCCGCCAGGCCATCTTGTGGCATTGTGGCTGCAGACCGGCTTGATGATCGGCATGATCGGCACCATCACGGCGCATGAGCTGACGCACCGCACCTGGGACAAGGTGTCGATGCTGGTCGGGCGCTGGCTGCTGGCCTTCAGCTTCGACACCATTTTCTCGATCGAACACGTCTATGGGCACCACCGGTATGTCTCCACCGAGGGCGACCCGGCCACCGCCCCGCGCGGACGCAACGTCTACCACCACATCGTCGCCTCCACCGTCGCGGGCAACCTCAGTGCCTGGGCGATTGAAAGCCGGCGCCTGCGCCGCCTGGGTCTGGGCGTGCTGAGCTGGCGCAATGCCGTGATCCGTGGCCACGGCATGAGCCTGCTGCTGCTGGCCACCGCCTGGGGCATCGGCGGGTGGCGTGCCGCGCTGTTTTTCACCCTGGCCGGCCTGTGGGGCAAGGCGCTGCTGGAGATCGTCAACTACATGGAGCACTACGGCATGGTGCGCAACCCGGCCACCCCGGTGCAGCCCCGCCATTCGTGGAACACCAACCGGCGCGTCAGTTCGTGGTCGATGTTCAACCTGACCCGCCATTCGCACCATCACGCGCAGGGCGAAGTGCCGTATCACGCACTGCGGCCCTTCCCCGACGCGCCGATGATGATCAGCGGCTACCTCACCACCATCGTCATCGCCCTGATTCCGCCGTTGTGGCATCGGTTGATGACGCCCAAGGTGCTGGCGTGGGACCGCGACTACGCCACGGCAGAAGAGCGCGTGCTGGCGGCGGCAGCCAATGCGCGCAGCGGGCTGGCGGCACTGCAGGCTGTGGACGGACGGTGACGTCGCATTGCGCCCGATTCCCGTGGGCTTGTCGATAATCCGCTGGCATGCACTGCCTGAACGCTGCCATGGATGCCCACGCACCGGAACTGCGGGGCTGGGCGCGCCGACGCCTGCCCGACGATGCCGCCGCCGACGATCTGGTGCAGGAGGTACTCCTCAGGGCGCTGCGGCAAGGGCCGGGGTTTTGCGCTGTCCGCAATCCGCGCGCCTGGATGTTTACCGTTGCCCGTCATCTGCTGGCGGACCAGATGCGGGTTGCGGTCGCGACGGTGGAGTTGCCCGATGACCTGGTGGCCCCGCCGGAGGAGTCGCCCGTCGTCGACGGCCTGACCTCATGCCTGCCACGTGTGCTGGCCGAACTGGCTCCCGAAGACCGTGACGTCTTGCTGGCTTGCGACTTGCAAGGCATGCGACAGGCGGACTATGCCCGCACGCGCGGCTTGGGCTTGAGCGCGGCCAAATCCCGGCTCCAGCGGGCGCGCTTGCGCCTGAAGTCCCACATGGCCAAGGTCTGCCAGGTTCGGCTGGACGACCAAGGGCGGGTGGAAGACTTCGTGCCACGACCTCCCGCAGTTTCCCAGGCCGCCCCGATGCCCGATCAGACGCCTCCGGCGTCGTCTGGCGTACTATGATTTATATAGCTGAAGGCGACCTTTTTACGCTGGGTATGGGGGTTTTGAGGCATTTTTTTCTTCCGGGCGGCGTCTTTTCGGCCGGATGAACGTCTTCCGTGGCATGCAAATGGCTGTTTCTTTCCTCCGGCACGCGATGGGCCGGTCGCCGGGCGGGTTCCTGCTGGTGGCGGCACTGGTCTGGTGGGGCCTGTACCAGACGCTGGTTCCACTGTCGGAAGCGCTGGTAAACGTGCTTCCGGTTGACCGGCAGACCCCTTTGGGCAGCGCGTTGCAGTTCTTTTTCTACGACACCCCCAAGGTGTTGCTGCTGTTGACCGGGGTGGTGTTTGTCATGGGGATGATCAACACCTGGTTCACCCCCGAACGCACCCGGTCTTTGCTGGCCGGCCGCTCCCACGGTCTGGCCAACGGTCTGGCGTCGGCGCTGGGCGCGGTCACGCCATTTTGTTCATGCTCTTCGGTGCCGCTGTTCATCGGCTTCGTGCAAGCCGGCGTGCCGCTGGGGGTGACGTTTTCCTTTCTGATCACGGCGCCCCTGGTGGATACGGTGGCCTTGACCCTTCTGTTTTCACTGTTTGGCTGGAAGGTGGCGCTGCTCTACCTGGGTTTTGGCATGTTGCTGGGTATCGTGGCCGGGCTGATCCTGGGCGCGATGAAGCTGGAGCGCCATCTGGAAGACTGGGTACGCGACATGCCGCAGGTGTCATCGGACCTGCAAGACCAGCAGCTGAGCCTGGGCGACCGCGTGGAGGCGGGCATGGCCTCGGTACGCGAAATTGTCGGCAAGGTCTGGCCGTATGTGCTGGTCGGAATTGCGGTGGGAGCGGGCATCCACGGCTATGTGCCGGCCGAGTTCCTGGCCTCTTTCATGGGCAAAGACGCGGCCTGGTGGTCCGTGCCACTGGCGGTGCTGATGGGGATCCCCATGTATGCCAACACGGCTGGCATCCTGCCGGTGATCGAGGCGCTGACCGCCAAGGGCGCTGCCATGGGCACGGCGCTGGCCTTCATGATGAGTGTGGTGGGGCTTTCACTGCCCGAACTGATCATCCTGCGCAAGGTGCTCAAACTGCGGCTGATCGGGATTTTTGTGTCCATCGTCGCCACCGGCATCCTGACGGTCGGCTTTTTGTTCAATGTCGTGCTGTGAGCGCCAGCGCCGGTTCAACTTTTTTCCCCTGCTGGAGATTCCTCCCGATGTTCCCTGACTTGAATTTCATCCGGCAACTCGCCACCGCCACCCTGGTCTGTACCCTGGCGTGGAATGCCCATGCGCTGGACGTGAAGTTTCAAGCGGTGGCACCCGATGTGTATGCCTTTGTGGGCGACACCGAAGGCCGCACCTACGAGAACGAAGCGCTCAACGCCAATATCGGCCTGGTGGTGACACCAGCCGGCGCGGTGCTCATCGATTCGGGCGCTACCTTCCAGAGTGCCCGCCAGATTGCCGCTGCGGCGCAGAAGGTGACCGCGCAGCCGATCCGGTGGGTCATCAACACCGGCGGACAAGACCACCGCTGGATGGGCAATGGCTACTTCAGGGCACACGGCGCCGAAATCATCGCGCACGCCCAGGCCGAGGCCGACATGAAAGCCCGCGGCCCCGAGCAACTGGCCGCCAACACCCCGGTGCTCAAGGAAAAGATCGAAGGCACGGAGATCACCCTGCCGACACGCTGGCTCAAGGACGCCGACACCGCACTGAACCTGGGGGGCGTGAGCGTGCAGGTGCTGTACCGGGGCGGCGGCCACACCCCGGGTGACAGCATGGTCTGGTTGCCCCAGACCGGGGTGGTTTTCGCCGGCGACGTGGTCTATGTCGATCGCATCCTGGGACTGCACCCCGTCAGCAAGACCCGCACCTGGGTCAAATCCTTCGAAGCGCTCGAATCGCTGGCGCCGAAGGTGGTGGTGCCCGGTCACGGCCGCGTGACCACGCTGGCCCAGGCACAGAAGGACACCGGCAGTCTGCTCAAGGCCCTGCGCGCCCACATGGGCAAGGCGGTGGAAGCCGGCACGGACATCAGCGCCGCGGTCAGGAGCTTCGACGCCGCCCCCTACCGGCACCTCAAACATGTGGAAGTCTGGCTGCCCCAGCTGGCCAACCGCACTTATCTGGAAATGGAACAGGAGTAAGACATGGACATCAAGGTTCTGGGCACCGGCTGTGCCAACTGCAAGCGGACCGTCGCGCTGGTCGATGACGTGGCGCGCGAAAGCGGCGTGGCTTTTACGCTGGAGAAGGTCGAAGACATTCGCGCCATCATGGGCTACGGTGTCATGTCCACCCCGGCTGTGGTGGTGGACGGCAAGGTGGTGCACGCCGGCGGCGTACCGGCGCGCGAGAAAATTGCTCAGTGGTTTGCCGCCTGATGGGCGATGACCGGCGGTCAACCGATGGCATGCCGTCCCTGGCTGATACGGACAAGGCGCCGATGGGTGCAGGCGCTGCTTTGCTTGCTCTGCGCCATGACCCTGACCCTCACCGGGACGTCGGTCAATGCCGCAACCGCGGCCGGTCCGGGTGCGGCTGCGCCAGTGCTGGAGGTGTTCGTCCGCGCTGACTGCCCGCACTGTGCCGCGGCCAAAGCCTACCTGCCCACCCTGGCTGACCGGCACCCGGGTCTGGTGGTGCTGCTGCGGCCCGTGGATGAAGACCCGGCGGCGCGCGACGAACTCAGCCGTCGGGCGCGGGAGGGCGGGTTCTGGCCGCCCGGCGTGCCGACTTTCTTCTATCAGGGCCGGGTCCTGGTCGGCTTCGCCGATGCGGGCAACTCCGGGCCGGAGCTTGAGCGGCTGCTGGCACCCCCGGCAGCTCTGCCGGCGGCGGTCAGCCCGGCGCCCGGCCAGGTGGACGCCGGGCGCTGGGGCCGCCTGAGCCTGTCGGAGCTCGGCTTGCCGCTGTTCACGCTTGCGGTCGGTCTGCTCGACGGCTTCAACCCCTGCGCGATGTGGGTGCTTTTGTTCCTGCTGTCGCTGCTGGTTCACCTGCGGGACCGCCGCCGCATGGCGATGATCGCCGGCACCTTCGTGCTGGTCAGTGGCGCGGTGTACTACGCCTTCATGGCGGCCTGGCTGAACGTTT
>ERZ761602.4869-NODE-4869-length-16548-cov-5.679318_pt1 | contig 16548 bp, 12 predicted proteins | sample MGYA00512165_ERZ761602 | MGnify/ENA primary metagenome ERZ761602 (study PRJEB28899, sample SAMN02445085) | bioreactor sludge metagenome | biome: EBPR sludge; isolation source: Thorneside wastewater treatment plant | place: Australia: Brisbane, Thorneside...
GCTCACGCCGTCGGCGGCATCGCCTATCTGTCGGGGATGCCCAAAGGCACGCCGGTCACGCCGGGCTCCACCACCTTGGGCGATTATCTGACCGGCCTGTACGGCTGCCTCGGGGTGCTGATGGCGTTGCGCTACCGCGAGCAAACCGGCATCGGCCAGTACATCGACGCGGCGCTGTACGAATCGGTGTTCCGCTGCACGGACGAGCTGGCGCCGGCTTACGCCATGTTCGGCATGGTGCGGGAGCGGCACGGGCCGACCCACAACGATTTCGCCTGCCCCTACGGCCATTTTCCGACCAAGGAGGAGGGCAAGTGGGTGGCGATCGCCTGCGCCACCGACAAGCTGTTCGCCCGTTTGGCCGAGGCGATGGGCCGGCCAGAACTCGCGTCATCGAGCCTGTACGGCGAGCAGAAAACCCGGCTGGAAAACCGGCACGACGTCAACGAAATCGTCCGCGACTGGTGCGGTTCGCTGACCCGCGACGAGGTGTTGAAGCGCTGCTACGCGACCGGCGCCCCGGCGGGACCGCTGAACAACATCGCGGATATCTTCGGCGACCGGCAATTTCACGCGCGGCGCAATCTGGTTTCCGTCGATGTCGAGGATTTGGGCGAAACCATCATCGTGCCCGGCGTGATTCCCCGCATGTCGGAAACGCCGGGGCAAATTCGCCACCTGGGACCGAAACTCGGCGAACACACCGACGCGGTGTTGACCGAGCTACTGGGCATGAATGCGGACGAAATCGGCGAGCTGCGCAAGAAGCGGGTGATATAGAGCGGATTGGTTTTATCGACCGCAGCCACGGGAACCGGGGATGACAGGCTCTGATCGTCCGGGAGCGTGAAATGGGCGATTCGGAACGGGTATCGCGAATCGCCGAGGGGTTTCCGCGCGCGTGGAGCGATGGCCCGGCATGAAATCGGTCGAGCTGTTCGCCGGCGCGGGAGGGCTCGCCATGGGCGTCTCGCTGGCGGGTTTCGAGTCGCTGGCCGTCGTCGAATGGAATAAGTGGGCCTGCGACACCATCAGGGAAAATCGGAATCGCGGCTATCCGCTGGTCCAGGATTGGCCGCTGTGGGAAGGCGACGTGCGGAAGTTTGACTGGTCCTCGCTTCCCCGGGATATCGATTTGCTCGCGGGCGGGCCGCCCTGCCAACCGTTTTCCATGGGCGGCAAGCACAGGGCGCACGGCGATGAGCGGGATATGTTTCCCGTCACGGTGGAGCTGGTGCGCAAGCTGAGACCCAAAGCTTTCCTGCTCGAAAACGTGAAAGGGCTCACCCGATCCAGCTTCGCCAATTATTATCAATATATCTTGCTGCAATTGGAGTTTCCCGAGGTCGCGAGGCGACCGCGCGAACATTGGACCGATCACTTGCGCGGTCTGCAAACCCAAAAGACATCCGGCGGATTGCATGGGGCGGGATTGACCTACAACGCCGTTCCAACCCTGGTGAACGCCGCCGACTATGGTGTTCCGCAGAAGCGGGAACGGGTGTTCATCGTCGGTTTTCGCTCCGACCTGGGCATCGAGTGGTCGTTTCCGAAGGCCTCGCATTCGCTCGATGCGCTGCTGTATTCCCAGTGGGTGAGCGGGGATTATTGGGAGAAGCACCGGATTCGACCGTCGCGGCGACCGGCATTGCCGGCAAAGCTAAAAAGCAGGATCGAGAAACTGCAAAGCGAGTTTGCGCCCGTTGAAGGTCGTCCGTGGCGCACGGTTCGGGACGCCCTGATCGACGTGCCAGACCCCCGCGACAAAGTGGCCATCGAATTTCGCAACCACAGCTTTCAGGCGGGCGCCAAGCCGTACAAGGGCCACACCGGCAGCCCGCTCGACCTGCCGGCCAAAACGCTCAAGGCCGGCGATCACGGGGTGCCGGGCGGCGAAAACATGATGGTTCTGGACGATGGCGGGGTCCGCTATTTCAGCGTGCGCGAATCGGCCCGGCTGCAAACTTTTCCCGATGGCTACGTGTTTCACGGTTCCTGGACCGAGACCATGAGACAGCTCGGCAACGCCGTTCCCGTGGCCTTGGCCCGTCGCGTCGCCGCGTCCATGGCGGAACGTCTGGCGGAAACGCAGATAGCCGAGCCAAGTCGCGCCAGAGGCAGGGTTGTCGCGTGACCGATCGAATAATCGTTCCTTTCAACCCGCTCGACAAGCGCCGCTTGGGGGAAAGCGTCGGGCAGGCCATGTTGCGGCAACCGGTTCTCCCCTTGGCCGACTTGGCCAGCTTTGACGGCGCCGGAATCTACGCGGTTTATTACACGGGCGGTTTTGCCGGCTACGAGGCCATAGCGGAGCGCAACCGGAACAATCGCTTCGATGCGCCTATCTATGTCGGCAAAGCCGTTCCTAAGGGCGCGAGGAAAGGGGGCGACTTGGAAGCCACGCCGGGTAAGGTTCTGTGCAACAGGCTCAATCAGCACGCCAAAAGCATAGAGGAAGCGGCCAACCTGAACATCGCCGATTTTTATTGCCGATACCTGATCGTCGACGATATTTGGATTCCGCTGGGCGAATCGCTGCTCATCGCGAAATTCGATCCGCTATGGAACAAGCTGATCGACGGGTTTGGCAACCACGATCCGGGCAAGGGCCGTCATGCGGGATTGCGCCCTCGGTGGGATGTTCTCCATCCTGGCCGCCTTTGGGCGGAACGGTGCCAACCACGGGATGAAACGGCCGAACAGATCGTGCGCGAGGCGCGGGATTATCTCCGCAACAACCCTCCAACAGAAGATCTTTTTTTGATAACCGGCTGATGGTTGTCTTGTTCGGATGCTCTCGGTCATCGATTTCGGGAAAGCCGATCCGGAGAAGGAGAAAACCATGATTCGCCAGCCCAAGCAATGATGTTTTCGACCATGCATCCCATTATCGAAATGCTCAAAGGTGGCGATAGGCGCTCGATCGGAAGGGCGAGCGATGTCGTCGGCCGGATCTTGAAAGAGCCGGATTTGTTCGGTCTCTTGATTTCCGGGATGTGTCTGGACGACCCGATCCTGCGAATGCGTTGCGCCGATGTGGCCGAGAAAGTCACCGCTATCCATCCAGAATATTTGCTGCCACACAAAAATGTCTTTTTGACCGCGTTAGCGAAGGTCGATCAAGCGGAAGTGCGCTGGCATGTGGCTCCCATGCTCGCCCGATTGCCGTTATCCGATTTAGAGCAGAAAGAAGTGGCGGGCATTCTGACCGTCTATTTGAAAGACCGCAGCAGTATCGTCAAAACCGCATCCGTTCAAGCCCTTTTCGATTTGGCGATGCGAAATCGTTCGCTATTACCGCTCGCCCTCCGGCACATCAAAGAGGTCGTCGTTCTGGGCACGCCGGCCATGCAGGCGCGAAGCAGGAAGCTACTGGCGAAAATCAATCGGCTAACAGCGGCCTCAACCCGATCCGGCCTTTCTGCGGGCGCTCCCGAATCGGCCGGTTAAACCGGGCTTTTGGCCAATAGTAACCCTTTCAAAAGGCGATGAGCCCAATTCGATAGCCGAAAATAATCACCTCGGAAATCGGGAAGTCGCGGAGACCATCAACGATGAGCGATATCAACTTGCAGGACTGGGTCAGCAGGAAGGAAGAACGCCAAGACCGCGTTTATCCGACGCCGGCCAAGGCGTTTGCCCTGACCTTGGATTACGGGGATTTTGCGGCGAGGGAAGGGGACCTTCTGCCCGAACTGTGGCACTGGCTGTATTTTCTGCCCCTCGTCGCTAGGGCGGAAATCGGCCCCGATGGTCATCCGAAGCGCGGCGGTTTTTTACCGCCGGTCGAATTGGAGCGGCGGATGTGGGCCAGCGGCACATTGACCTTTCATCGGGATTTGTTCGTCGGAGAGGAGATCGGCAAGACCTCCGAAATTCTGAGGGTGTCGGAAAAAGAGGGAAAAGCGGGCCGCATGGTTTTCGTCACCGTCAGGCACTCGATCCATTCCGTGCGGGGAGTCGCGGTCGAAGAAGAGCAGGATATCGTTTATCTGCCGATGCCCAAGGCGTTCGTCCCGGCAGCGCCCAACCCGATTCCCGGCGACTTGCAATGGCGAGAGGTGTATGCTGTCGATCCGGTGTTGCTGTTCCGGTTTTCCGCGCTGACTTTCAACTCCCACAAAATCCATTACGACCGCACCTACGCCACCGAGGTGGAAAAATATCCGGGCTTGGTGGTCCACGGTCCGTTGCAGGCCTTGCTGCTGCTCGAATCGGCCAAGCGCAATCATCCGGGCCGCAAACCGGCGAGCTACAGCTTCCGGGCCATGCGACCTCTGTTCGATTTTGATCGAGTGTCCGTCTGCGGCCGGCCCGATCCGAACGGAGGCCACGATTTGTACACGGCCAACGGCGACGGCAACATCGCCATGCAGGCGACCATTTCCTGGAGATGATCCGATGAGTGAAAGACTGGAACGCTCGGTGCTGCTGGTGCCGGCCTCCAATTGGGGCATGATTCAAAAAACCGCCGGCGCCGGCGCCGATGCGGTCTGCATCGATCTGGAAGACGCCGTGGCGCCCGATGAAAAGGAAGCCAGCCGGACCAACGTGGTTCGGGCTTATCGGGAACTCGATTTCGGCAACAAACTCAGGATGTTCCGCATGAACGGGCTGGATACCCATTTCGCTTACCGGGATCTGGTCGAGATCGTGGAAGCGGCCGGCGACCGGATCGATTTGATCGTGGTCCCCAAGGTGAATCGTCCCGAGGATGTCTGTTTCGTGGCAACCCTGCTCGGACAGATCGAAAGCTACAAAAAGTTTTCCCGCCCCATCGGCATCGAAGCGCTGATCGAAACCGCGCTGGGCTGCGTGAATATCCGGGAAATCGCGGCTTGCTCCGAACGCTTGGAAGGGTTTGTCTACGGACCCGGCGATTACGCGGCCTCGGTGCGAATGCCGATGGAATCCATCGGGGAGTTGGACGAAAACGACCGCATTTATCCCGGCCATCGCTGGCACCATGTGATGCACTCGATCGTGAGCGCCGCCAAGGCTTACAACAAGCGGGCCATCGACGGGCCTTTCGCCGGCATCAAAAACGCCGAGGGTTTAGTGCAAGCCTGCAAAATCGGGCGGGCGATGGGATTCGACGGCAAATGGTGCATCCATCCGGGGCAAGTCGAGACGGCGAACCAGATTTTTGTCCCGTCGGAAAAGGAAATCGGCTGGGCGCGGACCGTCCTGAACGAATACGAAGCCGCGTTGCGGGAAGGCAGGGGCGCGATTAGCGTCAAGGGTAAAATGATCGATGTGGCGTCGCTGCGGATGTGCCGCGCCATCGTCGAAAGAGCCCAATTGGCTGGTTTGATCAACTGAGAGTATTTATGGCAAAAATTTTGGAAGGTTTGCGGGTGGTCGAGGGCACCGCGTTCGTGGCGGCGCCCTTGGCGGGGATGACGCTGGCGCAAATGGGCGCGGAAGTCATCCGTTTCGACCGCATTCGGGGCGGGCTCGACTATCACCGCTGGCCGGTCACTCACGACAACAAAAGCCTGTTCTGGGCGGGCTTGAACAAGGGCAAGCGCTCCCTCGCCGTGGACGTGAGCACCCCGCGCGGCCAAGAGATCGTGACCCGACTGATCTGCGCGCCGGGACCGGATGCCGGCATTTTCCTGACCAATCTCCGGGTCCGGGGCTGGATGGACTACGAGCACCTGAAGCAACACCGGGAAGATTTGATCATGCTGACCGTGCTGGGCACCCGCGACGGCGGGCCGGCGGTCGATTACACGATCAATCCCGGCGTCGGCTTTCCCCACGCCACGGGGCCGGAGGGTTCCAGCGACCCGGTCTGTCATGTTCTGCCGGCGTGGGATTGCATCACCGGCCAGATGGCGGCTCTCGGTCTGCTGGCGGCGGAGCGCCATCGCCGGCTGACCGGGCAGGGGCAGTCGGTGGAAATCGCGCTGAAGGATGTGGCGCTCGCCATGTTGGGCAATCTGGGGATCATCGGGGAGGTGATGGTCAACGACTTCGACCGCCCCAAGTACGGCAACTATCTGTACGGCGCTTACGGCAACGAGTTCGATACCGCAGATGGCCGGAAAGTGATGCTGGTGGGCCTGACCCGGCGGCAGTGGGACGGGGTGTGCGCGGTCACGGGATTGAAGCCGGAATTCGACGCCTTGGGCCAGCGCCTGGGCCTGGATTTAAACCGGGAAGGCGACCGCTTCAAGGCGCGTGAGGAAATTACCGCGCTGCTGGCGCCCTGGTTCCGGGCGAGGAAGGTGGAGGATTTCGCCAAGCCCTTCGATGACAACGGGGTGACTTGGTCGGTGTTCCGCAGCTTCAAGCAAGCAGTCCTGGAAGATCCCGATCTTTCGACGCGGCATCCGATGTTCGGCATGGTCGGGCAGCCGGGGATCGGGGATTATCTGGTTCCCGGTTCTCCGTTCGAGTTCGGCGAATTCGAGCGCACGCCGCCCGAGCGGGCTTCGGTGTTGGGCGAGCACACCGATGAAATCCTGTCAGGGATTTTGGGCCTGAGCGACCACGAAATTTCCAGGCTGCACGACAATAAAGTGGTGGCCGGTCCACGGCGCTGAGAGATCGTGCCAAATCGTTGAGTCGGGGAGGCGGAAGACCAGGCCCGCCGTTACGGCGCGGCGTTGCGGGAACGGTACGGGTTCAGCCACCTGCGTCTGTTTGTCGTGGTCGATTTCGGCATCGAGCGGGTGGTCTGGCGGGCGGTGGCGTGGCAACCGGCCTTTTCCTGAAGGGGCTTGCCCTGTAGCGCTCCGGGCGAACCGTGAATTTTGAGTTCGCGACTCCAGCCGGTCCAAGCGCGAGAAAAGCCCCCGGCGGGCCGGTGTTCGCAACGCTTACCGGCGTCCGGCGACTCGCATCGGGCCGCGCCAGCGGGCGACGAGGGCGAGCTGTCGGGCGCGCAGCTCGCCGTGCCATTGCCGTTGCTGACGGTGGCGTTAACCGCGAAGCTCCCGCCGGTTTCACCCCCGGTCAACGAAACTGCCGAGCGGCCCGAAGTACCCTCTGGCTTCTGGAATCCATCGAATATCGTAACTTTCGTGCCGTTCTAAAAAAATTGTCTGGTTTTCCTGCGAGGATTTTCCCGATAACGCAACGCTCAGGCGCGTCAGACGCAGGGTTGCCGCTCGGGAAGGAAGGAGGGTATCGTGGCGGCGACGGCACACCGCCCTATCCCGGAGACTCGCTCATGCGTTTTTTTAACACGGAAGGTCCGGTCGTTCCCGAAGACCATTACAGCGTACCTCCTTTGCGGCGCTGGGATTTGCCCGAAGTTCTCGCCCTGATTGATCGGAAGAAATACTTCCTGCTGCACGCCCCCCGGCAGACCGGCAAGACCACCTGCCTGCTGGCGCTGGCGGATCATGTCAACCGGGCCGGCCATCACCGGGCGGTGTACGCCAATCTGGAGCCGGCGCAGGCGGCGCGAGAAAACGTGGCGCTGGGCATGACCGGCATTGTGCAAACGATTGCTGCGGAAGCCGCCTGGCAAATCCAGGATTCCACCGCCGAGGCGCTGGCGCGCGAGGTTCTGGCGGAACAAGCAGCGACGGTCGCCCTAGGTCAATTCCTGGCGCGCTGGTGCGCGCGCTCGCCGCAGCCGCTGGTGCTGTTGTTGGACGAAGTCGATGCGCTGATCGGCGACACGCTGATTTCGCTGTTGCGCCAGTTGCGGGCCGGGTATCCCAAGCGGCCGACGCGGTTCCCGCAAACCGTGATTCTGTGCGGGGTGCGCGACTTGCGGGACTACCGGATTCGCGCGAGCGCGGAAAAAGCCGTCATCACCGGCGGCAGCGCCTTCAACATCAAGGCGGAATCGCTGCGCCTGGGGGATTTTAATGCAGCGGAAGTGCAGGCGTTGCTCCAGCAACATACCGAGGAAACCGGGCAGGCGTTCGCGCCCGAGGCGCTTGCGGCGGTGTGGACGCTGACCCAGGGACAACCCTGGTTGACGAATGCGTTGGCGTATGAAGCCTGTTTTCGGATGCCGGCCGGTCGCGACCGCCGGCAGCCGATCACCGGGGAGCGGATTGCGGAAGCCAAGGAAAACCTGATCCAGCGGCGGGTGACGCACCTGGATCAATTGGCCGACAAGCTGCGCGAGGACCGGGTGCGCCGCGTCATCGAACCGATGCTGGCCGGGCGAACGCTGGAGGACGCCGCGCCGGACGACATCGACTATCTGATCGATCTGGGCCTGTGCCGGATGGCGCCCGGCCAGGGGCTAACCCTCGCCAATCCGATCTATCGCGAAGTGCTGCCGCGAACGCTGGCGTTTATGCCGCAAGCGTCCCTGCCCACCATTACCCCGACTTGGCTCGATGCGGACGGAACCCTGAGCCCGGAGCGGTTGCTGGACGCCTTTCTGCGCTTCTGGCGGCAGCACGGCCAGCCGCTCTTGGGCAGCGCCCCCTACCACGAGATCGCCCCGCATCTGGTGCTGATGGCCTTCCTGCACCGGGTGGTCAACGGCGCGGGGACGCTGGAGCGCGAATACGCCATCGGGTCCGGGCGGATGGATTTGTGCCTGCGCTATGAAGCTATCACCTTGGGTATCGAACTCAAGGTCTGGCGCGAGGGCGAGCCGGACCCGCTGGCGGAGGGATTGGAGCAGTTGGACGGCTATCTGGCCGGGCTTGGGCTGGCTGGCGGCTGGCTAGTGATTTTCGACCGCCGTCCGGGGCAACCGCCGATCCGGGAGCGCACAGCCAGCGGCGAGATGTCCAGTCCGCAAGGGCGGCAGATTATCGTGGTGCGGGCCTGATCTGCACTACGGTTGCTGTTTTCGTTTCACTCCCTTCGCTTTCGCTCAATCTCGGAAGGGATGTCTGGCGAACGCCAGTCTATCCAGGCGCGAGAAAACCCCCGGCGGGCCGCCAAAGGCGGCCCGCCGGGGCTGTCGGGGCTTACCGGCACTCGGCTCGCATCGGTCCGTACCGCCAAGCGCCGAGCGCGAGCAGGGCGGCGAGGAGGAGCAGTGCCCACTGGGTCAGGGTCGGGATGTCCGACGGCGGAACGCTCTGGAACTGGCTGACGAAGGTGCACTTCACCGACTGGCCAGATCCCAAGTTGATGCGGTCGGGCGAGTCGCCGTTGTCGCAGGAAGCGCCGACCAGGGTCCAGCCGGCCGGCGGCGTCTGGCTGATCGCGTAGGCTCCGGCTTGCAGTCCCGCGAACGCCCGGCTGGCGGTCCCGCCGCTGGTCGTCAAGCTGAACGCGCCCAGTTGCGGGCTGGTGAAGGCGAAGGCGCCGTCGCCGCCCTGCGTTCGCTGCTCGATCACGATGCTGTTTTGCTTGAGATTGGTGAAGGTGCAGGTCACCGCTACGCCGGCGCTCAGTCGGATGCTGGCCGGGCTGCTGCCGTCGGAACAGGTGGCGGCGCTCAAGTTCCAGCCGGCCGGAACCGTCTCGCTCAGGTCGTAGGTGCCGGGCGCGAGGTTGCCGAAGCTGCGCTGGGCTTCGCCGTTCACCGTGGTCAGGCTGAAGTTGCCCAAGGTTTGGCTGGCGAAGGGGAAGGTGCCATCCCCGCCGACCGCGCGCTTGATCACGGTTATGGTGTCCTGCTTCTCGTTCTCGAAAGTGCATCGCACCGTCTGGCCGGGCGCCAGTTGGACGCTGCTCGGGGAGTTGCCGTTGTCGCAGGTGGCGGCGGTCTGCCGCCAGCCGGCCGGAACCGTCTCGCTCAGGTCGTAAGTGCCGGGTGCGAGGTTGCCGAAGCTGCGTTGAGCTTCGCCTTTGACTGTCTTCAGGTTGAAGTTGCCCAAGGTTTGGCTGACGAACGGGAAGGTCGCGTCCCCGCCCGCCGCGCGCTTGATCACGGTGATGGTGTCCTGCTTCTCGTTGTCGAAGGTGCATTTCACCGTCTGGCCGGGCGCCAGTTGGATATTGCTCGGGGAGTTACCGTTGTCGCAGGTGGCGCCGGTCTGCCGCCAGCCGACCGGGACGGTCTCGGCGAGGTTGTAGGTGCCGGCCGCCAGCCCGGTGAGCGATTGGCTGGCGACCCCGTTGGCGGTGGTCAGGGTGAACGGGGCGACCGGGGTAGCGGCGGGGCCGGTGGCGGTGAAGGCGAAGGCGCCGTCACCGCCTTGGGTCCGCTTTTCGACCACGATGGTGTCCTGCTTGAGGTTGAGGAAGACGCAGACCACCGTTTCGCCGGGGCTCAGGTCGATCCGGTTCGCCGGGCTGCCGTCGGAGCAGGTCGGGGTGCCGCTCAGGGTCCAGCCGGCCGGAACCGTCTCGCTCAGGTCGTAAATGCCGGGCGCGAGGTTGCCGAAGCTGCGCTGGGCTTCGCCTTTCACGGTCTTGAGGTTGAAATTGCCCAGGGTTTGGCTGACGAAGGGGAAGGTCGCGTCCCCGCCGACCGCGCGCTTGATCACGGTGATGGTGTCCTGCTTCTCGTTGTCGAAGGTGCATTTCACCGTCTGGCCGGGCGCCAGTTGGATATTGCTGGGGGAGTTACCGTTGTCGCAGGTGGCGGCGGTCTGCCGCCAGCCGGCCGGGACGGTCTCGGCGATGGCGTAGGTGCCGGCCGCCAGCCCGCCGAACGACTGGCTGGCAACCCCGTTGCTGGTGTTCAGGGCGAAGGTGCCGATAGCCGGGCTGCCGGTGAAGCTGAAGCGGTCGTCCCCGCCGACCGCGCGCTTCTCCACGATGATGGTGTCTTGCCTGGCGTTGTCGAAGGTGCAGGTGACCGTCTCGCCGGGGTCGAGGGCGATGCGGTTGACCGGGCTGCCGTCGGAGCAGGTGGCGGCGGTCAGGCTCCAGCCGGCGGGCACGATCTCGCTCAGGTCGTAAACGCCGTCCGCCAGGTTGTCGAAGCTGCGCTGGGCCAGGCCGTTGACCGTGGTCAGGCTGAAGTTGCCGAGCGACTGGCTGGCGAAATCGAAGGTCGCGTCGCCGCCCGCCGCCCGCTTGACCACGACGATGCTGTCTCGCTTGGTATTCTGGAAGGTACAGGTGACGTCTTCGCCAGCGGCGAGGTTGATGTTGCTGGGGTTGCTACCATCGGAGCAGGTCACGCTGTCCAATCGCCAGCCATTGGGGACAGTCTCGCTCACGTCGTAGGTGCCCGGCGCAAGGTTGCTAAACGTCTGCTGCGCCGTCCCGTTGACCGTCGTTAGGCTGAAGGCGCCCAACTGCGAGCTGGTGAAGTCGAAGCTGCCGTTACCGTTCAGCGCGCTCTTCACGATCACCAGGGTTCCGGATGACTGCATTTGCGCAACGGCGTCGCATGCCTGGCACGCACCACCAGCGGCATTGAAGAAGTTTCCGCCGATATACACTTTCGAGGCGTCGAGGACAATGGCCTGAATGCTGCCGGCATTGCCGCCTGCGCCCCCACCCAGCCCGGAAAAAGCGCTGCCGTTCCATTGGACAATGTTTTGGCTGCCCGTAAAGTTAAATCTGCCGCCGACATACACCGTTGACCCGTTAAAGGCAAAGGCACGTACTTCGGCATCGGTCAAGCCGCTGCCGAGCGCGGACCAGGCGCTGCCATCCCATTTGGCAAGGTTGTTGACGGTGGTGTTGCCCGAGTCACATGCCGCATTACCGCACACGGACAGAAAAACGCCGCCCGCGTACAAGTCACCGGAAGCATCCACCGCGAGCGAGCCTACAAAGGGATTTCCCACTGCCGTAGCTTCGCCCACTCCAAAGTTGAGGGGTGTCCAGGTTGTGCCATCCCATTGGGCAATATAGTTGGCCTTGGTGTTGCCGCCGCCGCAGCTTGTATTGCCGCAAATGAAAGCAAAAGTGCCCCCCGCATACAGCGTGGTGCCATTGACCGCAAGCGCCGAAACCTGGGCGTCCACTCCAAAACCCACGGCAGACCAGGTAGTCCCGTCCCACTGCGCTACATGGCTGCAGGGGTTGCAGGTGCCTGCAACCGTGAATCTGCCGCCCGCAATCACATTGCTTCCCAACTTGGCGAGCGCATCAACCTCCAAATCTGTGCCTGTGCCCACCGCGGTCCAGGTGGTGCCATCCCATTTGGCGATATGGTTGGCAGGGGTGTTGCCGGCGTTGCACTGCGCATTGCCGCAAATTTCGGTAAACGCACCGCCCGCATACAGGTCGGTGCCGTCCACCAGGAGCGCTTGGACCTGATTGTTGAGCCCAAAGCCGAGGGGTGTCCAGCTCGTGCCGTCCCATTTGGCGATAGCGTTGCAGCCGCCTGCGCCGACATTCTTGGAGGTGCATGTGCCGAATGCGTCCGCTTGGGAGCCGGCTGCATACAGTGTGGTGCCGTCATGCGCGAGCGCGTACACGATACCGTTCGTCACCCCACCACCCACATCGGTCCAGAGCAAGGGGGCGGGGCGGCCGCGGCCAGCAGCAGGACCGCAACCAGGATGAGCCTTGTGGCCCGGAACCGTGTGAGTTGGGTTGAGAGAGTTGACATGTTTTCCTCCAGATAGTGAGAGTGCGTCCGATAACGGTTCGTGGGGCGGCACCTGGCGCCCGCCCCTGGGCACCGTCTCGCTCACGTCGTAGGTGCCGGGCACGAGGAGGTCAAAGGTCCGCTGCACCGTGCCGTTGACCGTGGTCAGGCTGAAATTGCCCAACGCCTGACTGTTGAAATTGAACGTGGCGTCGCCGAACAGCGCGTTCTTGACCACGGTCAGGCTGGTGCGCTTGGTGTTGGTGTAGGTGCAGGTGACGTTTTCGCTCAACGCCAAGTCGATTCTGGCCGGATTGCTGCCGTCGGAGCAGATCGCGCCGGTCAGGTCCCAAGCCGGCGACAGCAGTTCGGTAACGGAAAAAAAGCCCGGTAACAGGTCGGGGAAGATGCGCTGTGCCGTGCCGCCCGTCGTGGTCAGGGTGAAGCCCGCCGGCGATGGAAATTGTAAATCTTTAAGCCCTTTCAGAGAATACCGAGATTTCCGGTAACCGGTATCGGTATTTCTGACGGCGGGGTTGGTCGCCGAGCCGACAGATTCCGCCCGGCGCCGATCCGGGAGCGGACGACGGGCGGCGAACAGAGAAGGCCGTAGGCCGCAGGATGGATAGATCGTAGCGAAACCCATCCTGCGGCCTTGCCCGCGACCCTTGATCAGCCGCCGTAGACCATCGCTTCGACGATCTCGTAGCGCTCCTGGCCGGCTTGGATCAGGTACAGGTCCCCCCGCTTGGTCGCACGGAAACGCTGGCTGCCGTCGGCCTGGCTGAGGTCGGCGCTGACCGCCTTGCCCCGCTTGAAGAAGATGAAGCGCTTGCGGCCGTCGGGGCGGGTCACCACCACCGTCGCGGTGCCGCCGCCCTCGCGGGCCACGGCGGCGTCGCACTGGACCATCGGGGCGCCCGCGCCTTGCGCGCACTGGACCGGGCCGTGCGCGTCGAAGTCGCCGCGCCCGGCGCGCTCGGAGCTGTCGCCCCGGGACGGGGCGGGGCTGGCGTGGCCGCCGCCGCCCGGCGCCTTGAACGAAAGCACCTCGCACTCGCCGGTGCTCTTGTCCCTGGCGGTGTAGGTGATCTGCGGCTCGCTCCCGCCCTGGGGCGTGATATCGACCCAGACCCCGGCGGAGTTGGCGGAGATCTGTCCGTCGGGCCGCTTGGTGACCTTGGCCACCTTGCCGTTGATGCGGACCTGACCCTTCGCGTTCGAATCGGCCGTGATGCCGGCCCCGCACTTGGCGGCGAACAAAGGCACCTCGGCGCTGGCGGCGCCGGTCGCGAAGGCCGCGACTGCGGCAAGCAGGAGTCTCTTGTTCATCGTGTTCTCCAGTCTCTAATGGCTCGGTTGAAGGAATAAAGCGGGCGGGTTTGCGGGTCGAAAAAGGGCGACGCGGCGCCGGTCCGTCGGCGCCGGTTCCCGGCGTTGCGCTAGGGCCGGTACAGTTTCTCCACCGGCGGCACGACGTTCGCGTTACAGAGCGCGCCGTAGCAGCAGAGGTGACAGATCAGATCGTCGCGCAAGGTGGAGCTGTCGTACCTGAAGCAGGCCACCTTGTCCGAACTCTGCATGAACCAGAGCTGATGACAGGTCGCCTCGTTGACGCGGCGCTTCCACAGCGCACAACCCGAACAATAGGCCGCGCAGCATGGGGTGACGATGACGGCTCATGCAAATTCACCGGTCATTTAGTGACACATTTTATCGCAAAAATCCATCGGAAAAATCCAGCCATTTCGCGTCCGCCCGACACCGGGAGCGCATTACTGGCAAGAGCCGTCAATCCAGCAGGAAGACCAGCAGGATCGTTTCGCCTCGGCGGTCCCGGCCGGCGATCAGCAGCCCGGACAGAGCGGCGCCATCCCCCAAGGAATAGACCGCCACAGTTCCCGTTTCGGCGGCGTCATAGACCGCCGCCAGCGCTCGCCGCCCGGCTTCGGGGTCGGCGGTGGCGTCCAAAAGCATCGCGGCCGATGACCGGGCCGCCGGGTCGGCGATGCTCCGCAGTTCGGCCACGATGTCGCGCCGATCCGCCTGGCGCTGGTAAATCCGTCGCCAGGACGCCATCCAGGCTTCCTCGCCGAATCGCTCCCACGTCTTGCCGAGGAAATAGCGGTAACGCTTCAGCGCGGCGGCTTCCAGGTCTTCCGCGCGCTCCGTCCGGTCGCAGAACACGGCGCTGCCAAATCCGGCTTGACTGGGCGGGCCGTATGCCGCCTGCAAGTTCGCGATGGTCTCGGATCGTGTCATGGGATAGCCTCAGAGCCTATACGAAAACGCCCCTCTCCCTGCGGGAGAGGGGCAGGGGGGGAGGGTTTATTCCGCATGTTAAGGTGAGCCATCTGCCTGACTCAACGCCCGAAAATCACGGCTTCCGGAATATTCGGCGTTCGGTGTTCGCTCAGGAGTCGGCCATGATCCGAAAACCCGCCTGGGTCCGGGTTTCCGGCACAGCCGGCCGGTCGGTGATGACCAGCGAAGCGCCGGGTTGCAGCAGCTCGTACACCTGCCGGGCGAATTGCGCCGGCGGATGCACCCGCGCGCCGAGGTCGAGCCGCGCCGGCAACTGGCCGCTCTGGGACGGCAGGCCCACCGCCATCCAGCGCCGCTGTGGCCGGTCCGGGGCGAGGGGGCTGGGCGCCTGGACGAATCCGTCCAGCGCGACGAACACGCCGGCTCCGAGCGGTTTGCGGGGATCGCTGATCCGCACCTCGGCCTCGCCGATCAGGACGCCGTTGCGGTAGACGTACATCCGGCGGTCGGGTCCGCTGACCAAGATGCTGACCGGGCCTTGCGGCGCCTTGTGCGGCTCCCAGACGAAGCGTTCCCCTCGCGGCGTTGGTGGCACCTTGCCGCTGGCGTCGGGATCGACCGGCGCGGCGATGCCCGGATGGACGATTTCCGCCGGCGCCGAATGCGCGTCGGCGATGACGACGTGGGTGCCGGAATGGGTGACGCCGTAGAGCTTCCGGGAGAATTCCAGCGGCAGCCGCACGCAGCCGTGGGAGGCGGGATAGCCGGGGAGCTTGCCGGCGTGCAGGGCGATGCCGTCCCAGGTGAGCCGTTCCATGTAGGGCATGGCCGCGCCCTGGTAGGTGCTGGAGACGTGCTGCTGGTCTTTCTCCAGCACGCTGAACACCCCGGTCGGCGTCTCGTGGCCCGGTTTGCCGGTGCTGACCGTGGACGCGCCGATGCGGACGCCGTTGCGGTAGACGTAGGCGCGCTGCTCCGGGATGCTGACGATGATCACCACCGGCCCGCTCGGCGCGCGTTCGGGGTGCCAGGTGAACTCGCCGGGCTTGAGGGTGGCGGCGTCGCGCACGTCCGGGGCGGTGGGGGCTGGCGCTGGCGCCGCCGCTGCCGCTGCCGCTGTCCGATGTCCGGCGGCATGGCTCGCGATCGGCGCGTGGTGCGGCGCCGATTCCGCTCGGTGGGATTGCCCCGGTCCGGAAAAAGTGGCGCAACCGGCCGTCAGGATCAGGGATGAAACCAGCGCCGCCAATGGCGGCGCCGAATGCGGGATTCGGAGAGGGTTATGCATGGCTGTTGTTATGTCCGGTATTCGAGACCGCCTTCCGTGCACCGGTATCAGCAGCGAAGGCGACGGGGCTGCGGCTTCGGAGAGAAGCCGCAGCGGTTCATGCGTCGCTCGCTCAGCGCAGCACGGCGAAATCGGCGCGACAGCCCTGGTTGACCCAAATGCCCTTGCGGTCGTAGCCCCAAGTCGAGTTGAAGCGGCAGGTGGATTTGGACAGTTGGCGCTGGATCTCGACCCGGCCCCGGCCGACCCGGGCGGCGCAGTACTGCTCGCCGTCGCCGATGGACTCGCAGCGCACCACCTGATCGGGCGCATAACCGCCGTAGCTGTAGTTGGGGTGCGGCTCGTAGCGGTAATCGCTGTCATCGCGATGGCGGTTGGCCAGCGCCACCGCGCCGAGGACGCCGAGCGCCACGACCGCAGCGGCGGCGGCGTGCTTGTCGTCGTGATCGCGGGAGCCCCCGGAGGAATCGCCGATCCGGAACTGGGCGCGGCAGCCGTTGCTGACCCAGATGCCCCGCCGGTCGTAGCCCCAGGTGTCACCCTCGTAGCAGCCGTGCTTGCTGTACTGCGTCACCAGCCGCACCCCGCCGCGCGTGTCGGCGGCGCAGCGGTTGGTCTGCCC
>ERZ761602.4870-NODE-4870-length-16544-cov-6.071684_pt1 | contig 16544 bp, 8 predicted proteins | sample MGYA00512165_ERZ761602 | MGnify/ENA primary metagenome ERZ761602 (study PRJEB28899, sample SAMN02445085) | bioreactor sludge metagenome | biome: EBPR sludge; isolation source: Thorneside wastewater treatment plant | place: Australia: Brisbane, Thorneside...
GCTTTAGCCAATCCAATTATGTTTCTATTCTGCCTTCGGATAGCGAAGAGGACATCATCAGAAAAGCAGCCAACATAAGACCTACTGAAAGGCAACTTCGCTGGCAGCAATTAGAACTGACAGCCTTTTTTCATTTTGGTATGAATACATTCACCGGAAAAGAGTGGGGAACCGGTAAGGAAGACCCTAAAATTTTCAATCCCTCAAATCTGGATGCCGAACAATGGATGAGAATAGTGAAGGATGCCGGTTTTAAACAGGTAATCATTACGGCCAAGCACCACGATGGATTTTGCCTTTGGCCGACAAACACAACAGCCCATTCGGTAAAAAGCAGCCCATGGAAAAATGGCAACGGTGATGTAGTTCGCCAGGTGGCAGAAGCCTGCCGCAAATACGAGTTAGGTTTTGGCGTGTATCTGTCGCCCTGGGATATGAACGCGCCAATGTACGGAACAGATTCATACAATGACTTTTTTGTGAAACAACTTACAGAACTGCTTACGCAGTATGGTAGAGTAGATGAAGTATGGTTTGATGGTGCCAACGGAGAAGGCCCCAATGGTAGAAAGCAAGAGTATGATTTTGTGAGATGGTACCAACTTATCAGGAAATTACAGCCACAGGCAGTTATTGCAATTATGGGCCCCGATGTGCGCTGGGTTGGAACCGAAACCGGAGTGGGCCGCGAACAGGAGTGGAGTGTAGTGCCGTCAGATAATATGGATGCTACTTCCATTGCCAAGTCATCCCAGCAGGATCAGGTTTTTAAACCAATAGGAGATATGCGCGGCGACAACCTTGGCAGTCGCGAAAAAATTGCAAAAGCAAAAGGGCTGGTTTGGTATCCTGCCGAAACGGATGTATCAATCAGGCCGGGTTGGTTTTATCACGAAAAAGAAGATAACAAAGTTAAAACCCCCAAACACCTCAACGATATTTACTACACGTCTGTTGGAATGAACGGAGTTTTACTTTTAAATATCCCCCCCGATAAGCGCGGCCTCGTACATGACGCCGATATTGAAAATTTACAGGAATGGACAAGGATTAGAACAAACACGTTTTCAAATAATCTTCTGAAAAACGCTCAAGTAAAGGGCTTAGGCTCGTTGAAACGCAAGAAGCTTTTTGATGGTAAAGACGGAACCCATTACACAACTAAGAGAAAAGCGGATAAAGCCTCAATAGAATTCACTCTTAAAAGTCCTGTAACTTTTGACGTGCTTGCCTTGCAGGAGAATATTAAACTTGGCCAACGCATCGAAAAATTTTCAGCATATTATGAAGATAACGGTAGTTGGAAAAAATTTACCGAAGGTACAACTGTAGGTCTCAAGAGGTTATTGCGTTTTAATAAGGCTACTACAGGTAAAATTAAATTAGAAATAGAGTCATCTCGATTGAATCCCTACATTGCCGAGGTGGGATTATATCTTCAACCGGAAATAAATTAACAATTGTATCATGATTAGATCAACCTTAATTTTAATCGTCTTATTTTTTTATCAGCATCTGAGTTCGCAAAATCAAATTGATATTATCCCCCGACCCGTTTCATTAAATGTGGGGAACGGTGTTTTTGTGATTGATAAATTTACAACAGTCAATTTTCAGGAAAATAGTGACTTAATTACTCCTGCAAATTTTTTCGTTCGTTCAATAAAAGATATTTCGGATATTAATATTCCTTTCAATAAGTCTGGTAAAAAAATAATTGAACTAAAAATTGATAAAAATGCAGTTCCTCAGGCCGAGGGCTATAAGCTTTCCGTATCGCCTCGTAAAATATTAATAATAGCAAATTCAAATCAGGGGATTTTGTATGCCATTCAAAGTATTTTGCAAACTCTGCCTGCCATCCGCACCAATGCTGTGCTTGAAGTACCTGCAATGGAAGTGATGGATTATCCACGCTTCAGATATCGCGGTATGCATTTAGATGTGAGCCGCCATTTTTTTTCACCTGAAACAATCAGAACCTATATTGACCTGATTGCAAAATATAAGTTCAATATATTTCATTGGCATTTGATTGATGATCAGGGCTGGCGTCTCGAAATAAAAAAACATCCCAGGCTTACCACAATTGGCGCCTGGCGTGTAAACCGGAATTATAAAGACTGGGAAAGTCGCGAAATTTTGCAAGAAGGAGAAAAGCCCACCTACGGCGGATTTTACACGCAGGAAGAGGTTAAAGAAATTGTTCAATATGCAACAGAGCGGGGTGTAACAGTAATTCCCGAAATTGAAATGCCGGCGCACGTTGAATCGGCCATAGCGGCGTATCCGCATCTGTCTTGTATTCAAAAGCCTCAGTCCGTTTTGCCTGGCGGCATTTACCCTCCCGATTTTCAAACCAGTTATTGCGCAGGTAATGAGGATGTGTTTAAGTTCCTGGAAGATGTACTTACAGAAGCGATGGCTTTGTTTCCTTCAAAATATATTCATATTGGTGGCGATGAACTGGATAAAAAATTCTGGGAAAAATGTCCCAAATGCCGCAAACGTATGAAAGATGAAAGGCTGAAAGATGTGGATGAACTGCAAAGCTATTTTATCAAGCGGATGGAGAAGTTTTTGAACTCGAAAGGCAGGCAAATTATTGGTTGGGATGAAATTTTAGAGGGTGGCTTGGCCCCCGAAGCTACTGTAATGAGTTGGAGGGGAGAAGCAGGTGGCATAGCTGCGGCAAAAATGGGCCATGATGTGATTATGACTCCTGGCAACCCGCTGTATTTCGATCAATACCAGGCAGGGCCACAAGGCGAACCACTTGCCATAGGAGGTTTCAATTCGTTGAAGAAGGTGTATGATTATAATCCTGTTCCAAAAGAGCTGGACGAAGATCAGGCAAAATATATTTTGGGCGCACAGGCCAATTTGTGGACTGAGTTTATAAAAACAAGAAGCCATGTAGAGTACATGGTATTGCCTCGAATGGCCGCACTTTCGGAGGTGGTTTGGGCACCGCTCAACCGAAAGGATTTTAATGACTTTAGAAATCGTCTGCAATCGCATTTTGTGGCCTACGATCAATTAGGATTAAATTATTCAAAAGGGAACTATACTGTTGATATAAAGCCGTTAACCGGCAACGGCAAACTGAAAGTACAATTATATACCGAAATGAAGAATGCCGAAATTCGCTACACGACCAACGGTTCTCAGCCGGACGTGAACAGCTGGCTTTATAGCGAGCCTTTTGATGTAAAATCCTCCGTCAACGTTCAGGCCATTACTGTTGAAAACGGGAAAATAATGAACGTTGTACCGTCTTCGCAATCATTTGCCATGCACGAAGCAATCGGTAGCGCGATCTCTTATAAAAATCATCCCAGTAATTCATACATGGCTGATGGGCCAAACTCTTTGGTAGATGGCATAAGAGGTACCTATGCAGTAGGTAAATTCTGGCATGGATTCTATGCCAATGATTTAGTAGCCACAATAGACCTTGGTGCCACAAAAAACATTTCTTCTCTTGGTTTGGGTTGTTTGCAGCACTATCGGGATTGGATATTTTTACCTTCTCAGGTGAATTTTGAAATTTCAAACGACGGCAAGAATTATAAAGCGGTTGGAGCGGTTATGAATGATTTACCACCAACAGAAACAAAACCTGTTATTAAAGATTTTAAAGTAAATTTAAGTAATACCCAAGCCCGATATATCCGCGTTCTTGCAAAAATTCTCACCGAGGCTCCCAAAGACCACCCAGGCGAGGGAAAACCTGTTTGGATTTTTGCTGATGAAATATTGGTGGAATAGAATTAATTGTTAATGAATTATAAGCGTGTTGAAAACAGCACGCTTTTTTGTTGATTAACAGTTAATAATTGTCTACTTTAGCGTTCACCAAAATTTTACTCATGAAATGGTTTTCGCTTCCGGCAGTTTTTTGTTTTTTCATTTTAGCTACTACCGATGTTTTTTCCCAATCGTGGAAACCCGCCGGAAATAAGATACTAACATCATGGGGTGAACAATTAAACCCAAATAGTGTTTGGCAGGAATATCCTCGTCCACAATTGGTAAGAAGCAACTGGCAAAATCTCAATGGCCTTTGGCAGTATGCTATCACACCCACTTCACAGCAAACGATTCCTACTACCTTCAACGGCCAGATTTTGGTGCCTTTTGGAGTGGAATCTGCTCTGTCCGGCGTTGGGAAAACTGTTGGAAAGGATCAACTTCTTTGGTATCGCAATACTGTCAATACAAAGATTCCTTCGGGCGGTGATCAACTTATATTACATTTTGGAGCGGTTGACTGGCAATGCGATGTTTTTGTAAATGGATTAAATGTGGGTAGGCACGAAGGCGGTTCCGATCCTTTCAGTTTTAATATTACGAAGTTTTTAAAGAAGGGAAACAAGCAGGAGATTGCATTGCGTGTTTGGGATCCTACTGACGATGGCCCTCAGCCAAGAGGCAAACAAATTAATACCCCTCACGGCATCTGGTACACGCCTGTTACTGGTGTTTGGCAAACTGCATGGACTGAGGTGGTACCCTCAACTTTTATAGCAAGTACCAAACATACACCCGATGTTGATAACAAGCAGCTAAAAGTTCGGGGGGATATTGAGGGGGCTTTACCAGGTGATGTTGTGAGGTTTGTAGCATTCGATGGCGAAAATATGCTGGGTGAAGCCACGCTGCCTTCGGGAGTTGAGGGAAGCCTTGATATTGCCAATCCTAAACTCTGGTCGCCGTCTTCACCATTTTTGTATAAACTTAAAATTTATCTGCTGCGTGGCGTAAAACAAATTGACTATGCTGAGAGTTATTTTGCAATGCGTAAAGTTTCGTTAGTAGAAGACAGGAATGGCATTCAGCGCCTGGCATTGAATAATGAAATCTTGTTTCACTACGGTCCGCTCGATCAGGGTTGGTGGCCCGACGGGCTGCTAACTGCTCCATCTGACGAAGCGCTCGCATTTGATGTAGTAAAGACAAAAGAAATGGGTTTTAATATGATTCGTAAACACATTAAGGCTGAGCCTGCCAGGTGGTATAAGCACTGTGACAGTATTGGAATAATGATTTGGCAGGATATGCCAAGTGGCGATATGGGAGGTAATCATTGGGATATGAATCCCGGGAAAATATCAGGATTTAATCATGAAAAGAGCCGCTCATCTCAATCGGAAGGATATTATAGAAAAGAGTGGAAAGCCATTATTGATGCGCTACATAATTTTCCCTCAATAGTAGTGTGGGTGCCTTTTAACGAAGCATGGGGACAATTTAAAACAAAGGATATTACTGAATGGACAATGAACTACGACCCATCCAGGCTGGTTAACCCCGCGAGCGGAGGTAACTACTTTAAGACGGGCCATATTTTTGATATTCATAACTATCCCGACCCGATGATGCCTGATCCGAATGTGTACAAAAGTTGGGATATGGCTTTAGTTTTGGGAGAGTTTGGCGGTCTTGGTCTGCCCGTCGAAGGACATACATGGCAGGTTAAGGACAATTGGGGCTATCAAAGTTTTAAAAATAAAGAAGAGTTGTTGGAACGCTATAGACGCCTCATGGGCGATTTGAAACGGTTAATTACCATGGGACTTTCGGCCGGTGTGTACACGCAAACGACCGACGTTGAAATAGAAACAAATGGTATTATGACTTATGATAGAAAGGTTATCAAAATTCCATTGGCAGAACTTAATCGCCTTCATGGCGAGTTATATAAAATCAAATAAGCCAGGGATTGTTGTACCATTTATCATGATTCAAAAACAGATTCGTCTATTCTACAACCGCTTGGCAATTCATTATAGCATCTGATTGTGAAAAGAAAAATCGTTTACGCCATAGTTGCTGTTTGTTCGTTTGTGATTCTTGGAATTATCGCGGTTCGTTGCACACATCCCGAAAAAAAAGAAACTGCATCGTCAAATGGTTACGTTGGTGATTCGTCATGCGTAAGTTGCCATAAAAAAGAACACGATGAATGGAAATTATCTGATCATTTCAGGGCAATGGAAGTTCCTAATGATAGCACAGTATTGGGCGATTTCAATAATGCAACTTATTCTGCCGATGGTATTACTTCCAGATTTTTTAAAAAAGGGAAAAGGTTTTTTATCAATACACAGGGCGAAGACGGGCAGTACCACGACTATGAGATCAAATACACCTTTGGCTATTTCCCTTTACAACAATACCTGATTGAATTTGACAGGGGACGTATGCAGGTTACCCGCCAAAGTTGGGACAGTCGAGATAATAAATGGTTTCATCAATACGCCGGGCAAAAAATCCCTCCAAACGACTGGCTGCATTGGACGGGAAATGCGCAAAACTGGAACACGATGTGCGGTGAATGTCATACGACCAACTACCAGAAGAATTTCAATTTCGAAACAGATAGTTACCAAACTACCTACAGTCAAATCACCGTTAGCTGCGAAACCTGCCATGGCCCGGCAAAAAGGCATATTGATTATATAAATGGTGAGTATAAAGACGGAGATAAAACTCCAGGGTCGTTTTTGTTGACGGCAAAGAACAGCACACAGGCGCAGGAAATCCAGTCCTGCTTTCCCTGTCACGCACGTAAAGGAAATATCAGCTCTAAGATGTTGAACTCCGGGGAGATAATGGATGACTACATTCCTGAAATACCATCAACAGAGTATTATCATGCAGACGGGCAGGTCAACGATGAGGATTACACCTACGCTTCATTTCTTCAGAGTGTCATGTATCACCGCGATGTGAAATGCAGCAACTGCCATAATTCCCACACCGGAAAACTGATTATTGCCGGTAATGGCGTATGCAATCAGTGCCACTACAAAAAGAACTATGACAGTCCCGAACACACTTTTCATGCTGTAGGTACTGATGGGGCAATGTGTAAGAACTGCCACATGCCTTCAAAATATTACATGGGTAACGACCTCAGGCACGATCATATTTTCCGTTCTCCACGGCCGGACCTCTCAATAAAAAGCGGAACGCCCAATGCCTGTAATGACTGTCATAACGATAAGCCGGCACAGTGGGCTGCTGATGCAGTAGTACGGTGGTATGGTGCAAATCGTCCCTATCATTTTGCCGAAGATTTAATCCCTGGTAGCAAAATGGACGCTCAGTCGCAAGCACATCTTATCAGAATACTATCGGACACAGCAACTCCGTCAATCATAAAGGCAACTGCTGTGCACTACATAGGAAATATTAATGATAACAACAGTTTGCAGGCGATATTAAGCCAGCTAAGTCATAAAGATGCGCAGGTTCGATACCGTTCAGTAATTGCTCTGACTAACTTTCCGCCTTTGCAATGGCAGGCCTCTTTAGTGCCAATGCTCGAAGATAAAGTGAGGGCGGTGCGGATTGCTGCCGCAAATTTGCTATTATCTTCAAACAATCCACAATATCTTGGGCAGTTTGGTGAGCCATATGTAAAGGCCGCTGCAGAGCTGAGTGACTATGTTTTATACCAGGCTGATTTTGCATCGGGGAATGTGATGGCAGCTGACTATTTCTTAAAACTTAAAAATTACGACCGGGCTGAAACCTATTACCTGCGCGGCTTGCAGAAAGACAGCGCCATGAATTACGCCCGCTTAAATCTTTCTACGCTCTACAACATTGTAGGCAGAAACCCTGATGCTTTAAAGGTTTTGCAGGATGCTCTAAAAACTGATCCAAAAAATGATCGAATATATTTTAATCTTGCGCTTTTATTTAACGAGATGAATCAACCGGTAGAGGTTGAGAAGAATTTAAAAAAAGCTATTGAGTTAAAAACACAGAACCCCCGTGTTTATTACAATTTCGGCGTGTTGTTACAACAAAGGCAGTTGCCGCGTGAGGCTGAAAAACAATATCTGGCAGGATTACGAATTGCTGCAACGGATGTAGATATCAATTATGCGTTATGTGTGCTTTATTTGCAGGAAAATCAACCACAAAAAGCGATTCAATATGCTCAGGTGCTTAAACAACACTACCCGACCGATCAAAGGTTCGTTCCTTTGTATCAGCAGTTAGGGTTAAAAAATTAAGCCGCATCAACGATGCAGCTTAAAATATTTCGCCCCGCTGTGTATTATTTCTTTGAGAACTTATAATATGAAATTGTATGATAAGTTTCCCCGGGTTTCACTACCGTGCTGGGGAACGCAGGTTGATTGGGGCTGTCAGGATAATGCTGGGTTTCCAAACAAAATGCTGTTCTAAAATCGTCTTTAAATCCACCTACCAATGTGTTTTTACTTTGCATGAAGTTGCCGGTATAAAGTTGAACTCCGGGTTCCTGCGTTAAAACATCCAGAATAATTCCTGTTTTATCTCCAATGGCACGGGCGGCGTGGATCATTCCATAATCACCTTTGGTACCGTTTAATACATAGCAATGGTCGTAGCCTTTGCCTGCTTTTAATTGTTCATTATTATCCTCAATTCTTGCTCCTATTGCTGTCGGCTTTGTGAAATCGAATGGAGTGCCCGCAGTCGTTTGAATGCCGGTTGGGATTAAAGTTGTATCAACCGGAATGTATTTATCTGCAAATATTTGCATTTGATGCCCGAGAATATCGCCGCTGCCCGCTCCGTTCAGGTTAAAAAATGCGTGATTAGTCAGGTTTACAACGGTTGGTTTGGTGGTGGTTGCTGTGTATTCCATTTTCACGGCATTATCTGCGGTTAGGCTGTAAACAACTTTGGTTTTCAATTCGCCGGGATAGCCTTCCTCCATGTCGGGGCTTGTGTAGCTGAGTTCCAGGGTGCTGTCGTTAGGTTGTATCGCATCCCACACCACATATTGAAATCCTTTTTTACCACCATGTAATGTATTAGCGCCGTTATTTAACGCCAATGTATATTCCTGTCCGTCTAACTTAAATTTTCCTTTCGCTATCCTGTTCCCATAGCGGCCTATAGTTGCGCCAAGGTACGGTTCAGTTGCGTTTTTAAAACTTTCTGCTCCGTCCATTGAAATAACAACATCGGTCATTTTTCCAGCGCTGTCTGGAACCAGCAAACTCACAAAGCGCCCACCGTAATTTGTAATGGCGAGTTGCATGCCTTTTGCGTTTTTCAATGTGTAAAGAGCCGTTTTTTTGCCATCAATCGTCGCGTCAAATTTAGAAGCGATGATTCCGGTAGCTTCCGTTGCAGTTGAGTCTTCTCCTTCGTTTTTCTGATCGCCCGCATTATTACAGGAGAATAAAAAAAGCGTGAAGGCGGTAAACGTGAGGAGTGTAATAGATTTGTTCATTTGTTTATATTTTTTAATTAAAACTGATCATTGGTATGAAGCCTACTATGGATGAATATTGATTGCAACTGGCAATATAAAGGTTGAATTTACAATAATATTCCGTATTTAGCTAACTCTGCCGGGGGTGGTTAAAAAAGAAATATTCTTTTCCACATTTGAAAGTGTTTTATACCCTTGTTTTGTGCATAAATGAATTAGCCCACTAATGCTTGTTCCGTTATTTTCGCAGGCACATCTAAAGTTAGATTACCGTGAGATTAAAAACACTGGAAATTAAGGGATTTAAGAGTTTTGCCGACAAAACAGTCGTTAATTTTGATGATAACATTACGGGGATTGTAGGACCGAATGGTTGCGGTAAATCGAATATTGTGGATAGCATCCGATGGGTGATTGGCGAGCAAAAAATTAGCCAGTTGCGGAGTGAGAATCTTGATGCGCTGGTATTCAATGGCTCTAAAACACGTTCTGCAAGTGGGCTTGCAGAAGTGAGCCTCACATTTGAGAATACGAAAAATCTTTTACCCACTGAATTTAATACCATACGAATTACTCGCAAGTTTTACCGAAGCGGGGAAAGTGAATACCGACTGAACGACGTGCAATGCCGTTTGAAAGATATTCAAAACCTGTTCATTGACACAGGAGTGAGTACCGATTCCTATGCCATCATTGCGCTCGACATGGTGGACGACTTAATCCGGGACAAGGAAAACAGCCGTCGGCGAATGCTGGAACAGGCTGCGGGCATTTCTATTTACAAAACCCGTAAAAAGGAAGCGAAACAAAAACTTGATGCGACAGAACTTGATCTGAACAGAATTGAAGATCTTCTTTTTGAGATCAATAATCAACTGAAAGCACTGGAAAGCCAGGCAAAAAAAGCAGAGAAGTACCACGAGATTAAAAAAGAGTATCGCGAAGTAAGTATTGAACTTGCAAAAGCGGCGCTGGAGGGGTTTAATCTTACATATAAAGACCTCACCGAACAGCAGGAATCGGAAACTGATAAGATTGTGAGGTTGGAAGCAGAGATCGCTACTATTGAAGCAAATATTGAAGAGGAAAAAGTAGTTTTTATTGAAAAAGAGCGTGCGCTGCAAAGTATGCAGCATGCGTTTAATGAGTTGGAGCAAAAGGTTCGTACAAAAGAAGGTGATAAAAAGCTTGCAATACAAAGGCTTCAATATTTGAAAGAAAGAGAAACCAGCTTGCAACAGTTTTTAGATAAAAGTGACGCACAACTGAAAGGAATAGAGGAAGGGATTGTATTTACCGAAACGCATATCGTTGACGAAGAAAAAGCTTACGAGGGCCTCAACGAACAGCTTGAAAATTTAAGAACTGAGTCCAATTCAAAACGTGCGGTTTTGGACGAAAAGAGAAATGCCCTGGACGCCATGCGTTTGGAACATCAGCAGGTGCAGCGCAACCAGTTTGAGGCTGAGAAAAAAGTGGTGGTTGCCGATACATCTATTCAAAATCTTCAACGGGCTATTCATCAGTTAGAGGACGAGCTTGTACAGCGCGATGAGTTGCATCAAAAGTTGGATGTAGAAAGAGTGCAGAAAGAACAAGAACTCGCATCCCAAAAACAATCACTGGAGCAACTGCAGGCGCATAACGAGCATACCAGGGAGCAGATATTGCAAACCCAGTCTGCGCTCGAAGAATTGCGTAATGGACTGGCTGAAGAAAATCGTAAGCTGGACGCAAAAAAGAATGAGCATGACCTTCTAAAAAGCATGATTGATTCGATGGAAGGCTATCCCGAAAGCGTGAAATTCCTGCATAAAAATAAAGACTGGGATTATGGCTTTCCAATCTTATCCGATATTTTGTATGTGAAGGAGGAATTTCGCACAGCACTTGAAAATGTGCTTGAGCCTTATCTGAATTATTATATTGTTAGCGATTTGCAGCAAGGTCTTCAGGCAGTTCATCTTTTGGACAACAACAAAAAAGGAAAAGCAAATTTCTTTTTGTTAGATAAGATTGAAGGCTCCCAAACGGCCATGGGCCATTCGTTGAATGGTGCGTTATCGGCTCTCAGTGTCGTTGAAGTGGATGATAAATACCGCAAGCTTGCGGAACATTTGTTGAGCAATGTTTTTATTGCAGAGGGAGATGAGGCGCTCAATAATTCAAACGGTTTTGTGGTTATTGAAAAGAATGGTAAATATGTGAAAGGTAAATACACATTAACCGGAGGCAGTGTGGGTTTGATAGAGGGAAAGAAGATCGGACGCGTAAAAAATCTTGAAAAATTACAGGTAGATATTGCCGCGCAGGATACTGCGGTACAGGGATTGCGTTCAAAAATTCAGGCAAGGCACAACGAAGTGATTGCGTTTAACGAAGATCTTCGCGAGAATGCGATTAAGGAAACAGAAAGAACGATACAGGAACTTACAAACCAGGTGTTTTCGCTCCAAAATAAGCTGGAAAACATTCAGGGGCAGCAAAGCATTTCAAAAAGTAGGTTGGAAGAACTGAGCGAGCAACTGAAAAACACACAGAGCTCAGTAGAAGGTGCGCGTAAGCAACTTGATGAATTTAACGAAGTATTACAGCAAAATGCAAACATCCTGGCCGAAGCAAATGAAGCATTTAAATCAGCCGAAAACCTTCATGGGCAGGCTTTACAGCAGTTCAATGAATTTAATCTGAGCGTTACCCGTCAGCAGAGCAAGATCAGTTCATTAAAGCAGGAATTAAGTTTTAAGAATAACCAGTTGGCTGACTTAAAACATCAGATTGAACAAAGCGCCACTCAGCTAACGGAAACAAATTCGAATATTACAGATTCCGACTTGGGCCTGAAAGAAATTGAAGAGAATTTGTTGCAACTTCTACGTTCACGCGAGGAAGATAAGCGCGCACTTGACGAGGCCGATCAAGCATACTATAATTTCCGTAACCAGCTAAATGAAAAAGAAAGTGGATTGAGGACGAAAACCCGTGAGAAAGAAAACGTGGACCATCTGCTTGCCGCTATTAAAGACAAACTAAATGACTTGAAACTTCAATTGGCAGGAACAAAAGAAAGACTGAACGTTGAGTTTAGAATTCAGTTGGAGGATATTTTGGACGAAGCCCGCAATTCTGAAACCGCGCTGGAAGAATTGCAGGAGAAGGCTGATCGCTTGAAAAAGCGGCTCGAAAACCTCGGCGAAGTAAACCCAACGGCTATTGAGGCTTTCACCGAAATGAAGAAGCGTTACGAGTTCATCGTTGAACAGAAAAATGACCTTGTGAACGCCAAGGAGAGCCTGATGAAAACAATAGAGGAAGTTGAATCCACGGCCAATCAAAAATTCCTTGAAACCTTTAATCAGGTTCGTGAGAATTTTCAAAAAGTATTTAAGTCGTTGTTCTCCGAAGATGATTCAAGCGACCTTGTTCTGGAAAATCCAGAAAACCTTGCCGAAACCGGCATTGACGTGATTGCGAAGCCTAAGGGTAAACGCCCTACATCGCTAACCCAATTGAGTGGTGGCGAAAGAACTTTGACTGCCACGGCTTTACTTTTTGCGATTTACCTGATTAAGCCGGCGCCGTTCTGTATTTTAGATGAGGTAGATGCCCCGTTGGATGATGCGAACGTTAGCAAATTCACCAATATGATCCGACAGTTCAGCGATAATTCGCAATTCATCATTGTTACCCACAACAAAACAACAATGAGCACTGTAGATGTGATTTATGGTGTTACCATGCAGGAGGCCGGTGTGAGTAAACTGGTGAGTGTGGACTTCAGAAGTTTGGCGGCAGCCGCAAGCTAAAAACCGGCAATCAGTCAATGGGTGATGTAGGTAGGCACTCTGTACGTATTCGCATTTTTGTTTATGCAAATGTTTTGATGATTAGAATTTTAAACATTGCAGTAGTCAGATTCATCGGTGCATCTGTCATTGTATCATCGAATTATTGCCCGATTGCAGACGTAGCTCGAAAATGACATGAGCGCTGAAGATGTTTTTTCGTTTAAAGCGAAACAAGTTAACTTCACTCAATTTAACATACCATTGCAGCATAAAACCCGCCCGATGCGATTCGAGAAAATTATTAAGGAAAAATCGAAGTTGCTGCTTCCGTTTTCATGGTTGTACAAAGCGGGCGTACTATTGCATAATAAAACCTACCATTGGGGATTAAAGAAGTCTCAAACCTTTCGGCTACCGGTAATCTGTGTTGGAAACTTATCTGTGGGTGGAACCGGCAAAACGCCCATGGTTGAATACCTGCTTCGGCTGCTTACCCCGAACTTTTCGGTTGCTACCATTAGCCGTGGTTACAAACGAAAGTCAAAAGGCGTTTTTATTTCAGATCAAAATACTACGGCTAAGGAAATTGGCGACGAACCTATGCAGTTTTTTACAAAATTTCCGGCTGCCAAAATAGTGGTTGGAGAAAGAAGGGTGGAAGCCATTAAAGAGCTATTAGATCATTTCCCGGCTACCCAGGTCATTATACTTGATGATGCTTTTCAGCATCGGGCAGTAAAGGCGGGGTTAAACATTCTGTTAACAGAGTACAATAACCTTTTTACCGATGATTATTATTTACCTGCCGGACAGTTGAGAGATTTGAAACAAAACTACCGTTGCGCTGAGATCATCATTGTAACAAAATGCCCACCCGGCATTTCAAAAAATGAACAAAATCGGATCATTCAAAAACTAAACCCAACACCCACGCAGCTAATCTATTTTACAACGATCAGTTATCGGCAGCCGTATAATATTTTCAATGATTTTCAGGCTCCGCTGAAAACGGTTAAAAATATTCTTTTGTTAACGGGCATTGCCAATCCGCAACCGCTAATTGACTACCTAACACAGTATGATGTAAGGATAGAAACGGTCAGTTTTCCCGACCATCACAGGTTTAGCGAACGTGATATTGATAAGGTAATAGAAATTTTTAAATTAATAAATGATCAAAATAAAATTATCCTCACTACCGAAAAAGATGCGATGCGCCTAAAGGAATTTGATCAGAAGTTACAAAATCTTCCCGTATTTGCGATTCCTGTTGAGCATCAATTTTTATTTAACAATGAAAATGATTTTAATGATGTTATTTTGAAGTTCATAAAAAGCAAAAGTTAGGCAATGGGTAGAAAGAACAGTTCCTCCGGTAGAAAGAAAATATCTCCTAAAAAGATGTCTGCTTCCCGGAAGAGAATCAGAAACACGGCTGAGGATACAGTAAAAGGAAAAATTGAAATAACACGCTCTGGCCGTGCATTTGTAATCGTTGACGGGTTTGAAGAGGACGTGTTGGTTTATCCTGAGGATATAGGCAATGCAATGAACGGCGACATCGTACGCATTAAACTTACATCGGGTTATGATGCGCGTACAAAAGGCCGGGTTGTTGATGTGGTACAACGCAAGCGAACAGAATTCATGGGCATAGTACAAATGAACAAAGGCTTTGCATTTGTATTGGGCGACCGGGAAAAGAACATTCCTGATATTTATGTTTCTGCCAATAATTTAAACGGCGTCAGCAATGGCGACAGGGTTATTGCCAAAATTATAAAGTGGGAGAAAGGAGATAAACGACCCGAAGGAGCTATCGTTTCTGTAGTAAATGAAGAAAATGCAGCCGATGTAGCCATGCAGGAAACCCTTTTGGAGCACGGTTTTCCGCAACAGTTCAGCGATGAAGCAATGGAAGCGGCAGCACGCCTTCCGGAGCAGATTAGCAAAGACGAAATCAGCTTGCGGAAAGATGTTCGCAGTATTTTAACCTTCACGATTGATCCGGTGGATGCAAAGGATTTTGACGATGCCATCTCTTACAGAAAATTGAAAAATGGTAATCATGAAATCGGCGTGCATATTGCAGACGTAGCGCATTACGTAACCCCGGGCAATGCGTTGGATGATGAAGCCTATCAACGCGCCACATCAGTGTACCTGCCTGACAGGGTGAATCCTATGCTGCCCGAGCACATATCAAATGTATTGTGCTCTTTGCGGCCGAATGAAGACAAACTTTGCTTTTCTGCAATCTTTCAAATGAACGATAAAGCAGAAGTGAAACAATATTGGCTTGGAAAAACGGTTATTCATTCTAACCGCAGGTTTACTTACGAGGAGGCGCAGGACATTATTGAAACCAGCGTGGGCGACCACGCAGAAACAATTCTTGCGATCAATAATATTTCTCAAACGTTGCGCAGGCACAGGTTTGACGAAGGCGCTATTAGTTTTCACTCCACAGAAGTACGTTTTAAACTTGATGAAAAAGGAACGCCCGTTGGAATAGAATTAAAGGAAAGCAAAGAAGCACACCAGCTAATTGAAGAACTGATGCTGCTCGCCAACCGCTACGTGGCCAAGCATGTATCAAACGTGAAAGTGAATAATAAATCCATCCCATTCCCTTACCGTATTCATGATACGCCTGACGAAGAAAAGCTATTGCCGTTCATCGCCTTTGCCAATAAATTCGGTTACAAGTTCGATGTTTCAAGTGCAGAAGCCATTGCCGACTCTTTTAATAAATTACTGAAGGAAACAAAAGGCAGACCGGAGGAAGCGGTGCTTTCGGAGTTAGGAATTCGTACTATGGCGAAAGCAAAATACACCGCAAGCAATGTAGGCCACTACGGCCTTGGGTTCGAGTACTATTGCCATTTCACTTCCCCAATCCGCCGTTATCCTGACGTGATGGTACACCGAGTTTTACTTGATGTATTGGAAGACCGTGTGAGCATTGATAAAAAAATGGAGGAAAAGTGCAAACATTGCAGCGACAGGGAGCGCCACGCCATGGAAGCCGAGCGCAGCGCCAACAAATACAAGCAGGTGCAGTTTATGCAAAAGTTTGTGGGCGAAGATTTTGATGCTATCATCAGCGGTGTATCCAAGCACGGCTTTTGGGCCGAGACTGTTGACCACCTTTGCGAAGGAATGGTAAGCATGGCCATGCTTAGCGAGCATGATGATTTTGAGCATTCCGAAGCCGATTATGCATTGATCGGGCGCCGCACCCGCAAAAAGTTTACCATGGGCGACAAGGTGCGTATAAAAGTTATAGCCGCAAATTTAGACAAGCGCCAGCTCGATTATGATTGGGTGGAAGAGGGCTAATTGACGATTTTTAATTGAATATTGGCCATTTTGTAGCCGGCTGATGAATATATGGCGACGGACTTGCGATGCTCCGTTCGGCACCTGTGCAAATATCATCGTATTTGCCAGTTTCCCTTCGTTATTTTATAAAATTATATACATGAAATATTTTTATGTATCGGTAATTTTGCTTTGTTCAATAG
>ERZ761602.4872-NODE-4872-length-16531-cov-10.441005_pt1 | contig 16531 bp, 8 predicted proteins | sample MGYA00512165_ERZ761602 | MGnify/ENA primary metagenome ERZ761602 (study PRJEB28899, sample SAMN02445085) | bioreactor sludge metagenome | biome: EBPR sludge; isolation source: Thorneside wastewater treatment plant | place: Australia: Brisbane, Thorneside...
ACTGGGGGCTGGGGGCTGGGGCGTGATTGCCGGATACCGCGGCGATCGAATGACGATTGGCAAGCCGAGCCATGCGACATCCGCATACTCACCGGGAAACTCGCAGGTGCGCCCCAGCCCCCAATTCCCAGTCCCGCCTTTGCTCCATCTCACCTCACCCCCACAACCGCGCCAGCAACGATCTGAGCGCCAGTGGCTTGATCGGTTTGTGCAACAACTGGATCTCGCGCTCGGCTGCAAGCGCACGCAGTTCCGGTCCATGGTCGGCACTGACCAGGATCGCGGGATGATCGCCGAAGCGCGCGCGCAGGCGCTCGCGCAGTTCGATGCCGGTGTCTCCGCCGTCCAGATGGTTGTCGAGGATCCAGGCGTCGGTCTTTCGCGTCGCCAACAGCGCTTCGGCAGCACTGCCGCTGCTGGCGGGCAGCACCTCGATGCCCCAACCGGTCAACAGGGTCGCCAGCGCATGCAGTCCGGCAGCCTCATTGTCGACCGCCAGGACGCAATAGCCGCTGGCGAACGGGCGCGGGGCTGCGGTTGTGCTGGTCGACGGCAATGGCGCGGGCGATACGGTCGGCACACGCACGCCAATCAGCGTGCCGCGCCCGGGTATCGAGCGCAGTGAAATCGGGTGGCCGAGCAGACGGGTGATGCGGGCGGCAATCGCCAGTCCCAGCCCCAGACCCTCAGGCGCCGCCTCGCGCGCCGATGGCAAGCGCTGGAACTCCTCGAAGATGCGCTCGCGATCGATTTCGGCGATGCCGCATCCACTGTCGCCAACCAAAAAATCGACGCAACCCAGGCGTCGGCGCAGGCCGATCAGCACATGCCCATCCTGCGTATAGCGCAGCGCGTTGGCCACGAAGTTCTGCAGCACCCGGCGCAGCAGTTGCGGATCGCTCAGCAACCACAGCCGTGAAGGGACGGCGTGAAGCCGCAGGCCGCGTTCGCGCGCCATGACGCCAAACTCGGTGGTCAGCGTGTGCAGCAGTTCGCTCGCCGGGAAGGCCCGCACGCGCGGCGTCAGGCCGCCGGCATCCAGGCGCGACAGGTCGAGCAGGCCGGACAACAACGACTCGGTGCTGTTCAGCGCACTGGCAATGTTCTGTACCGCAGGTCGGTACTGCGGGTGCTTGAGTTGCTGCGCCAGCGCATGGGTAAACAGATTGGCGGCATTCAGCGGCTGCAGCAGGTCGTGACTGATCGCGGCGAGAAAGCGCGTCTTCGACTGGTTGGCGCGCTCGGCTTCCTCGGTCGCCGCGAGCAGTTCTCGAGTGCGCGATTCGACCCGCGCCTCGAGCGTTTCATTGGCGGTCTTGAGGTCGCTTTCGGCGCGACGGAAGGCAGTGATGTCGGTGTAGGTGGTGACGAAGCCGCCGCCAGCGATCGGATTTCCGCGAATCTCGATGACCGTGCCGTCGGGCCAATTGCGCTCGAATACATAAGCCGAACCCTGGCGCAGGTAGTCGATGCGGCGCTGCACCAGATCGGATGTTTCACCGCTGCCCAGCAGGCCGCGCTCGGCATTGAAGCGGAACAAGTCGGCAACCGGACGTCCGACCTGCAGCAGTCCGGGCGGATAGCCCAGCAGGGAATGGTAGCGCTGGTTCCAGGCGACCAATCGCATCGATCCGTCGATTACTGCGATGCCCTGGCTGAGATTGGCCAGCGCGGTGTCCAGGATGGCGTGGCTGAACGACACCGCTTCGCGCGCTTCGCCGACCACCTGGGTCATCGCCTGCAGTTCGCCGCGCGCACCCCGCCGCGCGGCGTCGAGCAGCAACCTCGCGGATGCCGCACCGACCAGTGCCGACAGCTCGTGCTCGACTGCCTTCAGCGCCCCATCGTCGGCGCTCCGCTGATCGTCATCGATGCCCGCCGCACCGATCAGTGCGGTTACCCGTTGATCGTCGAGCAGTCCTGCGGCCACCTCGCGCAGCTCGGCACGCGTCAGCGCACGCACCGCTCCGGACCTGCGCGCGCCGCTGTCGTCGTTGCGCGACACCCACAGCAATGCCGCGATGTTGGCGCTCAGGCTCCAGACCACGCCGTGCGTCAGCGCGTCGAGGCCACCGGTGCCGAACAAGGCGTGCGGGGCGAGGAAACCCAACCCGAACGGCCCTGCAGCCAGCCAATCCGCATGGCCGACGCCGAGCGCGAGCGCCGGCACCAGCAGCGTGTACGCCCAGGTCGATGAGCCCAGTGCCAACCCGGCGAGCACGCCACGGCGACTGGCGCCGGGCCAGTACAGCGCAGCCAGCACCGCCGGCGCCAGTTGCGCCAGCGCGGCGAAGGCGATCGCACCGACATCCGCCAGCGCCTCGCTGGCCCCGATCAGGCGCGAATAGAGGTAGGCCGTGGCCAGAACCGCGACAATGACCGCGCGCCGATGCCAGAGCACGCGGTTGCGCAAGTCGCCGCCGACGCGCGGCAACAGCAGTGGCGTCAGCCAGTGGTTGCCGACCATGATGCCCAGCGTGAGTGTTGCCATCACCACCATGCCGGTGGCGGCACTGATGCCTCCGAGGAAAGCGAGGATCGCCAGCGGTTCTGCGCCCGAGCGCAACGGCAGGCCGAGCACGTAGAGATCGCTCGAAATCGAGGACTGCGCCAGCAGCAACTGCCCCGCCCAGGCCAGCGGCAACAGGAAAACGCTGATCAGCAGCAGGTACAGCGGAAACAGCCAGCGCGCGTGGTTCACATCGCGGGCATCGCGGCATTCGACCACCGCCAGGTGGAACTGGTGCGGCAGCGAGAACATCGCCAGCGCACCGAGCAGCACCAGGGTCAGGAAGTTGCTGCCAGGCGGGGTCGGCGGCGGCAGGTGCTTCGCCGCCTGCACCAGGTCGGCGAATCCACCGTGCAGGACAAATACCGCATAGCCGCCTACGGCGAGCAGCGCGATCAGCTTGATCAACGACTCGAAGGCCATCGCAAGCACGATGCCGTGCGCGCTGGCGCTGGTACGGCGGGTTCCGAACAGCATCGCGAACAGCGCCATCAGCAATGCCGCAAGCGCTGCCGTGTCGCGCCAGCCGCCGGGCGCGCCGCCGAACAGCTCGCCGGCCAACAAATCGAAGCTCTGCGCCACCGCCTTCAGTTGCAGCGCAATGTAAGGAATCAGTCCGACCAACGCGATGCCGGTCGCCACTGCGGCGATGCCTGCGCTCTTTTCGAAGCGCGAGGCCAGCAGGTCGGCGATCGAGGTGCTGTTGCGTGCCCGCGCCTCCTCCACCAGGCGCACCAGCAGCGGCCAACCGAACACGTACAGCAGGATGGTCCCGACGAAGGTCGGCGGCACCCACCAGCCGTGGCGCATCGCCTGGGTGACTGTGCCGTAAAAGGTCCACGAGGTGCAGTAGACCGCCAGCGACAGCGCATAGACGATCGCCCAATGGCGCGCGAACGCCTGCGGCCGGCGCTCGCCGAAGATCGCCGCAGCGAACAGCAGCCCGACCCAGAGCAATGCGCCGATGGTCAGCAGGGTGACCGGGGTCATGGCGGGCGCCGCAGCGGAGCCTGGGGCACGCGGTACCGGGCGTGTGACACGGCTGGCGCACGCGCCGAGCCCGCTGCTGGGTCCGGACTAGTCTGGACGCTGTTCCCGGATCCGGGCGAGAAGCGTCCAGACAAGTCTGGACCCACGAGAGCTTGGCGACACCAAATCTCTGCCATGCCGGCTCCCTGCCCCCTGCTCACACCACCTCGACCTGCCGCGCCGGATCGATCAGCTCGAGTTGGCGCAGCGCAACGCCGGCCTGGGTGCGATTGCGCGCACCGAGTTTTTCGAAGATCGCCTGCAGGTGCGCCTTGACGGTCCGCTCCTGGATACCGAGTGCGTCGGCGATCTGTTTGTTCAGTTTGCCCTGGGCGACCAGTTCGAGCACCCGGAACTGTTGCGGCGACAACGACGCGAGCCTGCGCGACAGATCCTTGTCGACCTGCGACTCGACCGTGGCGCGCCCGGTCAACGTGCGCGGCACCCAGGTCTGGCAGGCGAACACCGCCTGCAGCGCGGCGCCGATTTCTTCCGGCGAGGCGCTTTTCGGAATGAAGGCTTGCGCCCCGAAGTCGAGTGCTCGCGCGATCACCGACGGGTCATCGTTGGCCGAGATCATCGCCACCGCGACACTCGGGTGGCGGCAGCGGATCGACGCCAGGCCTGCAAGGCCGTGGCTACCCGGCATGTGCAGGTCGAGCAGCACCAGATCGGTGTCGGGATTGACCTCGAGCCAGGCGTGCACCGCATCCAGCGTCGCCGCCTCGACCAGTCCGGCGCCCGGCACCAGCTCGCGCAGCGCCTGCGTCAGCGCCGCCCGGAACAACGGGTGGTCATCGGCGATCAGGATGCGGGTCATGGGGGTGTCCATGGCGGTAGGGTACATCGGCGCGCCCGTTGCGTGCCGGCGCGAAACGGTGAAACGTGAAACGTAAAACGTCAACCGGAGCGCGCTCTGATTGACGTTTCACGTTTCAGGTTTCACCGCTCTCCAAAAAACCGACCCCGCATTCCGCGGGGTCGGCCGGAGGTGCCTCAGAACGAATACTGCGCAGTCAGCGCCACGGTGCGCGGCGGGCCGTAGAAGCCGGTCAGGATGCCGAGCGCGGCGATGTTGTAGCCGGTGGTCCGGTACTCCTCGTCGGCCAGGTTGTTGCCTTCCAGCGCAACCTTCCAGTTGTCGTCGATCTGCCAGATCACGCTGGCGTTCCACAGGCCGTAACCGTCCTGCGCGATCGCTTCCGACAGGTCGGTAGTCGGATAGACCTTGTCCTGGTAGCTGTAACCGACGCGGCTGCGGATCTCGCCGCCATTGTCCAGCGGGTGGATGTACTGGATCGACAGCGCTCCGGAGAACTCTGGTGCATTGGTGAACTTCTGCGCGTCGGCGACGTTCACCCCGGCACTGATGTACTCGTCGTATTCGGCATCCAGCCAGGCAAGGTTGCCCTGCAGCACCCAACGATCGCTGAGCTGGCCGAACAGTTCCAGTTCGATGCCTTGAACAGTGGCGGCACCGGCATTGGTGAAGTCGCCGAAGAAGGCCGGCGGGTTGCTGTTCGGAATGGTGGTGAAGATCGACAGCTGCACATCCTCGTAGTCGCTGTAGAAATAGGCGGCGTTGAGGAACCAGCGCTGGTCGAGGAAGGCGATCTTGGCACCTAGTTCGTAGGTGGTCAGCGTTTCGTCGTCGAACGGGCGGCCCGAAGCCGGCACCGCCGAGATGTTGGCGCGAATGTTGAAGCCGCCGCTCTTGAATCCGCGCGAGATCAGGCCGTACAGCAGCGTGTCCTCCGTGGCCTGGTAGTCGAGCGAGACTTTCGGCGAGAAGTTGTCGAACTCGACCGAGTCATTGAGGTCCGAGACGGTCGCGATCGGCGTCGTGAAGGTCGCATCGCTGAAGGCCTGGTTGAAGATGTCGACGGTCTTTTCCTCGCTGGTCCAGCGACCGCCGAAGGTCAGCGCCCACTGATCGTTGAAGCGGTACGTACCCTCGCCGTAGAACGACAGCGAATCGGTATCGACCTTGCCGTTGGTATTGCCGAAGGACAGGTTGAAGAAGTTGTTGAGCACGGTGCCGCCAGCTTCGGCGTCGAACCAGTACAAACCGGCGACGCCGGTGAAATTGCCGCCGTTGTCGAAATTGAGCTGGAATTCCTGGCTGAACTGCTCGTCGCTGTAGAACGCCTTGACGTCGGCAATGATGTTCGGCAGCGTGTCGAAATCGATATTGGTCTCGGTGTCGGACTCGCGATGCGCGGTGACCGATTTGAAGCTCCAGTCGTCGTTGATGCGATAGTTGAAGGTCAGCCCATAACCTTCCATCGTGGTGTCGTTGATGTTCGGCATGCCGTTGCGCACGTCGTAGCGATCATCGAGCGGCGCCGCGGTCGGCGCAAAACGGTTGACCGCGAGCATCTTGGCGCCGCGCACCGCCGAAGCGTCGTCGATGCTGTCGGCGGTGAACTGCAGCGACCAGACATCGCTGCCGACGTAGCCGAAGGTGAACCGCCCGGCGACAATCTCCTTGTCGCTGACGTCCTGACCGGTGCGGATGTTCTCGCCATAACCGTCGCGCGTCAGATTGGCGCCGGCGAAGCGCGCCACCCAGCCCGATTCGCCGAGCGGCACATTGAGTCCGACCTTGAAGTCCTGTTGGTTGTCGCTGCCGAGCGTCAGACCGGCAGTACCGCCGAAGTCCGGATCGAGCGCGCGCGACACGTATTTGATCGCGCCACCGATGGTGTTCTTGCCGTACAGCGAGCCCTGCGGACCACGCAGCACTTCGATGCGCTCGACGTCGAAGATATCCAGCAGCGCACCCTGCGGACGGGCGATGTAGACATCATCCAGATAGATGCCGACGCCGGGATCGACGCCCCACAGCGGATCGGCCTGGCCGACGCCACGGATGTAGGCGGTGATGGTGCTCGACGAGCCGCGCGCGGCGTACACGGTCAGATTGGGCACCTGCGCATCGAGGTCCGACAGGTCCTCGACGTTGAAATCGTCGAGCTTCTGGGCGCTGAAGGCGGTCACCGCGATCGGCACTTCCTGCAGGGTTTCCTCGCGCTTGCGCGCAGTAACCGTGATGGTACCGAGTTGCGCAACTTCGGACTTGTCTGCTTCGGACGTAGCCTCGGTGTCCTGCGCATGCAACTGCGCGGCGGGCAGAGCGGCCAGCGCCAGCATGAGCGCAAATGCGAGACGATTGGGCTGCAGCGACATGGTGCGATCCTCCCCTCGGGAAACGGTGTGTCAACGATGGCGTGGAGGTTAGGCGCCCGTTGCCTGGCCGCACAGTTGTCCATTCGTACATGGGGAGGAGCTGGTGTTGGTTGCTGATGTTGGTGTTGGTCGAACACCAAAGCGCCAGGCCCTGCTTTCCGTCTTTTCCGACACCAACACCAACCACCAACACCTGCCTCACCCGGCGGCGTAACCTTTTCGCCTCCCGCCGCGTCCAACTCCGCATGTCTCCCGATTCGGACTCCGCCTTGGTCGAACGCGCGCGCTGCGGCGACGTGCGCGCGTTCCAGTGCCTGTTCGAACGCCACTTGCGGGCGGTCTATGCGGTATGTCTGCGCCTGCTCGGCGATCCGGCGCTGGCCGAGGATGCGGCGCAGGAGGCCTTCCTCAAGGCGCATCGCCGGCTCGACCAGTTCGACGGCCGCGCCGCTTTTCAGACCTGGTTGCACCGGATAACGCTGAACACGGCGATCGAGTTCGTGCGGCGACGTCGCGGCGGCGGTGATTTCGCCGACGATGCTGCCCTGGCTGATGCGCACGACCACCAGGCCGATCCGAGCGTCGGCATCAGCCAGGCCGAGATTGTGCGCGGAGTCAGTAGCGCGCTGCAGCAACTGACCTCGCTGGAACGCAGCGTGTTCGTCTTGCGTCACCTCGAACAACGCAGCCTCGGCGAGATTGCGCAACTGCTGTCGAGCAACGTGAATGCCTGCAAGCAGGCGATATTCCGCGCCGTGCGCAAGATGCGCGCGCAACTGGCGCACCTGGAAGCGAGCGTGCCATGAACCAGCCCTCCGACGATGAACTGCTGATGTTTCACTTCGGCGAAGACCTCGGTCCCGAACGTATGGCATGGATTGCGGCCGCGGTAGCCGATGACCCGAATACCACCCGGCGTTACGTCGAACTGCGCCGACTGCTGGACGCGTCGACAACGCTGCTGAGCGCGACCGAGCCTGGCCCGGATGCCGCCGATCGCATCTGGCGGCAACTGCGGCCGCAACTGGCGCCCGCGCGGCGACCGCGACCGGTCTGGTTCGAATGGCTGCTGCCGGGTCTGGCGCTGGCGGCGAGCATCGGGCTGGGCATCGTGATTGGTCGCAACTGGCTGGCACCGACGCCGACGCTCGAGGAAACCCGATTGACGCTCGACGCCAACGCGGGCGACCGCGTGCTGGCAGCGCACCTGGCGCGCCACCTCAGCCAGACCGAACGCCTGCTGCGGGTCGCCGAGAACGGCGAGGTGGGCTCGGAACAACTGGCGGCGACCCTGGTCGAAGGCAATCGCCTGTACGCCGCAGCGGCAACACGCGCCGGCAAGCCGGCACTGGCGCAGTTCCTCACCGAGCTGGAACCAGTGCTGCGCGAACTCGCCAACGACGATGGCGACAACGCCCTGGGTGGTGCCGGCGTCGCGCGCGAGCAGATTCGTTCGCGCGATCTGATCTACCGACTGCAGGCGCTCGCCGCGCTGCAGTCACCGACCCCACAGCGACTGTGAGCACCTTCCGATGACCCCGTACGCGCATCACCTCATCGCCTGCCTGCTGCTCGCCGCAAGCGCGGCTTCGAGCGCCGCGCCGCAGGACGACCTGCCGACGGCTTCGTTACCGCAACAATCGCTGTACCGCGCCGGTCACGCGGCGCTCGATCGCCGCGACTGGCTCGGCGCAGTGCAGCAGTTCCGGTCGCTGGAAGCCGAGCTGGCGCGCTCGCGCAGTGCTGGCCGCGATGCCGCGCTCTACTGGCAGGCCTATGCGCTCGACAAGTCCGGCGATCGTCCCGGTGCCATCGGACTCAGCCAGAAGCTTCTGGCCGAATTCCCCGACAGCGCGTGGGCCGACGATGCCGAGGAACTGCTGGGCGGAGAAGCCGCCGGCATCGGCGAGGGCGATCGCCTGATGGCGCTCGACGCGATGATGGTGAGCGCGCCGGAAAAGGCGGTACCGATCCTCACCCAGGTCCTTGCCGGCGATCACAACGATCGGATCAAGAAGCGCGCGCTGTTCATCCTGGTGCAAATCGCGCCGAAAGCGGCAGTCGACGCGATCGAGGCGATCCTCGCCGGCAGCCACTCGATCGCGCTCAAGCGCGAGGCGATCCAGACGCTGGCGCTGGCCGGCGACAGCGCGGTGATTCCGCGGCTGATCGCCTATTACGATCGCGAAAACGATGCCGCACTGAAGCGCGCGGTCATCGATGCCGGCCTGATCGGTGGCCACGTCGACCTGGTCCTGGCCGTGGCCCGCAGCGAAAGCGATGCGGAACTTCAGAGCCACGCGATCCGCGTGCTTGGCGCAATGGGCCAGTCGGCCAAGGTCGCCGAATTGCTGCCGCAACTGACCGACAGCGACGCCCAGCGCAGTGCCGTCGACGCTCTGGCCATCGCCGGAGATGCCGATGCGCTGGCCGCGCTGGTGCGCTCATCGGCACCGGTCAAGGTCCGCGTTCACGCCGTGCGAGCGCTCAACATCGTTCCGGTGGAGCGCAGCGTTCCCGTGTTGATCGCGCTCTACCGCGACGAGCGCGATCCCGACGTCCGCCGCACCCTGCTGCACGCATTGAGTTCCAGCGACGACGCCGCCGCGCTGAAGGCGATCGGGGAGAGCCTGGAGTAGCGGCAGCCTCGGTCGACCGCACTGCCCTCGTGTCGCGAGCGGTCACCCGCAGAGCTCGCGACACCAGGTCGCTCCCGACAGGTTCGATGGGCGCACAGGCTGGCCATATTGGTCTTGCGCAAGCAGCTTGCAACATCAGGTCAAGTCTCTGCACGCTGCGGACAAGCGCGTCGACCGGATCTTGCCCAGATTCCTCATCGCCAACCAGCGACGAGGAACAGAACATGCAACGGGGAATCGGGCTCGCACTCTTGATGACGGTCACGCAGTTGTCGGCGGCCGATCTGATCGTGACCAACTCTGGCGATGCGGGCACGGCGAGCGCCTGCGATGGCGTGGTCGCCTGTTCGCTGCGCCAGGCGATCAATCTGAGCAACAGCAACGGCACCAGCGATCGAATCTTCTTCAACATCCCCGGCGGCGGGGTGCATACGCTCAACCCGGCCAGCGCTTTGCCGGCGATCACCCAGGGCAATCTCAACATCGAGGGCAACACTCAGCCCGGATCGGTGGCCAACAGCGCCAGCGGCACCAGCAATGCGCAACTGCGCATCGCCATCAACGGCAGTTCGGCGCCACTCGGAACCAGCGGAATCACCGTCAACACCAGCGGCGTCGTCAGTCTGCGCGGCTTGAGCATCCACGGCTTCCGCCAGAACGGCAGCAACGGCGGACATGGGGTGAACGTGCTGAACGGCGGCTTGAATCTCAATGGCTGTTGGGTCGGCGTGCAGCCCGGCGGCGCCGCCAGCGGCAACCAGGGCGATGGCGTGCGCCTCGCCGGCTCGGGCGGCAAGACCATCGGCACCGGCAATCTGGCCAATCGCAATGTGATCAGCGGCAACCGCAACGGTGTCTTCGTCAGCGGCGGTGTCGCGACGGTGGAGAACAACCTGATCGGCCTGCTGCCCAACGGCAATGCCGGCGGCAACTCCGCCACCGGTGTGATGATCTCGGGCGACGGACACACATTGCGCAATAACACGATCGGCGCGAATTCCGGTTTCGGCATCGACCTGGCCGACAACAGCGATCACAACCTGATCCTCGGCAACCGGATCGGCAGCGCACCATCGGGCACCGTTGCGCGCGGCAACCTGCTCGGCGGCGTGCGCATCGCCGGCGGCGAAACCGGCAGTTTTGCCAATCAGGTCGGCACTGCGGCGGAGCCGAATCTGATCGCCTTCAACCTCGACCATGGCATCAGCTTGCCCTCCGGCGGAATCAACCCGGCGGAAGGCAATACACTGGCCTTCAACCGCTTCTTCGACAACGAGTTGTTCATCCCCGACCCGCAGCGCGCGGCGAGCGGTGCCGGGGCCCTGGCGATCGATCTCGGCAACAACGGCGTCACCGCCAACGATGTCGGCGACGGCGACAATGGCCCGAATGCACTGCAGAACTTTCCCGTCATCTCGGTGGCCAACCGCGACACCATCAGCGGACAGATCAGCCTGAGCGGCAGCTTCAATTCCAGCGCGGGCAGCTATCGACTGGTGTTCTACGGCAATCGCGTCAACGATCCGAGCGGCCATGGCGAGGGCGAGTTCCTGGCGCCGGAGACGCTCGATCTCACACTGGCGAGCCCGCTGTTCCAGGCCTTCAATCACACGATCAGCTTCCCGGGCATCGACAGCAGCACCTTGACCAGCATCAGTGCCAGCGCCACCCGGCTCGATGGCGCCAACACGCGCGCCACCAGCGAGCTGTCGGCCAACCGCGCGATCGTGTCGGTCGGCCCCAACGTGTTCACCGTGACCAAGACGGCGGATACCAACGATGGCGCCTGCAATGCCGATTGTTCGCTGCGCGAGGCCATCGTCGCCGCCAATGCCACAGCGAACATCGGCGGGCTTGCCGACCTGATTCGCTTCAACATTCCCGGCCCCGGTCCGCACTTCCTGCAGCCAGCGAGCGCGCTGCCTGGCATCGCGCAACCAACCTTCGTCGACGGTTACAGCCAGCCCGGCAGCAGTGTCAACACGGCCACCGACGACAGCCACAATGCACAGTTGCCGATCGCGTTGAATCTGTCGGCCGGCTCCTGGCAGATCAATGCGGCCGCCGGCGGCAGCACGATCCGCGGACTGAACCTCGGCGGCAACAACGCACAGTTGCTGCTGCTGGTGAATGCGCCGAATTTCGTGTTTGCGGGCAACTGGGTGGGCGTATTGGCGGGCACGGCGGCGCCGACGCTGGTCAACGTCGGCGGCGCCAATCCGCTGATCGGCGGACCGCTTGCGGCCGATCGCAATCTGTTTCTGCCCGTCGACTTCGGCCTGGTATTGACTGGCGGCGCGACGGTGCGCAACAACCTGTTCGGCATCCTGCCCAACGGGACCACCGCCGCGACAACGGCGGCGTCGCATGTGTTCTGCCTCGGTCCGTCGGCTGCCGAGATCGAGGTCTTTCACAATTCGTTCCGCGCCGGTCGCGGCATCGAATGCGGCGTGCCGCGCCTGCACGCGCATGCCAACCGTTTCCTGGGTACAGCCGTGCTGCTGGATGTCGGGTCGCGCCACCGCGTGGTCGGCAACCACATCACCTGCACCAGCGGCAGCCCGATCACCGTGAGCAACAATTCCGTCGAATCGCTGTTCGCCGACAACCTGCTGATCGATTGCCCACACGCCATCGATATCGATGCGTCGTTCAATGATCCGCTGGATGTCGACGTCGGCCCCAATGGCCGGCAGAACCATCCGCTGCTGGCTGTCGCGGCGCGCAGCGGCGACAACGTGCAAGTCACGGGCAGCCTGAATTCCAATCCGAACAGCAGTTTCAAGCTGCGCTTCTGCGCCATCGCCCAAGGCCTCGCCGGCGATCGCGGCCCGTGCGATCTGGGTGAGGTCGGCGCTGTGGTCCAGGTCAGCACCAATGCCAACGGCGATGCCAGCTTCGTCGCCGACCTGCCGATCCCGGTGGCACTCGGCGCGACCCGCGTCAGCGCCACCGCCTCGCGCATCATCGACGCCAATACCGAGGAGACCGGGGAGTTCAGCCCGAATGTGTTGATCAGCGCCAACACGCCGCCGACCTACATCCCGAACACGCCGGTCAGCCGCGCCGCCGGCTCGTCGGGGCCGCTGCCGGAAGTCCTCGGTACGGTGGTCGATGCCGAATCGCCGGGTAGTGCCCTGATCGTCAATCAGGTGCCGGGCGGTACCGCCAGCGGCATCACGCTCGACCATTTCAGTATCGACGGCACCGTCCTGAGTGGTGTGGTGGGCGTCGCCTGCAACGCGACCAGCGGCACCACGAACGTGCAGGTGTCCGATGGCGAGTTGACCGATACCGACGGATTCCTGGTCACGGTCACCGCCAACACGCCACCGACGTTGAGCTACGAGGCCGTGGTCGTGGCGCCCGGTGCCAGCCGCAGCGTGCAACCCGCCAGCGGACCCGCGGACAATGGCGGCACGCCAACACTCAGCATTCACAGCGTCGGCAGTTACACCGGGAACGTCTCGGTGGCGCCGACGGGCGTCGTCAGCCTGATCGGCGCGACGCCGGTCGGCACCCATGCGATCACCGTGCGCGCCAGCGACAACTGTGGCGCGCTGCGCGACGCGGTGCTGACCGTAACCGTGGGTGAAGCCTTGTTCGCCAACGGCTTCGAGTAGGAAACCTGGGCAGGCAGGCCGATGGTGATCGCGCACGACGGTCAGGTCGACCGCCCCCGGTCTGCGCGAAATATCGCAGACCGGGGCCGCGCAGCGGCTCCACGGAGCGGCCTTCGCGTCGCGCTGCCGGGTCGGCGGCAAACTCACCTGATCGCGCAGCAGAATCGCGTGCCGGCTCAGCAACTGCCCCCGTGGTGGCAGGCCTGTGCGCCGCCCGCCCGCAGTCATGCCATCATCTAGGAGATGAGCGCCGAGCATATTCCCGAAATTCCAGGCTATCGCGTCCTGCAGCCGCTGGGTCGCGGCGGCATGGCGTCGGTTTACCTGGCGATGCAGGAGTCGGTCGAGCGCGAGGTGGCACTGAAGATCATGGCGCCGCAGCTGTCGGCGGATCCCACCTTCGGCGAGCGATTCCTGCGCGAGGCGCGCATTGCCGCCAAGCTGCGCCACCGCCACGTGGTCAGCATCTACGACGTCGGCGTCTACAACGGCTTCCATTACTGCACCATGGAGTACCTGCCGGGCGGCCCGGTGATGAAGCGTGGCTCGCCGCCGCTGGCGCTGAAACCGGCCCTGCGATGCGTGCGCGAGATCGCGCTGGCGCTGCATTACGCGCAGTCCAAGGGCTTCATTCATCGCGACGTCAAACCGGACAACATCCTGCTGCGCGAGGACGGCTCCTGCGTGCTCGGCGATTTCGGCATCGCCCGCGCGGCCGACTCGGGCACGTTGATGACCAAGGCCGGGTCGGTCGTGGGAACGCCGCACTACATGAGTCCGGAGCAGTTGCGCGGTCGCGCGATCGACGGCCGCGCCGACCTCTACAGCCTCGGCGTAGTGTTCTTCCAGTTGATTACCGGGCGGGTGCCGTTCGAGGCGAGCGACTCGCTGGCGATCGGCATCATGCACATGACCGCACCACTGCCGCAGTTGCCACCCGAATATCGGGCGCTGCAGCCGATTCTGGACCGCATGCTGGCCAAGGAACCCGGCGACCGCTACCAGACGGGCGCGGAGATCGACGCGGCGCTGGCCGAAGTGGAGCGCGAAATCGCCTCCGGGAAGGCCACCACGCCAGCGCCGCCGTCGGGCCCGGGGCGTCCGCAGACTTCGCTGCGCGCCGAGCGCGCTTCGGGTTACGACCCGCAAGGCGCGGTGCGTACCGAGCCGCAACTCGGGCATATCGATCGCGTCGACGAAGACGGCATGCGCGCACCACCGCGGCATACCCATTTCGGGCGCGCACAGCCGCCGCCCGAGCGCAGCAAGCGGCTGTGGGTGACGCTGCTGACGATCGCGGTGGTCGCCGGGATCGGCTGGTGGCAACGCCCGGCCATCACGACCTGGTTGCAGGCCTTGTCGACACCCGCGGCGCAGCCCGGGCTGGATCTCGCCGACCAGGCGCTGGCCGAGGGTCGTCTGGACGGGGACGAAGGCAGCGATGCGCTTTCGCTGTACAGCGCTGCCCTGCTGCTGGACGACGACGATCCGCGTGCCAGACGCGGCCTGATCCAGAGCGTCGAGCGCCTGCACCCGCTGGTGGCTGCCGCCGAACCCCGCGATCGCGACCGCATTGCGGCGATTGCCCGGCGACTGACCGGCGTCCCCGGATTCACCAGCGATGCCGAACGCTTCCGCGCACTGATCGCCGACAGCCCGCCGCCGACCGCGACCGGACAAGACACACCACCCGATTCGACGGGGTCGGTCGACCTGGCCGCAGCCCAGCGTGCTGAGGCCGAGGGGCGTCTCGACGGGCCTTCCGGCGCGCTGGCGCGTTTCGCTTCGGCGCTGTCGCTGGATGCGGACGATGTGGAGGCGAAGCGCGGCGTCGACCGGGTAGCGGCGGCACTCATGGGTCAGGCGCGTTCGCATCTCGCTGCTGGCGACAGCGCCGCTGCAGAGCGCCTGCAACGCGAACTCGCGGTGGTGGCTTCGGCGACCACGGCGGCGGCCACGTTGGCGCAGGAGATCAGCAAGCACAAGGCCGCCGTCGACCAGCGCGCGAAGGTGCCGGAACTGCTGGCGGAAGCCGGGCGGCTGGCGCAGCAGGGTCGCCTGGTGGAGCCAGCGAATGCCTGCGCGGCCGACCGCTACCGCGCGGTGCTGGCGATCGAGCCCGATAACCAGAAGGCGCGCGAAGGACTGGCGCGCGCCGCCGCCGCCGCGATGACCCAGATCGATGCGGCGCTCGAAGCGCGCGAACTGGATCGTGCCAAGCGCTTGCTGGCGCGCGTGCAGAGCCTGGCGCCGCGCACGGCGGGCCTGGCGAGCGCCAAAGAGCGCATCGACGATGCCGTTGCCGCGGGCAAGGCGCCGGATCCCGCGCGCGTTGCCGCGCACGACAAACTGATCCGCGAGGGCGAACTGGCGCTGGCCAGCGAACAGTGGCTGGAGCCGGCCGGCGATTCCGCCTACGACAAGTTCCGTGGCGCCATGGCCATCGACCCACGCAGCGAGCAGGCCAGGGCCGGAATGCAGGCGATCGCCCAGGCACTGCGCCAACGCATCGATCAGAGCCTGGCCGCCGGCCGTGCCACGCGTGCCCACGGCGATCTGGCTGCGCTGGAAACGGTCGATCCGCGACTGTCCGACGCCGCCGCGATCAAGCGCCGCATTGCCAGGTCCTATGCCGAAAATGGCTTGCGCTCGCTGCAGCGCGGCGCGCTCGAGCAGGCCAAGGCCGACTTCGAAGCCGCTCAGGGCCTGGACCCCAACGAACCGACGGTGGAGTCGTTGCGTTCGGCGCTTGCGGGTCGCTGAAGCACTCCGGCGATCGCGCAGACCGAGGGCCGCGACGGGACGGCGCGGCGCGTCGAATTTCGTTGAGGAACGACCGCCAAACCAGCGTCGGCCCTCGCGTTTGTGCGGTTGTCCACAGCCCCTGTGGACAAACTTGTGGATGAACTGCAACAGCAACCACCGCGAGCGCGCCACAGCGCCTTGTCAAGCGCCACGGACAACCTTTGTTCAGCGAGACGAAAGTCTGAATATACAAGGCCTTGCAACTCGGCACTCAGCGGAGAGCGAAGTCGACCAGCGACTTGCGCGACGCGTAGCAGGCTGTGCACAAGCGCCGCGCGACGTTTCCGGTCCGCGCCAGAAGTCAAGCCCGAATCGATCGGATTTTACTGAAAATAGTCGATCGTCAGTTAGCGCAACTAGCTCGACCGAAACTCACCAAGTGTCGCTAAGTCATTGCTGCTGCGTCATTCCCGACGATTATCCACATCAGCTGTGGATAAGCTTGTGGATGACACTCAACGGAGGCCGTGAAAGGCGCGTCGCTACGGCCTTCCCGTCACTTTGGCGAGTCCCTCGCCAGTTTCATAAACATGAATCAAAACAACATCTTGGCATATTTCTTGTTGCGCCACTTGACAATACTGAAACAATTCTTGCGAGCTGCCGGCGCCTGTGCAAAACATTTTGTGCAGTGCAGCACGCGGAGTGCAGCCAGCGCTGCCCGCACGGTGCAAGCGCTTGGTGGGTCCAGACTTGTCTGGACGCTCCCCCGCTTCAATGCTGGAAAAGCGTCCAGA
>ERZ761602.4873-NODE-4873-length-16531-cov-7.295339_pt1 | contig 16531 bp, 15 predicted proteins | sample MGYA00512165_ERZ761602 | MGnify/ENA primary metagenome ERZ761602 (study PRJEB28899, sample SAMN02445085) | bioreactor sludge metagenome | biome: EBPR sludge; isolation source: Thorneside wastewater treatment plant | place: Australia: Brisbane, Thorneside...
CTCCGACTGCGTCGGAGCTCCGCCCCGGGCCGGCGAGTCCAAACCACCACCAACCCGATTTATCGGCGAGTAAGCAGCCTTTAGGTCATATTGAGCTCGGCCGCCGCCAGCCTCAGTCCTCCGGCGGACGCGGGATGCCCCGGAAGGTGTCGGGCCATTGATTGTCATCCCGTCCTTCGCTGAAGAGATCGGTTTTGTGGAAGGCGATCTTTTCTTTGGCCGTGTCCTTGGCCCGTTGCATTCCGGCCAGATAGACCGTGTTCTTCCCGAATTTTTGATTCAGATTGTCTAGGGCGGCGTTGAACTCCTCCCGGTCGGGGATCTCCTCAAAGAGCGAGGGTTGGATGGCCTCGGCTCCACACAGTTCGGAGAAAGTGATCGACACCGCCCGGGGCTTTTCGAAGTCGCGCTGTTCCCAGGCATCCAAAAAGAGGCCTTGAATCACGACCGTGTCGTGAGTTGCTGGCATCCGTTGTTGGTGGTGCCAGGTTCGGCTGAACCCCTTGACGCTGAAGCTGATCGACTGGGCATAGAGATCATTGGCCCGGAGCCGAGCAGTCGCCTTCCCGATGAGCCGCAAAAGGACCTCTCGGCAGCCTTGATCGGTGCGGAACTCGGGTGGGAGCACGTGGCTGTGGCCAAGCGACTTTCGGCTGGTCTCAGGGAGTTCGAGATCGTATCCGCGCAGCAGGTACCACCAGCGGTCGCCGATCACGCTACCAAAGGCGGCCCGGAGTTCGGCTGGAGTGCGGGCTAGCAGGTCGGTCGAGTTAAAGATTCCCGCCGCCTTGAGCCGACTCTCCATCTTGCGGTTGATCCCCGCAAATTCGGTGAGAGCCAGCCCCTGAATCCGTCCAGGAAGGTCTTCGGCGCGGAGAATGACGAGGCCATCGGGCTTCTGCAGGTCCGTCCCCAGTTTGGCGAGAAAGGAGTTGGGGGCGATCCCGATGCTACAGGTCAGGCAGGGGCTTAGGTCGTCTCGGAGAGCAGCCTTCATCCTTTGCGCGAGGCCCTGGGCGTTCTCGGGTGTTTGCTCGCTCCCGATCAGCCGGAACCGCATCTCGTCGATGCTACAGACCTTTTCGATGGGTAAGACCTGTTCCGCGACCTCCAGGACTTTTCGGTGGTAGTGGGTGTAGAGGCCGGGTTGGGCAGGGACGAGTTTTATCTCGGGGCAGAGTCGCCGGGCCTCGCCGATCTGGGTGCCGGTTTTGACCCCAAACCGCTTGGCCTCGTAGCTGGCCGCGATGATGAAGCTGGAGTCGGCCATGACGGGGCAGACTCCGACCGGAACTCCCCGCAACCGAGGGTCCTCGGCCTGTTCGACGCTGGCGAAGTAAGCGTTGAGGTCCAAGTAAAGGATCCTCAAGGGGCGGGGATCCTTCAGGATTTCCGAGAGGTCCGACTCAGCCACGCTCTATTCTACGGCCAAATTCTCAAAAAGCAAGAAAGCCAGAGAGACCCGGGTGGGCCTCCCTGGCAGAGAGTTGAGGGGCGAGACTTAACGGCGGTTGCGGCGTCGGGCTACCGCGGCCAGACCGAGAGCGAGGGCGCCGAGAGTCATCGGCTCGGGCACAGCGGCGTAGACTTGATATCGCTTGGTGTCGACCGGGTAGTGGGGGTCGGTGTATCCGCCCAGGAAGTTGGTTCCCGTTCCAGCGTTGCGGACCACGTTGAGGGTCAGTCCGTTTTCTCCTGCATCGTCGCCGAAGATGGAATCGCTCAGTCGTCGATTGGTGATGGCGAGATCGGCGAGCCGGAAGGGAACTCCGGGCTTGATCGTGGCGTTGTTCCCGACTCCGAAGCCGAACGGGCCGTTCACTCCAACCGAGCGGTCTCGGACGTCCTCGCCCCATTCGGATCGAACGGTGTTTTTGAGAAACGTGAGATCAAGATTTTTCGGCTCGTTCTTCGAGTTAAAGCCCGCAAATCCCTTTGCCGGATTCGTGAATTCTGCAGCGGGCTGAAGCATTCGCTTTTTGCCCTGACTCATCAGTCCGGCGATGTCAGTGGTGTGGTTCCCAACTTTCATCAAGTCAGTGCCGACGAAGAGGATGCCTCCGATAGCGGCCAGATCCGCCGTGCCCTCGTAAGTGGCCCAGATTTGCACCGTAAAGGTCTGGTTGAGAATGGGAATCGTGACCGGACGGTCGGTGGGAAGCATCGTTCCGACGGCAGCACTGTTCAGCGAAGCGAAGTTTGCATCGCCGTATCCAAGCTCAAAAGTTACGCCAGCAAAGGCGGAAGTGACGGAAAGTAGGCCGAGGCCCCCAAGCACCAATTTCTTATTCATTGTTCCTCTCCCGAAGCGGGTGGCCAGGCAATTTCGCCGTAGCACATCTGTAGTCTACAACAGGTCAAGCAAAACTCCAAGGACTTTTTCTACTTTTTGCTTAACAGAATCTTTACAAATCTGCCTAGGATTCAGTACAGGATCGCAGCCAGCACGAAGTTGGTGATATAGATCAGAACCATGCTGATCACGACTGCGTTCGTGGTGGCTTTTCCGACACCTACGGCCCCGCCTTCGGTGCGGAGCCCTTGCTGGCATCCAACCACGGCTACGATCAGACCAAAGACCGCGGCCTTGATCAATCCCCCGAGAAAATCCCAGGGTTCGCCGAACTGGCGAAGCGAATTCCAGAAAGAACCTTCCGGGACTCCCATGCTCACGGCGACCAAGAATCCGCCCAAGATCCCGGCATAGACCCCGACCATGCAAAGAATTGGAGTCATCAGGACACTCGCCACGATCCGCGGAATCACGAGGTAGTTCGTCGGGGGGACGTTTAACGCTCTCAGGGCGTCGATCTGCTCCGTAACGGCCATCGTGCCGAGCTGGGCCGCCATCGCGCTCCCGCACCGGGCTGCTACCATGATTCCGGCCAAGACGGGGGCGATCTCTCGGCTAACGGCCAACCCGACGGCGGCTCCACTCAGGGAACCGGCTCCGTACTGCACCAAGATCTCGGCCGTATAGAGAGCGAGCACCGATCCGGAGAAGAACGTCGTGAGCGCGACGATGGGCACCGAGGCCGCGCCGACAAATGCCATCTGCTGCACCATTTCGCCCCATTCACGGGGTCGGGTAAACAACCGGCGAAGGGAATCGCCGAGCAGAATCAGGCATTCGCCGACGAAGACGAAGAAGCTCCAGACCGGTGAGAGGACTGCGTTCACGCCAAGTTTTCGGGATTCAGTCCGGCCAGCTCGGGCAGGGTGAAGAGGCCATCTTTGCGGATGAGAACGTCGTCAAACCAGATTTCGCCCCCGCCGTAGTCGGGCCGCTGGATACAGACCGTGTCCCAGTGGATCGCAGACTTGTTGTTGTTCCCACCCGGTCCCTCGTAGGCATTTCCGGGAGTGAGGTGGAAGCTCCCCGCGATCTTCTCATCAAAAAGCGTATCGAGCATCGGATGGAGAATGTGGGGGTTGTAACCCAGGCTCCATTCGCCGAAATAGCGCGCACCCTCGTCGGTGTCTAGAATCTCGTTGAGTTTCTCGGTCTGGCCCTCACAACTCGCTTCGTAGATGCGTCCCGCTCGGACCTTGTAGTGGATGTTTTTGAACTCGGTGCCCTGGTACAAGCTGGTCGTGTTGTAGGTGACTTGCCCCTCCACGCTCTCTCGAATCGGGCAGCTGAAGCACTCGCCGTCGGGGATGTTGGCCTCTCCACTGCACGGGACCGAACCGATATCCTTGATGCTGAACTGCAGGTCGGTGCCAGGGCCCTTGATGTGGACTCGGTCGGTGCGATCCATGAGCTCCTTGAGCGGTTCGCTCGCCCGGGACATCTTGGCGTAATCGAGGGTCGTGACCTTGAAATAGAAGTCCTCGAAGGCTTCGGTGCTCATCCCCGCCTGTTGGGCCATGCTGGCAGTTGGCCACCGGAGGGCCACCCATTTGGTCTTTGGAACCCGCGTCTCGAAGACCACGGGAACGGCGTATTCACGCTGCCAGATGGCGCTGTTTTCGCTCGGTACGTCGCCGCTCTCCATGATGTTGTGAGAACCCCGTAGCGCGATGTAGGCCGTCATAAGTTCCATCTCGGCCTTCTCTGCCGCAGCGATGGTTCGGGCGTTGGCCTCGGTCATGCCGAGCATCAGTTGTCGCTTGACACGTCCCGATTCGAGTCGGACCGCGACTTGAGCCCCCGTTTTTTGGGCGACTCGAACCATCTCGGCCACCGCTTCTGGCTCGATGTCAAAGGCGTGAATCAGAAGCCGATCTTCGGCCGTGAGTCGGGTCGAATGCTGGCAGAGAAGCTCGGCCAAGCGGGTGACGCGGGGATCCAACATGCCTGTCAGTCTACTCGCGCCGACCCGCCGATGGAGTTTGGTCTACTTGCGAATGCTCCAGAGATTATCGGATGAAGATCGGTAGGAAGCGGCGAAGGGCATCGCCTTGGCGTGGCCGTCGGCAAAGGAGAAGATCTGGTGCTTGCCGTAGCGAGTCTCCCCGCGACGCTGCCGCGGAAGGCCGTGCAGATTCTCGTTCCATTCGCCGTCGAGTTGCCCAGTCCAGTCTTCGCATCGGGGGTCATTCGGAAAGTGTGAGCACGGAGGGGCGGCGCGCTCTTGGCTGAAGTGGTAGGGGCTGGTGGTGTCGGCTCGGTCTTCGGCCCAGGGATCGAAGCAGATATCGAAGAACTCGCTCGACCAGAAGGGGTGGCTGGAGTCGTTGAGGGGCAAGGGGCGCGGGACGACGGCCCCAACCGCTCGGGCCCAGTTTCCGATCCTCAAGCCGGAATAAATCGTGCTGGCCGGCTCTTCGATCGTGGAGGCGACGCGGTTCATGCCGGTCATGAATCCGTTGTTGGCATAGGACCCCCACATTACGTCTAGGTTGCGATCGGGGTCGGTCGAATCGAACCAGATGCTGTTTTTGCTCGGGGCTACCCCGCTCTCGGAGACGCCCCCACGGCCATTCTTGATGTACGGATTGAGGGCGCGCTGGTAGTTGGCGACAGCCCACCACGAGATCGTTTCGGGGAACCCGGTGGAGGTGTCCATCGTCCGCGGGAAGGTGTCGTCGTGATCCCCTGAGTACATGATCACGGCAAGCCCGATCTGCTTGAGGTTGCTGGTGGTTACCGACTTCTTGGCCGCGACTTTGGCTTGGGCAAAAACCGGGAAGAGGATCGCGGCGAGGATCGCGATGATCGCGATGACGACCAGGAGCTCGATGAGCGTAAAGGCGCGAAACTTAGTCATGGCTAAATTTTGGCTACGCCGGAATCTTTCTGTAGGTTTCTTGCAATAGGCAGAAACAAGAGCGCCCCCGCCCCAAAGATTGGGGCGGGGGCGCTTGGTTCAAGGCAAGCGTTGCTTACCAGTTGTCGCCGAACTTGTCGAACTCGGTGCTGAGGATGATGTAGTCGAAGATCGACACCACGCCATCTTCATCCAGATCACCGGGGACGTTGGATCCGACCACGTCGAAGTTGCTGGACAGCTCGATGTAGTCGAAGATCGTCACGGAGTTGTCTCCGTCCACGTCTCCATTGATCAGCGAGACCGTCGCTGTTGCGTTGGCATTGAAGTTCTTGATCCCGGCCGACTTGGCAAGCCAGTGGGACGACTTGATCACGACTTCAAGGTTTCCGGTGACGGAACTCGGGACGTTGATCGAGTAACCACCCGAAGAGTTCAGCGTGGTCGTGAAGGTGTTGACCGTCACGCCGGCGTTCTTCAGTCGGATCTCGATTGTCTCCCCGGCAGGACCGGCTAAGCTATCGAGCTGCTCAAGAGTCACCGTTCCTGAGAGCGTCTTTTGGGGCTGGACGTTGATCGTGACCGTGCCGAGTCCGGAGAGAACTGCACCATCACTTGCTTGGTAGCTGAAGGTCACCGTTCCGCTGAAGCCACTGTTCGGCGTGAAGGTGAAGCTACCGTTCGAGTTGAGCGTGAGCGATCCACCAGCTGGCGGACTGAGGAGCGAGGCCGTCAGAGCGTCTCCCTGGGGATCAGTGTCGTTGCCGAGGATGCCCGGGGCATTGATGACGAGGGAAGTCTCGAATGGGGTCGAGTAGGTGTCGTTGACGGCGGTCGGCGCACTATTCGCCGTCAGCGTGAAAGATCGCGACTTGGTGTAGCCGGCTCGGGCGGCGGTGATCCCCACCGATTGATTGGAACCGACCAGTGTGGTCGTGATCGGGAAGGTTGCCGAAGTCGAGCCTGCGGGCACAGTCACCGTCGCGGGAAGCGTCACGTTTGCGCTGGTGTCCGTCATCGTGAAGACCAACCCGCCCGTTGGAGCGGCCGAAGTGAGGGTCAGCGTGCCGTTGACGGTCGCCCCCGACTTGATCGAGGCCGGTGCCCCGAGGGTCACGTTGTTCGACTCGTTCAGAGTGAAGTTCGCAGAATTGACGTCGAAGTAAACGTTGCCCACCGGCTCAACGAGGAGTCGAGCCAGGGTCGGGACGTCGCCCACCCAGGGAATCTGGATCGTTGCCGAACCCGAGTTGGGGAAGGTTCCCAGATCAATCAACCCGGAGCGGCTTCCAAAGTTGGTCCCACCCGTCGTGCTGAGGAAGATCTTGACGTTGGCTTCGGACGAGGCTCCTTTTGCCCAGGTCACCGTTTGCGTCGAACCCGCTTGGTAGGTGACGTCCGAAGTTTGGGAAGTCACGTTGAAGGCCGCGCCCGAAGAGGTCACCGTCATCTGAGCCGAAACGTTTCCGCCACCACCGGCACGGTTATCTCGGACCGAAACGAGGAACGTCATTGTGCGGTTGTTTGTCGGGAGGGTCTCAGACAGGGTGCTGAAAGAACCTGCCAGGAGTTCACTGACCTGCGGGAACGTGCGCCAACCACCGGTGGTTGGGACGAACGATCGGAACAAGGGAGAACCAGCGTTGAGTTGCTCCCAGATGTAGGTAAGGCTATCTCCGTTAGCGTCTGTCGCCGATGCTTCCAATCGGAATGGGGTTCCTTGCGGAATCGTCCGATTGGTCAGGCTGCTGATGACGGGGAGGGTGTTCCCGTTGTTCGTCAAAGTTCCGATGTTGACATTGCGAGTCGGGACAATCTCTAGGACGTTACCGACGTGGAAGAGAGCATCCGAATTCGACTGCAAATCCTGAGCTCCGCAGATTCCAGCGTAACCCATGATCGTCGAGGCGCTCCCTGGTTCCCACGCCGTGCTGGCGTTCCGGTTACCGCTGCAGGCCCCTGCCGTCCCATTAAAGCTGTGGTTTCCGCCGACCTGGTGGCCGACTTCGTGGGCGACGTAGTCGATGTCAAAGGCATCTCCGATCGGGGCTCCTTGACCCGTGACCCCACCGGCCTTGATGGAGTTATTGAGAATGGCGTTGAGGTAGGCGACGCCGCCTCCACCAGTGGAGAAGACGTGCCCGATGTCGTAGTTGGCATTGCCGGGATTGGCGTCGCAGACGGTCTGGTTCTGACTCAGCATCGCGCTTCCGTTGTTATTGCTGAACGAGTCCGTTCCGACGAAGGCTCGCGCGAGAACCAAATTGAATCGGATCGCGAGATCGCGCTCATAAATCGCGTTGATGCGGTTGACGCTCACGGCGATCGCGGCATTGCCGAGGGCCGCGGTGCCGCCGTGGAAGGCGGTGTATTCCACCGTCCCGTTGACGACCATGCGGTAGGTTCGGAGGTTGGTGCCCACGTTCATAAGGGTGTAGCCCGAGTCGCCTCCACCGGCGTCATATTCGTGGTCGCCCCCACCCATGTCCGAGCCGATCGTGTAGCACGACCATCCGGAGTCCTTAGGAGCGAGCTGATTCTTGAAGTAGCTGGTGACGGTGTTCTTTCGATCCCGACTCACGGGGTCGATGTAATAAGCCCCGTCGCCACCGAGGACGATTGCATGGAAGCCGAGGGGGGTCAAGCTGATGCGACCCGAACGGGTCGGGTCTTCGATACCCTGGACGATGTAGGTCTTGACGCCCGGGTAGTTGGCCCGCACCGACTTGGCGAAGATCGGTTGCTCAACGGCGGAAAAGCGTTCCAAGCGTCCGTCGGGTCTGGGGAGTTCAATCGTGACGGGGAAACCCGACCAGCCTTCACCCTCGTCGATGGGGGCGAGAGCCAGCTTGGCCGCCAGCGCCGCGGTATCGACCTGGTAGGCCGAAAAAGATTTGAGACGTGGAACGATTGGGCTAGCTTGCACAACCCGGCTTGAGGTCGGCACCGCCACCCAGGCGGTTCCAGGGTCTTTGGGAGTCGCGTTGGCGGCACCACCTAGCAAAAACGCGCCGACTGCGGCGCTCAAGAGCAATTTCTTCATCCTCACTTCCAAACCGACCTCTTCAAAACAGAGAGGCTTCAAGGTTGACGCTTCCTCTATAGTGCATCGTTCGACAAAAGTCGTAGACTCGGGCGAGATAAAACGGGAGCATATGCCGGCCAAATCAGGCATTTATAACAGATGAGAGAGATGTCGGTGGGGGCGAAAGGGGCGGTTTTGGCCGGGTTTCTGGCCCTGGCCCTGTGGACCTTGCCCAAAGCACCGGTTGATCGGAAGGGGCCTCTGGTCTCGGCTTTGCGATGGAATGATCAAACCATTCGGACCCATTCGCCGATTCGCAAGATTCTGCTGACCACCGGGACTTGGCAGTATTGGGATATGTTCAGTCCCGACCCCATTCGGACAAGCCGGGTGGTGTGGGTCGAGATGGAAGATGGCTCTCGTCCACTTGTCCCCAAGATGGATCGCTTCGGGCCTAATTTGCCCGCGGAAAGGTGGCGCAAGCTCTCCGAGCGCATGACCGGATCGGGGGGCTATGCCCTTCGCCAACGGGTGGCGGCGGGTTTTGCCCGAGAGTTCTATCGAGAGCGGGGCCGATGGCCGACGCGCGTAAGGCTCTGGGTGATCTCTCACAGGATTCCTCGACCGGGGGAGGCATCGACTCCGTCGCGACGAGAGATGCTCGCAGAGTGGACGCCGACGGCGAGGGACAACCGATGAGGTCCCGGCTCGACCGCTGGTTCTTCCCCACGGGAACCGGGCAGAGCTTGGCGCTCTTCCGGGTGATGCTCGGTTGCATCTTGGTGATCGCACTATTGGGTGGATACTTCGACCCCTCCCTTTGGGCCAACCCGGATGGGATCTTTTCGAGCGAGGCCTCAAGGGAGTGGAACCACCGGCTCGGACACTGGAACCCTCTGGCCGAGGCGCCGACCTGGCTTGCGTGGGCGGTCTGGTGGAGCATTCTGGGGGCGGGGATATTCTTTGTGTTGGGCTGGTTGCCCCAGGTTTGCGCGGCCGTCGTCTTTTTGGGTCTGGTGATGCTCCACCATCGCGCCCCGGTGATCTTGTTCGGGGCCGACACGTTGCTCCGGCTTTCGTTCTTCTGGATGATTTTTGCTCCGTCAGGGGATTTTCTACGGTTGCGGGTTCACAGTTTGGGCCGAATTTCGCCGCTCCGGGGCAGAGGTCCGGGAGAAGCTGGGCTTCCCCGGACCGAGGGAGAGGCCTTGGGCCGGAGCGGCGAAGGCTCTCCTTCCGAGCGGCACCTGTGGCCACAACGGTTTCTGCAACTCCAGTGGGCGTTGATGTACTTCACCACTTTTCTCGGCAAGACCTTGGGCGAGACGTGGCGGATTGGCGAGGCCGCTTGGTATCCGCCCAGACTAGAGGGCTTTGCCCGATTTCCGGTGCCCGCCTGGATAGACCGGACTCCTTTTCTTCAGATCCAGACCTATGGGGCGCTGGCGATCGAATTCGCCCTGGCGACTCTGATCTTTGTTCCGAAGTTCCGCACTCCGGTGGTCTTAGGCGGGGTCCTTTTGCACGCCATGATCGAATGGCGGTTGAATATCCCGATGTTTGCCGCGCTCAGCGTGGCCGGCTACGTCTTATTCTTCACGGGTGAAGAAACCGCCCGATTCTTCCGCCGATGCAGCGCCTTCGTGAGTTCCTCTTTATCAAGCGGCCGAACACCCCGGGATACGGGATCAGCCGGAACGCCTATCTGACCGTCCTCGCGGGGAGATCGGGTCTTCCTTCGATTGCCGAGGTCATCGCGCCGAAAGCCGAAGCCCCGGTCGTCGCTGGATTTGGCGTCCCTATGAGCGCTGGGGGCGGCCGCGCCTTACTCGAAAAACCGATCGAGCGCGGGACCTATGGCTTTGCGAGCTTAGACAAGAAGACGGCCTTGCGAGTGGCCGTCCTTCCGCCGGCCGAAGCGGGATTCCATCCCGACGCACTCCTACAGTCTCCGGCGGCGGTGAACCTGCGGGAGGAAGTTCGGTGGCGGATTGGTTCGGCGTGGTGGCTAATCCAGATCACCTTCGAATCGCACCATGCCGAGGTGATTCCGGCGCTAAGTTTCTGGATCTCCGTAGCGCGACGTATGGCCGAACTTACCGCAGGAGTCATCGCCGATCCGCTCGCGGAGAAGTATCTCTTACCAGAAGATGTGCACGACCCCCAGGGGTTCGACATCCGGGACCACATCTCGGTCATCCAAAGTCCGGCCCGGATTGCGACCCGGGGGATGTCCAAGTTTGCCCTCCCCGAGATACAGTTCAGCGACGTCGAACCGGATGATCGGGATCTTGCTGCTGGATTTCTCTACAGCGTGGCGGATGCGATTTTGCACAGGGGACCCATCGAGCCGGGCAACCAGATCGGCACCGTGGAAGTCCCGATCGACGTGGCGGCAGCCCCGAATCTTCAGGGGCCACCAGTCTTGGAACTGATCCCACCCCCAGGCAAGACGGTCGGTCAAGCGGTTACCCTCATCCACGATGCCCACGAACGTTGATTGGATCGAAGAATTGGCCACGAGTGGACTCGCTGGGCGCGCGCTGCGGCAGGCCGCGATGGAGAAGCTCGACGAGCTGCCGGGCTATGACTGGTCCGGAATCTATCTCTTGAAGGGAGATCATCTTCACCTCGACGCCTATGTTGGGGCCGAGACTGACCACACGGTGATCCCTGTCGGCGTGGGGGTCTGCGGGACCGCGGTCGCCGAGCGCGCCAACCAAGTTATCGATGACGTTCGCGAACTCTCGAACTACCTCTCCTGCTCGGTGCATACCCGCAGCGAGATCGTCGTTCTGATTGAGCGAGAAGGCGAGATCCTCGGCCAGATCGACATTGACGGGCACGAAGTCGGCCGCTTTACCGCCGAGGATGAAGCGATGCTGACCCGCTTGGCTCAGCTGTTGGCCGCTCGCTGGACCGAAGCATCGTAAACCACGGGGTGGTGGCGCCCGGCGACGAGATCGCCCGGCTTAAGCCCCCGGAGGCACTGGGAGAGCCCGATCACCTGAGAATCGGCAAGGGGCTCTTCTACTCGAGCGCCATCGGCGATAAAAAACAATCCGCAGCCTTCCCGGAATTTGTGAGTTCGATTGGGGTGACTCCCGTGGAGGGTGTTGCCATGGAGGAAGATCACATCGCCTAGTTCGAGAGGGCCGGTGGAGCTGACCTCCCAGCCTTCGTCGGCGATGATCCGAGCGAGGTCCTCACGTCTCGGCTTGAGCAGACCGGTCTCGAGGCCCAAAAGCGTCCCTCGGTGGCTTCCATCGACAAAGACTGGAAACCCATCGGCTTCGCGGATCGGGATGAGGGGGATGAAGATCGCGATGAGTTGGGACCCATCCACGGGAACCATGGCGGCATCTTGGTGCCAGGAGATCTCATCGTCACCGGGAGCCTTGAAGAGCATCTCGTCGTGGCCGAGGCGCAGGCGTTCTTTGCCTAGGAGCTCGGCCGCTATCTGGGCCAGGTAGGGCGATTGGGCAAATCGGGCGATCGAATCGTGGTCGTGCCATAGGCAGAAGGCGACCGCGTCTTGCTGGATCCAATCCATTGCCTCTGGATCGTCGGTCGGGCGATTGAAGAGCGGCAACATGGCGCGGTACTCGCCCCGAATCCATTCGACTTCCTCCGTCGGGAGACACTCCCGGATGACCACCCAACCCTTCTCTTCGAAACGCTGCCGAACTTCCTCGTTTACTTTTCGTTCCAAACTGGCTCACCGACTGATCTGGTTTGCTTCCGGCACTTCTCAGGTGGATGCGCCAAATCAATACAAAAAAGTATAGATTATTCGTCCGCGCGGTGTATTGGGCCTAGGCGAGCCAAAGGAGTCAACGCGGAGCACTGGTTCGTCCGTAGTAATCAAGATAGGTGAGTTGATGACCAACCTCGAACTGCTTTCCCAAATCGTTCTGCCCACGGATCTGCATAAGTTCAGCGACAAAGAGCTGCTTCAAGTTGCCCAAGAGGTCCGACAGGCGATCCTCGAACGGGTGAGCAAAACCGGGGGCCACTTTAGCTCAAATCTCGGCACGGTTGAACTCACCGTGGCCATGTACGCCGCATATAGCCTGCCACCCGATAAGGTGGTGTGGGACACCGGCCACCAAGCCTATCCCCACAAATTGCTCACCGGGCGTCTGGAGCGATTCGACACCTTGCGCAAGCACAAAGGGATGAGCGGTTTCCTTAAGCGGGATGAGCACGAGTTGGATGTCTTTGGTGCTGGCCATGCGGGGACGGCGATCTCGGCCGCGCTGGGATTTGCCGCTGCCCGAGACCGGGTCGGGGGCAAGGAGAAGGTCGTAGCGGTGACCGGCGATGCCGCCATTTGCAGCGGCATGAGTTGGGAGGCGCTGAACCACGGTGGGGAGTTGAACACCGACTTCACCGTCGTTCTGAACGACAACCGGATGTCGATCGCCCCCAACGTCGGAGCCCTTACGAGTTACTTCAACCGCCTCCGATCAAGACCCCAAATTCAGGATCTGGCCCAACGAGCGAAGAGCTTAGCCGAGCGGATGCCCAACCCGATTCACCGTGTCGCGAGCGGTCTGCGCCACGGGATCACCCACTACTTTGCGCCCGAAGAAACGGGGACGATTTTTGAAGAGATGGGCTTTGAATACATCGGCCCCGTCGATGGTCATGACCTCCCGACCTTGCTGGAGATCTTCCGCAACGTTCGTGAGCTGGACCGACCGATCTTTGTCCATGCGATCACGGTCAAGGGCAAGGGTTACGAAGTCGCCGAGGAGGATGCGCGAAAATGGCACGGCGTTGTCCCCTTCGACCTTCAAGCCTGTGAAATGGCCAAGAGCAGTGGCCCCGTGACGTTCACCCAAGCGTTCGGTGATGCGGCCGTCGAATGCGCCGAACTGGACCCGAAGATGGTCGCAATCACCGCCGCCATGCCCGATGGCACCGGCTTGACTAACTTCGCAAAGCAGTTCCCCGATCGCTACTACGACGTGGGGATTGCCGAGCAACATGGGGTCACCTTTGCCGCCGGTCAAGCGGCGGGTGGACTCAAGCCCTTCTGCGCGATCTACTCAACCTTCCTGCAGAGAGGCTACGACCAAGTCCTCCACGATGTCTGTATTCAGAAGCTACCGGTCCGCTTCTTCATGGACCGCGCGGGGCTGGTCGGAGACGACGGCCCGACCCACCACGGGGCCTTTGACATCAGCTTTCTGACCCACATTCCGCACCTGGTGTTGCTCGCCCCGCGGGACACGACCGAGCTTCGCGAGATGGCCCGCTGGACGTTGGGCTATGACCGCGGACCGACGGCGGTCCGGTATCCCCGCGGCGCCAGCGATGATCGGCTCCCCGAACTCCGCACACCGATCGAATTCGGCCGGAGCGAGGTCCTCACCCAGAGTGATCAGAGTGCGGCCACGGTCGTTGCCGTCGGTTCGATGGTCAGCGTCGCGTGGGAGGCTGCCCAGCGTTTGCGTGAAGAGGGAATCTCCATCGACGTGATCAACGCCCGTTGGATCAAGCCGATTGATCTCGAGGCGATCGCCAGGCTAGGAGCGCGCTCGGGACGTGTGATCACGATCGAGGAGAATGCCCGCATCGGAGGATTTGGCCAGCAAGTACGGGATGGTCTTGCAGAAGCGGGTCACGACGGAATCCGAGTCGAGGTCGTGGCGCTTCCCGATGCCTTTATCGAACACGGAGCCCAGCCCATCATCCGGGCCGAAGCCGGTCTCTCAGCCGATGCTCTCATCGAGAGGATCAAGACCCGGCACCGCGTCGGCTAGGAGCGATATACTCCCCTCCCGATGGCCCGAATTTTGGTGATAGATGACGAAGAGTCCGTACTGTCCGCGATCCAGCGACGACTGGAGCGGCACGGGCTAGAGGTCGAGGTTTGCGAGACCAGCGAAGCCGGGATTGAGCGAATCCAAAGCGCGCCCGAAGCCTTCGACGTGATCGTCACCGACATGTCGATGGAGAGCCCGGACAGCGGTTTGCGCGTTCTGAACACCGCCTTTGCCCGCGACCTCTTTGCCGAGGTGATCGTCATGACCGCCTATGGCAACGTCGCCAACGCGGTGGAGTGTATGCGCCGGGGAGCCTTTGATTACATCGAAAAGAACTCACCCGGAATCGACGTCTATGAACTCCTGACCATGAAGATTGACCAAGCCCTAGAGCGACGGCGACTCGACGTGAATACGATCCAGCGATGGGAACGTGCCGCCCGAGCCCAAGAAAAGAGGAACGAACAGCCCTGAGCCTAGGTCGGTAGGAATCCAAAGATCTAAAGAAGATCAGACCGGGATTCCTATGCCAAATACCGCCGCGCACCCCATGAACGTCGTCCAATTTCGCGACCTCCTCCGAACCGCGCCGCTTATCGCGAGCGTCCAAGCGAGTCCCGAGTCGCCGGTCGACGACCCGAGTACCTTGTTGAAGCTTGCTCAAGCGAGCCTCAACAATGGAGTCCGCATCTTGCGGCTGGAAGGGGTTGAGAATATCCGCCGGATCAAGACCATTACGGGGGCCGTGGTCATCGGGCTCATCAAGAAGGAATATCCCGGCAGCAAGGTTTACATCACTCCCACCGTGGCCGAAGTCGATGCCCTTCTCGAAACTGGCTGCGAGGTCATCGCCCTTGATGCGACCCTTCGAGATCGCCCTGAGCGCGCTTTTTTGGGTGACCTGATCGACCGGATTCATGCCGCCGGACGTCTCGTGCTTGCCGACTGCGACACCCTCGCCAGCGCCAGCGCGGCCCTGCGGCTGGGAGCCGACATGGTCAGTACCACGCTGGCCGGTTATACCGAAGCCACGGCCAACGTCGGCAGTGGCCCGGCGATGGAGATTCTTCGCCAGATTTGTGCCGAAGTTCAGGCCCCGGTTTTGGCCGAAGGTCGGTTCACGGTTCCTCGGGAGGTCCGCAGTGCGATGTGCATCGGTGCCGATGGCATCGTGATCGGCGGTGCGCTCAACGACCCGGTCAAGCAGACCAACGCCTTTGTTCGCGCCTCGCGTCAGGTGACTCAGCCAGTGATGGCCGTCGACATCGGCGGGACGTGGCTGCGCGCCGCGCTCTTTTCGCCCGATTGGCAGTTGCAGAAAATTGAGAAGGTGGCCCTGCCCGCGACCCGGGATGACCGATTCGACTGGATCCGGACCCGCGCCGAAGAGTGGAATATCGAGCACGTCGGCATCAGTTCGGGGGGCACGATCGACCCTCGAACCGGGGTCGTCACCGAGAGTAAAGACATCATCCCGAACCACGAGGGCTCCAATTTCTCCGTCGCACTTCACCGGCTCAAGTGGTCGATCCTCAACGATGGCTTGGCCACGGCTTGGGGCCATGCCTGCTTGCCGCAGTTTGCCGGTCGACGGGTGGCGACGATTGCGCTCGGGACCGGGGTCGGCTTTGGGTTCGTGGACCGGGGCCAGATCTTGATGGGGCCCCACGGGGAATATCCCCGGCTGAATGACGTCGTCCTTCCGGGCGGCCAGACCATCGAAGAGGTTTTGGGTGGGGCGACGCTCACGATCCACCCGAGCGAAGCGCAGAAGGAAATCGCCCGCGAAGTGGCCCGCGTGGCCGTTAGCTTTGTGCAAAACGCGATGATGCCCGACACGGTGGTGCTCTGCGGTGGGGTCGGTCTCAGCGATTGGCTGGGCCTCGATGTCCCGACCTCGCCCTTCGGCGAGCACGCCGGGCTCTACGGGGCGGCCGCGCTCGCGCTCTTTCCTTGGGGTTAACCTCGGGCGATCCGGGTGCGCATGATCTCTAGGGTGACCGCGGAGACGTGGTGCTCGATGCCTTCGGCGTCGATCTCGGCGATCTCGCGGGGGACTCCGATCTGGACCAAGAACTCGACCACGATCTGGTGGCGGGTGCGGCTCTGTTCGGCCATCGTCCGGCCGGATTCGGTCAGAAAGATGCTGCGATAGGGCTGGTTGCTGACCAGTCCCTCGCGCCGGAGGCGTTGGAGGGTCTTGGTGACCGTGACTTGGCTGACCCCTAGTCGGGCGGCGATGTCGGTCGAGCGCGCTTCTCCCAGTTGTTCGGTGAGTTCGAGGATCAGCTCCACGTAATCCTCCGCCGTCTCGCGGGCGTGATCTTCTCGCGTCCTTCTAAAACTTCCCGCGCGGGGTCGCTCTTCTCCGACCATGCCGCCAAAGATACCCGGGCCAAATTAAAAAGCCAATCCTAGAGAGACCTGTCTTGACTGAATAACTTAGCCGAAGCTAAACTAGATCTCATGCTGAGGTGGAAAAGTCCGTCAAATCCGTTCTTGGGGGGTGTCATCCCGCC
>ERZ761602.4874-NODE-4874-length-16529-cov-10.246631_pt1 | contig 16529 bp, 11 predicted proteins | sample MGYA00512165_ERZ761602 | MGnify/ENA primary metagenome ERZ761602 (study PRJEB28899, sample SAMN02445085) | bioreactor sludge metagenome | biome: EBPR sludge; isolation source: Thorneside wastewater treatment plant | place: Australia: Brisbane, Thorneside...
GATCATGTGGCCGCCGGTCTCGGTCTGCCAGAAGGTGTCGACGATCGGGCAGCGGCCGCCGCCGATGTTGGCGTGGTACCACTCCCAGGCCGCCGGGTTGATCGGCTCGCCCACCGAGCCGAGGATGCGCAGCGAGCGCAGGTCGTAGTTGCGCGGGTGCACCGCGGCGTTCGACTCCGCGGCCTTGATCAGCGAGCGGATCGCCGTCGGCGCCGTGTAGAAGATCGTCACCCGGTGGTCCTGGATCATCTTCCAGAAGCGACCGGCATCCGGGTAGGTCGGCACGCCCTCGAAGACGATCTCGGTGCCGCCCAGCGCGAGCGGCCCGTAGGTGATGTAGCTGTGGCCGGTGACCCAGCCGATGTCGGCGGTGCACCAGAAGATGTCGTCGGCCTTCAGGTCGAAGGTCCACTTGGTGGTCAGCGCCGCGTGCAGCAGGTAGCCGCCCGAGGAGTGCTGCACCCCCTTGGGCTTGCCGGTGGAGCCGCTGGTGTACAGGAGGAACAGCGGGTGCTCGGCCCCGACCCATTCGGGCTCGCAGCTCGCCGGCTGCGCGGCCGTCAGCTCGTGCATCCAGACGTCGCGCTGCGCGTCGAAGCCGACCGTGCCGCCGGTGCGGCGATAGACGACCACCTTGCGCACCGACTCGCAGCCGCCCATCGCCAGCGCCTCGTCGACGATGGCCTTCAGCGGCAGCTGCTTGCCGCCGCGCACCTGCTCGTCGGCGGTGATCACCGCCACGGCGCCGGCGTCGTTGACGCGGTCGCGCACCGACTGCGCCGAGAAACCGCCGAAGACCACCGAGTGGATCGCGCCGATGCGCGCGCAGGCCTGCATCGCGGCGATGCCCTCGACCGACATCGGCATGTAGATGACGACCCGGTCCCCCTTGCCGATGCCCAGCGCCTTCAGGCCGTTGGCCAGCTGGCAGACCTTGCCCAGCAGCTCGGCGTAGCTGACCTTCGTGACCTTGCCGTCGTCGGCCTCGAAGATCAGCGCGGTCTTGTCGCCGAGGCCGCGCTCGACGTTGCGGTCCAGGCAGTTGTACGAGACGTTCAGCGTGCCGTCCTCGAACCACTTGAAGAACGGCGCATCGCTCTCGTCGAGCACCTTCGTGAACGGCGTCTTCCACGAGACCAGCTCGCGGGCCAGGCGCGCCCAGTAGGCGGGATAGTCGCGCGCGGCCTCGTCGCACAGCGCCTGGTAGCCGTCCATCCCGGAGACGGCCGCGCCCTTCACCAGATCGGCGGGCGGCAGGTAGCTCTTGTTCTCGGTGGCCTGGTCGCTGGACATCGCTTGTCTCCTGGTCAATGGGTGGGTTCGATGGCGCGCGCCGCGGCGGGCGCAGGCTTCCCGGCGTCGCCGGTGTCCAAGGGCGGGAAGTTAGGCGTCCGCTCTGACGGACGGCTTACTCTACCGGCGCCGGGGTCGGACTCGGGGCGGCTGCCTACAATCCTTGCCTTCCGGGTCCGTCCCGAGCTGCCGCCCGCCACTCCATGTCCGACCCGTCTCCCGCCAGCGTGCCGTCGCTGGGCCCGCTGTCGAAGCTGATCTTCGCCAGCCGCTGGCTGCAGCTGCCGCTGTACCTCGGCCTGATCCTCGCGCAGGCCGTCTACGTCTTCCACTTCTGGGTCGAGCTCGTGCACCTGGTGGAGGCCGCCTTCGGCAGCCAGGAGGCCTTGACGAAGCTGGTCACGAGCATCGGCTACAAGGCCGAGCCGATCCTCGACGCGGCCGGGAAGGTCACGGGCTACCAGCCGATCACGACGCTGAACGAGACGATCATCATGCTGGTCGTGCTCGCGCTGATCGACGTGGTGATGATCAGCAACCTGCTGATCATGGTCATCGTCGGCGGCTACGAGACCTTCGTCTCGCGGCTGAACCTCGAGGGTCACCCGGACCAGCCCGAGTGGCTCAGCCACGTCAATGCCTCGGTGCTGAAGGTCAAGCTGGCCACTGCCATCATCGGCATCAGCTCGATCCACCTGCTGAAGACCTTCATCAACGCCGGCAACTACACCGAGAAGGTGCTGCTGTGGCAAACGCTGATCCACGTCGCGTTCCTGTTCTCCGCGCTGGCCATCGCGCTGGCCGACCGCGTGATGTCCGCCTCGGCGAAGGACGCGTCGCACTGAACGAGCCGCGACGCGCGCGCCCGACAGCCCACCCCATGGACCGACCGGGAGTGCCCCGATGACGCTGCTGCTGTTCCTCGCCGGGCTCGCCGGGCTCGTCGCCGGCGCCGAGTTACTGGTGCGCGGCGCCTCGAAGCTGGCGCTGTCCTTCGGCATCTCGCCGCTGGTCGTCGGGCTGACCATCGTCGCCTTCGGCACCAGTTCGCCCGAGCTGGCCGTCTCGGTGGGCGCGGTGCTCGACGGCCGCACCGACATCGCCATCGGCAACGTCGTCGGCAGCAACATCTTCAACGTGCTGTTCATCCTCGGTCTGTCGGCGGTGATCACGCCGCTGGTGGTCAACATCCAGCTGATCCGCCAGGAGGTGCCGATCATGATCGGCGCCTCGCTGATCCTGCTCGCGCTGGCGCTGGACGGCCGGCTCGGCCTGCTCGACGGCGCACTGCTCGCCGGGCTGATGGCCGCCTACACGGTGTTCCTGATCGTGCAGTCCCGACGCGAGACGCAGGAGGCGAAGGACGAGTACGGCGCCGAGGTCAAGCCCGCGGCTCCCGGCGCCTGGGACGCCAGGCTGCCGGTGCAGCTGGTGCTGATCGTCGCCGGCCTGGCGCTGCTCGTGCTCGGTTCGGACGCGCTGGTCTCGGCCTCGGTCGCCTTCGCGAAGACGCTGGGCGTCAGCGACGTCGTCATCGGCCTGACCATCGTCGCCGCGGGCACCTCGATGCCCGAGGTCGCGACCTCGGTGATGGCCGCCGTCAAGGGCGAGCGCGACATCGCCGTGGGCAACGTCGTCGGCAGCAACTCCTTCAACATCCTGGGCTGCCTGGGTCTGTCGTCGCTCGCGGCCGGCGGCACCGGGCTCGGCGTGCCGGCCTCGGTGATGAACTTCGACATCTGGGTGATGCTCGCCGTCGCGCTGGCGGCGCTGCCGGTGTTCCTGACCGGCCGCGAGATCGCGCGCTGGGAGGGCGCGGTCTTCCTGCTGTACTACGCGGCCTACGTGACCTACCTCGTGCTCGCGGCGCAGCAGCACGACGCGCTCGGCGCGTTCTCGGCAACGATGATGGGCTTCGTCGTGCCGATCACCGTGATCACGTTGCTGGTCGTGCTGCTGCGGCCGGGTCCTCAGCGCTCGGGCTGATCGGGCGGCACCGGCGCCTTCGACGGCGCGCGCCGGTGCAGCGCCGCCTTGGCCAACAGGCTGGCCGAGACCGGCGCGGTGACGAAGACGAACAGCGTGATCAGCAGCTCGTGCATGCCGAACGAGCCCTGCGTCCACTTCAGCAGCAGGCTGGCCAGCAGCACGCCGCCGACGCCCAGCGTCGTCGCCTTCGTCGGCGCGTGCAGGCGCATGAAGAAGTCGGGGAAGCGGACCATGCCGATCGCGCCGACCAGCGCGAAGCCGCCGCCGACCACCAGCATCGCGACGATCAGGGCCTGCCAGAGCAGGTTCGGCTCGTTGCCCATGTGCACCTCCCGTTCACGGATGGCCTCGACCGGGGACCCGGTCACTCACTCGATGACGTCGCCGCGGCTGATGTAGCGCGACAAGGCGACCGTCGAGACGAATCCCAGCAGCGCGATCAGCAGCGCCGCCTCGAAGAGCAGCTGCCCGCCGTGGACCATGTCCAGCACCACCGCCAGCGCAGCGGCGTTGACGTACAGCGTGTCCAGCGCGAGCACACGATCGGCCGGCTCCGGTCCGCGCACCAGCCGCAACGCACACAACAGCATCGACAGCCCCAGCGCGCCGCCGGCGAACCACAGCGCCCACTCCACCCACATCAGCTCGCTCCTTCGAAGATGCGGCGCAGCGGCCGTTCGTAGCGCTGCTTGATCTGCCGCGCCATCTCGGCGGCATCGTCGCAGTCCAGCGCGTGCACGAGGATCTCCCAGCGTTCGTCGTCGACGACGCAGGACACGGTGCCCGGCGTCATCGTGATGATCGAGGCCAGCAGCGCGGTGGCGGTCGGGTGCCGGGTGTCCAGCGGCACGCGCACCCACGCCGGCTGCGGATCCGAGCTCGGATCGAGCACGATGCGCGCGACGGTAAGGTTGGAGACGACGATGTCCCACAGCACCAGCGCCGACAGGCGCAGCACGCTGGCCCACGAGGTGACGCGGGAGGCCCGGTCGAGGAAGCCGTACGCGAGCCGCGGCGCGACGATCGCCAGGATGGCGCCGCTGATCAGGTGCGCCGGGGCCAGGCTCTGCTGCAGCAGCAGCCAGACGACCCACAGCAGCGCGGACAGCAGCGGGTGCGGCAGCCAGCGGCCGAGCCAGCCCGGCGCGCGCCCGGTCGACGGTGGGGATCCGGGTGTCATCGCGCCACCTCCGATGCGCCGGCCGCAGGAGCCGCGGGCGCGGCGCCGGCCGCCCCGCCGGCACGGCCGTCGAAGCGGTACGGACGGGTCGTCGAGGTCGCCGCCCCCTGCGGCCCGAGGACGGCGCGCGCATAGGCCTCGCGGTCCTGCAGCTGCCGTGCCGCGGCCTCGGTGTAGCGCTGGATCGGCGCGGCCAGCACGCTCATGCCCACCGTCACCGCCAGCAGCCCGAGCGTCGCGCCGACGAGCTTCGGGCTGGCGCCCGACGGGGCGGCGGCGGGCCGCCCGTCCTCGACATGCCAGAACAGGACGCTGCCGGCGCGCGCCAGGCCCACCAGTGTCAGGAAACCCACCCCGAGCACGACCGCGAACACCGCCACCTGCCAGCCGTGCCCCTGGGCCGACTGGAGCAGCATGACCTTGCCGATGAAGCCGGGCAGCGGCGGCAGACCGGCTGCCGATGCCGCGGCCAGCAGCATCATCAGGCCGAGCAGCACGGGTTGCGCGACCGGGGACGCGGGAACCAGCCGGTCGGCCGCGTCGCCGCGCTGTGCCGCGACCAGCTCGCCGAGCAGGAACAGCCCGGCGACGACCAGCGTGCTGTTGGCCAGGTAGTACAGGCCCGCCGACCAGGCCGGCGTCGCGTACAGGCCGAAGGCCACCAGCACGGTACCCACGGAGGCCACCGTGAGCCAGGCCACGAGCCGCTCGAGCGTGCGCGCGGCCAGCGCGCCGGCGACGCCGACGAGGCTCGTCAGCAGCGCCAGCGGCAGCAGGAAGGGCTGCGCCGCCAGCGCCGAGGCGCCGGCGTCGGGACCGAAGGCCACGCCGTGCACGCGCACGATGGCGTAGACGCCGACCTTGGTCATGATCGCGAACAGTGCGGCCACCGGTGCCGCCGCGGCCGCGTAGGTGGCCGGCAGCCACATCGACAGCGGCGCGAGCGCGGCCTTGAAGCCGAAGACGACCAGCAGGATCAGGCCGGCCGCCTGCACGATGGCCGCGTCGGGGCCGGCCACCAGCGGGATGCGCAGCGCCAGGTCGGCCAGGTTCAGCGTGCCGGTCTTCGCGTACAGCAGCGCGATGCCGACCAGGAACAAGGCCGACGCGACCAGGTTCAGCACGACGTAGTGCAGGCCCACCTGCAGGCGGCGGGCGCCCTGCCCGTGCACCGCCAGCACGTAGGAGGCGATCAGCAGGACCTCGAAGAAGACGAAGAGGTTGAACAGGTCGCCGGTCACGAAGGCGCCGTTCAGCCCCATCAGCTGGAACTGGAAGATCGCGTGGAAGTGCCGGCCGTGGGCGTCCCAGCCCCCGCTGGCATAGAACAGCACCGGCAGCGCGACCAGCGAGGTCAGCAGCAGCATCATCGCGCCCAGCCGGTCGACGACGAGCACGATGCCGTAGGGCGCCGGCCACTCGCCGAGCCGGTAGACGATCGGCTCGCCGGCCCCGGCGGCGCCGACCAGGCCGACCGACAGCGCCAGGCCCAGCACGACCGAGGCCAGCGACCAGCGCCTCGACCACCTCAGCCCGCCCTCGCCCTGGTCGCCCAGCAGCAGCAGCACGATGGCCGTCAGTGACGGCAGCAGCACCGGCAGGATCGGGGCGTGCAGCTGCCAGAGATCCTGCAGGCCGCTCATCCGGCGCCCTCCTGCCGGCTGCCGGCCGCCGCTGCCGGGGCCCCGTCGCCGCCGTCGACGTGGTCGCCGCCGTTCTCGTGGTGGCTGCGCAGCGCGAGCTCGATCACGAAGCCGGTGGTCGCGAAGCCGATCACGATGGCCGTCAGCACCAGGGCTTGCGGCAGCGGGTCGGCGAAGGGGCCGTCGCCCAGCAGGATCGGCGGCGTGCCGCTCCACAGGCGCCCCATCGTGAAGATGAAGACGTTGACCGCATAACCCAGCAGCGTCAGGCCGAGCACGACGGTGAAGCTGCGCCCGCGCAGCAGGAGGTAGATGCCGCAGGCCACGACCAGGCCGATGCCGCTGGCCACCAGGAACTCCATCGGGATCATGCGCCGCCTCCCTCGCGCCGGGGCGCGGCGCGCACTTTCGAGGCCGCGCCCAGGACCACCAGCATCAGCATCGTCGCACCGACGACGGTCACGTAGACCCCGAGGTCGAAGATCGCCGCCGTGGCCAGCGGCAGTTCCCCGAGCACCGGCACGCTGGGGTGGCCATGCGCGCTCGTCAGGAAGGGACGCCCGAGCACGAAGGCCCCGACGCCCGTGGCCAGCGCGATCGCCAGCCCGATGCCGATCCAGCGCGTGAAGCGGCGCCCGCCGGCATCGTGCAGCACGTTCTCGGCATGCTGCTGGCCGAAGGCCATGAACTGCAGCACCAGCGCGACGGCCGTGATCAGCCCGGCGATGAAGCCGCCGCCGGGCAGGCCGTGGCCGCGCCAGAAGACGTAGGCGGACACCACGAGCGCCATCGGCAGCACCAGCCGGGAGGCCGTGCGCAGCAGCAAGGGCGGCCGGCCGTAGCTCCAGGGCCGGCCCTGCGGATCCTGCCCCGGCCGGCGCACGCGCAGCCCGTCCATCAGCGCGAGCACGCCGACGGCGGCGATGCCCAGCACGGTGATCTCGCCGAAGGTGTCGTAGCCGCGGAAGTCCACGAGGATCACGTTGACGGCGTTCGTGCCCCCGCCCGCCGGCACCGACTGCTCGAGGAAGTACCACGAGATCGACTCGAAGTCGCGCGTCAGCACCAGCCACGTCAGCCAGGCGATGCCACCGCCGCCGGCCACCGCGAGCGCGCCGTCGCGCCAGCGCCGCGCCGCGGCCGACTCCTTCGGCGAGTGCTGCGGCAGCAGCGCGAGTCCCATCATCAGCAGCACCGTCGAGACCACGTCCACCGACAGCTGCGTCATCGCGAGATCCGGCGCCGACAGCGCCAGGAAGGTGAGCGAGGCGACGAGCCCGACCGCCCCGGTCAGCACCGTCGCGACGAATCGCTGCCGCTGCAGCACGACCAGCGCGACGCAGGTGGCCACCAGCAGCAGCCAGACCATCAGCGCCAGCGGCGTGGCCGGCATCAGCGGGCGTTCACCGGTGCCGGGCAGGCCGCCGGCCGAGAAGACGAACGGCACCGCCGCCAGCACGACCGTCGTCGCCACCATCCAGGCCGCGTAGCGCTGCAGCGAGCCGCTCTCCAGCACCTGCGTGATGCGGCCGGCCAGCCCGAAGAGGCCGTCGATCGTCGCCGTGAAGGCCTGCCGGCCGCCGCGTCCGCTCGGCCGGTAGCGATGCAGCCGGCCCCCGCGGCGCAGCCCGAGGTACATCGCCGCCCCGCCGGCCACGGCGATCGCGCTCATCAGCAGCGGCAGGTTCAGCCCGTGCCACAGCGCGAGATGGAACTCGGGGGCCGGCGCGCCGAGCACGGCCCCCGCCGTCGCGCGCACCAGCGGTTCGGCGAGGAACGGCGCGACACCGACCCCGATGCACACCGCCACCAGCAGCAGCACCGGCGCCTTCATGCCCCACGGCGGCTCGTGCGGGTGCGCCACCGGCAGGTCGCGAGGCGGACCGCCGAAGAACACGTCGTGCACCAGGCGCAGCGAGTAGGCCACCGAGAACAGGCCACCCAGCGTCGCCAGCACCGGCACCGCCCAGCCGAAGGACCCCCACATCGCCCCGCCGTGCACGGCCTCGTGCAGCATCATCTCCTTGCTGATGAAGCCGTTGAACGGCGGGATGCCCGCCATCGCGGCACTGGCGAGCAGCACCAGCGTGCCCATCACCGGCATCGCGGCCATCAGCCCGCCCAGCCGGCGCATGTCGCGCGTGTGCGTCTCGTGGTCGACGATGCCGGCGCTCATGAACAGCGCCGCCTTGAAGGCCGCGTGGTTCAGGATGTGGAAGACCGCGACGACCGCGCTCAGCGGCGAGCCCAGCCCGATCAGGAAGGTGATCAACCCGAGGTGGCTGACGGTGCTGTAGGCCAGCAGCCCCTTCAGGTCGTGCTTGAAGAGGGCGACGAAGGCCGCGAAGACCATCGTGGCCAGGCCGACGCTGGCCACGACGCCCTCGAACAGCGCCGTGCCGCCGAGCACCGGGTACAGGCGCATCATCATGAACAGCCCGGCCTTGACCATCGTCGCCGAGTGCAGGTAGGCCGAGACCGGCGTCGGCGCGGCCATCGCCTCGGGCAGCCAGAAGTGGAAGGGCAGCTGCGCGCTCTTCGTGAAGCAGCCGACCAGGATGAGCCCGAGGGCCAGCGGGTAGGACGGATGGGCCTGGATCTCGGCCGCGCGAGGGGCCATCGCCGAGATGTCGAAGGTGCCGGCCACCTGGCCCAGCACCAGGAAGCCGGCCAGCATCACGAGCCCGCCGCCGCCGGTGATCGCCAGCGCCATGCGTGCGCCCGCCCGGGATTCCTCGAGCCGGCCCCAGTAGCCGATCAGCAGGAAGGACGAGATGCTGGTCAGCTCCCAGAAGACGAGCAGCAGCAGCAGGTTGTCGCTGAGCACGATGCCGAGCATCGCGGCCATGAAGAGCATCAGCGTGGCGAAGAAGCGGCCGGCCGGGTCGTCCGCGTGCAGGTAGTAGGCCGCATAGAGGATCACGAGCAGGCCGATGCCGGTGATCAGCAGCGCGAACATCAGCGACAGCGCATCCAGCCGGAAGTTGGCGTTCAGCCCGATCATCGGCATCCACTCGGCCTGCGTCAGCACAGGCTGGCCGGCCAGCACCGAGGGCGCCTGGGCCAGCAGCAGGCCGAACGCGGCCAGCGTCACCGCCGCCGCGAGCCCGGCAGTGCCCGCGCGGCGGCGCGGCGTGTCCACCCACCCGCACCACAGGGTCAGCAGGGTGCCGGCGACGAGGGGCAGCAGGATGACGGCGAGCAGCGGGTTCAAGGCGTGTGGCGGTGCGGTGCGCGGGCCCCGCCCGCGCGACGGCCCGCACCATAAACGACAACGGTCAACCCCGCGCAGCCACAAGGATCGAGTCAGGGTCGATCCCTAGACTTCGGCATCGTCGCCGCGAGGGCCCCATCGATGCACCCTGCCCTGCCCCGCCTCGTGCTGCCGGCCGCAGCCGGCCTGCTCACCAGTCCGGCTGCCCGCGCGGCCGGGATCGACGGCGCTTCCCTGTCGGCCTGGTGGGGCGTCCCGTTTGCCGGGATGCTGCTGTCGATCGCGCTGATGCCGCTGCTGTTGCCCAGGGTGTGGCACCACCACTTCGGCAAGATCGCGCTGGGCTGGGCGCTGCTGTTCGTGCTGCCCTTCGCCGCGACGCAGGGCCCGGCGGCCACCGGCGGCGTGCTCGTGCACACGCTGCTCGCGGAGTACGTGCCGTTCATCATCCTGCTGACGGCGCTGTTCACCGTCGCCGGCGGCATCTACGTGCGCGGCAACCTGCACGGCAGCCCGGCGCTGAACACCGGGATGATGGCCATCGGCGCCGTGCTCGCCAGCGTCATGGGCACCACCGGCGCCTCGATGCTGATGATCCGGCCGCTGATCCGCGCCAACGACAACCGCAAGAGCGTCGTGCACGTCATCGTCTTCTTCATCTTCATCGTCAGCAACGCCGGGGGCTCGCTCACCCCGCTGGGCGACCCGCCGCTGTTCCTCGGCTTCCTCAAGGGCGTGGACTTCTTCTGGACGCTGCGGCACATCCTCCCCGAGACGCTGTTCCTCGTCGGCACGCTGCTGGCGGCCTTCTTCGTGCTCGACCGCTGGCACTACCACCGCGAGGGCATCGTGCCCGCCGACCCGACACCCGACGACCGGCGCTTCGGCATCGAGGGCGGCCTCAACCTGCTGCTGCTGGCCGTCGTCGTGGCGCTCGTGCTGATGAGCGGCACCTGGAAGCCGGGCCCGGGCTTCGACATCGCCGGCACCGAGCTCGGGCTGCCGCAGCTCGTGCGCGATGGCGCGCTGCTGGTCGTGACGGGCCTCTCGCTGGCACTGACCCGCCGGTCGGTCCGGCTGGACAACCAGTTCTCGTGGGCGCCGATGCAGGAGGTGGCCAAGCTGTTCATCGGGATCTTCGTGACCATGGTGCCGGTGCTGGCGATGCTCAAGGCCGGCGAGGCCGGCGCCTTCGCCGCCGTGTCGCGTGCCGTCACCTCGCCCGACGGCCAGCCACTGCCGTGGGCCTACTTCTGGTTCAGCGGCCTGCTCAGCTCGTTCCTCGACAACGCGCCGACCTACCTCGTGTTCTTCAACCTCGCCGGCGGCGATCCGCAGGTGCTGATGACGACGCTGGCCCCGACGCTCGCGGCGATCTCCGCCGGCTCGGTCTTCATGGGCGCGAACACCTACATCGGCAACGCGCCGAACTTCATGGTCAAGGCGATCGCCGAGGACCGCGGCATCCGCATGCCCAGCTTCTTCGGCTACATGGCGTGGTCGTGCGGGGTGCTGGTGCCGCTGTTCGGGGTCATGAGCTTCATCTGGTTCCGCTGAGGCGCACCAGCCCGGCCAGCGCCCCCGCAGCCCTTCGCTACACTGACTTTCGACACCCCGCCAGCCGCAGCGCCGGCAACGGCTGCCGGCTCGCCAGCCCCTGGAGCCTGCCATGACCACCCTGATCCGCCACACTGACTTCGTCGAGACCGTCGCTGCCGCGCTGCAGTACATCAGCTACTACCACCCGGCCGACTTCATCACCCACCTCGCCCGCGCCTACGAACGCGAGCAGAGCCCGGCGGCCCGGGATGCGATCGCCCAGATCCTGACCAACAGCCGCCTGTGCGCGCAGGGCCACCGCCCGATCTGCCAGGACACCGGCATCGTCAACGTCTTCCTGAAGATCGGCATGGACGTGCGCTTCGAGGGCTTTCCTGGCTCGCTGCAGGACGCCGTCGACGAGGGCGTGCGCCGCGGCTACCTGGATCCGGGCAACACCCTGCGCGCCAGCGTGCTGGCCGACCCCCTCTTCGAGCGCCGCAACACCAAGGACAACACGCCGGCCGTCGTGCACATGACGGTGGTCCCGGGCAACACCGTCGAGCTCACGGTGGCGGCCAAGGGCGGCGGCAGCGAGAACAAGAGCAAGCTGAAGATGATGAACCCCAGCGACAGCCTGGTCGACTGGGTGCTCGAGACCGTCCCGACGATGGGCGCAGGCTGGTGCCCGCCCGGCATGCTGGGCATCGGCGTGGGCGGCACGGCCGAGAAGGCGGTGCTGCTGGCCAAGGAAGCGCTGATGGAGCCGATCGACATGTTCGAGCTGCTCGCCCGCGGGCCGTCGAACAAGCTCGAGGAACTGCGCATCGAGCTGTACGAGAAGGTCAATGCGCTGGGCATCGGCGCCCAGGGCCTGGGCGGGCTGACGACCGTGCTCGACGTGAAGATCGCCACCTTCCCGACGCACGCGGCGGGCAAGCCGGTGGCGATGATCCCCAACTGTGCGGCCACGCGCCATGCGCACGTCGTGCTCGACGGCTCCGGGCCGGCCTACCTGGAGCCGCCGGGCCTGGACCTGTGGCCCGACGTGGACTGGGCGCCCGACGCACAGAAGAGCCGCCGCGTCGACCTGGACCGGCTGACACCGGCCGAGGTGGCGAGCTGGAAGCCCGGCGACACGCTGCTGCTGAACGGCCGCATGCTGACCGGCCGCGACGCGGCGCACAAGCGCATCCAGGACATGCTGGCCCGCGGCGAGACGCTGCCGGTGGACTTCACGAACCGGGTCATCTACTATGTCGGCCCTGTCGACCCGGTGCGCGACGAGGTCGTCGGCCCCGCCGGCCCGACGACGGCGACGCGGATGGACAAGTTCACCGAGATGATGCTGGCGCAGACGGGGCTGATCGCGATGGTGGGCAAGGCCGAGCGCGGGCCGGCCGCGATCGCCGCCATCCGCAAGCACCGCTCGGCGTACCTGATGGCCGTCGGCGGCGCGGCCTACCTGGTCGCCAAGGCGATCAAGGCCGCGAAGGTGGTGGGCTTCGCCGACCTCGGCATGGAGGCGATCTACGAGTTCGAGGTCAAGGACATGCCGGTGACCGTGGCCGTCGACAGCCAAGGCACGAGCGTGCACGAGACCGGGCCGCAGGAGTGGCGCGCGCGGATCGGGAAGATCCCGGTCGTGGCGGGGTGAAGGGCAGCTGAACAGAGCTCCCCGACACTCAGCCGACTGCTGGCCCGCAGCGGCCAGCGGCCGCGTTCGACCGTTGTTGGCTGGCCGGCGTCGTTCAAGCGCCGCGATGTCGCCGGATCGGACACGCGGGGTGCCCTGCGGAGCGAAGTGAAGGGGGAATTCGACGGCCGCAGGCCGGCGAAGGAGGACATGAGCGCAGCAGGGCACCCCGCGTGGCCGATCCCTCGCCAGCGGTGGAGCGCGATCAGCCGATCCCCGCCGCAGGCCTCTCAGATCACCGCATCGGCCAGCGTCTGCGACGCCGCGCTGTACACGCAGACGCGGTTGCGCCCGCTCTTCTTCGCGGCGTACAGCGCGCCGTCGGCGAAGTCGATCAGCTCGCCCGGCGTCCGGGCCGAGTCGTCGAGCGTCGCGACGCCGACGCTGGTCGTCACCTTCATCCCGGGCACTTCCCGCACGGCCGGGCCGCACTCGCGCTCCACCGCCTGGCGCACGCGCTCGGCCACCGAGGCCGCGTTCTTCTCGTCCAGGCCCGGCAGCACGATGACGAACTCCTCGCCGCCGTAGCGGCAGACGATGTCCGACGGACGCGCCTGCGACTGCAGCACCTTGGCCACCTCGCAGATCACGCGGTCGCCGATGCCGTGGCCGTGCGTGTCGTTGACCTTCTTGAAGAAGTCGATGTCCAGCATCAGGCAGCTCAGCGGCATGCGCGCCTCGCGCGCCCCGGCGAACATGTGCTCGAAGCTCTCGGTGAACGCGCGGCGGTTGTAGCAGCCCGTCATCGGGTCGCGCGTGGCCAGCCGGCGCAGCTCCTCGTTCTGCCGCTTCACCTCCTCCTGCGACGCCTCCAGGTCCGCCATCGCCGTGCGGTAGGCCATGTTGGCGCGATGCAGCGCCGTCTGGTCGCTGAAGGTCGCCAGGCAGCCCCGCACGCGCCCGGCGCCGTCCGTGATCGGCGCGGCGTTGATCACCAGGTGCTGCACGTGGCTGCCGGCCGTTGGCGTGGCCGGCAGCTCGACTTCCACCGTCTGCCCGAACAGCGAGGTGCCCTGGGCCATCGCCCGCATCCACGGGTGGGACGCGACGTTCGAACCCAGGCCACCGGCCAGCCACTCCAGGCTCGACAGCGCCTGCCCCGGCTTGATCTCCGCGGCCAGCGGGTTCAGGCCGCGGAACGCGCGGCTGGCCAGCAGCACGCGGCCGCGCGCATCCAGCACGGCCACACCCTCGGCCATCGCGTCGAACGCCCCCTGCACGCGGTCCGGGATCACCCCTGCGGGATCCAGGTGCTGCAGCGCGCGGCGCATGTAGAGGCTGAAGGCGACCAGGCCGGTAACGAACATGAAGCCCATCGTCGAAACCAGCGGCTCGCGCAGCCAGCGCAACCAGGCCGGCTGCGTGTCGGCCTGGAAGGCGACCTCGAAGCTGCCCCAGCGCCGGCCGTCGGCCGACATCGGCACGTCGACGCGGTCGGCACTCGCCGCGCCCCCGCTGGCCTTAGGGCCCCAGGCCGCCTCGTGACCGCCGGCCTGCAGCAGCAGCGCGCCATCGGCGCGGCGCAGCCCGGCCGAGCGCACGTCCGGCGCGCGCCTGACCACGTCCTCCAGCGTCGCGTGCAGTGCCTGGGTCTCGCCTGCCTTCAGCAGCACGGCCACCTGCACCGCCATCGACTCGGCCACCTGGCGGCGCAGGCGCGCCTCCTCCTGTGCCCGGTCGGGGAACACCCCGAGCAGCACATCGGCGAGCACGAGCAGCATGCCGCACAGCGACAGCAGCGCGAGCGTCATCTGCAGCAGCGGGCTCGGCCGGAACGCGGCCAGAGCCTTCAGCCGTCCCATCAAGCCCGGCGCGGGCTCGGCTACGGACCTGGCGGTCATGCGGGACTCCCTTCGGTCGCAGGGATCGCCCTGCCCTGCTCGAACATCTCGTTGACCTCGTCTTCGGCAGTCTGCAGCGCGACTTCAGCACCGGCCGCCACGGCGGTCGCGGTCTCGTCGTCCTCGTCGTCCTCGTCGTCGGCCGCCACGATCGGCAGCACGTCGATCTGCCGCCACGCCGGCACGCTCATCAGGGCGGTGGCCAGCAAGCCACCACCGCGGGTGATCCACCACACCAGGCCGGCCGCCAGCGTGACACCCGTCACGTGCTCGGGTTCGGTCAGCGTCAGCAGCAGGCGCTCGCCCGGCGTGCGGCGTTCCTCGGCATCGCGCGGCGCGAAGACGTCGTCGTCGGCCACCGCGCCCGGTCCGCTGCCGCGGCCGCCCGAGGCCCAGGCGCGGCCGACCAGCTCGGCGAGCGCCGCGGACGCGTCCAGCGAGACGTCCAGTCCCTGGGGCAGCAGGTCCCGGGTCAGGTCCAGGGCCACCGGGGCGTTCAGGGCCTGCTGGCCGGCTGCGATGGCCGGCTGCGCCGGCGGGGCCGCCGCAGCCGCCGCGGCCCGTGCGGCGCTGCGCCGGCTCTCGGCCACCGCCGGGCCGGCGGCCGCGGGCAGCGCATCGTCCACCGGCCCGACCTCGGACAAGTGCTGGATCTCCTCCTCACGACGGCTGCGCAGCCAGGCCTCGTCGGCGTCCGCCTCGCGGGCCGCGTCGGTCTTGCCGCTCGCGGTCGAGGGCTCGCCGGCCGGCACCGCCGGCGCCGGCTGCGCCGGCCGGGGCGTTTCCGCCGGCGGCGCCTCGATCGGTGCGGCGTCGGAGGGCCGGCCCAGCAGCGCGATCGTCAGCACGCGCTGCTGGGTGGCCCCCTGAGCATCGGTGACCTGGACCAGCAGGCGGATCTCGCGTTCCTGCCGCGCGTCGAGGCCGCCGCCGTCGAGCACCGTGATGCGCCCGCTGGCCGCGTCGATCACGAAGCGGCCGAGACCGTCCTCGAGCAGCGCGAAGCTCGCCGAGTCGCCGCGGTCCTGGTCCAGCACGCCGACCTGCGCGACCACGGTGCCCTGCGGCGCACGATCCAGCAGCTGCACGTTCTCGGGCAGCACGAGCCGAGGGGCGTCGTTGGCGTCGGTCACGCGCACGCTCAGGCGTTGCTGCGCGGTTGCGCCATCGCCGTCGCGCACCTGCACCACGACCTCGTAGATGCCGTCGCCGTCGGCGTCGGCGCTCAGCTCGTGATCGGGCGCGACGATCCAGCTCAGCTCGCCCGACTGCGCGTCGATCGTGAACCAGCGCGCGTCGGCGCCGCCCGCCAGGCTGAAGGCCAGGGTCTGCGGAGCGCTGTCGATGTCGCTCGCGGCGAAGCTGGCGATCGCCTGCGCGTTCTCCGCACGATCCAGCTCGACCTGCGCCGCGCCGTCGAAGCTCGTGATGCGCGGGGCGTCGTTGACCGGCGTGACGACGATGGTCGCGGTGTCGACGTCACCGAGTGCGCCGCCGGCACCGCTGGCGCCCAGATCCGTCGTGTGCATCCACAGCGTCACCTCGCCATGGAAGTCCGCGGGCGGCCGGTACAGCGGCGCCGCGGTGCTGGCCAGGTAGGCGTTCAGGGCGTCGCGCGTGCCCTGCAGCGTCAGCGCCGCGGTGCCCGAGCCGGACACGGCCACCCCGTCCTGCGCCTGCGCGTTCAGCGTGCCGGTCGCCACCTGCAGCGCCAGCAGCATCGGGGCCGAGCCGGCGTCGACGTCGCCGACCCTCAGGCCGGCCAGCCGCAGGTCGGTGTCCTCGGGTGTCGCGAAGGCCGGCGGCAGCGTGTTGAGCGGCGCGTCGTTGACGGCGCTCACCGTGATCGCGGCGGTCTCGGTGGCCGTGCTGAAGGCCGTGGTGCCGCCGTTCGTGCTCGCATCGACCTTCGTGCCCTGCTGGCCGGCCGTCGCGCCGCTCCGGTCCCAGGCGCGGAAGCTCACCGAGGCCGTGTCGGCGTTCAACCCGTCCGGCACGAAACGCAGCCGGTCGGTGTCGCGCAACAGCAGCGCGTTGGCATCCGACACCGCGCCCACGGCCTGCCAGGTGCTGCCACCGTCGATCGAGTATTGCCAAGTTCCGTTGCCGCTGGACAGCCCCGTCACCGCGACGC
>ERZ761602.4875-NODE-4875-length-16526-cov-7.361666_pt1 | contig 16526 bp, 17 predicted proteins | sample MGYA00512165_ERZ761602 | MGnify/ENA primary metagenome ERZ761602 (study PRJEB28899, sample SAMN02445085) | bioreactor sludge metagenome | biome: EBPR sludge; isolation source: Thorneside wastewater treatment plant | place: Australia: Brisbane, Thorneside...
TTTCTATCAATCCAGTTCTTACTACTTCAACAACAATAAAGATTTGAAGCAGGCGTATGCCTGGATACAAATAGCCAACAACAAAGCGCAGGATGCCGCGTATCTTCAACTGCAGGCAAAGATTGAAGCCGCTATGAATGACTACACTTTAGCTCTTAAAACATTGAAAGCATCTACCGACCTTGCCACAACGAAGAAACTTGATCAGGTTATTGCAGCGAACGAAAAACTGCGTGCTGAGTGGGCAACTAAATCTAAAAAGTAGAACGATGAAATTTGTATTGATTTCCCTGCTTGCCTTGTTGTCTTTTTCTGTGGAGGCACAAAGAACCGACATTGATCTAAAGCAAAGCAAAATAGAATGGACAGGTAAAAAATTAGGTGGTGAACATTATGGTAACATACAACTGTCTTCTGGTCACCTTACATTCAATAAAAACAAATTGGTAGGTGGTACTTTTGAAATGGACATGGCCAGCATTACGTGTGTGGACATTACCGATGATAAATCAAACAAGCGGTTGGTAGATCATTTGAAGTCTGAAGACTTCTTTTCCGTGACACGGTTTCCAAAGTCATCATTCATCATCACTAGGGTTGAGTACAAATCAGCAACTGAATACCTAGTAACCGGAGATCTCACTATAAAGGACAAAGCAAATCCCATTACGTTTACAGCAAAAATCAATGCGATGAGTACTCAAACTATTGCCGAAGCTATATTGGTGTTTGACCGAAGTAAGTATGATGTCAAGTTTGGGTCACAATCGTTTTTCGAAAATCTGGGCGACAAGCTTGTCTACGATGATGTGGATATGACTGTAAAGTTGGTATTACTTACAAAGTAACAATACGATGAAGGCTAGTTCAAGAACTCTTTGGGCATCTGTATTATTTTTCTTCTGGAGCAATGCATCAGCTCAAGAAGTGGTAAACTATGTAAAGGTTGTGGGCGCTATGAAAGAAGTCATGTGGAAAGGCAAGCTTTCAGGCACGATTGATCTTGATACCTTATCAAACAAACAACATTTATTCGGGCTTGGGCCGGTTGAGTATTTAGCAGGAGAAATCTTGATTATTGATGGAAAGGCTTATAGATCAACGGTGCTAACCGACTCCACTATGAAGGTAGAAGAAACCTATGCGATAAAAGCCCCATTTTTTGCGTACGCAAATATTATGAACTTGACACAAGTAATCCTACCCGACAGTATTCAGTCTGCTCAACAGTTGGAGCAATTTCTTGAGCGCACTACCAAAAAACAAAACCGTCCAGTTTTGTTCCGATTTACAGGGGAGATTGAACAAGCTACCATCCATGTCGTCAATCTGCCAAAAGGATCAACAGTAACTTCCCCGGACGAGGCTCACCAGGGGCAAAGAAATTTTGTATTAACACACCAGCTTGTTGAGATAGTAGGATTCTTTTCAACAGCGCATAAAGGCATTTTCACACACCACGATACTTACCTACACATGCACCTGATCACATCCGACAGACAAAAGATGGGACACCTGGATGAGGTACGATTTAAAAAAGGAACGATAATGATAAGCCATCCATAATTATAAAGTACATGGAACATCAACACGGAAATCAACAGTTTGCTTGCCCTATGCATCCGGAAGTAGTGAAGGACGCACCCGGCAAATGCCCGAAGTGTGGAATGGACTTGGTTCCGCTTTCAAATTCAAAAGAGGAACACTCGAGTCATCAACATCATGTACAACATGAAAGTGAACACGCACATCCGCACATGAAGGTTGAAAAGCATTCGCAGCATGAGCATCAACACTCCGGTCACTCTGGCCACGCCCACCATGCCGGAATGATTGACGACTACAAAAGACGATTCTATATCGTCTTGGCGCTGACCCTACCTATCATGGCACTTTCACCTATGATTCAACATTGGTTGGGGGTAGATTGGATGTTTACCGGGTCTTCGTATATACTCATGTTACTCTCGTCCATCGTTTACTTCTATGGCGGATGGCCATTTCTCATAGGCTTAAAGGATGAAGTGAAATCAAAATCGCTGGGCATGATGACACTGGTAGCGGTCGCGATTACCGTTGCCTATGTATATAGCGTGGCCATCGTGTTGGGTTTGGCCGGTATGGATTTTTTCTGGGAGTTGGCCACGTTAATTCTCATCATGCTGTTGGGGCATTGGATCGAAATGAAATCCATTATGAGTGCATCGCGTGAATTGGAGCTGTTGGTGCAGCTTATGCCCTCGGAAGCGCACCTCATTCATGGCGAGCACATCACGGAAGTGAAAACAGAAGACCTGAAAACCGGGGATGTTATTCTCATTAAACCGGGTGAAAAAATTGCTGCTGATGGAATCATCACGGAGGGTAATAGCTACCTGAATGAATCCATGCTGACTGGCGAATCGAAACCGGTGGAGAAATCAAAAGGCGATAAATTAATTGCTGGGTCTATCAATGGTAACGGGTCACTAAGAGTAGAGGTATCACATGGAAGTAAAGACTCTTATCTCGCACAGGTAATTAAGTTGGTACAGGATGCACAACAAAGTCAATCCAAAACGCAACTGCTGGCTGATAAAGCAGCGGGTTGGCTTACCATCATCGCATTGGTATCGGGTGCGTTAACGTTTATTGTCTGGCTGAGTCTAGGCAAAGATTTAGCCTTCGCGATGGAACGTATGGTCACAGTAATTGTGATTTGCTGTCCGCATGCCTTGGGGCTTGCTGTTCCGTTAGTAGTGGCACGATCTACCGCTATTTCTGCTCAAAGTGGACTACTGATAAAAAACAGAACGGCCTTTGAGAATTCTAGAAAGATTACAGTCTTAGTATTTGATAAGACCGGTACGCTTACGCTTGGTAAATTTAGTGTGGTAAGGTTCGATTCATTAAGTGAATCGTATAATCGTGATGAAGTTCTTGCTATCGCGGCAGCACTCGAACAAAACTCCGAACATCCTATTGCAACCGGTATTGTGGAAAAAGCGAAAGAACTCAAACTTTCGTTGCCTGCTATTACCGACTTTAATGCGATAACTGGTAAAGGCATTCGGGCCAACTGGAGTGGAAAACAGGTTAGGGTAGTAAGCCCTGGTTACCTGAAAGAGCATGATATGAACATTCAGCCACCGGCATCTTCTGAAGCCGAAACTGTTGTATATGTGGTGATTGAAAATCGAGTCGCTGGATTGATTGCTCTAGCTGACGAAATCAGAAAAGAATCTCCCGATGCCATTAGAATACTTCGTGCCAACGGTATCAAAACGTTTTTGCTCACGGGTGACAACAAAGAGGTGGCCAGAAAAGTAAGCGAATCGCTGGGCATGGATGGCTTTATGGCGGAAGTACTTCCACATCAAAAGCTGAAAAAGATTGAAGAGCTTCAGGAGAAAGGTGAATTTGTAGCTATGACAGGCGATGGCGTAAACGATGCGCCAGCACTTGCGCAAGCCAATATTGGCATTGCCGTAGGCTCTGGTTCTGATATTGCTGCCGAAACGGCTGGTATTGTATTGGTGAACAGCAACCCCAAGGATGTAGTGAATCTTATTTTGTTTGGAAAAGCTACCTACAAGAAAATGATTCAAAATCTTATTTGGGCAACTGGCTACAACGTGATTGCCTTACCACTGGCCGCAGGTGTTTTGTATAACTTCGGAGTTATGCTAAGTCCGGCAATGGGTGCCGTGTTGATGAGTGTGAGTACCGTGGTTGTAGCAATTAATGCTCGGCTGTTGAAGGTGTAAAAAGATATTTAGTGAAGCAAATCCAAATTTTTGAAGACCACGCCACCTTCATCAGTCCGGCTATCCATACTGATATGCACAAACACCACGCCCTGGAGGTAATTGTAAGTATTAAAGGTGAAATACAAATCGCAGACGCTTTTGGAAATACCTTCACTTCGCAGGCCGCAGTAGTATTACCCGACCAACTCCATCAAACCATAACCACGGGCGAAACAGCCTTTGTTTTTATTGAACCGGAATCGGATTTGGCAAACACAATTCTGACGGCATTTAAACCTACTCAATCCGTTCAATCCATTGAAGGGAGAATATCAGAAGCAGATAGAAAAACGTTTACCGAGGGCCACATACCCTCGACATTTACAAAAACAATCAAATCTCTTAACCTGATTGACGAGCGTATTCAGACAGCTACCGACTTTATTCGCTCTCATATCACCACACATGAGTTTAGCCTGGAAATGCTGGCGGAGATAGCCTGCCTTTCCACCAGTCGCTTCACACATTTATTCAAAGCCCAAGTCGGCATTCCGATACGCCCTTTTATTCTTTGGTGCCGGATGCGCGTAGCTGTTACCTCAGTGCTTTCGGGCATGACTCTTACCCAGGCCGCACACGAAGCAGGTTTTTCTGACACTGCACATTTAAGCCGCACCTTTATGGATATGTTCGGGGTGAACCCCTCTACGGTTTTGAAACAATAGCCAGTTTATTCAATCATGGGCATTTCTTTCTGAAGACTTTGCACAACTAATTCTTCGGCAATGAAAAATTTTTTCCAGTATTCAATATACCCTGTTTTTATGCTATCCGCCTTCTTCTCCATCATCTGGCTAATGAAAAGCGGCACTAATCAATATCTGGCCACTGTACCCATTATTGCATTGTATGGCTTGGCAGCCCTACTGCTTGAGCGCTGGATGCCATTCGAAAAAAATTGGGTAAATGGAAATGATTGGAACCTCGACTTTACCTATTACATCATCAATTATCTCATTAAAGTTTCTGCCCAATTTACACTCATCTGGCTTGCTGTTTGGATACCCTTTCCACAGTGGTTCCCTACCACATTGCCATTTTGGATTCAGGTACTATTGGCACTCACAATTATTGACTTCTTTCTATTCTTTGTTCACTGGCAGAGCCATCGCTATGAGTGGTTGTGGAAACTTCACGCCATTCACCACAGTTCCGAACGCTTGTACTTTCTGAATGGCGAAAAGCGTCATGCCTTGCATCAAATTCTGGAAGGTAGCCCAGGAATAATTTTGTGCCTTATAATCGGTACGCCCCAACCGGTAGTGGTCGCAGCCTTGGCCATTCTTGCCATCAACATGATGATGCAACACACCAACCTTGATTATAAGGCTGGCTTTCTAAAAAAGTTCTTTTGCGTGGCGGAACTCCATCGCTGGCACCACCGTGCAGATTACAAAGATGCGCAAGTAAATTATGGCGCATGGCTAACCGTGTGGGATCATATTTTTAAGACCGCATACGACAATCCAAAAATTTATCACACCGATGGTATTGGTGAAATTGGAATCAAAGAAGAACCAAATTTTCCACGCACTTATTGGAAACAGTTTTGGTATCCGTTTAAGTAGGCCAATGTGAGTAGTCATTTGAACGTTACGTGCAGAACATTTTCAATCTTCTTACCCAACCTTTTCTCAAGCCACCGTGTGAGTTTACCGGTTTTATTATCAGCACCAACAAAACCAAGACCGGGAACCGCTATACATTGACAATTCTCCGTAAGTAGCCGTAGTTCTTTTTGGGAGTCCACATAGACCAATCCTGTTTCCAAAAGGCTTACTACAAATGGCTCAACCTCTACCTCTTTTCCTATTTCGCTCATCCAGGCATTTATTTTCGTTAGCCTCAAAAAACTATACTTGCATAAATAGGCAATCACATGGTGTTGCTCAATGGTTAAGGACGCTGGCTCCCAGGGGCTTGTTGGCATGGTTGAAGTAAAATCACTTTTTGGCAAATCTGTGAACTCATAATTCCAACCTCTCTGTCCTTCTACATTCACCATATTGCACGACAAAAATCGATTGACGCTTTCCACTTCCAGGTCATCGCCAAAAATTCCTGCATCCAGGTTGAACCGATACGACAATCGGCTCCAAATTAGTTCAAGCAAATGCAGTATAGGTTTACCGGAACTGGAATTGAAAAAAGGCCACTTGCCGTTATCCATGGGCGATATGTAGGGCATACCATTTCCCTTCAGCAAACTAAACTGATCATTGATAATCAAATTTGGAAAATGGAGGGGGCTGAAGCCGTGCGTGAATCTGTTTTCACCAAGAAACTCATAGAAGCCTTTTCGTAAACTTTTCTCCGAATTGTAACCTTGATAGCCGATCACGATCCGTAGGGGCAGATAAGCTTCTGCGCGAATGCAGTTAAAAATGTTTTCTTGTGTAGTGCTTTGAAAGAACTTTCTCAAAGGCTTACTGCGGTGTACACCTGTTTTGAAAATCCCGACATAGGCATCTCGCAACAGACGTTTACTATACTGGTTTTCATTCTCTAACTCACAAACATCATATACATTTTTTAAGTTGAAGTACGCATCGGACAACAGTTGTTTGTTCAACGTCTTCTTAACTTGAAATACCGCTATCACGTGCTCCTCAAGCACTACGTACTTATCCGCAAATGGCAGTTTCTTTCCTTCGCCTTCAATTAAAAGCACATCCATCTCGTAACTTTTTTCACCTTTTGAATTTTCGATGAAGGAACTCGTAACGATGTTCAGGTTTAACCCTTCGAAAACTGCCTTTTCTAAAACAGATTTGGTTAACCCTTCATACATATCGCCAATAGTGGGCCTATGTGTAATACCGGAACGGTCAATTATGGAGCGACCGGCCTCAATCAATGACTCTACTAAATCTTCAACGGTACGAATCATGGTAACTCTTAGTATTTAAATTTAGCTTAAACAGACCGGTATGGCAAAATCCCTTCTAACTGGCCATAACCCAACCTTTTGTTGTATCTTACCTAATGAAAAATAGTTCTGTCCGTTGGTTACAACGCCTTGCTTTATATGCCGGAGACGCTCGACAACGAACGATTTCGATTGCTGCTGTGTGCGGTGCCCGCAAAGGCCATTGACTATCTCTACCGCTACTACTATGAGGGGTTAGTAGTACTATCACAAAAGTACCTACAGCATCGACCCACTGCCGAAGACATTGTGCAGGAAACATTCGTGCATGTGTGGGAGAACCATAAAACTTTAAGCCAGCCGAATGAGCTGCCCTTCTATTTCTATCTCGCACGGGTGGTCAAAAACAAATCCATTTCACAATACAAAAAGGCAATCAGGCTACAAGAAAACTATGCTCAGTTTCTAAATGGAAATCGCGTTCCGTCTGTAGAACAAACTGTGGAGGCACAGATAATTGATCAGGAGATCGCAGAACGCATCAAGGCACACATTGATACATTCCCTGACCGGGAAAAGGAATGCCTTACGATGAAAATCGATCACTTGATGACTACCAGGGAAATTGCTGCCGAGTTGGGCATAACTGTAAAAGCTGTGGAGCGGAGTATTACCAGTGCCCACAAACGCCTGCGTAAATGGGCGCGCAAGGAGTTCTAAAAATAAAAATTCAGGTGAACATAGGGTATGAAGAACTTTGCAGGAGTAACAAGAACAAACGGATACTATGGACATAGCGCAAATGGTTAAAATTTTAGAGGGACAAGCCAATGAGGCTGAACTGAACGCGTTTAGCCACTGGATGGCCGTTAGTGAGTTGCATCGGCAAGAATTCAAGCAGGTACGCCAACTTTGGCAGTTGGCTCAAGGTCCCTGGCCAACCACCACAAACCAACTTCCGCTTCTGCGAATCAAGAATTTAATGAAAACCCGGAAGCGCATTATGAACTTCAAAAGGGGATTTGTTGCGATGGCAGGTATCTTCTTACTCTCAATCGCTATAGGGTTATGGTGGCCTGTTTCGGTGGCATCAACGCGTGCTGACGAATCGCTGGCGTTCGATCATACTTCGTTGAAAGAGGTAGCTGTACTGCTGGAAACAAAGTTCAATATCGATATTCAGATAGCGGAAGCCGGAATAGAAGCCTGTTTATTTACGGGTTCATTTTCGAAGGCGACAACATTAAGTGATATTATGCATGCCATTTCCCTTTCGTTAAGCGTAAGCGTTTCAGATACGCGAGGCGGATATGAATGGAAAGGCACCGGCTGTTGATTTTTTAAACTTGTTACGAAGTTTTACAACCACTAAAACGTAGGCAAACAATGAAGGCACGGTCATGCACCGAACGGTTAAATATGAGTTGCTCTCTCTGGAAGCGTGGTTGGCAACCGGCAAAAGGCCCAGCCATGCCTTGTCAGGAAAAATTAAAGCGGAAGCTGTTCGCATTCGCGAAGCATTGCTTACCGGTGCATTGAGTTTAGCAGATGAGTTACACGTGCAACGTTACGTGCGGACGCATCACTTTGGGGTAATTCAATTACTGAACAAGGTTTGGCGCAAAGCTGAGACTCAAACCGAAACGAACGGGGCACTGGTTGAACTTCTGACTGCCATTGAAAAAAACTTTGCGGCTCATCTTGACACCGAAATGGAACTTTGTGTACTTCATAAGCAGCAGATAGCACAGCAATGTAAAGAAACGGTTCATACACTTACCAAGACATTCGCAAACTTAACTATTGACGTAAACCTGCAAGGTGTATTGGTCTCCTTCTTCCATGAATTGAAACATGCTCAGACCATAACATACCAGCAGCAAAAATTTGCCTTGGCCTATAGGGCCGAACTTAACGACCTGTTCGCCAACAGCACAGAGCCTGTTCTTGAAGAAACTTTGAGTAGATTTTTAGTGTCCATAAATCACAATACCAGCATTGCTTTCGAGCATTGGCGGAAACGCATAAAGAGACAAACAGGTTCTGCTGAAGTGAAATCGGAAAAGCGTGAGCTGTTAATTAGTTTCCAACGCGATGTTCAATGCATAAAAATTAAACCAGCCATGTACTGTCACTCCCATGCCGATTCGTTGCGCGATCAAGTGCTCGCATTTATTCATGAAGAATTAAATAGTTTAGAAAGGTCAGGGAGCGAGACCAAAATGGCCACCGATAATGTACCCCATAACTTTCGCGTACGAACGGAGTTATCTGTTTCCCAATTGGCATGCTTTGTAAAAACACTGGTAGATACCCGCGTCATCGTGAATCCGAACGTATCCGAGTTGCTACGCTTCTTTGCGCAGACAATGGTATCCAAGCGCGCGGAAGACATTTCGTTCGACAGCCTGCGGGCGAAGTATTATAATATTGAGTCCGGTACAAAGGAAGCGCTCCGGCAAACACTGCAGAGTCTCATGAAAAAATTATCGTAAGGCTCTTAGTTATAATATAGGGCGTTGACGAAGAAATCGGCTAACCCACCGGACGTCTTGTCGCCACTTAGAATAGGCTTCTTTATAAAAAGCACATACACCCTCGCGACCCAACATCTGTTCTGCCTGATCAAAATGTTTAGAGAGCAATTCAAGTTCGCGCACGGTTTGCAGGTAGTAATGCTCGCTAACCTTGCGCTTAACGGGAAGCTGAGTACTGACCTGAATTTGTTCAAGCAGGCAAAGCATTTTTTGATGCAACCGAATAATCTTTGCAGCAGTTACCCACTCCACGGAAACAATGTTCAGTTAGGCAACGCGATAACAAACGGCTGACGAAACACTTGGCAAACCTGGGTGTTGCACGTCATATACTCAATACGCCCGCGAATGGAGATTGGCCGATGGTCAACCAGCACACGTTGTAAGAAAGTAACAGAGCCGGAATACCACGTAATCTCCATTTCATAGGTTTTATCATAAAACGTTACCGCTTCACCTTTTTCAGCAGTAGTGTCTTTTAATTGATAGCCTTCCATAGCATCAAAAGTAATGCGAGTAGGTGCAGGCCCGCCTTCAGGCAGATGTTGTGAATACAAATGCCAGCCGGGAAGCACCGATGCTTTTAGCATAAGTATGTCTTCATGTGGCGAAACGCGCTGAGCGCTGAATTGCCAGCGCACGGTGGAGGAACCTTGACCGGAGCACATACCAATAGCGGCCAGGCATAGCGCGAGGATGCGGATAAGAACCATGTAATAGGAGTTTCAGGAGTAAGTAACCTGAAAGGGAAAAACACGGAGTATCTACCCAAAAGCACTATAATTGGGCACAGTTTTGCTTAATTTAGCAGAAAAGTAAATCGCTATAGTGATAAAGAAAATGGCTAAAATTAGGGTGAGAGATTTTGGACCGATTCGAGATGGATTTGCCGGAAGCAATGGATGGATTGATATCAAAAAAGTGACCGTTTTTGTTGGAAATCAAGGGAGTGGCAAAAGTACAATTGCTAAACTTATATCTACTTGCTCATGGATAGAGAAAGCACTGACCCGGGGTGATTACTCAGTCAAGCATTTTCAACGAAAGAATAAATTCAAAAACCCATACCTGAAGTATCACCGACTGGATAACTATTTTGTCGCAGACCCTCAACGAAACTCAGAAATAGAGTACCGGGGCGATTCTTATAACATTCGGTATAGTGATGATTTTTTGGAAATTGAAGAAGCTCGGAATGGTGGATACCCTTTGCCACAAATTATGTACGTTCCCTCTGAACGAAACTTTATCAGTAATGTTAAAAGCCCTAAAGCGCTGAAGTTAACATCTGATTCCATGATTGATTTTGTAACAGAGTTCGACAACGCTAAAAATGAAATGCGGGGCTCTTTACCCTTGCCAATAAATGGCGTAAATGTAGAGTACGATAAATTGAATGATATCGTTAACATAAAAGGTCAGGATTATAAAGTACGTCTTGCAGAAGCTTCAAGCGGATTTCAATCGTTGGTACCTGTATATCTTGTCTCATGGTATTTGGCAAACTCTGTAAAACGTCAAAGTGAACGTTCGCAAGAGCCTATGAGTAGCGATGAACTTGCACGGTTTAAAAAAGGAGTTGAGGCTATTTGGTCTGATGAAAATCTCAACGATGAACAAAGACGAGCTGCCCTTTCAGTGCTTTCAGCAAAATTTAATAAAACTGCTTTTGTCAATATTATTGAAGAGCCTGAGCAAAATCTCTTTCCGTCCTCGCAATGGCAACTACTAAAAGGCCTCCTGGAGTTCAATAATATCAATCCGGGGAATAAGTTAGTACTAACCACACATAGCCCATACCTTATTAATTACCTAACGCTAGCCGTTAAGGCCACCGAACTAAAGCAGCAACTTCGAAATCAGGCCCGTGCCGCCAAGATTGATCAAATACTTCCGATGGAAAGTAACCTTAAAGCCGATGATCTTGTGATCTATGAACTTGATGAGACTACCGGTACCATTAAAAAGCTGGATACGTTTCAGGGGCTTCCGTCCGATCAAAATTATCTTAATCAACAATTAGTTCAGAGCGATGAACTCTTTGCCGAGCTTCTTGAAATCCAGCAGGGAGCATGAGCGTGAATTTTTTAGTTCCTACCTGCCAAGACATTTCCGATAAAAAAGTATTTGGCCTTTGCGATGATCGTCCGCAGCAGAGGGCCTACCTGGATGAAACAGATGGCGCTAAATGGGTGGCTGTTATAGCAAACGAACTTCGGCACTCAGTTACTTTTAACGCGGTAGATCATTGCATAACCATATTGAAAGCAGACGGAACCATGCATAAGCGTTGTGATGGATTGCTAACCTATGATAATGTTGTTCTCTTTGTCGAATTAAAAGAGCGTGGAGGTAAAGGAACTAACTGGATCGCGGAGGGATATGAGCAACTACGCACAACAATTAGTCATTTTGAGGCAAGTAACTTGCCCGTTCCCTATACTATCAAAAAGGCTTACATAGCCAATGGTCAGCGTCCCAAGTTCAGGTTTACGCAAACAGAGCGCATGGAGAGGTTTTTTCAAGAAACAGGGTATGTCCTTCGTATAGAGCGAAGGATTGTTTTGGACTAACCTTAAAACTATTCCTTCAGGAAATCATCATTGAAATTGAGTAATTCTTTTGGATGAACGCCAAGTCCGATGGCAAGATCCATTAGCGTGGCAATGGTTATGTTCTTCTCGCCTTTTTCAAACTTTTTAATATTACTGTAATCAACATCGCACAGGACTGCGAGTTTACGAAAAGAGAGTTTCTTGGCCTTCCTTAAATGGCTAAGCCGTTTTCCAAATTGAATCAAAGACTCTTTTTTTCTATTCATCATGAATCCTAAAGCACCAGTTTATCAACTCGTGAGATGAGTTCATGTGGCTTTAACTTTAGCACTTCAGCCAATTTGTAAATCGTGTTAAGAGACGGATAGTTAAGACCACGTTCTAAATCTGATAAATAAGTTCGATCCATTTCAGCATAGTCGGCAAGTTCCTGCTGACTCATGCCTTTAGATTCGCGTAACTCGCGGATAACGATGCCGAACGCTTCTTTTAGCTCAATTTTCACATAAGCAAGCTATCCGAGGTCATCATTTTAACTTGTCGGATATATCCTACAATACTATATTTGACTTACTAATGGAAAGTCATTTTAACGATAACGAACTCGTTACTAAAATTGCCAAAGGGGACCACAGTGCCTTCAAGGAAATCTATACTCGATACTTTAAGGAGCTTTATCGCTACTGCACTAATTCAATAGGCGCCAGAGAGGACTGCGAAGAAATCATTCAGGATGTTTTTGTTTCGTTGTGGGAGCGCAGGGCAGAACTGGAGATAGACTCACTCAAGGCGTACCTGTTTTCTTCTGTAAAGTATAAGGTAATTCATTACATCAAACACCAGGCAGTTAAAAGAAAGTACGAGGAACACTACCGCCACTTTGAGACAACATCTGTCGTTCCAACTGAACCCGAACAAGCCGTGCTCATGGTTCCGCTGCACACCCGTATAAATGAATCACTCCAGGGGCTGCCCGACCGGTGTCGCGAGGCCTTTCAACTCCGGCTCGAACAAAACCTCACCAACTCCGAAATCGCCCAACGCATGCACATCTCTAAACGCACCGTGGAGGACTATATGACCACGGCCTTTGCTCATCTTAGAAAGTTTAGGAAAGAGATTTTAAAGACAGAGTAATTTCTTTCCTAACCAGTATGTTCGCAGCGGAAACATGCGTAAATCCACAGACCTAGGGTGGATACACGTCATGGAGTAGCGTATATTTGGGAGTTGGCGGTCATGCCTTGGGACAGACCTGAATTCAAACAAAAGAGTTTCAAAAACAATTTAGGACAATGGACAAAAAAGTTAACCGGAGAAATTTTATAAAGACGACAGCTTCTGCTGCAACAGGAATTGCCGGACTAAGTTTTCTTCCAAACGTGGGACTTTCAAAGAACAACACTTTAGCTGACGGAATACATATCATTGGACCGAAAGACGGATTCTCACCTCAAGTTGGGACTCTTTTATCAATGATGACATGGATGAGAAATGTGGTTGTTCTAGGAGTCGAGAACATGAAGAAAGAAGAGTTGGACTACTTATATGACTCGACATCAAATTCAATTGGGGCAATGTTACTCCATTTGGCAGCAACTGAAAGACAATATCAAATAAAGACTTTCGAGTGGGACATAGACTTTAAAGGTGACGGAAAAATTAATTGGGATGCAGCAATGCGTCTTGGTGACAAAGGACGGAAATATATAAAGGGATATAGTTTGGACTATTATCTCAACATTTTAAACGAGACTCGTTTAACGACAATAAATGAGTTTAAAAAGAGGGACGACAATTGGTTGTCTAAAGTCGACCCTTCAGGTTTTCAAAGCATGCCGACAAACAATTACTGTAAATGGTTTCATGTTTGTGAGCATGAATCAAATCATAATGGACAGATTAAATGGATTAAGAGTAGACTTCCAGGAGCAAAACCGGGGAACGACTGAAGGCACGAACCGCCAACAGCAGCTATTTGCAATTGCGGGGTTTGGTGTTAAATTAAAGTTTATGTTTCAAAAAGTGATTCGGTCACAGGGGACAATTTCACAGCAGGTCGGCTTTAACATTCCGCTGCGCTCCATTTTTAAAGCCTCCTATGCCCGCAACTGCAAATAGCCAAACGTTTTGGCCAATTGGGTCGGCTCCGTGGACAGAGACGTGTAAGTAGACATATTTATGAACACAAAATATTTAAAAACGCAAAACTTAAGATACATTAACTGGACTAGGGCGACAGCGATGAATTCGTAATGGCAGCAATCATAGACGAAAAATGTTGTGAATAACTTTGACAAATACATCAGACTATAAATCTTAGAATCTATGAAGTTTAATTTCCTAATTATTGCAATAACTATTTCCTCAATGCTTCCTGCATCGTCACAAGACATTGACATTTTATCAGGTGTTAAAATTAAGTTGCGGGACGGTGTTCAACTAAACGCTACCATTTATAAACCTCACGAACAAAAGGAAACATTACCAGTTATTCTCCAATTGACACCTTACATCAGTGACACCTATCATCCGAGAGGAATTTACTTTGCCAAAAACGGATATGTCTATGTTATTGTAGATTCAAGAGGTAGAGGAAGTAGTGAGGGTATTTTTGACCCTTTGATGCAAGAGGCTAAAGACGGATACGACATAGTAGAATGGCTTGCCATCCAAAAATACTGCAATGGAAAAGTAACGATGTGGGGTGGCTCATATAGTGGCTATGACCAATGGGCGACTGCCAAAGAATTGCCCCCACATTTGAAAACGATAGTACCTGTAGCATCTGTAAAGCCCGGTGTTGATTTTCCAATTAGGTACAATGTAAGTTGGCCTTATGTGGTTCAATGGCTAACTTATACTAATGGAAAAACTCCTAATGCACTCCTATTTAATGACAAGTCATATTGGGCAAATAAATTTGGAGAACGTTTTCAAAAGGATTTACCGTTCAAGAGTTTAGATACACTAGTTGGAAATCCGAACGCAACGTTTCAAAAATGGGTAGCACATCCCTCTTACGATGATTATTTCAAAAGTATGTCGCCTACTCCTGCACAATATGCGAAAATAGAAATTCCAATATTAACCATAACAGGGCATTACGATAGCGACCAACCAGGCGCCTTGACGTTTTACAAAGAGTTTATGCAATATGCTTCTTCCTCTGCTAAAAGCAATCACTACCTTATTATTGGACCTTGGAATCATGCAGGTACCAGAACTCCAACTAAAGAAGTAGGAGGTTTAATTTTTGGCGATGCCTGTTTGCTTGATATGAATGAACTCCATAAACAATGGTATGACTTTACGCTGAAAAGTGGTCCAAAACCAATTTTTTTGAAGGACCAAGTAGCATACTTCGTGTCAAACAAAAATATTTGGAAATATGCCTCTTCGCTTGATGAAATTGGTAAAGACAAACAAAATTTATACTTGAATACCACAAATAACAGTCTGCACAATGTGTTACAATCTGCTGTTTTACAATCAAGTATTCCGCAAAAAAGTATTCCTGCTGAATATACCTATAACCCTTTAGACAAAAAATTTATCTCGATGGAATTTAGAATGTCAAGCATAGCTGATAATTATTTAACAGACCAAAGGCTTGCTTATGCTTTAGGCAATGCAGGAGTAATTTATCATTCGGCTGCGTATGAAAATGAAACCGAAGTTTCTGGTTTTTTTGAACTTAAAACATATATAGAAACAGATGTAAAAGATGTGGACATAATAGCAAGTATTTATGAAATAAAGGCTGATGCTTCAAGTGTACTATTGACTACTCAAACAATAAGAGCAAGGTACAAAGATGATTTGGAGAAGGAGGAATTGCTACGACCAGGAGAAATCAATTTGTTTCATTTCAAAAATTTCCCCTTCATCTCACGAGTAGTCGAAAAAGGTAGCAGATTGCGTTTAATTATTTCTTCTCCAAACGGAATTTATGAACAGAAAAATTATTGTAGTGGAGGTGTGGTAGCAAATGAAACAGCAAAAGATGCTCATACAGCGCACATAAAAATTTACAATGACAGTAAACATCAAAGTGTATTAGTTGTACCAGTGCAACACTGACATCATTTGGTGTAAATGAGGCTGTCATTGAGCAAATCGGACGGAAACCCAACTGGCCACAACAAAATGCGCAATGGTGGGGTTCGGTGTAGCTTTTAAGTTTTTATTTTCGTTCAACGTTTTGGTCACGTAGGACAAATACGTTTTCAAAAGCCCACCACTGCGTAAACACAAAGGTTGGCCACAATTGGGCTGGCTCCGTGGACAAAGACTAGTATGTTTAAAAATTTAAGAAGTGAAAATAAAAACAATATTATTACTGACGTTGATAGCAAGCATTCATTGTGCTGGGCAAACAACAGACTCTATAAAATACGAAAATGGATATCTATACTATCATGAATATGGAGCTAAAGAACTTCCACCAGCAATTCTTTTGACTGGTGGCCCTGGAAACTCTTATAATCAACTTGATGCAATGGCAAAAATGCTAAGCAATAAATTCAGGTGTATTCTTCCTGAGCAAAGAGGAACTGGAAAATCTATTCCCAGTCCGTTCGACTCTACTACCATTAGTGTCAATCTTCTTACTAAGGATATAAAAAAATTAATCGACATCCTTAACATAAAAAAGCCAATACTTATCGGACATTCTTGGGGAGGAACTTTAGCTATGAATTTTGTGGCTCAATACCCCAACAATGCAAAACACCTAATTTTAATAGCACCTGGTCGGCATAAAAATGGGAAACCT
>ERZ761602.4876-NODE-4876-length-16524-cov-10.546967_pt1 | contig 16524 bp, 15 predicted proteins | sample MGYA00512165_ERZ761602 | MGnify/ENA primary metagenome ERZ761602 (study PRJEB28899, sample SAMN02445085) | bioreactor sludge metagenome | biome: EBPR sludge; isolation source: Thorneside wastewater treatment plant | place: Australia: Brisbane, Thorneside...
AGGGCGGAGGGTAGTCCAGTGAGCCGCATCCCGACCGGTGGCCGCTTCGATGTCTGCAACGGCGACGCCGACGGGCTGTGTGCCGTCCGCCAGTGGCGGCTGCACCAGCCCGCGCAGGCGGTGCTGGTGACGGGCCTGAAACGCGAGATCGCGCTGCTGCGGAAGGTCCCGCCCGAACGCGCGCGCGAGGTGCTGGTCTGCGACCTCTCCGTGGCGCGCAACCGGGACGCGCTGGTGGCGCTTCTGGCAGCCGGTGCGCGGGTGCGCTACTTCGATCATCACGACACCGCCGGCGAGTTGCCGGCCTCATCCCGCCTCGAGGCCCATGTCGACACCCGCAGCGGCACCTGCACGAGCCTGCTGATGGACCGCTGCCTCGGCGGCCTCCATCGGCCCTGGGCCCTGGCCGGCGCCTACGGTGACCAGATGGGCGATGTCGCCGACTCGCTCGCGCGCGCATCGGGCCTGGATGCCGGCGCCTGCGCGACCCTGCGGCGCCTCGGGGAACTGATCAACTACAACGCGTATGGGGACAGCCTCGCCGATGTCCGGCTCGCGCCGCGGGAGATGCACGCGCTGATGATGCGTCACACGGACGCCTTCGCGCTGGCGCGCGAGCCGGTGTTCGACGAACTGGGGCGGCAGCGCGCGGACGACCGCGCGCGCGCCACGGCCCTGACACCGCGGCTGTCGACGCCGCAGGCCTGCGTGCTGCTGCTGCCCGACGCCGCCTGGAGCCGACGCGTCGCCGGTTCGCTGGCCAACGAGCTGGCGGCTGCGACGCCGCGCCAGGCACAGGCGGTGCTGAGCGCACGGGCGGACGGCGGCTGGCGGGTCAGCGTCCGCTCCCCGCGCGTGCAGGCGCGCGGCGCGGCCGCGGTCTGCGCGCGGTTCGGCGGCAGCGGCCGGGAGGCGGCCGCGGGGATCGATCAACTTCCGGCCGACGCGCTCGACGCGTTCGTCGACGCGTTCGCGACCGCCTGGACGGCGGCCGGGTCCTGAGGGCCGGATGGACGGCACGCGATCTCCCGGCGAACGCGCGGCACCACGCTGTCGTGTCGCAGGCGACAGGCGTGTCGGCGTCCGGCGACCTCGGCGGGTACCGGTCGGTCAGCGCCTCCAGCGCGCGCTTCTCGCCCGATCGACAGTCGGCTTGAGGGTGCGCAAGGCGAATCGCGGTCACCTGTGCTACATGGAAAACCATGACATACGAACGCACTCCACCTGCCGATCGGCGTCTGCCCTGGGTGTTGGTTGCCAACGGGTCCCGGGCCAGGCTGTTCGAACGTGACCCCGAGAACGGCGCCATGCGCGAGCTGTCGGCGTACGTGCATCCGGCCACCCGGATGAAAGGCGTCGAGTTGGGCCACGACCGCCCGGGTCAGTCGATGAAGAGCGCGGCTCATACGCAATACGAGCCGCACACTCCGGTCGGCGAACGCGAGTTGCACGAGTTCGCGCAGCAGCTGTCCGAGGAGCTCGAGGCCGCCGCGCACGACAACCGTCTGGCGCGCTGGACGCTGATCGCGTCGAACCCCCTGCTCGGCCGCTTGCGCGCTGCGCTGGGCCATGGCGCGGCGGCCCGGCTGGAGCGCCACGTCGAGCGTGACCTGACGACGCTGGTGGGCGCCGAGCTCGAGGGCCGCGTGCGCAGCCTGCTCGACGAGCACGCGATGGGTTGACGCCCGCAGCCGCCGCAAGCGGTGGATGCGGAGCCGGGCTGCTTGCGGGCCGGGATCAGAGTCGAACCGAGGTGCCGAGCGTGGGAGCCTCGGCCCGCCAGTGCAGCTTCTCGCCGATCAGGTTCGCGAAACCCTGTGCCGTCTGCGCCTCGCCGTGGACGACGAAGGTGCGTGATGGCGGATGCCGGAACCCGCCCAGCCAGCCGAGCAGCCCGCTCTGGTCGGCGTGCGCCGACAGTCCGCCGATGGTGTGGATGGTCGCGCGCACGGTGATCTCGTCGCCCAGGATGCGCACCCGGCGTGCACCGTCGACCAGGCGCCGCCCGAGCGTGCCCTCGGCCTGAAAGCCAATGATCACGATCGCGCTCTCCGAGCGACCGAGGTGGTGGCGCAGGTGATGACGGATGCGGCCGGCGTCGCACATGCCGCTGGCCGACACGATGATCGCACCCGCCTTGAGCCGGTTCAGCGCCATCGACTCCTCCGGCGTGCGCGTGAAGTGCAGGTCGAAGCCACGGCCCGGATCTCCGTTGATCGACAGCAGCTCGCGCGTGCCGGCATCGAGCAGCTCGGCATGGCGACGGGTGATCTCGGTGGCCTTGGCGGCCATCGGCGAATCGACGAAGACACGCAGCGGCGGCAGCCGCCCGCGCTGACGCAGCTCGGCCAGCACCACGAGAAGCTCCTGCGTGCGGCCGACCGCGAAGGCCGGCACGATGATGTTGCCCTGGCGGCGGCGCAGCGTGTCCTCGACGACGTCGACGAGTTCGTCGACCGTCTCCTGCAGCGGCCTGTGCAGCCGGTTGCCATAGGTCGACTCGACGACGAGCACGTCGGCGCTGTCCACCAGGGTCGGGTCGCGCACGATGGGGCGACCGGGCTGGCCGATGTCGCCCGAGAAGACGAGCTTGCGCGATTGGCCGGCTTCCGTGAGCCCGATCTCGGCGATCGCCGAGCCGAGGATGTGCCCCGCGTCGCGCAGCCGGCAGCGCACGCCGGGGGCGGGCTCGAACTCCTCGTCGTAGGCCACGCCCTGCAGTCGCCCGAGGCTCTCCTGGGCCTGGGCAACCGTGTACAGCGGAGCGTCGATCCGCGCCCGTCCCGGGCCCTCGCGTTTCTGGTGACGCTGCGCCCGCGCCCAGTCGTTCTCCTGGATGAAGGCGCTGTCCAGCAGCATCACCTCCAGCAGGTCGACGGTGGCGGGTGTCGTGTAGATCGGCCCGCGGAAACCCATCGCGCACAGACGGGGCAGCATCCCGCTGTGGTCGATGTGCGCGTGGGTCAGCACCACGAAGTCGATGCGGCGCGGATCGAAGGGCCAGGCCTTCAGGTTGCGCTGCCGCGCGTCACGGCCACCCTGGATCATCCCGCAGTCGACCAGGAAGCACAGCCCCCCGGTCTCGACCATGAAGCAGGAGCCGGTGACCTCCTGCGCCGCCCCGACGAACGTCAGCTTCATTGCGTGCCCCCTGCTGCGCCTGCGCAGTCAGTATCGCCCAGTGCCCGCACACCCGGCAGGCCCCGGAATCGACGCAGGTCAAGCCGCGGACGAATCGTGCGTGCCAGCATCGCATCGTGGCCGCTTCGGCCGGCGGAGGGTACGGTCATGATCAGGGTGCTGCTCGGGGTCGACGGTTCGCCGGGATCGCTCGCGGCGGTCGATCATGTCGTGGCGCTGGCAGCGGCCGGCTTGCGCTGCACCGTCCGCGTGGTCGCGGTCCAGGAGCCGGTCTACCTGTACGAGATGCTGCTGCCGCCCGATGCCGAGGTCCTCGAACGCTGGACCGCCGTCGCCGGGCGCCGGGCGCTGGATGCGGCCGAGGCACGGCTGCGCGAGGCCGGCGTCGTCTACGAAGCCGAGCTCGCCACCGGCGATCCGGCAGCGGCTCTGCTCGACGCCGCTGCCCGCCGGGCGGTCGATCTGATCGTGCTGGGTGCCCGTGGCCTCGGGCGGGTCAAGGGCCTGCTGCTCGGCTCGGTCTCGCAGGCGGTGATGCTTGGTGCCGGCCGGCCGGTGACCATCGTGCACGCGCCCTCGGGCGGTTGACGGCGTTCACGCTGCCGCGCCGAGTCGCCGGGCCTGCAACCAGCCCCTCGCCAGCACCACGGCGTCCTCCAGGTGGCGCCGAGCCGCAGCGCTCGGTACGACACCGAGGCCGAACTCGACTCCCTCGATGGCCAGCAGCCAGGCCGGCGGCACCTTGCCGTCGATCCGCCTGGCCACGTGCAGCACGGCCTGCGGGCGCAGGCCGTGGCTTGCCGGCACGATCGCCGCGTCGGCGTCGATCGGGGACAGCGACGCACCGTCGGCATGGCCCGGCCGCGCGGCATCGACGAAGAGCACGCCCAGACGGTCGCGCAGGTCGAGTGCATGTTCCAGCTGCAGCTGGAAGTCCTCGAGCAGCTCGACGTCACCGGCGGCCTCGACACCTGCGTCACGCAGGCGTTCGAGCAGCAGCGGCCCGAGCGCATCATCGCCACGGCTCGCATTGCCGACGCCGAGCACGAGCCAGGGTGGCGGTTTCACCGGCCGAACCGCTCGAGACGCCCGTCGCCGTGCCGCAGCAGCCGGTCGCGCAGCGAGCCGTCCGCGCCGACCAGGGCGAGCTCCAGCGGCATGCTGCCCAGCGCATGGGTCGCGCAACTCAGGCAGGGATCGTAGGCCCGGATCGCGACTTCGATGCGGTTGAGCATCGGCTCGCTGAGCTCGCGGCCATCGAAGGTCTCGCGTGCGACGGCGAGCACCGATTCGTTCATCGCGCGGTTGTTGTGCGTCGTGCTGACGATCAGGTCGCACGCGCTGACGAGGTCGTCGTCGCCGATCGTGTAATGGTGGATCAGCGTGCCGCGCGGGGCCTCGATGACCCCGACCCCTTCGCGGCGCGCCGGGCGCGACGCCGGCAGCGGCGCGGCCAGCTCGCCGTCGAGCAGCGCATCGTCGCGCAGCAACTCGCCGATCGCCTCGGCGGCATGCAGCATCTCGATCATCCGCGCGGAGTGGTAGGCCAGCGTCGCCTGCACCGGCCCGTCGGCCAGCCAGCGCTGGCGCTGCGCCTCGGCCCGCGGCGTCGGGATGCGATCGCAGGTCTGCAGCCGGGCCAGCGGGCCGACGCGGTACCAGCCCTCCTCGGGCCCCAGCGCGCGCAGGTACGGGAACTTCAGGTAGGTCCAGGGCCGGGTCTCCTCCTCGAGCAGGCCGAGGTAGTCCTGGGCGTCGACGCCGTCGAAGAGGGTGCGGCCTGCAGCGTCGCGCACGCGCAGTGCACCGTCGTACAGGTCGAGCGCGCCATCGGGCGCGACGATCGACAACCAGGCGCTGCGCAGGGCCGCGAAGCGCTCCACCATGCCCGGATCCTGCGCCTGCAGCCGCAGCGCCAGCTCGACGGACTGCTCGCACCAGTCGACGATCCGCGGCAGCTCGCGCGCCAGCTCGTCGCGTTCGGCCGCCGCGAGCCGCCGGTTGACGCCGCCCGGGATCGATCCGGTGCCGTGCACGCGCTTGCCGGCCGTCAGGCGGATGATCTCCTGGCCGTACTTGCGCAGCAGCACCCCCTGCCGCGCGACCTCCGGGTAGGCCGCCGCGACCCCGAGGATGTTGCGCCGGGCAACCTCGCTGTCGAAGCCGAACAGCAGGTCCGGCGACGCGAGGTGGAAGAAGTGCAGCGCATGACTCTGCAGGATCTGCCCGTGGTGCATCAGGCGTCGCATGGCCTGCGCCGTCGGCGGGACCGCGCCCGCGACACCGAGCGCGACGTCCAGCGCCTTGCTGGCGGCCAGGTGGTGGGAGACCGGGCAGATGCCGCACAGTCGCTGCACCATCACCGGCACCTCCCAGTACGGGCGGCCGACGATGAAGGCCTCGAAGCCGCGGAACTCGACGATGTGCAGCCTGGCCTGCTGCACGCGGTTGTCGTCGTCCAGCAGCAGCGTGACCTTGCCGTGTCCCTCGACGCGGGACACGGGATCGATCGCCACGCGGCGCAGGCCTTCGGGAGGGGTTGTGGTCTGCATCCTCGGGGCCTTCAGTCGTAGCGCAGGTGTGCGCGCTCCAGGTGCGGCTCGCGGCCCTCGAGCAGCGCGCCGAGCACATCCCAGATCGCGTCGGCGCCCGGCGGGCAGCCGGGCAGGTAATGGTCGACGTGAACGACCTCGTGGATCGGGTGCACGCGGGCCAGCGGCAGCGGCAGCTCGGGATCGTTCGGCACCGCGCTGCCGGCGGCCAGGCCGGGGCGCTCCTCGTAGACGCTGCGCAGGATGCGCCCGACGTCCATGGCGTTGCGCTGGGCGGGAAGGCCCCCGTTGACCGCGCACGCTCCGACCGCGACGAGCACCTTGCAGCGGGCCCTGAACTCGCGCAGCACGTGCACGTTCTCGGCGTTGCACAGGCCGCCCTCGACCAGACCGACGTCGCAGGGGCCGCAGTGCTTGATGTCGGTGATCGGCGAACGGTCGAACTCGACGCGCTCGAAGAGCGTGAACAGCCGCTCGTCGAGGTCCATCAGCGACATGTGGCAGCCGAAGCATCCGGCCAGCGAGCAGGTGGCGATGCGCAGCTTGCGCGGCGCTCGGGCATCAGCGCGGTCCATCGGCACCCTCCCCTTGCGCGGACGGGCCCACCGCGGCGGCGGCAGCGAGCGGCTCGGCCGTCCCCGCCCCGGCGGCATCCCGGAGGTCGAAACGCCGCCGGCCGAGCGGCACCGCGAAGCCGCGGCGCTTGGGCAGGATCGCGCCGACCGGGCAGACCTGCGCGGCGAGGTCGTCCACTGCGAACGCGCTGTCGGCCAGCCGCCCGCTCGGCGAGTTCACGATCAGCCGCGTGGCGATGCCGCGCCCGCCGATCGCGAAGACGTCCTTGCCGTCGACCTCGTGGCTCGCCCGCACGCACAGCTTGCACAGGATGCAACGGTTCGTCTCCAGCCACAGGTCAGGGTGGCTCGCGTCCACCGGACGGTGCGGGTGGAACTCCTCGAAGTCCGGGCCGGTCATGCCCATCGCGCAGGCCTGCGCCTGCAGCAGGCACTCGCCGCTCTTCTCGCAGCCCGGGCAGAAGTGGTTGCCCTCGACGAACAGCATCTGCAGCAGCAGGCGCCGGCGGCGGTCGAGGTCGGGCGTGCGGTTCTCGACGACCTGGCCGGCCGCGGCGCGCGTCGTGCAGGCCGCTGCCAGCCGGCCGTCGACGCGCACCGTGCACAGCCGGCAGGCTCCGCTCTGCCCGAGCCGGGGGTGCCAGCACAGGTGCGGGATGTGCCGGCCGGCGCGCACGGCCGCGCTCATCAGCGTGTCGCCGTCCAGGAAGGGAACCGCGGCGCCATCGAGCGTGAAGGCCGTCATGCGTGCCACTCCAGGTGCGCACCCGGGTCGTCGCGGCCGGTGACGCGACGCGCCGGCTCGAGTTCGGCGTCGAGGTCGAAGCCCGGCTTGAAGTCCGGGGACTGCAGCCGGCGCTCGTAGGCCGGCCGGAAGCGCGCGAGCGTGTCACGCAGCGGATTGGTCGCCGAGGCGCCGAGCCCGCAGTGCGTGGTGCCGTGCAACAGCGACTCCAGCGCCTGCAGGGTCTGCTCGTCGAACATCGAGCCGTGCCCGGCGGCGAGCTTGTCCATGCGTCGCACGACCAGTTCGGTGCCGACGCGGCACGGCGTGCAGAAGCCGCAGCTCTCGTGGGCGAAGAAGTGCGCGAAGCAGCGCGCCACCTCGAACATGTCACGCGAGCTGTCGAAGACCATCAGCGCGCCGGCGGTCGGCACGTCCTCGAAGCACAGCCGGCGGCCGCACTCGGAAGCCGCGAGGCACACGCCCGACGGGCCACCCACCTGAACCGCCTGCACCTCGCGGCCCGCCGAGCCCCCGCCACAGTCGGCCAGGATCCGCCCGATCGTCACGCCGAACGGGTACTCGTAGATGCCGGGCCGCGCACAGTCGCCACTGACCGAGTGCAGCTTCGTGCCGCTGCTGACCGGCGTGCCGATCGCCGCCCACCACGCACCACCCCGCGCGGCGATCCGCGCGGCGGCGCAGAAGGTCTCGACGTTGTTGACGATGGTGGGCTGGCCCAGGTAGCCGCGCTCGACCGGGAACGGCGGCCGGATGCGGGGCGTGCCGCGCTTGCCCTCCAGCGACTCGATCAACGAGCTCTCCTCGCCGCACACGTAGGCGCCGGCCCCGAGGTGGATCTCGATGTCGAAGTCGAAGCCCTCGCAACCCACGATGCCGCGTCCGAGCAAGCCGTCCGCGCGCCGCCGCGCGAGCAGCGCGAGCAGGCCTTCGAGCAGGTAGCGGTACTCGCCGCGCAGGTACACGAAGCCGCGCCGAGCGCCGAGCACCCAGGCCGCGACCGTCATGCCCTCGAAGACCGCATCGGCGTGGCGACTCAGCAGCACACGATCCTTGAACGAGCCGGGTTCGCTCTCGTCCGCGTTGCAGACGACGATGCGCGTGCCGTCCTCGCGAACCGGCGCGCAGCACGCGCAGCGCCACTTCTCGCCGGTCGGGAACCCGGCCCCGCCACGCCCGCGCAGCTTCGATGCCACGATCTCGTCGAGCGTGGCCTGGGGCCCGCGCGCGACGGCTGCGCGCAACGCCTCGCCCCGCATCGCCGGCGCTTCGAGCAGCACGTCGGCTCGCCGCACCTGATCGTCGATGCGGAACCACTCCTCGGGCCAGCGCTCCGTCGGCTCGCCGGCGCGCAGCAGTTCGGCCAGCTGCACGACGCGCAGGTCGTCCAGGCGCGTCAGCGCGCGCTGCTGGTCGACGAGCACCGCCGGCCCCTGGTCCCCGAGACCGATGCAGGAGGTGAAGCCGACGCTGGCCATCCCGTCCGCGCTGCGCTGCCCCGGCGTGGTGCCGAGCTGCCGGCACAGTGCCCGCGCGAGCCGGCAGCTGCCGACCATGCGGTCGGTGATGTTGTCGCTGAACAGCAGGTGGTGGCGACCGACGTCGCGCAGGTGGAAGAAGCTGTAGAAGCTCGCGACACCCTCGACGATGGCCGGCGTCAGCCCGACACCTCGAGCGACCTGGGCCAGCGCCTCGCGCGGCAGCCAGCGCGTGCCTTCCTGGACCTCCCGCAGGATCTGCACCAGGGCCTCGCGCCGCCCGCCATGGCGTTGCAGCACTCGATCGACGTGCGCGGTGCGCAGTTCGAAGACGGACATCGGCAACCCTCCGCCGGGCAGTGGACAGTGTCGCCCCGCGGGAGCCATCGGCGGCTTGACGCTGGTCAGTTGCCGTGGCCGCTGGGCCGGGCGCGCGCCCTGGCACCGCCATCGAGCCACGCCGCGCCCGTCTTCATTGACCTAGCCTAAATCCCCGCCGTGCCGTGCAGGGGTAGCATGCTGCGCACGGTTGGAGCCTCCGTCACGCCGAGGTGGCCCGATCCGTGCTTGTGTCGGAGCGGGTCCGCGTGCCGGCGTGTCGGTCGGGCGGTGACCCTTTGCGGAGTCTGCATGCCAGAAGTGCTCGTACGTCCTGCGCAACCGAGTGACGACAAGCGGTGGAAACTCGTCAACGGCACGATGCGCCGCAACGGCTATGCGCGGCACGCGCTGATCGAGACGCTGCACAGTGTCCAGGGGGCTTTCGGCTACCTCGACGTGCCCGCCCTGCGCTACGTGGCCGCGTCGCTGGATCTGCCGCTGTCCAAGGTCTACGGTGTCGCCACCTTCTATCACCTGTTCATGCTCGAGCCCAAGGGACGGCACGCCTGCGTGGTGTGCACGGGCACGGCGTGTTACATCAAGGGTGCCTCGGGCTTGCTGGACGCGGTCCAGCGCCACTGTGACGTGGCTACCGGCGGCACCACCGAGGACGGCCGCCTGTCGCTGCTCACGGCGCGCTGCGTCGGCGCCTGCGGCCTCGCCCCGGCGGTCGTCGTCGACGGCAACGTGCTGGGCAAGCAGACCCCCGCGAGCCTGCTCGGCAAGGTCGGGGAGTTGCCATGAATGCCGACGACCTGGCCGAGATGGCCCGCCACTGCCGCGACGAGGCGGCCACCGTGCCGCATGAGGTTCGCGTCTGCATGGCCGCGAGTTGCCAGTCCTCGGGGGCGCTGCCCCTCAAAGAGGCCCTGAAGGAGGCCTGCGCCGGTGGCGACCGGGCCTGCGCGGTCAAGGGCGTGGGCTGCATGGGCCTGTGCTCTGCGGGGCCGCTGGTGGCCGTGACCCAGCCCGGGCAACAGCTCACCGACGCGGTGCTGTATCGAGACGTGCAGCCCGCCGACGCCGCGGAGATCGCCGCCAGCATCGGCAGCGCGCCCGTTGAGCGGCTGCGCTGTCCGACCGGGCTGCCGTTCTTCGTCCGGCAGCAGCGCATCGTGCTCGAGAACTCCGGGGTCATCGACCCGGAGAGCCTGCGCGAGTACGTCGCCGCCGACGGGTACTCGGCGCTGCTCAAGGTGCTGGGCGAGATGTCGCCCGGCGACGTCGTGCAGCAGATCACCGCCAGCGGGCTGCGCGGGCGTGGCGGCGGCGGCTACCCCACCGGGCTGAAGTGGTCTACGGTCGCCAAGTCCCAGGACACGCAGAAGTACGTCGTGTGCAACGCCGATGAAGGAGACCCCGGCGCGTTCATGGATCGCGCGGTGCTCGAGAGCGACCCGCACCGCGTGCTCGAGGGCATGGCGATCGCCGGCTATGCGGTCGGCGCCAACAAGGGCTACATCTACGTGCGCGCCGAGTATCCGCTGGCCGTCGACCGGCTGGAGTCGGCCATCCGCCAGGCCAAGCGCGAAGGCCTGCTCGGCGCCAGGGTGGCCGAGACCACGTTTGCATTCGACATCGAGATCCGCCTCGGTGCCGGCGCCTTCGTCTGCGGAGAGGAAACGGCCTTGATGGCCTCGATCGAGGGCGGACGCGGCCAGCCGCGGCCACGACCGCCCTATCCGGCCGAACTCGGCCTGTGGGGACATCCGACGCTGATCAACAACGTCGAGACCTTCGCCAACGTGGCGCCGATCATCCGCAAGGGCAGTGCGTGGTTTGCCGGCATCGGCACCCCCCGGAGCAAGGGCACCAAGGTCTTCGCACTCGCCGGCAGCATCGCCAACACCGGACTCATCGAGGTGCCGATGGGCACCACGCTGCGCGACATCATCGAGACCATCGGCGGCGGGATCCCCGGCGGCAAGGCCGTCAAGGCGGTGCAGACCGGCGGCCCGTCGGGCGGCTGCGTGCCGGCCCCCCACCTGGACGTCCCGGTGGACTACGACAGCCTCAACTCCCTGGGCACCATCATGGGCTCGGGCGGCATGATCGTCATGGACGAGACATCGGACATGGTCGACGTCGCGCGCTTCTTCATGGAGTTCTGCATGACGGAGTCCTGCGGCAAGTGCGTGCCCTGCCGCGCCGGCACGCAGCAGATGCACGGGCTGCTCGACCGCATCGCCCGCGGCGAGGGTTCCGGCCGTGACCTCGCGCTGCTCGAGGAGCTTTGCGAGGTGGTGCAGGCCACGAGCCTGTGCGGCCTCGGGCAGACCGCGCCGAACCCGGTGCTGAGCACGCTGCGCTTCTTTCGCGACGAGTACGAGCGCAAGCTCGTCGGCGGCCGCTGACCCTCGCGCCGGCCGAAGCTCGCATCCGCCCGCACGCCATCCAGCGAGTACACCCCGATGCCCCTGCCCTCCGCCGCGCCCGGCACGCGTGTCGTCACCCTGCAGGTGAACGAGCACGACGTGACCGCTCGCGAGAACGAATCGATCATCGAAGTCTGCCGCGAGAACCGCATCCCGCTGCCCAGCCTGTGCCATGTGGAAGGCCTGAGCGTGCTGGGCGGATGCCGCCTGTGCATGGTGGAGGTCGAGGGCCACGGCCGCCTGGTGGCGGCGTGCACCACCCGCGTGGCCGAAGGCATGAAGGTCACCACGCACAGCGACCGCCTGCAGCGCTACCGCCGCACGATCGTCGAACTGCTGTTCGCCGAGCGCAATCACGTCTGTTCGGTCTGCGTCTCCAACGGTCACTGCGAGTTGCAGTACCTGGCCCGGCAGTGCGGTGTCGACCACGTTCGCGTGCCCTACCGCAACGCGCGCTACGAGCTCGACAACACGCACCCGCTGTTCCGGCTCGATCACAACCGCTGCGTGCTGTGCACGCGCTGCGTGCGCGTGTGCGACGAGATCGAGGGCGCGCACAACTGGGACATCATGGGCCGCGGGGTGGAGAGCCGGGTGATCGCGGACCTCGCCGCCCCCTGGGGGGCGAGCGAGAGCTGCACGAGTTGCGGGAAGTGCGTGCAGGTGTGCCCGACCGGCGCGCTGGTGCGCCACGGCACCTCGGCTGGCGAGATGGTCAAGGACCGCCACTTCCTGCCGCTGCTGGCCCGTCGGAGGCACGAGTCGTGAGTACCGCCACCCCCCGCCGCCTCACGGTGGCGACCGCCTGGCTCGACGGCTGCTCGGGCTGCCACATGTCCCTGCTCGACATCGACGAGAAGCTGTTCGACCTCGCGGCGCGCGTCGACGTCGTCCACAGCCCGCTGGTGGACAGCAAGCACCTGCCCGAGCAGGTGGATGTGGGCATCCTGGAAGGCTCGATCAGCAACGAGGACGACCTGGAGAAGGCGCGCGCCTTCCGACGCCACTGCAAGCTGCTGGTGAGCCTGGGTGACTGCGCCGTGACCGGCAACGTGCCGGCGATGCGCAACCCGTTCAAGCTCGACCAGGTGCTGGACCGCGCCTTCCGCGAGACCGTCGACACCCGTCCGGTCATCCCGGTGGTGTCGGTGCCCCGCCTGCTGAACACCGTGCAGCCGGTTCACGCCCTCGTGCCGGTGGACGTCTACGTCCCCGGCTGCCCACCGCCGGCGAACGCCATCTGGCACGTGCTGTCCGAGCTGACCGAAGGCCGGCTGCCGCAGCCGGGCACCCTCACGCGCTTCGGCGCCTGAGCGTCGCACCAACCGACCCGGGCACGAGCCCCGACCCGCGCATCGCCCCGAGCACTGCCATGAGCCGCACGATCACCATCGACCCCGTCACCCGCATCGAGGGCCATGCCCGCATCACGCTCAGGCTGTCGGAGTCCGGCCGGGTGGAGGACGCGCGCTTCCACCTCACCCAGTTCCGCGGCTTCGAGAAGTTCTGCGAGGGCCGGCCGTACCGCGAGATGCCCGCCCTGACCGCACGCACCTGCGGCATCTGCCCGGTCAGTCACATCATGGCCTCCAGCAAGGCCTGCGACCACCTGCTGGCGGTCACCATCCCGCCCACGGCCGAGATGCTGCGGCGGGTGATGAATCTCGCGCAGATCGTGCAGTCGCACGCGCTGTCCTTCTTCCACCTGTCGTCCCCCGACCTGCTGCTCGGCTGGGACGCCGACCCGGCGAACCGCAATGTCTTCGGCGTCATGCGGCAGGATCCGGCCCTGGCACGCGACGGCATCCGCCTGCGCCAGATCGGCCAGACGATCATCGAGCTGCTGGGCGGCAAGAAGATCCACCCCGCCTGGGTCGTGCCCGGCGGCGTGGCCGATCCGTTGCAGCCGGACACGCGGGAGGCCATCGCCGCCCTGCTGCCCGAGGGGCTGGAGATCGCCAGGCGCACCTACGGCTTCTACAAGGCGCTGCTGCCGCGCTTCACCGACGAGGCTCGCCACTTCGGCACGCGCCCGACACTGTTCCTGAGCCTGGTCACGGCCAAGGGCCAGCTCGAGCACTACGACGGCGTGCTGCGCGTGAAGGATGCGCAGGGCCGCATCCTCGAGGACCAGGTGCCCTCCACCGAGTACGCGCGCCTGATCGGCGAGGCCGCCGAGGACTGGAGCTACATGAAGTTCCCGTACTTCAAGCCCCTCGGCTACCCGCAGGGCGTCTACCGTGTGGGCCCGCTGGCGCGCCTGAACAACGCCGACTCCTGCGGCACGCCCTACGCCGACGTGGCCCTCGCCGAGTTCCGCACGCTGCAGGAAGACTCGCCGGTGACGAGCAGCTTCCATTACCACTACGCGCGGCTGGTGGAGATCATCTACGCCTTCGAGATGATGGAGCGGCTGCTGCGCTCGCCCGACATCCTCGACACGCGCGTCCGCGCCCTCGCGCGCCACAACCGCGACGAGGGCATCGGCGTGTCGGAGGCGCCACGCGGCACGCTGATGCACCACTACCGCATCGACGACTCCGGCCTGATCACCTGGGTCAACCTGATCATCGCCACCGGCCACAACAACCTGGCGATGAACCAGGCCATCCTGCAGGTCGCCGAGACCTACGTCGAGGGCAACCAGCTCCAGGAGGGCATGCTCAACCGCGTGGAGGCGGTGATCCGCTGCTACGACCCCTGCCTGTCGTGCGCGTCCCACGCCTTCGGGCAGATGCCGCTGTCCCTCGAGCTGGTCGACGCGCGCGGTCGGGTCGTCGATCGCCTGGCGAGGGGCTGATGCCCGCCGCGACTCACACGCTGGTGATCGGCTACGGCAGCCCGATCCGCGGCGACGACGCGATCGGCCCGCTGGGCGCCGAAGCCTTGGCGGCCTCGGCGCTGCCCGCTGGCGTCGAGGTGCTGGCGCGTCACGTGCTGACGGCCGATCTCGTGCCGGACCTCGCCGCCGCCCGGCGCGTGATCTTCCTCGACGCGTGCGTCGGGGGGCACCCGGGCCAGGTGAACGTCCAGGCACTGGCGCCACAACCCGGCCTCGCCTCGACGATGGCGCACGTCCACGATCCGCGCGAGCTGCTGGCGTGGTGTGTCGCGCTGTACGGCAGGGCGCCGCAGGCCTGGCTGGTGTCGGCCGAGGGCGCGAGCTTCGACTATGCGCACTGCCAGCTGAGCGCCTGCGCGCAGGCGGCCCTGGCTGACATGCTGGGCACCGTGCGCGCGATGCTGGACGAGCCGGACGAGGGCTCGCAGCTGCCGGCCGGCGCCCGCGTGTCGGCCCCTTGCGCGGGCAGCGTCTAGACGCCATCCTCCCCGGCAGGTGCACACGAGCCCTGCCGCGGCGAGGGAGCATCCCCGTCGATGACACAGGTCAAGGACCCGGCAGCGGCGCGTCGGCAGCATCCCGGCTCATGACCGGCGATACCATGCGGTCGCGATGACCCGTCTTGCCGCCCTGCTGATGTGGCGTACGCTGGCGTTGGCCTGCCTCGGCCTGGGCCTGGCGGGCATGGTCCTGCCGGTGCTGCCGACGGTTCCGTTCCTGCTCGTGGCCGCGTGGTCCGGCAGCAAGGGCTGGCCGCAACTCGAGCGCTGGCTGCTCGAGCATCCCCGGCACGGGCCGGCGATCCGCCGCTGGCGGGACCATCGCGCCGTGCCGCGCCGCGCCAAGTGGGCGGCCTCGGCCACGATGGTCCTCAGCGTCGCGGCCGTCGTGCTGTCGCCCGTGCCGATGACCGTCAAGGCCGCGGTCGTCCTGTTCCTCTCGGCCGTGGCCACCTGGCTGTGGCGGCGCCCCGACACCTGATCCGACACCTCCCGACATGAGCACCGAACACGACACCCGCCCCACGGCGCAAGACCGCGAACCCGCCCCGAGAAGCGCCGCGACGGCCCTCCCCGACGACCTGCCGGCCCAGCCGATCACCCACGAGGTGCGGCTCGAGAAGTACGCAAAGGGCGACGAGCGCACGGCCGACGACGTCAATCGCCGCGTGGCGCGCGCGCTCGCGCAGGCCGAGCCCGAGGCGCAGCGCGAGCACTGGGAGAAGCGCTTCCTGCAGTGCCTGCAGTCCGGCTTCATCCCGGCCGGGCGAATCCAGTCGGCTGCGGGCACCGGCTTGCAGGCCACGTTGATCAACTGCTTCGTGCAGCCGGTGGGCGACTCCATCGTCGAGATCGAGGACGGTCATCCGGGCATCTACACCGCGCTGGCCGAGGCCGCCGAGACGATGCGACGCGGCGGTGGCGTCGGCTACGACTTCAGCCGCATCCGGCCGCGCGGCGCCTGGGTCAGCGGCACGCACAGCCACGCCAGCGGCCCGGTCAGCTACATGCGTGTCTTCGACCGCAGCTGCGAGACCGTGGAGTCCGCCGGTGCGCGGCGCGGAGCACAGATGGGCGTGCTGCGCTGCGACCACCCCGACGTCGAGGAGTTCATCCACGCCAAGGACCAGGGCGACCTGAAGAACTTCAACATCTCGGTGGGCGTGACCGACGCGTTCATGCAGGCGGTGGCCGACGACCGCGAGATCGAGCTGGTGCACCGCGCCGAGCCCGCCGAATCGGTCAAGGCCACCGGCGCCTACCGCCGGGCCGACGGCCTGTGGGTGTACCGCCGCCCGCGCGCGCGCGAGCTCTGGGACCAGATCATGCGGTCCACCTACGACCACGCCGAGCCCGGCGTGCTCTTCCTCGACACGATCAACCGCGACAACAACCTCGCGTACTGCGAGACCATCGCCAGCACCAACCCCTGCGCCGAGCAGCCCCTGCCGCCCTACGGCTGCTGCTGCCTCGGCTCGGTGGACCTGACACGTTTCGTGCGCCGGCCGTTCGAGCCCGACGCGGGCTTCGACGAGGTCGCCTTCACGCGCGTCTGCGCCGTGGCCACGCGCATGCTCGACAACGTGCTCGACGTCACGGTGTGGCCGCTGCCGCAGCAGGCGGCCGAGGCGCGCAACAAGCGCCGCGTGGGCCTGGGCTTCACGGGACTGGGCGATGCGCTGGTGATGCTCAACCTGCGCTACGACAGTGCCGAGGCCCGCGCGATGGCGGCCCGCATCACCGCCGCGATGCGCGACGCGGCCTACGAGGCCTCGGTGGAGCTCGCGCGCGAGCGCGGCCCCTTCCCGCTCTTCAACGCCGACCTGTACCTCAGCGGCAGCACGTTCGCGACGCGCCTGCCGCTGCGCCTGCGCGACCTGATCCGCAAGCACGGCCTGCGCAACTCGCACCTGCTGTCGATCGCGCCGACCGGCA